>BNJS01003189.1_pt1 | contig 53476 bp, 72 predicted proteins | sample 8540461 | NCBI WGS metagenome assembly BNJS01 (sample SAMD00202454, study PRJDB9452) | human saliva metagenome | isolation source: human saliva | place: Japan
CGCGTATTGCTTCCCGTCGCTCTACAATCGCTGGTGGAACGTGAGCAATTTGGTTTCTCTCAAACTTTATTTGTTTCTCAACAACTGTTGTTTCAAGGATTGTACGCATCTCGATCATTGACCCACCCCCATCTGGTGTGTCACGACAAGCGATCGAGAAGCGTACAAACCTTTTCGGGACGCATACGCGGCAAGGGACCATGGGTGGTTCTTCGGTTTCAAACTGCACATCATTATCAACGACCGCGGAGAACGTCCACGGCAGTTGACACCGCGCCAATACAGATGATCGTACCCCACTGAAAAACAAGAAGTCACGGAAAGATTCAAAAACTCGTGGCCGACAAGGATACATCCGCAGAGCCTTTCGAAGAATGTTTGTCGACGACATTCACCTGATCACCCGCATACGCAAGAAGAACATGAAGAACTCGTTGACGCATCTACGCGATAAAAATTCTTACTGGAGGAAAAGGTCGTTGATCGAGACGGCAGGTAAAACGACGAATGGAAGAACATCGTTCAGATTGAAGACACGCGCCACAGGAGTTATCGGAGGATTTGCCACGAATCTCATGGCAGCCAAGTGCAGCATACAGTTTTCGCCCAAAAGCCCTCGCTTAATATAGAGATCATCGAAAGAGAAAGGAGAATTGCTTAGCCGAACTCAGGTATTAAAGAGTTCCTCCTTCCGCAAGCGACCGCTCGCCACGGCAAAAGCACTGCGCGGCACCTCCCATCGCGCAGTGAGATCCCTTCGCCAAGGCGGCAGATCAATCGTGCAGCGGCACTAAGTTTGCTTTTTCGCTTTGTCTTGAAGAGACTGTCGATGAGTTCGCCGAGCAGAGGATTTCCGAGATCGGACGACCCCTTGAACTCGTGTCCACAAAGGATATCGAAGCATACAATCGGGGATGCCCACCGACCGTTCGCGCAATTCGCTCACCGTGCGCCGTCAGGCTCCACGATGGTTTGGCGCGTATCCACCTTACCTTTCGTACGATTGACGGTATGCCCGTCGCTCCATTCGCTGAGACCAGTGGGCGTCGCGTGTCGTTTCAATGCCAAGCGCTTAGCAATGTCGTTGACCCGGCAGCTCCATCTTGTTTCCCAAAGCACCATCAGCACCAGGATATCGCGGATAAGTCACGCCCAACTTGTCAACACGGACGATAAGCTTGCGTGATGCAGCGCACGGCGTAGAGCCGAAAGCAAAGCCGCTTGTCGGCTTCATCGTGGTCACTGTTCGTTCTGTCTTTAGCTCGCCGATACAACCGACAGGTGACCGCATCACGCACCGCCGATCGGTCGCACTGACGGAGTTTTAGTGTTTGATGAGTCAGCGTGTAAAGAGCTGCTCAATTTGTATGCATGTCTTTAATGTCGTGCGTGGGTTAAACGAAGAGCCACCACGTTTCCTTCACGATCCACGAGGAATTTGAGTAAAGTTCCGCTGAGTGTCGTCGCTCTTTGCGCCAATGCTGGGATTGTGCCTTGTCGAGGCCTTACCTTCAAGAATGTGGCGTCATCTCTGTGAGCGGCATCGAGACCGGCGAAATCTGCTGCTGCTTGAGGAAGGTGTGGGGGCAATTCCGCCTTCGCCGTTTGACCTCGGCGCGCTTTTGAATTGGGGATTCCACGCCGACTTCGTCGTGCAGAATTCTTGCGAGATCTCACCTCATCCGTGCTCGGGAGCTTGAAGCCGCCGGGCTGAGTTGCGGGGGATGTCGAGGATCTCTCTGAGTCGCGCAGATGCGCCTTGCCGAGCGACTTTCCGAGTTCGTCATATTGAGGAGTGAAACGCCACACTCCGGTAGCCGTGTTCACAATGAGGGAGAACTTTGCCCTGCTGCAGTCGGAAAGGCTGCTGGTGCCACTTTTATCGATTGAGCTGGAAATCGCATGCGGTGAGCCATAGTTTGTCGCGTCTTTTGTTTGCGCGGACGGCTGAGGTTTAGCGTCTGCACCTCTTGAGCGAGCGGTTGCAGTGGAAACCATTGCCATACGTTGCGCGTTGCCGGAGAATTTATTGTCGTCCAGGCGTCCGAAGAGAGGCCGTTCCAGCACGGTTGGGATTCGTTATCTGATTAGCGTGCAGAGCGCCATATCGCAAAGACGACACCCGAGTGGAGATTTTCGGCACGTTATTAAGTTTTTCGGCTTTCCAACGTCTTGTTTTTCGCGCTTTGTCCGACGGGCGAAATTCGCCCATGTGGATAGGAAAAAGGGAGCAAATGTCCGCGTTTCCTGCAGCAGGCGGGAGAAAGGTTTCGTCGTAACTTCGCCGCGAAAGATCCACGATGCTATCACTTGCTTTCTCGGCCGCGCCGACGATGCGGCGCTTTTGCGGCGCGCCACGATGCTCGAAGCCTGCACTGGCACATACGTACGACGAGCCGCTCAACGCCGAACGAACGCCAAAGCATGGGACGAACTTCACGCGCCGTATGTCTGCGCCGCGACGACGCGTGCTCTACGGCTACAAACACGTCCTTTTGGCCCGTAATCGGCGACGAGCCCGTCGGCACTCATTTCGCGCCTGCAGCCAACTATCACTCACGCGCACGCGCATGCCTTCGCTCTCCCGCCGGCGTCGGAATCGGGCGTACGACAGCATGGAAGATGGAGGCCGTGGCCGGCGAATATCTCCACCTCGACTCGCTCGTCGCCACGCGTGCGCGGCAAAGCGCGTTAGCGCAGCCCTCGCAAGCCGTGGCGCAAGCCGCACTGCAACTCAGACGACTGCGCCCCACCCCGCTGATCGATCCCGACAACCCGCTGCGCGCCGACTCTACGAGGCCGGCGGCTTTCGCGGAAGCGGAGCCGTCACCGCTTTCGGGCAAACTTATCTGCGCATGCAGGCCTAAGTGCACCTCTGTCAAGAACGCACGCGCCTTCGTTCCGACGACGGAGCGAAGGCGCGTTTCGCGCATCGAAGGTTGCACTCTAGGCAAAGCATAGTCCGGCCAATGCAGTGAGCGGCACCCGCAACCAATCGGCCGACGGCGGCTCGCGGCGCGCACCACGCAGGCATCGACGTGCAAGCGCCCGGTGCGTGAGTTCGCTGCCGAGATCGCGCACTACTTCTCGAGCGGCAACTCGCCCGCCCACAGTGCGTGGCCTTCAACCGGACGTAGTCTCCACCTCTTCCGGGCGTTAATCGGTGCGGGCGTTTCGATGAGCAGCGGTCTTCGTACAACCCCTGCCAAACTATCGCCCGAAGGTCGGCGCTCGTATGAGTGATGCCGGCTCCTCCGCCGAAGTGTCGACGAGAAACGGGAAATGTAAGTGAGTTAGCGGTGCGTGACGGCCACCTCTCTTGCCTCTTCACGGGATAGTCCTCCACCTGCCCCGTCTGTCGGGCGGCACACCGTTTCGGACCAACGGACAAATCAAACGGCGCGTGCGCGGCACGCGCTGCACCGTAAATCGCGCTGAACCATGGTCGTTTGAAGAGCAGTCTGCCGCCCTCTCGGGCACCATCAGCGAAAATCGGCCAGTTGAGCAAACTCTTTCGCCGGCGGCGCATGGGCGCGTCGGTGGCGAAAACAACGTGCCAGCACGCGATAGACATTCCGTCCACCACCGTCGTGGGCAGCCGCGGGCATATAAACGAACAGATGGCCGTCAGCTGTGCAGAGTCGCTCACCCCTTTGAGTGCCCGCACAGCCCGGCGCAGTCGCGCGGAGTATACCGCGCGCGCGACAATTTGTTTGCGCTGCATGCGTGATTGCGCGCCCACGCGAACAGTAGCCCACCCTTCCCAACGGTGCAACACCTCGTCTTCCGCCGCGGCGGCCAGCACTGCCGACCGTGGGAAAGCGCTCCACCTGAAGCGCAAACAGTAGTCAGGCCCTGCAGCCACGCGCGTCTGCTGGAGAGGCGATCTGGAAATCAAAATACGATAAGGGTCTGTCGTTTCGCGCCACGGCAACTCACGTCGTGCGTGGCGTACCAATCCAGTAACGTCTGGGAAAAAGGGATGCGTCATGCCGTGAAAAAGTGGAAATGAAGTGTGAGCACTCATTATTATTATAGAGGACACTCATTATATATATAGGAACCGTGGAGCAGCCGATCGGCAGGCATTTTCAAGCTCGGCGATGTTGCCGGCCACGCCACCTGTCGGCGCTCGTCGGCGCTATAAAGTCGACTACCAAGCGATCGAGCAATGCGATGAGCGTTGCCAACAAATCGTCCACATCGCAGAGATCACCCGCTTGTGGGTTTCGTTCGCCGTGCGGCGGCCAGAGTGAGGGACCTCATCGAGCGATGCCGACGCTGCCCGAACGCGCCACCAACACATCGCTGCGGTCGATGATCACCGTTTTGCGGTCACTCAGCGCGGCGGTGCGAATTTCACGTCGAGGGGTTTCGCTCACATGGTTGCGATCCACCACGCGACCGCGGCACGATGCCGAACACCGGGCGCCGCTTCGGCCGCGCGCGCCACACCTCCATCAGGCCTATGCTCGGAACCTCGGCCAGAGCAAGGTACGTCGTGTTTCGCCGATCCATTGTCCCACTTGTCGAGCCGCTCGTGATAAGCGGCGGCACCTCACTGTGCGAAGAAAACACCGATATTTTGCATAAGGCTGTATGATTTATATAGCGTTTCTCGTCCTTCCGTCGCGCCCTTCGGTCTTGCGACTGCCGCGGCTGCTAGGCCCAAACTCGGCCGTTTTCGTCCTCATCGTCAGCTTCCGCGCGAATTGGTGCGATTCGGAAGAGGCGTTCGGCAAAATTGCGAATAAATATGGGGAATCCCAACCTCTGCCCGCGCGATTTTGCCCCTGAAACCTCATCAAAATTGCCATATATCAAACCGCCGAAAAACGACAAACAACGTTGAGTTTTGCATCTTTTATCGCCCGTACTATTTGCCACATGAAAATACATAACTGCCCCCGAAACAAACAACTCATTCATCACTTTCACGAAAAGATTCTCTTTTCTCGTTGCAGCAAGCGCGCAGTGGTGGCTTGCGCGCCAAGTCAGCGTCTGACGCCTGCCAGCGGTGGCGACAGCGCGTGCGCAACTTCTGACTCGGCTCGTGTTCTGAGGCGAACTCCCGGCGGTGACGCTACGTTCAACACGCGTCTTGCACTCGCTCAGGACAGCACGAACGGTTTCTCCCTCACCGAAACCAGCACGAAGGACGCGCTGCACCGCCGCCCTGAAAGACTGGTAAGTTCGAAGCCGTACAGAGCAAGGACGCCAAGGGATATAAGCTCGTCATCGCTCGGGACGACGTTCGTTACTTCCTCCAGAAGGACGACAGCACCCTCTCGCTCGTTGGCGACAGCACGCTCACTCCCGCTGCTTCCGGCGCGAACTGCGACCTCAAGCTGAAGAAATAAGCGTAGCTTTGCCTGTGGTCACGCAGCAATAGCGCAACCGCACAAGCAACAACAAAACTCCCTCTCTTGAAAGCAATTTCGGGAGAGGAGTTCACCTATCGAAGTACCTCCTCTATTTCCCCTCCACAGCATTCCCACTTCGCCCATGCGTCTCCGCCCTTATCGCCACTCCCTCCTCGGTCTGCTCGTCGTTCTGCCGCTTGGCCTCTACGGAACGGCCGAATTCTATGCTGCGCACCGCCATTTGTCGGAAGCCGAGCCCATATCGCCGCGAGTCCACGGCGCGCGACACCATGATTCACTTCGTTCCCGCCCTGCGGCCGTGAGTACTCGACAGCCTCGATCGTGCCCAAGCCCTGCGACACCACGATCATCGCCCCCGACAGCACGCCCCTCCACGCCCGCTACGTGCGCTCCACCACGGCGAGTAGCCCTCTTGTACACGGCTATGGCGATGCCGCGGGACGCATGCATCGGGCGCATGTATGCCGCTCGATGAACGCCCACCTCCTCTTGCGATCTGCGCTACCACGGTCGCACGCCCGGCACGCACTCGGCAGGATGGAACGACCGCCTCGACGTGCTCCGCTGGGCGAAGCTTGCCCCACGCCTCTTCCGCCTTTCGCCCGACAGCCTCCGTCTCGTGGTACACGGCATCTCTATGAGGCGCCGCCACTCGATGATGCTCAGCGGCACCGACGGGCAGCCCAGTACCTGCGCGCCTTCGTCGAAGACTGCGGCTATACCTCCGTGCGCGACATCTTCACCAACGAACTCCGCGTGCGCTACGGCCTCCGGCCTTCCCCATCATTCCCGCCACCTCCGCTTTGTGCAAGTGGCGCTGACGGTTGGTCATTCAATGAGGGCCTCGGCACTCGAAGCCGTGCGCCGCTGCGGAGACTCGATGTTCTTTATCCACGGCGGCAACGACCACTTTGTGCCTACCGCCATGGTGCACCCGCTCTATCGCCGCCAAACCCGGGCATCAAAGCCCTGTGGATCGCGCCCCACTCGGCGCACGCAGCGCCAGCTTCGTCAACCACCCCGAAGAATACGAACGCCGCGTGCGCCAATTCCTCGACCGCCACGCGTGGTAAGCCCATTAGCCGACACACGCGCGCGACTTTTGGTTCCTCTGCTCCACCTCCTCCATGTCCTCCTCTTCCCATCCCCGACCGCAACACAACCCGACGCTTCGCCCTGATGCACTCGCAGCGCAAAGACGAACTGCCATCGAGTCGCACCTCTTTTCGCCTTCCTGCCGCCCAACGGTCGCATGCTCTTTCTCGGCAGTTTCCCGCCCACGGCCAACCGTTGGTGCATGCGCTTCTATTACCCAATTTCATCAACGACTTTTTGGCGCATCATGGGTCACCTCTTCTTCGACGACCGCCAGCATTTCGTGGTCGAAGGCGAAAAACGTTTGTGACAGAGCGGCGATTCGCTGCCTTCTCCGGCCGGCAGCGGCTGGCCTTTTTCGACACGCGCGCCGGTGCGCGACCGGAAAGCAACTGCCGCCGACGCCTTCCCTCGAGGTGGTCGAAGCCACCGACATCGCTTCGCTCCCTTGCCCCTCATGCCCGCGTGCAGAGCGCATCGTCACCACGGGCGGACTGGCGGACAGGGTGCTCTGCAAAACCCTCAACGTGAAGCAACTCCCCAAAATCGGCGCATTCGTGCTGTGCCCGAGCGACACCCACAGCCTGGGTCGCGACATCGAGTTTTGGCGTATGCCCTCGTCGTCGCGCGCCTATCCGCTGGCACTCGAAAAGAAAGCCGAATACTACCGCCTGCTTTTCGACTGACCCGCCGCGCGGCACGATCCTTCACTACGCCATCGCTTCGCAGCCCGCCCGCATGTCGTTCATTCCTTCCTCTTTTCTCTTTCACGCGGCTGCCCTCTCTCTCCCCTACACCGACCTTTTCATCGACTTCGACGACACGCTCTACGACACCGCGGCAACTCGTCGTTGGCGCTGCGCGAACTCTTCGATCACTTCCGTTTGGACAGCATTTCCCTCGTTCGATACCTTCTCGCGGTCCTATTGGGCACCAACGAAGCACTTTGGATGCAATACTCGCACGGCGAAATCGATCGCGACTACCCCTGATCGTCGAACGCTTTCGCGCTTCCGCTCGCCGGGGGCGACAGTTGCGACACCTCGACGAACTATTGCCTGAAAATGAGCGACGTTCCTCGAACCACTGCGGCACCAAGCCCGGTGTGCGTGGACGTGTGCGCACGAGTGCTCAACCACCTGCGCACGCGCGGCTACCGCCTGCACATTTGCAGCAACGGCTTCGCCGAAGTGCAGCACCGCAAAATCGAAGCGGCGGGCATGCGCCATCATTTCGACACGGTGGTGCTGAGCGATGAGGCGGGGGCGAACAAACCCTCGGCGCAATCGATTTCGCCTTCGGCGCGGAACGAAAGCCGACCGTGCCCACGCTGATGATCGGCGACAATTTCTCGACCGACATCGTCAGGGCGATGAATGCGGGATCGAGCAGGCCTTTTTCAACCGCTCTCCTGGAACCTTCACCGCCCCACGGCGCCCACGCGCGAGGTACTCACCCTCGACGAACTGCGCGAGTGGCTTTGAGCCGTCGTGCAACTACTCCTTCACAGGATGCGCCTACGCCACCACACGATTCAGGCAGGCGGCGCACATTTTCACCTCAACTTTCCTCCACGAGCTCGCATTCCCGGTACCACAAAGGCGAAAAAGCGCCGACTTTCCGAAAAACAGAGGACTCTTTCGCGCATTTCTTCCCGACTTTCGCGAAAAACAAGTCCGTTTTCGCCACGGCTCGACCACAAGTACAAAAAGCGTTTCGCCACTCGACAACGAGCGGCGAAACGCGCTTTCTTTGCGCCCTTTTTCTTTCGTTTAGCGGAAAAACGGACGGGTATTTGCAGAACGCACCGCTAAGCGTTGAGCACCCACTGCTCAGCCGCGTGTCCGTCACCGTCTTCGTCGTTGGACGGCGTGACGAAAATCGGCCTGACCGCCTTTCACTTCGTCGGCGGCATTGGCCATCGCCACGCCCATGCCGGCGAAACGCAACATGGTGAGATCGTTGAAAACCGTCGCGAAAAGCGATGAGTTGCTCGCGTGCGATGGTCGAGCTGCGCCAACAAGCGCGCCAAAGTGGTCTTTGCCCACACGGGCGCCATGATTTCGAGGAAGAACGGCGCGGAGCGCGAAATAGAACAACGCATCGCCGAGATCGTCTTCATCTTTTCCTCCAACTCTACCAGCAATTCAGGGAGTCGCGGGGGATCAAAGCGCTTCGGTCGCACCGCCTTCAAGCCGCGAAGCCTCGGCGATGAAATCGGTCGCGACCTCAACGGGCATTTGATTGATGCGGGCTTCCTCGTCGAGATAGACAGAATCGTTGCGCGTGGCGAGAATGCAGTCACCACGATAGGTGAGTAGCGGCAATTCGTGCGCATCGGCCAGCTCCAACAACTGCGGCAGGGAATCGCGCCTCGAGAGGTTGACGGAAAAGGAGGTCGCCGGTGGTCCAATCGATGATATTGGCACCGTTGCACGAGGCACGAAACCGCCGTTCTCCTCGAGTTTTCAGCTGACGGGCGAGCGGCGGCGATGCCATAGGTGGGACGTCGGAACAGAGCACGAGGCGCACGCCGGCGGCTTAGGCGCGCATCAGCACTTCGAAGGTGTGGGGCGTGATGACTTTGTCGGAATTGGTAAGCGTGCCGTCGAGATCTAAGGCGATCAGTCGGAAGGGGGAAGTGAGAGTCTGTGACATTAGGCGTGAAGTTGATAACTGTCGAGCAAAGGTGCCGTCGAGCTGCCAAAGGCTCACGAGACCGTCGTCGTAGGTGGCAAGAGTGGGTGGTTTCACCTTTAGGAAGTGGGGCTGCCGGTGTTGAGCGCGGCTGTGCCGTCGGGGTGGCGCGTGATGTGGGGCAGGTGCGTGTGGCCTTGACACAAGAGGTCGATGCGGCCGCGCGGCGGACATTTCTCCCATAGACGTGACCATGGGTGAGGACGATGTGCCGACCGTTGTCGATGAATGATGCGCGCAGGTCTCGGTGATGGAGAAATCGAGGGCATTTGATCGACTTCGCTGTCTGCAGTGCCGCGTACACACACAATGTGGTCGGCCATGGCGTTGAGTCGCGCCGCTTCGCCGGGAGCATCGAGACCGGGGCGAGACCGTTGCGAGGGCCGTAGTTGAGCATATCGCCGAGCAAGAGGAGCATGTCGCGTATCTGCTCATCAATGCGCCAAAACGGCATCGAGCGCAGTGATCGAGCCGTGTCTGTCGGAAACAATAAGGTATTTCACAACTGCTGTGGGGGAGAAAGCGATGGAAAACATCGCGGAAATGAGAGTACGAAAATACGAAAAGCGAGTCGCGCTCACTTGCGCGAAAACTCACGACGAAATGCCGTGTCGCCCCACTTATCTTCGGGATGTCGACGGCATTTTCAGTCTACGGAGGAAGCACCGACAGCCGTTGCCGTTGCGCACTTCAATCTTCGGTCGACGGCACCGAGACTCACCCGCGCTCGCAGCCAATTCGCCATCAATTCGCGCCCAGTTGGGGTCAGGATGTCTCGGGATGAAACTGCGCCGCGCACATCCAACGTGCGATGGCGCAAAGCCATGTTCGCCGTCGGGCGACTGCGCGGTGATTTCCAAACAAGCGGGCGGACGGTGCGATCGACCACCACGAATGATAACGCCCCACGACAAAGGGATTTTCCAAGCGGAGAAAGTGCGTCATCAGCCGTGATGCGGCACGGGGAGGCGATGCCGTGGTACACTTCGGCGAGTTGGCGCAGCGTCCGCCGAAAAACTTCGGCTAATGGCGCTGCCAGAGACACACCGAGCACGGAACGCGGCGGATGCTCGCCGCCGCGATGTCGACCAGCCGACCCGGCTTTCACGGGAAGGCCGGGCGAGCGACAACAAGACACGGTCGATAGTGATCGATGTCTCGACTTCCCACTTCATCGCACGACACCAAATGCGGGCATCTGGCGCCGCACTCGCGCACGAGTTGTACCAAATTGTAGACAAAAGAGTCGTGGCAGTCGACAATCAGCACGTCCTGTGCGGCACTCCGCTCCCCCGAACGGGGAGCTGCGGAAGCCTTGTCTGTCCTCGTCGGCACACTCATTCGCCCAAAATTTCTGCTTTGTGCGACAAATGGGTTTTCGAGATCCTTGTCACCGCGGCCACTGACGGTGAGCACCACGACTTCATCGGGACGAAACGTGAGTTTGGAGAGCACGGCCAGCGCATGGCTACTCTCGAGGGCGGGGATGATGCCTTCGGAGCGCGAGAGTTCGAAGGCCGCTGTGAGTGCTTCACGGTCGGTGATGGCCTCGACTTGTATGCGCCCTTCGGTGATGAGATGGGCAAAGAGGGGGCCGATGCCGGGATAGTCCAAACCTGCGGAAATGGAATAGGGTTCAGCCACTTCCGCCTTGCTCGTCTTTGATCACGAGGGTGCGGCTGCCGTGCAGTACATCAGGGCTACCGACGGTGAGGGTGGCGGCGGTTTTGCCGGTTGTGCGCCTTCGCCACGGCTTCTGCGAGGACAATGCCCACGCGCTCGTCGTTCAAATAATGATAGATGGTGCGGCGGCATTGGGCCGCGCCGATGCAGGCTATGAGGCGGTCAGAGTCGCGACTCTTTTCTTTCGAGCAACTGCGCTTTTGATCTCAGCACTGATCACGCTTTTGCAAGCGCGCCACCATGTCCGGGATAGGGATGCGCGGACGACGGCCGAACAGAGGAGATGAGAACGTGTCGTCGGCACAAAGCACCAATAGCCAAGCTTCGTTCACTGCGTCGGTGAGGTTTGACTGCCGGACTGCGCGGCACGCACCTCTGCGCCGAGCATGCGCATGCGTTCCACGATGACGCGCTGGCGTTCGATGTCAGCGCCCCCATAAGACGATGCACTCCATGCCCATCAAGGCACAAGCCGTGGCGGTGGCCACCCATGTTGGCGGCGCGGTTTCGCCACGATGCGCCGTTTGCCCATGTGGCGGCGATGAGAATCTGGCCGAGGGCATTGTTGATTTTATGCGCACCGGTGTGGTTGAGGTCTTCGCGCGGGGTAGAGTTTGCACCCGCATTTTTCGCTCAAGCGGCGAGCATGATACAAAGGACTCGGGCGACCGACGTAATCGCGCAACAAGGGTGTGGAACTCTTGCAGACACTGCGGACTTTCGATGATGTCACAAGATACTGCGACTGCAATTCTTTGCAATACGGCATGGGTTGTTCCGGGCACAGAGCGCCGCCAAAACGCGCCGATAAAACCATTTTGATCTATCTGATACGGATTCATAAGTCCGGAAATGTTGAGGGAGCGCCAAATGCGCTCTTCGGGGATAAAGAATACAGAGGAGTACGTTGCGGTTGCCGAGCCGTGCATCTGCACAAACCGACGATCTGCAAACGCTACCGCCGAACGGTGGGAGGAAGTGGATTATACAATCCCTTTCTCGCTGCCGACACACAGAAAAATGCTTGCGCAACAAACAGCTTCGCCGAACAACGGGTGAAAACGGCCACCTTTTTCGCCCCAACTCAAGCACCTCGCGCAGTGGTACGGCGCAGCGCCTTGTCGTAGGGATACGAGAGACCTGCCGTGGTCGACAGGTCTCTTATCTCTTATGGTCTTCAATAAACGTACACGAGATGTCAACCCACGATTAAAAATCCTGAGTTGTGCCACCAACGATTTGCGCTTACCAAATGAACCATTGAAATCTGAATTGAAATTGGTTGCTGCAAATATAGACTATTCCGTTCATTCTACAAGAAAGAATAGCATTTTTCGCACTAATCCCAAAGTTATAAGATTTTAAAGGCTAATATCGGCCTCTGCTCCTCATTTTTAAGCATTAGGGGTCACCACTAATTGCCCGCTCAAGTAATCGACCAAGAACAATTTGAGGGATCCGAATAGCCCATCTTCGCCAATTCTGCGCGCAACCACGCTTCGTCTTTGTCGATGGCTTCAATACCGTGGTTTTGCACGGAGCCGTCGGTGAGCAAGGGGTATTTCAAATTCTCCTCGCCGGCCATCACCACGAGCAACTGTCCATTCTGCTCCACCACGGCGCGTTTCACCTTGCGGATGTTGAAGATGTTGTATACGCAACTTAAAGGTCAATTCGTGCGCCGTGATTTTGGCTTTTTGCACGCCGCGACATCCACTTCGCCATTGACAATCACCACCGTCGGGCTGCCGTCGAGAATGCGCTGCATAAAGTGACTCCGTGCCTTCAGGCGGCGTAACATATAGACGAGCGAAAACCAAATAAACAACATGGCGGCAACTGCCAAAGGTGCAAATCTCGACTATAAATCACACCCGCCGATGATTCCACCGAGCACGTAATTCGCATGATCTGTTCCATTGCACTCGTGGGAGCAAAGGTTACCTTTTCCGTGAAATTGATGATCATCACCATCGAAAGGAGACCGAGCGAAAAACTTGAGCGCTATCTCCGCATAATCTATTGGCGTCATTGTAGTAAATAAGTTGAAAAAGTCTCGCAATCGAAGTCCATTCTGAGCAGTGACTTCACTTGCGAGACAAGAATAAAAAGGAATTTTCAAGTGAGGTGCGCTTACTTCACGCTGTGCAAAGCGACTTTTGAAGCCCAAAGGCAGACGCGGGAGGAATGTTGCTTCCGACCCATTTTCGCCATAAAGCCGTGGGCGGAATGTAAAGTTCCCATTCGTCGCCGGGCTTCATCGCTTTGAGGGCAATTTGCCAGCCTTGAATCACGCCATTGACGGGAAACTCTGCCGACTCTCCGCGGCGATAACTGCTGTCAAACACCGTGCGTCGATCAGTCGTCGCCTTCGCAATCCACCACCACGGTGCTCAAGCCGTGGGCGATTGTCCGCTACCGGATTTCAGCACTTTGTAGAGCAAACCGCCTCCCAGCGTTTTGTAGCGCCCGATTCTTTCGCCTTCTGCGCCAAAAAGCCTCACCGGCCTCTCGGTTTTTCGCAACGAGAGAATCTTCGGAGTCGTCGAAGCAGGAATTTCTTCAGTGTGACGATATTGCCAATAGCTGCCTGCAGCCACAACAACGACAGCCAAGGCGGCAAAAGACGAACAAACCGCGACGAGCGGGCTGTTTGGGGAATTAGAGGGCGATTTCTGATTGTCCGACATGATGAATTAAGATAAATGGGGAAAGAAACAGCGCAGCGTGACGAGAATTACATCAAGGCAATGACAGCGGTCACGCAACCAAAAGACAATGCCGGGGGCATTGGCGAGGCAACGGGCCAGTCAGGCGCTCCTGAACAGCGCATAGGCGACCCAGATGCAGCAGTTGATGCAGGCGCATGGCGGCTGCAACCAATCTTTCTGCGTGCCGGGGGCTGCGTTGAGATAATTGTTGATTGTGTTGATGTAAAACACATACATCAGTACTGCTGTGATGGTGCCAATGATGCCCATCACGCGTTCGAATTTTGCTTTGTCCATCTCTTGTTAGCTTGCTGTGTTGACACCTCTGCCACCGAACGGCTTCAGCGCGTTTGTTTTATGTAATTAATCGGGGGCAAAATTAGAATGAAGTTTCGAGAAAATCAAACATTCAGCTCGAAAAATACGTATCCTCCACATACAAAATGGATCAACCAACCTCAACCACCCTCTCTTCTACGCGCCAACTGCCCAGAAAAACCAACGACCTATATATATATTATTATACCAACTCCTCAAAACGCGGGATCTCATGGAGGAAAATCACCCGATCTCCTTCATAATCCATACGACAACAATAATGCCGCAGCCCATTACTCACGATCAAGTAATCGGCCTTCAGCACGCTATTGTAACTCTGGATCTGATTGAACACCTCCTGCGTGATGGGTACCTGCGGCGCCTTGTACTCCACGATGACTCTCGGGCGAGCCCCTTCGCGCGCAAAGAGCACCGTGTCACAGCGCCTGCGCACTCCGCCGACATCGAGAGCTATTTCATTCGCCAACAAACCGGCAGGGTAGGCACACTCCGCAATCAAATAATGCACGAGTGCTGCCGCACCCACTCTTCGGCGGTGAGCGTCACATACCTCCGGCGAAGCACATCCCACACCGTCGGCCGACCGTTGGCGCCGGGACGCGTTCGCAACGTGATCGGCGGTAAATTCAAATTAGGAAAACTCATACAAAGAAAAACCTTTCGTCGGTTCTCCTCGCAACGAAGAACCGACTTTATTCTCATGGAACCTTCGAGACAAATTATGTTTCATAGCCGCTCAAACTTCTCACCTCATGACGGTGGATTCGTTCATTTGTTCGCCGGCGCAAAAACTTCGAAAAGTACCGTCGTCATAAAACACACGAATTTCCTTAACTCGACGAGGCTGTTTTGTCAAAAATTATTCGCGTTAGTATGAAACACCGACTCAACCGGCTGCGCAGCGGTTCGGTTTGGAGTACGGTGTGCAGCGGTAGTACGAGCGGGCTGGGGTTGTACCGGCTGGGGAACCGGCGCGACTTGTGGGGCCTCTTCAGCAAAGAACATAGGCATCTCACCTCCCAAGGGGGGGAAAGGAGAAGAAGGCTGCGTTTCGTGAGAAACGACATTTTGCACAAGCTCTTCCTGTTCAGAAGAAGCAGGAAAAGTCGTCGACGTCAAGCGCATCTCGCCTTCTTCAAAAAGCAACCAGTTGGTGTTGATTTCCGGAAACTCACGATGAATCGCTTGCACCAGATTATTCGACGGTTTCGTGCGCCCGGTGTAGATGCTGGAGATCGTAGCCGGCGAAACACCCAGCTTCTTTGCGAAGGCTTGTTGCTGTAAACCGTAACTCTCCATTACTTTTTTAATGCGGAGATACATCGTTTCGCTGGGGTCTGTCATAGAGGCCATAATAATAAGCGTGGATTAAAACGAGAAACTTCACAGACGCCCCCTGAGGAGGGAGTCGAAAAGAGAGAAAAACGTAGCCGTAAAAAGGAAAACTCGACGTTTCGCCGACGTTTTTACTGAACGGCTGCGTCCAAATCGTGGAAAGGCGAGCAGGAGCAGGGGGGCAAATTGTAGGGCAAAAATGCGCTTCGAGCAAGATCAACCTCAATATGCAGTTCATACAACGGATATACAACTCACTTTATCCGCTTTTTTACGAACGTAGCGAAGAAAATCGAGGAATCTACCTCGCCGAGCATTCTTCTGGTACCTACTTTTGAAAAAGTGGAGCGACTGCATCCGAAGAGGCGAATTTAGTTATTCACAAAGGCGAACTCACACTCGCGATTTCATCTACAAAAGTAGAGATTAAAACCGAGATATCCAAAATACAATGGAGAAAAATCAACATTTCTATACTACAAATGTATTTACACAAGTAAAAGTGCAAAGTATGTCGGCAGCGTCGTTTCGCTACAAAAACTCTACATCTCCAAATTTATATCTGCAAAGAATAGGGGAAAACTACTCCGACAAAATAAGGTAAAAGACTGAGTTTCAAACAACATAAGCTGAAAAAGAGCAAGTTATACACAGCAAAACAGGGGTATACACGCGAAAAACGCATATTTTCAAGATAAACACCTCAACAAAACCGCGGAAAAAAATCTGGTTTACAAATTGATATAACCGAAAAACAAATCGCATATTTACAAATTCAGACTTGCTCGGTTTAGTATTTTACATTTACATATCAACACAAAAGGGGATACAAAACCAAATTACACGCGCTAAGGTTTAGTATTTTGCATCACTTGGCAGATTTTGATTTTGAAATCTGATGTATGTCACCTCACTTTGTTTTTGTCAATTCACCGAGAGAGAAGGCTCGATTCACAGCAAATCAATCAAAAATCGCGCCAACGTCCCCTCCTCCGTCTCCAAGAACCTAAAAACGCTGTTTTTTGCATTAGCAGAGCGAAAAACACCACACAACTAATTCGTATTCAACAGATTGAGAAAGAAAAACAGGTTTAGCAAGCTGCATGCAAATAAATAAGTCTTTGCTCTCTATTGCCGCCGCTCACGAGCAAAATTCCCCTCTTTCCCTTCCTATTTCGCTCCGCTTAGCCCTTATTTCTCGCCCTAAACGGGACAATTTACATCAAACGCCCCCACTCCGCTCCACCATACGCCCGGTGGGACGTTTCGTCCCCTCCTCTCAAACGGCAAAGGCATGGAAGCACTGCCCCACCCTCTTCTTATATATAATAGGCGTCTGTTGTTCTCTCTTCGTCCTCGCAAAAAATCGACGAAGCGAGTATGCAATGAAAAAAAGCGGCGATGAGCCGCTTTTTCCACTTCTATTTTGCCTCAAAATCCGAACAAGAATGAGCGGCGTCGAAAAATGGACGCCTAACGGGCACAAATAGAGCAGCCGAAATCTCCTCAAAAAATGGTACGCGCCTATTTTTCAAAGTCTTCTCGGCCGGCCTTCTTCTTGCACATTCGGCAAACCGATTTACGCGCTGCATCACCCCACTTTCTCTTCCTCCCATCGCCCTCCTCACCCCACGCATTAGCCGTTGATTTTGTCCGTGCCCCGCAACAGCAAGTCCCGGGCAGGGGCACCCGTTGCGCTGCCCCATCGAGCCGGGCAACTCCCCCACCCTCCGCTCGACCACGAAGCACAAAATCCCCGAGTCTTCTTTCAAAAAGAAAACTCGGGGAAAAATAGTGCTAAGCAAGCGAGAAAGAAATACTCAGTGCAAAATAAAAAAGAACAGTTCCTTCATCAAATCTTCCGATGAGATGGCGGGGTTGTCGACTCCTTTGCTCCGTGCATCGGTTCGGCGAATTTGCGCAATGATATCCATCACCTTTCGGCGGTATAGTTCTGCATGGCCGGCATGATATTGCGTTCCGCCTGCCAATCGGAAACTCCCACAAAAGAAGCAATTCCGCTGCGCGATTTGTCGGGCGCATAATAGGCCAACATCAGTTGCGAGAAGAAGCGAAACAAAGCAGGCATCACCATTTGAATGGGATTCTGCTTTGGATTTTTGTAAAAGTAGTTCGCTATTCTATTGACCTTTGCGATGTCTTTTCGTCCCAGCGCATCCGTCAGTTCGAAGATATTGAACTCTTTGCTCACGCCGATGTGCGATTGCACCAGCGCCAAGGTGATGCCCGTCGGCGCTCCATTGGCTGCGACAGTGAGTTTATCCAACTCTCCGGCCAAACGGCTCAGGTCTGCCCCCACATCCTCGGCCAACAATTCTGCGGCCGGTTGCTCGATCGGCACTTTTTGCGCCTGGCGTAATCCGTCACCCATTTTGACAGCTGCCACTCACGGAGTTTGGCACTCTCGAAGAGCACGCCCACCTTTTCCACCAACTTTGCGGTCGGTTTTCGACGGTCGAGCGTGCCGTTCATGTGACAGAAGATCAAAACCGCCGTAGGTTGCGCATTGGGCGAGTCGAGCGATTTGAGGTAAGTGTCCAGCGGCGCCGTGTCTTTGAGGTTTTGCGCCTCACGCACCACGACCACCAGTTTTTCGGCCCCCATGGGGAAGCCCATGGCGGCGTGCACCACCGATTGCATATCTGTTTCCGCGCCGAAGAAGGTGATCAGATTGAAATCTCGATCCTGCGGCTGCAAAAGACTGTCTACCAAGAAATCGACGAGGTGGTCGATGTAATACCCCTCCTCGCCCATCAGATAACAGACTGGCCGCACATTCCGGCTCGCACGTCACGCACGATCATTTCGTGCGTGACGACGTTAATCGTCTTCTTGGCCATTACCAGTCGAACTTCAGTGTCTCACGGTCTTTCGGTCGCCTTGCAAGAGTCGCAAGGACTCAATACCGATGCGTACGTGGGTAGCAGCGAAATTAGAAGTCACATGATTGTCAGAGCGCTCCGTCTTCACACCTTCGGGCGTCATGGGGTTGTCGCTCACCAGCAAGAGGGCGCCGGTCGGGATGTGGTTGTAGAAACCGCAGGAGAAGAGTGTCGCCGTTTCCATATCGACGGCCATAGCGCGCGTACGGCGCAAATAGGCTTTGAACTCTTCGTCGTGCTCCCAAACGCGGCGGTTGGTGGTGTAGACCGTGCCGGTCCAATAGTCCAACGAAGCATCGCGGAGCGCCGTCGAGATGGCGCGTTGCAGCATGAAGGCAGGCAAAGCCGGCACCTCGGGGGGGAAATAGTCGTTGGACGTACCCTCACCGCGAATGCCGGCGAGCGGCAGCACATAGTCGCCCAACTGGGTCTTGTTGGAAATGCCGCCCGTCTTGCCCAAGAACAAGACCGCGCGGGGATTGATGCTCGAAAGCAGGTCCATAATCAGGGCAGCGTTGGGCGACCCCATACCGAAATTGATCATTGTGATTCCGTCGGCGGTGGCGGCGCGCATGTTCGCGTCGAAACCTACGGGCTCCACGTTCATCTGCTCGCAGAACATATCGACGTAATTGTTGAAGTTGGTCAACAATATCAAATCTCCGAACTTACTGAGTTCCAGTTTAGTGTATCTCTGCAACCAGTTGCCGCAGATCTCTTGTTTACTCGTCATCATACGATATCGAATTAAATTATTTTTCAACAGAAGTCGTTGTGTGTAATAAGGGCAAAGTTAGGGAAAATAATTTGTTTGCACCCCTTTTCGCCATGGCAAAAAGAGCTTGATTTTCAAGCGAGGAAAAATTGCGTGCATTCCCTTCCCGGTCGAAGGGAGAAGGGGTCATGAGGTTTAGTCTCTGCGCTCCGACTGTCCGGCGCCTTCGTTCCGCGGTCGGCGGTGGCGAAAGAATCCGGCCGGCGACCGACAGTTCGCCTGTTGGCAGATAGCCCCCTCTTCTCCCTTTTGCCCGCTTCGACGCGCAGAGGGACTCTTTCCTCTCAGGGCACGTAACGCTCATTTTTTTTCGGAACAGCTGAGCCCAAAAAACAAGTCCGGTTTCGAAAAAAAGAAGAGGATTTTCCACACAAAGTCGGGAGTTTTATCGTACGACTCGCCGTGTTTTCAAAAGCAAGAACGAAGTTTAATTACAAGCCAATAAACCAAAATCGATAAACAGCTACGCGCGTATATGCGCACACAGCGAATTTCGATTTTTACCTTCACCCTTCACACTCCTCGATATCAATTTATATTTCAACACTTTAAGTGTGAAGAAAAAAGGGCGATTTTTGCCTTTCACATTGGCTTCACCGCGAAACAGGACGTGAGCAATCATTTTACGTCATTTTCACATGAAAAGAAAACCAAACTGCGCTCCGTGTTTCTAAGGTGAACACAAATCCACTTTGCCTTCACACTCAACACTCTATTATTCAACCACTTGTCCCACAAAGGTGAAGAGGTGAAGGCAAAATATCGAAAACAGCTGTGCGCACATTATGCGCGCGAGGCCATTCGGCGCCATGAAAGTTCACCCCATGGTGCGCTTTTTCTCCCCTCCCCTTTCCCCCGAGGGAAAAACGTCTCGCGCTGCAGGCGAAAAAGAGTTCGGGTTTTCTCACTGCGTGACGCGTCTCGACCCGCTTTTCTCGCGCCGGTTTGCACAGCGCGCCTTGCGTTTTGCATAGAAAAAAACTTCGACTAAACTTGTTCGACACAGATTTATTCGTATATTTGCAGCAAACTACCCATAGTCCACAGACGATGAAACACAGATTTTTTTCGTATATAGCTTGTTGTGCGCCTTCTTTCTCGCCCTCGGTCTTCCGGTGTCGGCCGACAAGAAACGCGGAAAGAACGACGGCCCGGAGTCGCCGAGCATACAAGACAGCAAACTCTATTTTTCCGATCGAGTATTCGCCGCTCCCTCGCGCCCGTTCATGCAACGTATCAAAACCGATCCCGCCGATGCGCCGATCGTGGTGACCGGATTGCCCGAAGGGCTGCATTGAACGCAGATTTGCGCCGCGTGGAAGGTCGTGACGGCACCCGCACTTATCACTATAGCGTGAATTTGATTTTTGACCGACCGTGCCGACAGCGCGTTGGTTCCGCACGACGTGACCCTCACCGTCGACGAGCGCTATGCCGCTTCCCGTCCGGTGATGGGCTGGATTTCTTGGAACGTGTTCGAAGGCGACATCTCTGATAAGGTGGTGCGCGCCACGGCAGATCAATTGGATCAGCTCGGACTGAAAGAAGCCGGCTACAATTACCTCATCATCGACGACCTTTGGCACGCTCCGGCGCGCAACGGCGACGGAACGCCGAAAGAAGATCCCGCCAAATTTCCCCAGGGCATGAAAGCCGCGGTGGACTATGTGCACAGCAAAGGCTTGAAGTTTGGTATCTACTCCGACGCTGCAGAAAAGACCTGCGCCGGGGCTTTCGGTCTCGTATGGCAACGAAAAGACTGACGCCATGCAGTATGCACTTTGGGGCGTCGATTTGCTGAACATGACTACTGCCACGCACCCACCGAAGTGGGCGAAGCCCTTTCGCGCTACCGCACGATGGGGGAGGCGCTGCAAAGCTCCGGCCGTGACATCATGCTCTACATTTGTGAGTGGGGTGTGCGCGAACCCTGGAAATGGGGTTCGGAAACCGGTGCGCCACTGTGGCGTTGCACCTACGACACACGCGACTGCTGGAAGGGCAAGCCGGGCGGTATCGGTGTGGTGCAAAGCATCGACCTGATGAAAGACTTGTGGCCGTACGGCGGTGTGAACCGCTACAACGACGCCGACATGATGTGTGTGGGCATTCACGGCAAAGGCAAATCCAGCTCGGATCTCTGTGCCACCGGCCCGGGCATGACGCAAGACGAATACCGCACCCAGTTTGCGCTGTGGTGCATGTGGTCGTCGCCTTTGCTCATTTCCTTCGACCTCAGCCAACCGATTTCGGCGGACGATCGCGCAATGATCACCAACAAGGAACTCATCGACCTGAACCAAGACGAACTGGCTCAACCCGCTGAGTTTGTCGGTCAATATGGCAACCTCTACTACTTCCAAAAGCCTTTGAGCAACGGTGATGTGGCCATTGCCGTGACTAATGTGGGCGACAAGGAAGAGCAATTCCGTTTGGAGTTCGACCGCTTCTCACTGGCCAAGGGGTTGCGTGCCTTCAAGGTGCGCGACTGTCAACAGCGCACCGACGTGGGGGCTGTGAAGGGTGGTTTCGACACGAAGGTGCGCAGCCATGCCACCCTCGTTTTCCGCCTCTCTGAAAACATTGAGATCGCTAACATCGTGCGCCGCAACTTGAAAAAGACGCTCGGCATCGACGAATCGGAGAAAGGCGTTTCTACCATGTCGTCGAGCGTGCGCAAGCGCAAGCAAAAATAACGACGGATCAAGACTGCATAACCATAGAACGGCATCCCAGAGATGCTGTTCTATGCCATTTATTACAACCTTCTCATACCTCTAAATGAACAAAATTCTACTCACGAGCCTCATCGCGATGTCGCTGTCGGCCACACCCGCATTGGCCGATCACTTTACGCTCCCCGTGGGCAACAGCACCGAAAAAAAGTAGTCGCACTCAGTGCAATCGACATAAAAATGCCACCAACGGCAACAACAATATGCCGATTCAAATCAACAAGAGTGTTCGCGGTTCTACGCTCACCATCGCCGGCGACACGTTTGAATCCGGTTTGGGTGTTCATGCCCGGGTAAGATTGTGGTTCGCCTAAATGAGGGGCGTGCGCCGCTTCAAAGCCACTTTCGGCGTAGACGATGGTGCGGACAACAAGCCCAATCACGCCGTTGTGGGCTACAACGTGGTGCTCGTCAAGCAAGACGGCACGCGCGAAGTGAAAGCCTCGGGCGTGATGAAGCGCGGCGACAAAGGGCAGGCGCTTGATGTAGATTTGACCAACGGTAAATTTCTCCTCCTTGAAACCACCCTCGGCAACAACAACGACTGGGCAGACCATTTCGACTGGGCCAACGCGCATTTTCTCTGCACGCCCGACGCCCAACAACCGGAAGTGGTGCCGGCAACGGCTTTGAATGCGGCCAACTTTGTGAAACTCCCCGTCAGCCAAGAGCCCGGAACAGAATTTATTCCGCTCAGTTCGATGGATTTGAAAAACATCACGAACGGCTGGGGTACGGTTCGCCCGAACAAGAGCATCGACAACAACCCACTGGTGATTAACGACACAGCCTACGAAAGCGGTGTGGGCGTACACGCCAAATCGCGTATTGTGGTGAAACTCAATGGCGCCGTGTCACATTTCCGCGCTATGGCCGGTATTGATGCCGAAACCAACAAAGACGCTTCCGACCGCGCAGCGATTGTGGGCTATCGCGTCATTCTGCGCGGCGAAGATGGCCGCGAAGAGGTAAAACTGGAAGGCACAGCCCGCCGTCACGAGCAACCCGTAGCGGTGGATGTAGAACTCGAAGGTTGGAAATATCTGATTCTTGAAGCGAACGAAGGCAACGGTGTAGACTGGGCAGACCACTTCGACTGGGCGAATGCCTACTTCGTGTATCGCGAGCAGAATTCGACCCGTCCGGTCATCGTTTCTGAAGCCGAACTGACGCCTTCGCTGGCCTGCGCCACCGAATTGTTCAGTTTGCCCAACACGCGTTTCCTCCACAAGATCGTTCCTTCTGCTCCTTCGTCGACGGTGAGCGTCACAGATCTGCCCGAAGGCCTGTATTGGAACGCGCAACGCCATGCTGTAGAAGGTAAAATCACCACCGAAGGCCGCTACGAATACAAGATTTTGGTGACGACCGACGGAAATACGCAGACTTTCCCCGCTTCTGTGACGGTGAGCGGAAATCTGGTACAGCCTAAACCGATGATGGGTTGGATCTCTTGGAATGTGGTACAGGACAAGATTTCGACCCAAGTGGTGAAAACTGTGGCCGACAACATGGTGAATTTGGGACTGCGCGATGCCGGTTACGACTTCATCATCATCGATGACCTTTGGCACGCTCCCCAACGCAACAGTGACGGCACGCCGAAGGAAGATCCTGCGAAATTCCCTATCGGAATGGGGGCTACCGTAAAATATGTGCACGACAAGGGGCTGAAGTTCGGTATCTATTCGGATGCAGCTCCCAAGACGTGCGCCGGTGCCTATGGTTCGTACGGCTATGAGAATATTGATGCCAAGCAATATGCCAAATGGGGCGTAGACCTTTTGAAATATGACTATTGTGGTGCTCCCGGCGATGCCATTTCAGCTCAACAACGCTACAAAGCGATGGGCGATGCCCTCAAGGATTCGGGTCGTGACATTCTCTTCTACATGTGCGAATGGGGTGTACGCGAACCTTGGAAATGGGGTTCGACGACGGGTGCCACTACTTGGCGCGCAACCTACGACACGCGCGACTGCTGGCAAGGAAAAGGCGGCGGTATCGGTGTGATGCAAAGCATTGCTGCGATGAAAGACCTTTGGGCTTACTCGGGCGTGAACCGCTTCAACGATGCCGACATGATGTGCGTAGCGATCCACGGCACGGGTAAATCCAGCTCAGATCTTTGCCTCACCGGCCCGGGCATGACGCAAGACGAATATCGCACGCAGTTTGCGTTGTGGTGCATGTGGTCTTCACCGCTCACCCTGTCTTTCGACCTGACGAAGCCCCTCTCTGCCGATGACAAAGCCATCATTACCAACGCCGATCTCATTGCCATTGACCAAGATGCGATGGGACAACAAGCCGAATTCGTCGGTCAGGAAGGTAACATCTACTACTTCATGAAGGATTTGGAGAACGGCGACGTGGCGATTTCGGCTACCAACGTGGGTGCCACACAACAGCAGGTGAAGTTTGACTTCGCTAAGTTCTCTGCGCTCAACGCCAAAGGACGCTATCAGGCGCGCGATTGTCAAGCCCAAAAGACTTTGGAGAACGAGGTAGAAACCGGCTTCACCACCACCGTACGCTCACACGCCACTGCAGTCTATAGACTGACATTGAAGGGCACCGGCGTTTCGCAGGCTCGCACTTCGACCGCTTCGCAATCCAATGCGCTCTACGATCTTTCGGGACGTCGCACCAACGGCGTAGACCCTCACGGGGTCTACATCCGCGACGGCAAGCGCGTTGTTCTGCCTTGATGCTTCGACGGGGCTCGGTGCTTTCGTACCGGCTGCTGCGTCTACAATCCAATAGATGGGGTGATTTCCTTTGCGGGAAATCACCCTTTTTCTTCCCACATCGTTGCGTTCTTGCCCTCAGTTCGTTGAGAATCAGCACAAGGATTTGTTTTTTCCGGGAGAAAGTTGTATTTTTGCCCGTGCGATTCGGCATTTCCGCCGTGTCCATTTATAGCGCACCAGCTTATGCAGATTCAAGAAATCGCACGCGCCCTTGAAAATTTCGCTCCGCTGCCCCTGCAGGAAGGCTACGACAATGCCGGCTTGCAGATAGGAATAACAGGGAACGAGTGTTCAGGGGCATTATTGTGTTTAGACGTGACGGAAGCCGTGATCGAAGAGGCTTCTCGTTTAGGGTTTAACCTCATTGTGGCGCACCACCCGCTGCTGTTTCGCGGCGTGAAGTGCGTGAGCGACAGCACGCAGGTGCAACGTTGCATCCGCATGGCCGTGCAACGCGACATCGCGATCTATGCGGCGCACACGAAACCTCGACAATGCGCGCGGCGGAGTGAATTTCGAAATCGCAGCGCGACTCGGACCCAAAAACTCGACTGGCTTTTCGCCCATCCCCGGGCAAGGATGCGGGTAGCGGACTGGTCGGCGAACTCCCGCAACCCGTTGATGCTCAACACTGGTTGGCAACGGTGAAGCAACAATTTGGCGTCGACGCGCTCCTCTACACGCGGGACCGAAACGTCAGATTCAGCGCATTGCGCTCTGCGGCGGCGCGGGCGAATTTCTCATCGACCGAGCAGCGGAAGTGGGCGCTGACCTGTATCTGACGGGCGAGATCGGCTATCACCACTTTTTCGGGCACGAAAACGAACTGTGGCTCGCGGCTTTGGGGCACTATCAGAGCGAACGCTTCACGATTGATTTGCTCGAACGCCTCCTTCGCGACAATTTTCCGGATTTGCCCACGGCGCAAACGACCATTTGCACCAACCCGATCCATTATCTCTAAACACGACACACCGCCCCTCCCTTTTGCTCGCTCCGACGACAACGAAAAGCGGAAGACGGGCGAGGCGCTTCCCAACGATTAAACTCCACTATATATATGGCAAGCAAAAAAGAAAATCCCGCCGATTTGTCTGTGGAACAGAAGTTGAAAAACCTCTACCAACTGCAGACTAAACTTTCGGAAATCGACAAGATCAAGACCTTGCGCGGCGAACTTCCGCTCGAAGTGCAAGATTTGGAAGACGAGATCGAAGGACTGACCCACCGTCTCAAGAAGTACGAAGAAGAAATCGAGACGATCAAGGCGGACATCGCTCGCAAGCACGAAGACATCAGCACCGCTCAGGAAATGGTGACGCGCTACGAGAAGCAACTCGACAATGTGAGCAACAACCGCGAATACGATAACCTCACGAAGGAGATCGAATTCCAAGGCTTGGAGATCGAACTGCTGAAAAAGAAGATTCGCGAGGCCGAACGTCTCATCGAACTCAAGCAGGGCGACCTGAACCGCGGCAACGAAACGCTCCACATCCGTCAACAAGACCTCGATTTGAAGCGCACGGAGCTCGACGAAATTGTGTCGGAAACGAAGGCGGAGGAAGAAAAGCTCCGCGAAAAAGCGAAGTCGCTCGAAACGAACATCGAACCGCGCTTGCTCACGGCTTTCAAACGCATCCGCAAGAGTTCGCGCAACGGTTTGGGCATCGTCTATGTGCAGCGTGATGCCTGCGGTGGTTGCTTCAACAAGATTCCGCCCCAGCGTCAGCTCGATATCCGCATGCGCAAGAAGATTATCGTCTGCGAATACTGCGGCCGCATCATGATCGACCCCGAATTGGCCGGTGTGAAAATCGAGGCTCCCGCCGAAGAAAAGCCCAAGCGCCGCACCACGCGTCGGAAAAAGACCGAAGAATAAATTGCGTTCGTCGGTATCGGTGGTGTGTGCTCAACCGTTCACGGCACCGAAGCCCGACAACTCGCCCTCTTCACCCGGCGCAACCGCGCAATCGCCCTTCTGCTCGAACTCGTTCGCATTTCGAGCAGGAGGGCTTTCTGTTTCGGGTAGGCCTACTTCTGTTGAACGCTTAGACTGTGCCTTGATTGCCAAGGGCTTCGAACAGCGCTGCTTCACGGCTGTTTTTCTCTCTACCCACTCATCGAAAAAACTCTCTTCTCCCTATGAAATTGCTCCTTTTTGGTCGTCGGTCGCACCGTCGACAAGCATCTTCGACCCTCATCGACGATTACACCGGCCGGATTAAACACTATATGCCGTTTGAGCTCGAGGTGATTCCCGAATTGAAGAATGCGAAATCACTCTCTTTCGAACAACAGAAAGAACGCGAGGGCGAATTGCTCTTGCGCTCGATGAAAGACGGTGATGCCGTTTGGCTGCTCGACGAAGGTGGGCGAGAGTTTCGCTCCATAGAGTTCGCCGCTTTCCTCGATCGTCAGCACAGCAGTGGTGCGCGCCGCTTGGTTTTCGTCGTCGGCGGTCCCTATGGGTTCTCTCCGGCCGTCTATGCGCGCGCCAACGGCAAAATTTCGCTCTCGCGCCTCACCTTTTCCCACCAAATGGTGCGCTTGTTTTTCACCGAGCAACTGTATCGTGCCATGACGATCCTCCGCGGCGAACCTTATCACCACGAATGATTCCCCGGCGCATCTCGTTCCGCCGATAAGTGGTCGGCGTTGCTCTTTTTCTGTCCCATGAAACACCAAATACGCCTTCATTTTGCCGGTTCTTTTCTGCTATTTCGTGCTTTTCTACTCGGCATTTTCCTTTGTCTCTTACCGTGTTGCGGTGTGCTCTCCAGCTTTGCACAACGGCAGACGAGGCTTTTCCACACTCCACAAAAGCGCGCCGTGAGATTCCGCGCGATGGAGTGGAACGTCGAAAACCTCTACGACACGCTGCACGATGAGGGCTTCGCCGATGAGGAGTTTCTCCCCACTGCCGAACGACGCTGGAACACACCGCGCTACCTCCACAAACAAGCATCGCTCGCCAAAACGATTCTTGCCGCCGGCGGACTGCAACCGGTGGACTTGGTGGCGCTTTGTGAGGTGGAAAATGACAGTGTGGTGCATTTTCTCTGCCACCGTACCCGGCTTGCGCGCCTCGGCTACCACTACGTGGTCACGCACAGCGCAGATCGGCGCGGCATCGACGTCGCTCTCCTTTATCAGCCCGAGACTTTTGCGTACTTTGCATAGCGAAACGCGTCGCGTGCCCTACGACGCTGCGCGAGAACGTCCGACGCGCGACCTACTGCACGTGGCGGGGACGGCTACCTCATGGCGACACCCTCGATGTTTTTGTCGTGCATTTCCCGTCGCGTCGCGGAGGGGCTGCAGCCTCCGAGCCTTATCGGTTGCGCGCAGCACAGCTGCTGCGTGAAATGGCCGACAGCATCGCGCATCTGCGCCATCGTCCGCTACTACTGGCCATGGGCGACTTCAACGACGAACCGCAAAATCGTTCTATCCGCGAAGTGCTTTCGCCCACCTTCATTGCGCTCACTCCACATGCCACACCGCTGCCGGCTGAGGGGCACGAAGACATCGCCGGCACGTATTATTTTCGCGGTGAATGGAGTCGGATCGATCAAATGCTCGTTTCGCCGGCGCTACTCTCCTCGGAAATGTCTTTCCACACGTCCATTCGGTCTGTTTACCTCCTCGCTTTCCCGCCTTTGTTGGAGCCGTTGGGACGCGGTACGCTCACGAAACCTTTCCGCAGCTACCTCGGTCCTTTCTATCATGGTGGAATCAGTGACCATTTACCGCTTGTGGCGGACTTTTTCTACTAAGACAGGGAGAAACGTGGCCGGACGAGAAAAACGGCTACGCAACAAGGAAACGGGCACAAACGAGTGCTTTAAGTCTATGAAGTGAAACCACCGTGCACTTCCCGGAGTCTACGGCGTTCCACACAAAAATTAATGGGACATCCGTCATTACGGTGCCCCATTAACCAACACAAAAACTAAACTAGACTTAACTAAACTATTTTCTCGTTATCATCGCGACAACTACATAGTGCAAATATAGACCTTTTGCAAACATACAGCAAGCAAAAGACAATAAAAACCTCCATTCGCGCCCTATTTTAACTCAAAAGTTGCCGTACAACACAAAAAAAGGCCGAAAAACAGTACAAGATGCTCCGAGCTGCCTCATTTCACGACAATAATTCGCGCTCAATACAGAGATCTACCGAGAAAAGAGGGCAATCCATCGAGAAATAAGTGGCAATCGTCTGAGAAAGAAAGCGCATTTGCTCCAAAATCGGTCGTCTGTTGAGTTACACAAGAACGGTTAGTCGATCTCCGATGCGACAGTGCGCTGCTGCAAATAGGCATCGGCCAATACCATGGCGGCCATCGCCTCGACAATCGGCACGGCGCGCGGCAACACACAAGGATCGTGGCGGCCTTTGGCATGCACCACCGTCGATTCGCCGGTCTTGGTTATCGTTTGCTGATCGCGCAGGAGGGTCGCCACGGGTTTGAAAGCCACTCGGAAAACAATGTCTTGGCCGTTGGAGATGCCGCCTTGAATACCGCCACTGTGGTTGGTCGCCGTGGCGAATCCGGGAACATATATATCGTTGAGTTGCGATCCTCTCAGGGCGCAACCGGCAAATCCTGCTCCATATTCGAAGCCCTTGGCTGCATTGATGCCCAACATCGCCGCACCCAACTGCGCGTGGAGTTTGTCGAAGACGGGCGCGCCCCACCCCGGCGGACAGCCGCGCACCACGCATTCCACCACTCCACCGATGGTGTCGCCCTCGGCACGTACGGCTAAAATCAAACGCTCCATCTCTGCCGCCACTTCGACATCGGGACAGCGCACGGCGTTCGCTTCAATCTGATCGAGGCGTAATTCGTGATAATCTCGTTCGAGCACCACATTCCCCACTTGTCGCGTCCAAGCCTTGATGTCCACGCCCAAATCGGCCAAGAGGAGTTTCGCAAAGGCGCCTCCCACCACGCGACTAATGGTTTCGCGTGCCGAACTTCGGCCGCCTCCGCGGTGGTCGCGCACTCCATACTTCATTTGATAGGGTGAAATCGGCATGCGACGGACGAAACACATCGCGCAAATTATCGTAGTCTGCGGAATGTTGCTGCTCGTTGCGCACCACAAATCCGATGGGACAACCCGTTGTGCGCCCTTCAAACACGCCCGAAAGCAACTCTACGCGGTCGCCTTCGCTACGTGGGGTCGTGATCCGACTCTGGCGGGTCGACGACGATCCAATCCCGCGCTGAATGTGAGTCCACATCCACCTCCACTCCCGGTGGCATGCCGTCGATCACGCCGCCCACGGCTGCACCGTGGCTCTCGCCGAAGGTCGTCAGTCGGAAATAATGACCAAACGTATTCATAAACTTCTTTTTTTGCTGATCATAAACGATGAGAGCCTTCGCCCTTTTGGTGCGAAAGCTCTCATTTATTTTGCGCAGACTCCTCTCGTTCATCAAGTTTGACGTCTTTTCTCTATAGGCCGTTGCCAACAGCTGAACGCACCTTGACAACTCCTGCAGAGTTGGACGAAAACAGATTCGGGCTTGCCACGATATTTTCATCGCAGGCGCGCCGCCTATCTACACGAAAAGAGCTGTATTTCTGACAGTCCTCAGCGACCGCCGCAAGCGCAACCGCCTTCGCCGTGACCATGATCGTGGTCGTGGTGATGGTGTCCATGTCCGCCGCAGCACTCGTGGTCGTCGCCATGGTGATGATGACCGTGTCCGCCGCAGCATTCGTGGTCGTCGCCGTGGTCGTGACCACAACCGCAACCTTCGCCCGACATCATGTTGATCATACCCTGAATTTCTTCGGGCGTCGCGTCGCGGGCTGTCACTACCTTACCCACATAGTGGAGATCGCGACCGGCCAAGGGGTGGTTCAAATCGAGTTTAACGGTGCTTTCCTTCACATCGAGCACCAATCCCTCGAAGCGCATTCCCTCCTCATTCACGAGGGGCAAAATAGCGCCGGGATAAATTTGCGTTTTGTCGAAACGTCCGTCCACGTGGAACATCTCTTTCGGTACCTCGATCACGTGTTCTTCCTCATAGGGGCCGAAAGCCTCTTCCACGCTCAGCGTGAAGTCGAAACTGTCGCCTTCGTTGAGATCAGCCACCTGCGCTTCGAAAGCGGGGAGGGCGGCCGAAAGACCGGTGATGAATTGGAAAGGATGTGCTTCGGGAGCTTCCTCAAAAATCTCGTGGATACCCTGTTCGTTGTCCGAATAGAGTTTGTAAGCCACGGTGATATAGCGATTCTTTTTGTCTGCCATGTCAGGAGATATAATATATAATGAATTTTAGTGAACTATCGAGCATGATCCGTGTGGATCAATGTAATTCGAGTTGGAGTTCCACCGCCAAACGCTGGAACGCCTCGTTGTTTTCGACCATCTGGCGGAAAATGTCACGCGGCGAATACACGCGCTTCTTCTCAGGAGTAGCCGTACTCACCACAAAAGTCACCACCACATTGTCGTTGCGCAGTTCGCGACGAAGGAAAGCCGTCAGCGCCGGCAAGATTTTGTTCAGATGCGCCGCGGCCGCCTCATTTTCCACCACGCCCACCACACGTTGAGCGTCTGCCAACTGCGGCCGAATCATTTTCAAGCGACCGGCATCGGCCAGTTGCACCGGGGAGTTCGTTGGCAAAGCGCATCCACTGGTATTCCAGCGCTTCTACGTTGAATGGCTCGTTGCGCGTCACTGTTGTCGGCTGTCCGCCGGCCGTTTCCGGCGCAGCAGCGGGCAATTCCGTGCCGTCGGTCGGCTGTGGTCGTCGAGTGAGTGAAATGGTTTGGAGTTTCGTCGTCGCCAACTGCTGATGAGCCGTGCGCGGCGTGGGTGTTTGTCGCGGCGCAGCAGGAGCCGGCGCCGTCGGAGGGAGTCATTGCGGGTGAACTGCCGCGGCATTCGCAGAGGGAGGCGCACTCGTTTTCTGAAGAGGCGCACCGGCCGTCGGTACCTGGACCGCTGCCGGCTTAAAGATGGGGAGAAGTCGCAGCGTAGGGCGACGCCCGGAAGGGGGCACATCCTCTTGTTGCAAGAGTTGTGCCACTTGGATCAGTGTCAGTTCCACCAACAAGCGCTTGTTGGGTGCGGTGCAGTAGTTGATGTCACAATCGTTGCACAATTTCAGCGCGGCATAAAGAAGCGCGAGTGTACAACGTGCCGCCTGTTCGGCATAGCGCGCCCCACACTCTCCGCCACCTCGAGCAGGGGGAGCGTTTGCGCGTCGCGGCTCACCAACAGGTCGCGGAAGTGCCCCGCCAAACCACCGATGAAATGCCCCGCCTCGAAACCTTTGCTCAGCACCCCGTCGAGCGTGAGCATCACCTGCGGGATATCCACGGCCAAGATGCGGTCGGTCACATCGAAATAGTAATCATAGTCCAGCACATTGAGGGTTCTCAATCGTCTGGGCGTAGGTAATATTGCCGTTCGTGAACGAAGCCACCTGATCGAAGATCGAAAGCGCATCGCGCATACCGCCGTCGGCTTTTTCGCGCGATGACATTGAGCGCCTCCTCTTCATATTTTATCCCCTCGTTCTCCGCCACATGTTTCAGATGCGCCACCGTTTCGGGCACTTCCATGCGGTTGAAGTCATAGATCTGACAACGCGACAGGATGGTGGGCAGAATCTTGTGTTTCTCGGTGGTCGCCAAGATAAAGATGGCGTGTGCGGGCGGCTCCTCGAGCGTTTTGAGAAACGCGTTGAAAGCCGCTTGCGAGAGCATGTGCACCTCGTCGATGATGAACACCTTGTAGCGCCCCACCTGCGGCGGAATCTGCACCTGTTCGATGAGTTCGCGGATGTCGTCGACCGAGTTGTTCGATGCCGCGTCCAGCTCATGAATGTTGTACGAGCGTCCTTCGTTGAACGCCACACAACTTTCGCAGCTGTCGCAAGCCTCGCCCGCCGAAGTGGGCGTAAGGCAGTTGATCGTCTTGGCAAAAATGCGCGCCGAAGTTGTTTTACCCACCCCACGGGGGCCGCAAAACAGATAGGCGTGCGCCAATTTTCCGCCGGCAATGGCGTTTTTGAGTGTAGTGGTCAGGGCCTTCTGTCCCACCACCGAGTCGAAACTCGTGGGACGATATTTGCGGGCCGAAACAATGTAGTCTGACATACTGGTTGTAGGTTTGGAGCAAAGATACAATTATTTTTGCAAATGCGGCGCGCCCATTGCGCCTGTTCACACAAAAAATCGTAGTTTTGCGCCACACCTCGTTCATTGTTTCACCCCGTTTTCTCGACGCGGGCGCGCTCCACTTCCGCCAACTCTCCTCCCTTGCTCGCGCCGGCACACAGAAAACCCTCATTCTTCGCTCATGGAAGCTCTCGACATGCTACTCACCCGGCGCAGCGTCAAGCGTTTTGCGCCCGACTCCCTTCCCTCCGTTGCCGATCTGCAACGCATTGCCGACGCCGGTGCCAACGCCCCGACAGGCCGCGGCCGCCAGTCGCCCTTTCATCGTTGTCGTCACCGACCGCACGGTGCGCGACGAACTCTCGCGCCCTCAACGCCGAAATCCTCGGTCGCGACGGCGATCCCTTCTACGGCGCCCCTGTTGTCATGGTGGTTTTGGCCGATCGCGCCCAACCCACCTATCTCTACGACGGTTCGCTCGTGATGGGCAATCTGCTCAACGCCGCCCACGCCCTCGGTTGGGGTGCGTGCTGGATCCATCGTGCCCACGAGATGTTCGACCGTCCTGAAGGGAAAGCCCTCCTCGCCCAATGGGGCATCGACGCCGACGTCGAAGGCATCGGCCTTTGCGTGGTCGGCCATGCCGAACACTTCCCCTCGCACACCCCACCGCGCAAAGAAGGCTACATCCGTTTCGTCTGATCGCGCTGCAACCTCCCCGCTCAACGCATAAAATCTGTTCTCCGACAACAGCACGCGGTAGTTTTCGACAACACGTAGCGAATATTTCAAGCACCATGCGCGACGGCTCTCCTTGAGTCGTCGCGCATTCTTTTTGCTGTCGGCATGCCGCCGGAAGCGTGCACAAAGGCAGGTGCTTCATTCGAGCCGTCAGTCGGCAAAGGGTAGTTCTCTCCGCGCCCTCTCAATCGAAAGGCACAAACTGACGGAGCGCCTCCACATAGGCTTCGAAAGCCGCGCGGCCGCGGGGCGTCATGCGACAAAGGGTGCGAGGGCGTTTGGCCGATTGGAGTTTGAGCACCTCTATGTAACCGGCCGTCGCCAATTTGTCGAGCTGCACACTCAGGTTGCCCGCCGTGGCAGCGGTGCGCTCACGGAGGAAGGTGAAATCGGCCTCCTCCACATTCATAAGCACCGACACCACCGCCAGCCGCAACCGAGAGTGGAGCAAAGGATCGAGATCTGGCAGTGGATTAGGCATCGCCGGCAGTTTTGTTTTGCGCACGACGTCGGGCGTCGGCGTAGATGAGATGACCGGGAATGACAAACATCGCCGCATGGCTCGCAATGAACAGCGGCATCGCCCACACCTCGAGCAACGGACTCTCGGCGATGGTCGCCGTGAGGACGAAGGCACCGGCCAAAATGGAAAAGCCACCGCCGTAGAGCATCGACCGGTAATCGAGCAGCAAACCGACCACGGCAGTGCCCATGCCCACGACCAGGAAACTGTAAAAGAACATCAGCATCCACACTTGCGGATGACCTCCGAAGGAGAAAAACAGACAAATGAGCGCAAAGGCGAAGGAGAGGAAGCCCACATAGCGCCACATGGTCGAAATCATGCGGTCAGTATAGCTGAGCGCGTACCCTTTAGATCCGCTTTTCCGCGAGAGCAAGCGGCTCACGGGGATGCCCACCACGGGATGAGCCACCACAACAAGTTGGCCCCAAACGCTTTGTGTGAAATAGGCCACGCCCCACACCAGCAGGGCAACGGCAATGTCGAGGTAACCCCAAAACAGATGGAGGCGGCCATCCTCAAAGTGATAGCGCCGACGCGTGTCGACAATCATGGCAGAGATGAGTTCCAAACTCTCTCGCCCGGTCATGGGTTGTTCATTTTTCATGGAGTTGTTTTTTATGTTTTGCCAAATCGCGCCTTCTGCTTGTTTGATGTTGCGGAGAACGAATCGACAAATGGTTTACAATATAAACTATACAACGAAAGAAAAATGGGATTATCGCGAACTTTCCCACTTTCTGAATGCAAATGTAATTAGGTTTACGACATAAACCAAATATAAACACAACTTTTTCAAGCGTCGACGACAAAATTCATCTTAAAGTGCTTATTTTTGCACCGGAAACAACCCATCACGAACAAAACAGAATCAATGAAACGACTACTCTACCTCTTCCTGCTCTTACTGGCTCCGACAACGCTCTACGCCCAGATGCTTTTTTCGGAAAACATGAGGATGATGCTCGACAGCACGAAGACCCTACAAGGCATGATTACCCCCTCGCTCAACTTCCAAACCGAGAAGGAAAAATGTGCTCACGTTCAAGAACAGTGCAAACCTCAACATCCTCATCCACCGCAACCGCGTAGTCTACATCCTCAATAAGTTCGAGCTTTCCTCTTACGGCAAGAATGTGGCCCTGAGCGGCGGCTATCTACACGGCGAATTTCGCTATTTACTGGATCGCTCCTTTGAAATCTATCCTTACGCCGAATCGCAGTGGGCAGCCAGCAGAGGCATGGCGTTCAAGTTCTCTTCGGGACTTCAGTCGCGCTACCGATTGGTCAACACCCGCTCCACCCTCCTTTGGGCCACCGCCGGTTTATTCTACGAACACGAAGAGTGGGAGCAGCCCGAAACGGCTCCCGATGCCAAGACCTACGTCCTTAGCAACCGCATCAAGAGCCATCTCTCACTCAGTGTGCGACACAAGATCGGCGACCAATGGGAACTCACCACCACGGCCATACATCAAGCCACGCCCGACACCTACTTGAAGAAAGCCCGCTTCGGCGCCGCCGTCGATCTCAAGTACAACATCACGCCCACCATTGGCATCAGAGGCACCTATCGCCTGATCTACGACACCGCCCCGATCGTCAAAATACGGAAGGCCTACAATGTCGTCGACGCCGGTCTGGACATCTCGTTCTGACGGCCCTTCTCTTCCCCCCAAAAAACGCCCCGAGCAGCTGTTCAGTTGCTCGGGGCGTTTTGCCTGAAGGCGAAAGTCAAAGTTGCGCGACGGCTGCTGCCAATCGCTGCATCGCCTGCTCCAGCACAGCACGAGGCGTGCCGACGTTCAGCCGCATGAAACCGGCACCACCCGTGCCGAACATCTCGCCGTCGTTGAGCGCAAGGCGCGCCTTGTCCACAAACAAATCGAGCAAGTCGTCGTGTGCCAAGCCCAATTCACGACAATCGAGCCACACCAGGAAACTGGCTTCGGGACGAATGGGGCGCACCGCCGGGAGATGCTCACGACAGTAGGCCTCGACGAAACGAATGTTGTCTTCCACATAAGACAACATCTCGCGGCGCCACTTTTCGCCGTGACGAAAAGCCGCGACGGTGGCAATCGGTGCGAAAACGGTGGGCTCGTTCAACTCACGCGCCTGCAACCAGTCGAAAAACCGTTGGCGCAACCCGTCGTCGGGCACAATGGCATAGGAACTCACCACCCCGGCGAGGTTGAACGTCTTCGTCGGCGCTCCGAGCGTGATACTGTTGGCCGCCGCACAGGCAGAAACATCGGCAAAGGGACAATGCCGCGCGCCGAACAAAGCCATATCGGCGTGAATCTCATCGCTCACCACCAAAATCTTGCGCTCCGCACAGAACTCGGCCAAACGGGCGAGTGTAGCCCGATCCCAACAGCGTCCTCCCGGGTTGTGAGGGTTGCACAAAGACCAGCACCTTACATCCCTCGGCCACCGCAGCCAGTTGGTCAAAATCCATTTCATACTGCCCGTCCTCGCGCATGCGCAGCGGGTTGTCCACCACCGTTCGGCCGGTGCGCTCGATCGTCAGGCGAAACAAGTGATAGACCGGCGGTTGGATGAGGATTTTATCGCCGGGCTGCGTGAAGGCATCCAGCACAAAAGCAATGCCTTTCACCACACCGGGCACGAAACTGATCCACTCCGGCGCAATGCGCCAATCGTGGTGCGCCGCCATCCAGTCGACAATGGCGGGACGGTAGTCGGCCGGTTCGGCCGTGTAGCCCAGAATGGGATGCGCCAAACGATCGCGCAGGGCATCGAGAATGAAATCGGGGGTGGGAAAATCCATATCGGCCACCCAAAGCGGGAGCAAGTCGGTGCGTCCCCAGCGCGGGCCGAGAGCGTCGATTTTGAGCGCACCCGTACCGGTACGGTCAATGTGCGTGTCGAAATGATAGGAAGACATGGTAGGGAAAAATCGTTAGGAGTCCATTAAAAAAGCAAGGAGCGGAACCGATCGATCAGGCTTGAGCCGCAACCGACACGGCTGCCGCAAGCGCTTGGGCGAAATCCTCGCGCAGATCGTCGACGTCTTCCAAACCGATGCTGAGGCGCACGGTCGTTTCGCGCACCTGCATGGCGGCGCGCTGCTCGGGAGTGAAGAGGCCGAAGATGGTGCTCGCCGGATGGATGGCCAAGGTGCGATTGTCGAAGAGATTGGTGGCGCGATGCACCAAGCGCAGGGCGTCGAGGAAGCGGAAGGCCGTGGCGCGATCGGCGAAATCGAGGGTGAGCATCGCGCCGAACGTCCCGCCGTATTGCCGTGCAAAGAGGGCATGGGCAGGATGCGAGGGCAAACCGGCATAAGTGACGCGCTCCACCTCCGAGCACTCCGCAAACCACTGTGCCAAAGCCAAGGCCGTGTCGGCTTGCCGACGATAGCGCACTTCGAGTGTCTCGAGTCCGAGGGTTTGCAGGTGAGCCACCTGCGGTGTCATGTAGGCGCCCAAATTGAAAAGCGCTTCGTGGGTGATGCGCTCGGTGAATCGCGGAAAATGCCCGTAGTCGATGACCACGCCGCCCAACGAGGTGGCGCCCCCGCTCACATATTTGGTGCTCGACACCACTTCCACATCGATGCCCAGTGCCTGCCCGTCGAACTCCGTGAAAGGGATCATCGTCGTGTCGGCCACCAACGGCACCCCGCGGCGGTGCGCCACCGCAGCCAGTGCACACACATCGGCCACCTCCAACTGCGGATTGGTGAGGATTTCGAAGAAGAGACAGGCCGTGTGCTCATCGAGGACCGTTTCGAGTTGTTCGGGGCGCGTGAGGTCGCAAAAGCGCACTTCGACCCCAAATCGCGCCAAGGTTTCGGTGAGCAGCGCATAGGTGTTGCCGAAAAGGTGGCGCGAGGTGACCACATTGGCGCCCGGCCGCAGTGAGCGAAAGGAGGGTGGAGCTGATGGCCGCCATGCCCGAATTGAAGGCCACGACGCGGCGCGCCCCGGTGATGGCCGCCACGCGGTCTTCGAAGTGGGTGACGGTGGGGTTGGCCACGCGCGAATAGTCGGGAGCCGTGATGCGTTCGCAAAAGACATCGGCCATGGTCGCCGCATCTTCGAATTCATACGCCACACTTTCATAGACGGGCATACTCAAGGCGTCGTAAGCATCGCGGCGCGGATAGGCGCGAGTGAATGGAACGGGTGTTTTTCATGTGTCTTGTTTTTGTTTTTGATGTGCCGGGGGCAACGGTGGGTCGGGCAAAATGGCAAACCACACGCCCTAAGCCCCTACGCCCCACGGCAAAAATACAAATTTTCACACGCGGTGGCGTCTAAAAAGAGTTATCGATGAGCGAAACGCCACGCCGTCCCCCAAAACCAAAGGGCAAAAAGGCGCGCCGGTGTTGCCCACTCATGGGTCTTTCTCTGCGCGCCACAGCTCACCGCGCTCCCCACCCCGATCGTGAACCCTGCGCCGGCCAACGCGCTGCAGAGCACGCGTAGGCGCGCGTCCGCCGTTTTTCGTTTTTGCCTTCACCTCTTCACCCGAGAGCTACAAATCACTGACAGACAAAATCTTACGGGTGAAGGCAAGGGGGCATTTTCCTTCACCGGTGAAGTGTTAAAATCGCCCGAAAGTTCACGCGTATCTTTCCCATTTTCAACGCATTGCGGGTGAAGGTGAAGGGTGAAGGCAAGAAATGCGAACTGCGGTGAGTGCGCGATGCGCAGGTGCGTGTCCGCTTAGGCGTACCTACACACGCGAGGGCAACCGCCGACGGAGCGAGAAAAAAATAGACACGCGCTTTCCAACAAAAGAAGCCGAGAAAGACACAAAACAAGAGAGCATTCGAAAGAAAGTCCACTTGTTTTTATCAATCACCACCACATCGCGAAGAAAATTCGAAAATTATTTCGCAAAAACACCTTCTATTCGAAACAAAATATTTATCTTTTGCGCTTGAATAAACACAACTTTCCCTTTTTCCCGCCGCACTGCGGCGTCCATATCTCGCAAAAACGGACGAACTGTCGTCCTCACAATCAGCGCACACGCTCTTTGACATACTGAAAAATCCCGACATTCCCCCATCGGAGGGAATATCGGGAGGAGAAAGGTGCCAAAAGCCGGCCTTCAATGATAGGCTTTGCCCGGGCATCAAGCGACCTTGCGCTCGAAAAGCGAGCACAACATCGCCCCAAATCGGTGCGACGGCTCGCTTTTCTGCGAATGAGTTTCTTTACTTTTGCTTCTTCATGTTGTACCAAGCCACATCGCGGCGATAGGTTTGGAAGGCAGCAAACGTAGTGTCGTAGTTTTCGAAGAATTTGAAGGCTGCATAGCATACCTTGGAGTTATCGTAGGCGATGAAATCCACATAGACGTGGAAGCGTCACGGCACGGCCGATGAAATCGACACAGTTGCCCTCGGCGTGGGTGCGGATGTGGTTTTCGAGGGCGGTGCAAGCCTCATCGATAGCTGCCTCGCGCTCGGTTTCGGGCATTTCGTTCAGGCGGGCACGTCGAAGGCAAAAAACCGCCCACGCAGCCAAAAACGGTGGAGGAGGTCTTCGAGTCCCGATTCATCGCGCGCAATTCGCCCACGAGACGCGGTATCGAGGTGGTGCCGCTGATGATGTCTAAACGGAGATCTTCTGGTTCGATGTCGTCTAGTTCTTTGAGACGATAGTTCATCGTGTCTTGCAAAATGACATCAATGTTCTCCCATCAGGGATCTTCGCCGAAGCGTTGGGCGAGCACCTCACGCAGTTCGGAGAGTTGGATGGTCGTTTCGGCCGCCGGAGCTTCTTCCGGCGCGTTGATCGTCGGAACGAACTCGGTGCTGACCAGTTCGCCCACGGCATTGTCCACCAACACTTCGGCGCGCACCAAGCGGGGCTTTGGCGGCGATGCAACAAGGGTGGTAGACTTCGACCCTCACACTCTCCACCTTCGTCTTCGGTGATGAGCACCTGCACTTCTTCGGCCGAAATCTTGCCTTCGCCGAAATCGATGCTGAGATTGGGGTTGGCGTTGCGCCCGATAGAGAATTTCCAGTGCGCACGCACCGATTCGGGCATGCGGCTCAGGAAATAGCGGAACAGCAAATAGAGTATCCACGTGCCGCCCGGCCGAAAGGACGATGTGGTAGTTTTGTGTGCCGATTTCGAACGAGAGATCGGGGAAGGCTGTTTGCAAACTCGAAAAAGCCAGCTGTTGAATTTCTTCGCCGGGTGCGCCTTCATCGACGAGGCGACGCAATTCGGCTTCATGCTCGGCAAAGGCCGCCCAGGCTTTCTCGACGCGTTCGGCAAAGTAGCCTTTGGCGTAGCGGGGGTTGGAGAGGAACTTGTAGCAATCGTCGAGCAACTCTTTCGTATCGTCGCGCAACGAATCGTAGGGATTGCCGTTGAGGGTGCGAAGGAAGTATTCGACGGCTTCGCCTTCGCGAGTCGAGATGATAGAGCGCAAAACCCATGCGGTGGTTCCAGAGTTCGTCTTTCACTCTCCCTCATCGCGTATGCTCTCGAGTACACGGATGGCCGTTTCGTAGTGTTCGGGATTTTTCTTCGTTGGAGGCTAAGTTGTTGTAGGATCGCGCCAACCAGCCCATGCGCTCGCGAGTGAGCGCGGATTGCGGGAGAGATTCGAGCAGCTCGATGATTTTAGCGAGCTCGTTGTTTTCATGCCATTCGGCCACTTGCTTATCGATGTTTTTGTACCATTGTTTTTGAAGTTTGAATATAGTTCTGTTCTATAAATGATTTGGCAAATATACGGATAAACTTCAAAAACTCGTTCAAGTAGTGCGAGCTGTTCAGGGGTCATCCGACATTTGGAGTGATGGGGTTCTAAAAAGACGAGATACCGCCCGGGAGCATACGTTCGGCTCTAAGCCGAGGCTGTCATAGCTTTGGGATTTGTTTCCGTTACTTTATGCCTACTTATGTTTTTTTGTATTCATTTTACTCAACAACTCTTTTGTGTACATCTTCTGAAAGTTCAGAATCCAATAATCTAGGGATTAGATCGTAATAGAAATATTGAATCTCAGGATATATTTCCATCGCAAAACTCATCACCTCCTCTTTCTTTTCAAAATTTAATGGTTGATGAAAGAAGTCATTCATCCTTTCCATCAAATGTTTCCAATCTCTCAGTATCTACCTTGTTCATAATGGGCTAAAAATAGGATTTCGATTATCAACAAAACATCTCCAGAAAATATATGCTCTGTCGCACCAGTAATGGGATTTGTAACTACAGTTACTTCGCTGGATGAAGCATCAAACTCAACAAAATGCTTTCCTCCCCCTCCTTAATGCCTCGTCTTTTATAGATGTACCGTAGGATTATATACGTACGAGGTCGTGCCATATTAAGCAGACTTAAATATTTATACTTTCTAAACAATAGGTAGAAAGATTCTCCTTGATGTAGTATTCATACGCCTCTCTTTTCAATATATTAAAATCCTCCTCCCGCCCTAGGTAATGTAAAATCGCTAAGGCAGATAAGTAATTATGATTTTCTTTTGCCGTCCATGCAATTAGGCTATCCCAAGAGGTGTGTTTTCTGACCCACTGCTCTCCAAACATAAAAAGAGATAATAGCTGCTGATCGTAGCCGGGAAGTTCTGATAGATCACTTAGGATACACTGATAAACCCAATGACTTGCATCTTTGTATTCCTCCTGTATATTTGTAAACTGATACAACCCCGTAATAGCCTTGCCTTTCTTAAGGTCTCTAATCAATCTTTTTTGTTGTGCTTCTGTTAAAGAATTGTCTCTATCAAAGCATTTGATTTTAGCCTCATTGTAAATTCTACGTATTCCCTCATGCATAACCTGAAGGGATATATCCATATATGCATATCCGCCTTTCTTCCGAATCCTAAAGAAATAGCCATAATTCACATTTTCAAGCCCCTCCCAAGTTTTCGAATATGAGCTAGTTGCTTCATCATACACAAAACCTTTTTGAAGTAGCGGTTCATCTAAGACCTCTCTTATTTGCTGCATTATAGTTTCCATAATGGCACATGAGTTACACTTGTTACGGTATTGCTTGTTGTTCTACCTATTAATACTGTTATGCTCATCAAATGTTCATACCGACTGCTCCGTCTTGAGCAGTTGGTCAGCCTTGCCCCAATGGCGAGCAAATGCTTAACACGACTGATGAGAGAAGAGGGTTCACCTCCTTTATCTGATTTAAGATTTAGGGAGTCTCCTCTGCCATCAAATTTGCCCATTCAAGACCTTTAAGTTGAGCACTATTGTCTACGCTAATCGCGTCTGTGATTCCGAGATTATCATCAAAGGTACTTTGCCATGTATCGAATAGACGAGACAGAATTTTAAACAATAAGTTCCATTCTGCAGTAAATGTAATGGTCATTAATATGCGATTCTTTATCTTATAGTATGGTTCAACCCCTATCTTACCGACAGAAGTATTTCCCATTAAAGATAATAACTCTGACTGCACTGTCTCTACATGCCTTTTGTGAATAACTAGTGTCAGCCTATATTTCCTCTGTTTCATCTTTTAATTGAACTTTTTAGTGCGTAATTCGACCTTGGAGAGATACATTTAGCTGTTTCCCATCAGGGTCAAGATCCAACCCTTAAACTGCCTTCCTTTGTAGTCCCGGCACATCTACCCAGCTATAGCAGTCTTCCACATCGCTGTGCAGTGCTAGTGTTCCATTAGCAAAGCGTAAATCATAAATCTCCGTCCATATACACGCTAGGGGGAGATTAATGTCAAATTTGAACACTGTATTTCAATATTTGCGTCTCTAGAAGATAATGAAAGGTCATATACTTTATCATTTTTGGAGATCGCCAGCATCATTCTCATATGAGTAGATATTCCCTGCATTGAGAATTTGCGTACACCAAAGCAATCAGCTCCCATCCGACATCTATTGTAGTCAATATTGGGTTTACCCCAGTGAGGTAGAGGGCGATCGGGTAGACTATCAGCTAAATCAAAGTAAAACCTAACAGTGGGACCATCTCTAATCACCTCAACACCAAAGAGGTCAATATATCCAATCTTGACATAATTAGAGAATGTCTGATTCAAAAGAAAATTGTCATCTACTTCATTCCAAAATTCAAACTTCATACACTATACCCTAATAATTTAAGTGCTTACGCTATCAAAATAGCCTCGATCGGGGGGCTGCTACGTGGCATAGGCGAATATATCTATGACTATGTAGTGTTTTACTCTACTGATAGCATACCAGACAGATAGCTCAATATATATCATAAGTTTCTTTTATGTGTATCTCCTCACAAATAAGAGATAATCGATCAATCCAATGGGCTAAATCCTTAGACGGAAATAATAGAAAAGCTCCTGGAATAGGATATTCTATACCTGTTAAGAAGAAAATCTTCTGCAACTTAAGTAGATTGTCAATTAAATCCTTTGCATATGTATTATCATCATTAAGCGAATTTAATATGAATGGTTTCTTAAGTAACGAACTCTCCTCCACCTTTCTTCCATATTTCTCTAGAAGCCTTCGTTTATGCTCTGAAGTACGATATCTTTGAACATCTTGCTGTAATTCCGTCATCAATAATTGTTCTCCACAAATACCAGGGATAGTTATTCTGCCAGAATGGAAGCTCTGACTCTCTGGGCAAAAGCTCGACCACTCTTTTCCCAAAACAATATCAGATATTTTGTGCAGGACATCCACGGATAGTTCTACACTTCTCACAGGATCTACTTTATACGCGTCGGCACAAAGAAGCATCAAAGCTTCTGTGTCCTTGAAATATGGAATTCTTCTACAGATACGCCTATAAATTGAAACTGAATTTATTCCCATATGTATACAATATGCTAACTTTTTGTGTTGACCAAACGAGTATGTGTTCCTGAATACCAGATCAGGATGCTCCGTCTAGTAATTAGAGGGATTATGACCATTTTTTGCTCCAAAATTAGTACAAATGAGTGCTTATCACTAAATCGACATCCTCCTTATTGGTTTTCATCCAGTCTTCAGGTGAGTAAAACCTAGTGGTTCATCAGGATTTATCTCTTCTTCCTGCTCTCCGATCTCTAATGCAATTTCTTGATGTCTGGAGCGAACGATCTTGAGAAACTCGATTAGTCTATCTAGCTCCATTTTTGATAAATGGAGTGTAACCTCCCTCAGAGTTAGGAGTTTTCGTCCCTTGTTACTATATCCAAATGCTTCCATTATATCAATCCTTCATCAAATCAATAGGTTTTACTCCGTACTTATTGCTAATAGTTAGTGATGCTCCATGTGCCAATAAGAAATCCGTTATCGCAGGGCTTACACGATATCGTATAGCATAAAATAATGGAGTATTTCCATCTTTATCTTGCGCGTCTACAATAGCCCCTAGCGATACTAATCTTGAGACACTATTGAGATCCTCTCCAATAATGGCAAAATGCAATGCTGTACGGAAATATAGATCCTTAGCATTCACATCAATATCATAGCCATCCAACAAGAGTTTAATCAAATCATGACAATGCTCTATGATTAAATTCATTAGAATATTTCGACCATCTCGATCACAAGCATTTATGCCATACTCCTCTATTAGTAGGTAAAGGAGTTCCTTATCCATCGTAGCTAGAACTTTGAACATTGAGTCTTCAAACCGCTCAATATCTATACGATTACTTTTTATATCCTGCATTTCTTTTTTTCTTTTCATGTTTATGAGATCTATTTTCCTTAGGGTCTTCTATCTGAAACCATTCAGGGACTAGAGTTAGCCCCTTAAGCTCTAGCTTCTGCCAGCCGTCGTTCTTCCATTCCCTGCTGGAGTTCCACTCGTGCAAGCGGCACATTGCCGTTCCAAACCCAGTGGGAGTATTCACCGGCGAGCTTGCTGAGACGACGCCCCAAGGCATAAAAACGATCAATCTACTTTAATGGGGGAGAAACTGATTCCGCTCACTCGTGCCTTTTTCAACACCTTTTTGACTCTGTCAGAGATCGCTATTCTCGTTGGGAAGAAAAACGCCTCAGAGGAACCAACAATTGGGACAATCGAGTATTTTTTTATTTTCTCCGTAGAGAGTACTGCTTTAATCAATATGCTTTTATTCACCCCATAAAGAGAACTGTCTTCATTAAGTATATCAAGAGTCCCTAGTGAATTTTTGGAGCAAAAATAACGATACTGATTTCTTGACTGAACTACGGGCACTTCGTACCATTCAATTCCTTCCTCGCCTGTCATTAATTCATCTATGATATTTCGAACTTGTTCTGAGAATAATGGTACACCCAAGTCATCGGCGATATAGTCGTCCAATGACATTTTGGGGGATAGTCTGTATTGGAATGGAAATCTTTTGTTAGATTCAATTGCCTCCATCCAGTCTATAAGAGTTTTTCCCCCACCTGGAGAGATAGCTAGGGGTGTTGAGGAAGTTTCCTCTTCGGGGAATTGTATTTGCCACCATTTCATATTTATATCCAACTATTGTCTATGCTAATTGCCTCTTTAATTCCGAGATTATTATCAAGGTACTTTACCATGTTGCTCCCAAATTAGTACAAATGAGTGCTTATCACTAAATCGACATCCTCCTTATTTGTTTTCATCCAGTCTTTCAGGTGAGTAAAACCTAGTGGTTCATCAGGATTTATCTCTTCTTCCTGCTCTCCGATCTCTAATGCAATTTCTTGATGTCTGGAGCGAACAATCTTAAGAAACTCGATTAGTCTATCTAGCTCCATTTTTGATAAATGGAGTGTAACCTCCCTCAGAGTTAGGAGTTTTCGTCCATTGTTGCTATATCCAAATGCTTCCATTCATCTAACTATTTGCAAGGTATGGTGAAATTCTCTCGTCTATCACAAGCATTCCTGTATACTCATTAAGAATTGGCTTGACATTTACATTGGCCTTGTTGATTACCACATACATAATATAATCATAGCCAAAATGGATCTCCATGCTATCATTGACTAACTTGCACCAAAACTTATCTCTGAGGATAGATTTAGCTACAAAAGAGAGTTTTTCCAAGCTAATATTTTGCCCATCCTTAAGAGGCGACGAATCATAATTCTCAAATTCTGCTATAACAAAGAACGCAACGTCAATCTCACGACAATCTCTAACAATAAATCTATGTATAGACTTTCTATATAGAGATATTCATTTTCAGATGCCAGCGTCCCAATATCAAAGAAACTATTCCATATAGCTCCATTCTGAATGCGAACTGAATACATAACTAATAATCTAAATTAGTCTCCAAGAAGGAAAAGACTCATGTCCGAGGAAATATTTGCAAACCTTTTCCACAAAGAAAGAAGGGTCGCATAATCTCTGTCATAACAGTATGCTTTCTCTTTGTCTATTATCCTTTGAGTGAGAAAATCCTGCATTGCTAGGATATGACATGGATACAAAAACGTTTTACCATAATCGTCAATTCGGCATCCAAATAAGGGGTAAAGACACTCTTCTGAAAGCAAAAAGACTTCCTTATCTGACAAGCAAAACAATTCATGTTTCCCTCGCCGATCTTCCATAGGGTACACACAAACAGCCATACTATGAGGTTATAAATTGTTCTTCGGGGAATGAAGTTATAATCTTATTCTTGACAGGACTTCCCAACCCTTGTCACTAGCGAGATTGAGCGAATCAAGAATGACCCGAACCTAAAGGGGCTGATTAAGGAGTCTTTATATTAGAAAAGGTCGAATTCTGAGTACCTGAAATATCTGAGACATTTTAATGTATCAGCTTCTCTTATATACCATACTGTGATTAGACTATCAGCTTTCTCTCTCCAAGTGAATTCTAGAATCCATGTCTTATGTGCCTTTCGTTGCTCCATTGGGAATAGCCTCTCTGTTGGATTCCTAAATTCATCGTGCAATTCTTGTAATATGAAAGCTATCTCGAGAAAGAGGCTGATAGAGAGTATCGAGCTCACCTGGTAGGTAGCTTATTGGGACTTTTGACCGAAACTTTTGCATTGATGTCTTTTTATTTCCTTCGCGACTATGGCATGAGATGAACCCCAGCAATAGCCATATAGTGATGAGAAATCTTATGAAAGTATTCATATCTATACTTATTAGAATTGGCTTGATATTTACATTGACCTTATTGATTACCACTAGGAAATGATATCTCAATATGCTCCTTCATGACTTTTTATTTAGGGTTTCTTTCCCTTGTATCCTACTTGATATTTTTATCTCTTTCTCCGGTTATGTGGTAGGCTAAGTCCCTTCTTGCGCAACTTACGTACTAACTGAAAAACAGGCTTACTACACTCAACTCTAACTTAGTGCTTACACTATCAAAATAGCCTCGATCAGGGGTACTGCAACCACGGGGCATAAGCGAACGTGAGGAGAGAAATTATGTTAGTAATTTCTTAGGAACAGATAGATGAGTTCAAAAATCAAATCCCACTAAATATTCCAACTAAAAAGAATTGTGAAAGACCAGCCTCTTGGGCAGGGAAGGATGTCTGATCCTATTAACTTTAGATCGAGACATTTCTGCCTAAAAATGATTCAGAAATAAATAACTTGTCCAAAAGTACGGCATCGCTTATCATAAATACATTCCAAGGAACATCCTCCACAATAGAGAGATGCTTGATTGCACTGATATAGCCATGTTTTTTGTTATACGATAATTGAGACCTGTCTTTATCAATAAGATTACTTGTATCTGAATAAAATCTCAAATAATAGTACTTCCTTCTGTTATGATTCTCTTCCTATTTCTAATAATGATCTCTATAAACGAAAGGTTGAGTTGAATCTGATAGCAAAAAGCTCTAGAAAGCGTTCTGATACAACAAAAACCATAGTGGAACCAACGAATATCAAATAAATATTTCCTATCAGGCTAATCAGCCATAATTCTTCTGCAGTAATTCTACCTTTTTCAGCCTGAACTTGCCCATTCATCATAATCAGATGGCCGTAGAGCATGAGTTTCTTTCATTGAATTCGGTTCGTATACTGCATTCTGAGATACCAACTGGAGCCCTTCTCTTTCCTATTTTGTAAGAACCAATATTTACTCAAGTCTTCCATATTCTCATATATCATTATTTTACGACATTAATTGATCTATCTAAAATCATCATGAATTTCATCTAGTTCTCTCAGGGGCTAAGCCCCCAATTCTTCTCTTACATATTTATGATATGCGTCCTATATCCGGATGAGGCACTACTATCGTAGCTGTTCTCGTCTTTGAGTGATTAACTGCTCCAGGGTGTGGGTATAATGCTTTTTGCTTGGATAGAAGAAAATGTCTTTAAGCGTTCTACTTTCCAATAGAGGTCTTAAGTCTCCATCAATACAGTTGAAAAACTTAATTGCATATAGAAGTTGCATCTGGGGACAAAATCTAAACTATCAACTTGATCAAGGGTGAGCTTCTCAATCACATTGTTGCCTTTCAGAGAGAGAAGTCCGTCATATTTTTGCACCGCTCCACATGCAATGTCTTCAAGTTAGGCAAGCTTGCAGTGGAGATATATCATACAATTTACTTGCATGCCCGATGAGTTAATGAGGATAAGGACTTCATCGATTGAATACCATTTTAGATGCTCCAAACGGCGTCCTCCAATGTCTAAAGTTATCCGATTTTTCCAAAAGCTGTTATTTCTTGAAAGCCCTCTTGCCCATAGATATCATTAACAACTTTCTTAGAGTTTTCAACGCTGACAATCCTCTAATATACTTGTCACTATCAAGTACAAGACTTTCCAAATTAACAAGTTTCCCCCACTCAATCTCTATTGGATGCTCCAACGAAAGATAAACCAATGATTGCATATCGCTTAAAACTCTCCCTTCCTTAAGATTAACAATCTTAAAGTCATCATTTAGAATGAAGTTACGGATAAAATCTTGGCAAGCTATAAGCTGAAAAATCAATCTTATAGCGATGTCCAGAATTCTGATTGAGAGTTCTAATCCTGATCGAATCAATTGCCTTTCTCCGAGCATACTTGAGCCCTAAAGCAATAAATTCCGGGTCAACATCAAGAAACCCTATTTCATTGTTATAAAAATACTTGAGCATGATACTTCTATTTTTGACAACTTGCTTTCTTTTTCTTCTCCTCGAATAGCCTCGATCGGGGTGCTACAACCACGGGGCATAAGCGAACGTGAGGAGAGGTTCGTATAGACTATGATGACTTCTAAGAGGGACACAAATCTATTCAAAACTAAGCCCTATTCAGTCCAGCCTCTTCTGAAGGAGAGAATTTTTATTCCTATGAGTTTCATTCCCTTGCATCTTTGACGAAATTCTCAGAAACAAACAAAGTGGTTATAGGACTAGGTGATATGACAAAAGGCTTCCCAAGTGACATCTTCTCTAATGCAGAGACGTTCTATACGCTTTACCCACCCGAGTCTTCTCAGCTGTAGTACAGACTTTTCTTTGTCAATAAGGTCGTCTGTCTTGAGGTAGAACTGTATGTAGTAGTATTTACTCTCAATAATAGACTGCTTCCTCTTGTTTACTATGAATACCTCCTTGTAAACGAAAGGTTGAACCTCCATTGAGAGCAAAAGAGAAAGAAATCGTTCAGAGACAACGAACCCATCATAGTACTTTCTTAAATCAAACTTATACTTCCTGTCAGGACTAATCAACCAAAACTCTTCGGGTAATTCCACTCGTTCCCATTTTTTTCCGTTTGTCCAACCTCCATAATCAGTTGGACGTAGGCTCCAAGGATCTTTTTCGTAGAATGCTGTGTATAAACACACTCAGAAATACAGCAAGGTGCACATCTCTCTGTTATCGCTTTTAACGCCCAGTATTTATTCAAGTCTGCCATTATATGTTTTAGTTTTAATCTTACCTTTCCGTATCTTTTTTCGAAGGCTCCTTTGGAGAGCTTTTACCTGCATTGCAGCCTCCTCTTGAGATATTTTCCCTGTATCAAATCTCTCCTTTATATGATTGAGTTTTCCTGTAACCATCTCTGTATATTATTACCCACCTTGTCGGAGAGACGATACTCCTTCGTGCCATCGGCATAAGTCGCCATCGTCAGCTCACCCGAGGGGCTGTAGCTATACTGAGTAAGTCCGTAGCGGTCATCCTCTATAGAGAGAAGCCTATCGGCACTGCCCCAGTTGTAGTGGCGGGAGCGTCGTTGCTCCGCCAAGCGGCGGGTCTTGCTATTGACCAAACGTCCGATGTTGTCATAGGCAAAGCTCTGCGAAATACCGCCGGGAAGAGACGCTCCAGCTCAAAGCCTAGACTATCATACCGGTGCTCACTTGTGAAGCGTGCATTCGTCTCTGCTTCGTTTGCTTTGAAACAAATAAGCTCCCCAAACTCGTTGCGTTCATAACTCAGCTGTGCTCCTAGGCTACTCTGAAGTGAGCGAATGGAACATCGGCTAAGTCAGGATTACTATAACGAACCATCGTCATCTACGAAAGTACACACTTCTCCTGATATGACCCAATCTTCCCGAGATTTCATCGATATTCCTCACGGGAAGACGTCACCGATAAAGTGTGAGCAGTTGCTCCTTGTGCTCTGTAAAATTGGCGTATAGACTAAAGAAGACGTTATACTCACTTGGGATAGGACGACCAAACATCAAATCCTTGATAGGATCAACATAATGTTGAGCCTTATAGTTCAGATATAATCTTTCATTCAGTAGAGGGAAAGAGTACATCATGGGGACCTCACATCGAGCATACCGATTATAATCCTCTATTGGGATATTGTACAGAAGCACATCATCACAAATACCATAATATCCTTTCCTGATAGGTTCCTGCATTGTTGGTTGCCACCAAGGGTCTATCTCTAAAAGCATTCCTCCAGGTTCCCTCCCTGTTATTTGAAAAGTCAATTCTATATTTTCGCCCTCAAAAAGCCTTACCACTCGAAATCCGTCAAGACTTCTAATCCACAGCTTGGAATCTATTTCTCTTCTATCAGGATCTATATCCTTGCGATAAATAAAATTTCCTAGCCTTAAGACCCTGGATAAGGCCTCAACAGTAAATAGAATATTTTTATTCCTAAGTTCACCGGATAACGGTGCTTGAGGATCATCTGTGAACTCCTCATAGAACCGGATATAAGGGAAGTTCAACAACTGTCCCAAGATGAAAATGCCCTTTCTCGTCTCCATATAGAAGACCGCATGTTTCACCCATTTTTTCAACTGTTTCATTTATTCAGAATATGCATGTAAAGCAATATTTGAGCTATTAAGTCCTATCGGATCCTCAGAGATGTATCTGCCCAGCCCAGGGTAGTAGTATCGGAATCTGTTGTACGCCAGCCCCGTCTCGTAGTCATAGTACTGACCCTGATAGAGGAAGGGTATCGACACATAGCCCTCAAGAGTCAGCCCTCGTACTAAAAGTTAGAGTTTAAGCTATGAAGCTACCAAGAATAGGCTCAGTTGCAGATTTCACCCCCCAATAACATTCTTCCCATATCTACTTTTTACCTTTATATCTAACTTTCCCAAGTATAATAAAACACCAAAATATTATCCTCGGAATGATAGAACAAGCTATCACGAGCATTAAGCCCGACCTGCAACAAGTAATCCAGCAGCATAGGCTCGTTTAATCGGTCTCTTATTCGCCGTTTGGCGTACATATCACTTTGTTCCCATGCAAGCCTTTCGCCTTTTTCATAGAAAATCCATTTAGTATCCTTCATCAGATAGACAACACGTTCTTTGCCTTGCTGATAAGACTGAAAGCAATAAAAATCATCCCTACCACTTGATGCAGATATTCTGTAAGATTCTACTGCCAACTCCAAAGATAGTACATTGAAGAGCGTCTGCCAACCATCTTCAAGGGGTGTTCTCATACATACAAAATCAGGAGCATTCAGAGGTCTATAGAAGAATGCTGTATAGCTATTGGGAGAGACATACTCTTTACGTGATAATAGTGACTGTAAATTAGAAAGAGATAGCTCCTCACATCGAGGATCAAGAGATAGCATCCTTTGACATCCATTAGAATGGTCTGTCTTACTCATCACACCCAACAAGGCTTTCTGGATAGCATCTATAGTGCATCTAAAGGCTGTGATATACATTGTACTTTTATGGATTATATGTTCGTTTTGAATGCCTGTAATTCCAGCTGTGGCGAACTCTATATGTATTAGCAGAAAGACCCAAGTCCTGAGGTCAAGCTCGTAGTGCTGCCCCTGAAAGAGGAAGGGGATGATGCAATCTCCTAAAACGACTAAGCTCCTCTCTCCGTTTCTTGCAATGAAACCTACAAGAGATAATCCCTAAACCAAAAATTAAGAGCTTCAATATTAACTCCATCTCGACCTTTCCAAAAATCTGCAGGGTAGTTCCAGTCTGATGAATGGCTGGTGCGAGGAGCATTATTAAGGCGGACATAGTGACTATAGGGAGAAGTATGTTCAAGGGGGCACAATACGCCACAATACCCTAAGGTTTCTAAAAGTAGGCGTCGTTCTTCTACATTGCTCTTGAATTTTGGAATATTTTTCAGTTCCCTTTGCACGGTACGGATACTACCTGAAGAGTGCTTGAGACAAGCTATGATTTTGTGGAAAATCCCTATATCAACCTCCTGCGGAGAGGAAGAGGGTAGGCTGTTTATTGCTTTCAATCCGTAATAGTAGTCTCCGATAGAATGAGCTAGCACTCCACCACCATCAAGAAACTCACAGATATCTTCTTCAGTCTCATAAAGACATTGAAAATCTCCATAAACTTGACAAGGTGAGATGTTAGAGGAGACTGAGTTGTTGGCAACACAAAATAGATGATTTGGGAATGTTCTCATAATGGCAATAATAGGTAATCCTATTCGCCATAACAGTTTCCGAGTAGATAAACTGGATAAGAATAATTCTACGACACGCTTTTTTGATACTTTATCGTACTCGGCAAATAAGTTAGAAATTATTTCATCGTGAGTCATTATTGCTTTTTATACCCTTTATCATTAAACTTTATTTCATCCAAAGTTGGTAGATTTCTAACCTTGCCAACTCTATTACTTGTTAATAGTGCATTTGCTGAATTTAATTCGATGCCCACCACATGTTACACCTTTGGTAAAAAGTAGAATTAGTGCTTTTGTCGCTGCGTCGACAACGTAGTCCTCTATTGTATTATAACTTGAGTAATCTACCTCTTCTACAAAATAAAAGTGCCTATTGTCTGATATCGGATTCCATAAAGACCACTCTACTTTTCGAAGTCCCCATGGAGTTTGTTTATGACTAGGAATGGGGATTGAGATAAATAAGCGATACCGCTCTCCCCAGCGAAAAGAGCGTTTAGTAACCCCAACCCTATCCGAGACTCTAGTCATAACGGCAATAATCAAAAGATCTTCCTCCCATATCAAGTTCTTCCGCAGGTTTATCTACTATCTCGCTCAACCCTAACTCCTACAGCCTGCAGATTAATTTCTAGGTTTGTTGGGTTTGATATTTCACTAGGAAATGATATAATATGCTCCTTCATATTTTAATTAGGGACTTCTTTCCTTTGTATCCTACTTGATATTTTATCTCTTTCTCGGTTATGTGGTAGGCTAAGTCCTTTCTTACGCAACTTACGTACTAACAGAAAACGGACTTACTACATTCAGCATCCAACAAAGTGCTT
>BNJS01003708.1_pt1 | contig 53452 bp, 75 predicted proteins | sample 8540461 | NCBI WGS metagenome assembly BNJS01 (sample SAMD00202454, study PRJDB9452) | human saliva metagenome | isolation source: human saliva | place: Japan
AGTCCATAACAATGTGAGGCTACTAGGGTTACAAGACCAAGTGGCATAAGACTGCGAGTGTCTCCGATCATCTCAGTTGCCAGAATCATGGCTGTGAGAGGAGCTTTAGAAATGAAAGCTCAAAGTAACCACTCATCCCTAAAATAATGAAAATCAGGAATTGGTCTTGACTGAGTTGGTCAAGCTGGAGGCAGATTGTTCCCATTAAAGGCTCGAGAGAGGCCTAAAGGCTAAAGATTGGCAGGAAAAATACCTCCAGGAAGTCCACTACCAAAACCAATCATTGACCATACAAAGCGGATGATAAAAGAAAACCCAGTGCAAAACTTGGAAAGTATAGCTTTTGCTCCGTCAAGAGGAGTAACTGATTTCCTCCTCCGAGAATATGGGGTAAATAAAGACCGATTGGAATAATAAAGGATGAAACGCAAGTACAGGATAATAAGCGATCAGTCTAGATGAATGCGATGTCCAATCCAATCGTAGACTAGACCAACATTGAGAACAGCTTTCTGATAAAGATAGCCTGCAAATCGCAGGGACAAAGTCCATAACCAAGTAGATCCAGTACTGAGTCCAAACGCATCTGAGGGACCATGGTCAGGGCATATCTAAAACCGGTGTTAAAGCCAGAGCATTAAGAGTGAAACAAAGGTTTGCTACAAGGCTTCTGAGCGAGTGTAGAAACAGAAAAATCTTGAAAAATGATGATAGACTTCTTCCACAACAAAAGAAGACCAGCTATAGGTGCATTAAAGGCTGCGACTAGTCCAGGCTGCGGCGCTTATATCAGCGAACGCTCTTCGACAAGGGCTAGCTCTAAGCCATTTGGCAATGCCTTTACCACCACAGCTCGCAGTTGGATACTAGGTCCTTCACGACCGAGGCATGTAAAGTCCACTTGCTATTGCTAAAAGTTCCAAGAATGTACTTTTTCCACTAGAATACTCCACCAATTGGGGTTCCTATGAGGCCTTTTAATTCAGCTTCTACCTGAGAGAATACCAGAACAGCTCTAATATCTTTATCCGAGACGTGTCAATCTAGCACTTAGAAGATTGTCATGCCACATAATTAAAATTATGAAAATGTTGATTAACCAGTTCGACTGGTCTTGGTATAAAGTGTTGATGAAAAAGCTTCTTCGATTAGCGAAAAGGGCGACTGAGTTATACCTACGATAAACTATTAAAGAATTCCCCGAGCCACTTGTGATAAAATTGAGCTCGAAGCAAAGTCAAATTCCTTTTTAGAGCTTACTTTATGTGATTCTTCCTCATAATTTCTTCCTTTCTTAATTTTCTTTTGGGGTAGCAACCATTGACTTAATGGGCTCAAAGCTTGTTCTGTGAATGGTTATTAGTAAGTTAGCTAAACCTTCCAAATGTTTTGCTGTGCCGTAACCTGCATTTTGAGCAAAATCACGTAACCTAGGAACTCCTCTGGTCATAGTTGCCATGATGTATCTACTGGTAACTAGCTATAATCGATCTTTGTAGCGCAATGGATGAGGGAAATTAGCATCACCTTTGATGATAGATGTCTGGGTGATCAGCGGCAAGTCCAACCTCTTAGCATCAATCAAGAGGTGTTGGGGTTGTGGTTGAAGTTGCGAAAAACAGCGTCATTCATGTAGCTAGTTTCGTCGCTTCATAGATATTGACTTGGTCAGTGACACTGATTGTCCATAATCGATCCCGATTGCTAAAGCATGATTTTTAACAGCTTGAAAAATTTCCATGTGCTTCTAGGAGATCTACTGCATCATTGGGCCCTTTGTTTTGCAATCTTTGGGAGAATAACCACAATGACCACAACTGGTCCTGCTAGAGGACCACGTCAACTCATCAACACCTGCGAAAGTCAGCTGATACCCGCCCAGCATAGAGTTTCCTTCCTCATATCGATTGCATGGTTTCCAAGCAGTTGGCTTTTCATCAAGTTCAACTTGTATGTTCTCTTTTTCTTTTTAGGATTTCCTTTTTGAACTCCAGCTCTGCGGGTCTTTTCCTAATTCTTTCAAAAGTGAACTTTCTAGGTCTGTAATGGTTGTTTAATAGTTCTTTTTATTTCTTTAGTCGTTGCCATTGAGATCATCCAAGGTATCTAAGGTATAGCTACCTAGTTTTCCGTCACGAACTTCCTTAACAAAGAGATTATAAAAAGCGATCGTAGTCATCGCGGAAACCAAGTAAACAGGTCATATCCATATTGATCTCTGGAGCTTCCGTATCCAGATTCATTTGTTTTAAATCGTTCTTGCAGTCTTTCTGGATAATGGTTTTTAAAGTAACTATTACCGAGGTGTAACCTCATCCATTGGCGGTAATTGATCCTTGATTGCTCCCGTAAGCGCAAGTTTGAGGTGCAACGAGTTTTCATCGCTGGAAATTTTGGCCAGAGAATCCCTGGAGTATCCAAAATTTCTAAATCATATTGGTTTTAAGCCATTGTTGACCTTTTGTCACACACCTGGTTTATTACCAACTACAGCAGTCTTACCAGCCAGGCGTATTCATCAGAGTTGATTTTCCTGCGTTTTGGAATCCCACGATAATCATGGTGCGCAAGGTTTTCGATTTGAATACCACGTTCTTTTTGACGAGCAATCTTATCTGCCATGAGTTTCTTACTTGACATCGGTAAAACTCTAACTGTAATTTGCTCTTTAGAATTGATAGCATGAGTGTTTTGAATTCCTTGTGATTCAAAGTGCTGACGCCATTCTTTTAGTAAGGATTGGATCAGCAAGGTCAGCCTTGTGTTAATATTAAGAGCTTCGGTTGTCTCCAGCAATTTTAGTAAGCATAGGATTCTGACTGAGATAAAGGTAGTCTTGCATCCACCAAAACCGTCACTAAAAATCAACAAATTTCACAAATTTTCCTGGACCTGTCTTCTGGCTTTGAGACATATGCCCTGGAAACCATTGAATGGTTATGCCATTATTATTCCTTCTCTTCGACAAACTTCACCCATATATTCATAAATCAACACTGTCTACATCGTATTTTAGCCTGCAGATGCTTGATTTGAACCAGCAAAAAGCCCTCTCATGAGATGGGGCAGGAGCTAAAATTTTTAGTGATAGACAGCGTGTCTTTGCCCGGTGGTCAATGTGGGTTATATGCGATCGTCTGCAGACTACATCACGCGAGAAAGAGGTCTGGTCTACGGCTTATTCAAAGCCTTTTAAAACGGGACCTACGGCAGAGGAATACGCAGGCGTTTCTGCAATACTTGTAGCCGATGTTACCAGCTTCGATACTTGGGAAGATGAATACTGTTGCTTGTCCATGCGACCTTACTTCCAGGAGCTTTCAGCGGCAGTTTGTGGATGGAAAGCGGCATCAAGTGCAATTCTCCATCAATTTCAAAGGTCTGGGCGTAATTCAGTGTGCACGTTATTGTGTAAGGCTGCTACTACCTTATCGGCGTTTTCACCAAAACCAGAACCTTTACTTGAATAACTCAACATTGCAATTTTTGGTTCGATACCAAACATTTTGCTGTAATTGCAGAGTTGATAGCAATTTCGACCTAATGCGTCAGCGTCTGGATTGATGTTAATTGCACAGTCACCAAATAGGTAGCGTTCATTACCGCGTACCATTAGGAAGGCACCTGATGTACGAGTTACATTTGGACGAGGTTTTACGATAATTTGAAGAGCTGGACGAACTGTTGCGGCGGTTGAGTGAAGTGCACCTGAAACCATACCATCAACCTAAGCCCATACACCAACATTACGCCGAAGTAGTTAACATCTTCTCGTAAAAGGTTTTGCGAGCTTCTTCTTTCACGGTCATTTTGCCACCCACATGACGCTCTACCAAATCTGCAACCATTTCATCAAATTTGGCGTAGTGGTCAGGGTCCAATGATGACTTCGTAACCTTCTGTAATTCCCTTCCGATTTCAAAGGGTAAATTTTAATCCTGGTTTACCCTAGCAAGACAGGAATTGCATCTGTCTCATTGCTGAGACGTTTGGTTGCTTGAAGAACCACGAGTTTCTTTCCTTTCGGAGAGGCAATACGTACGTTTTGCCAACTAGGTTGGCTTTTAGACTCTCGAAAAGCTTCCATGAGTTTTACTCCTAGTATATAATTGATAACTTAGTAATAAGGTTCTTAAAATCATCCGGTAGAGGACTAGAAATTTCTAACTGTTCTTCTAGAAAAGGATGATAAAAGGACAAGAAATGACAATGTAGCGCCTGGCGCTCAATGCCATGCTCAAGACTTCCACCATAAAGGTCGTCTCCAAGCAAAGGAAAACCAATATGCAGAAATGGACTCGGATCTGGTGGGTCTGCCAGTATGCGAAACTGAATATCTGCCCAAAGTGAATATCGAGATTTCAACGATTTTATCTTCGGTGTGGGCATATTTGCCACCGCTAGCGCTTACGTCTGGTGATAATAATTGAGTCAATATCTCTTGCTATAGGAGCAATGATATTTCCTTGTGGTTCTAACACCCCTGCTCCTTTAACTAATGCAAAATATCGTTTTTCAATAGCTTTTTTCTGGAGTTGTTTGTCCAACCGAGCGTGGGCATATCCATGTTTTGCAAATAGCATTAAACCAGATGTATCACGGTCGAGCCTTGTTACAATATGAACTTGCTGATTCTCATAGGCCTGTTTTACATGTATCCTTTGATATAATTTGCGATGGTATTAGTGTGATTGACACTCGGAATAGAGATTCCAAAAGGGCTTTTATTTAATATGAGGAAATGGTCATCTTCAAAGAGGAATTCAAGGGATAATCAATAGCTTCCAAAGTTTCGAACCCCTCTTCAGCCGGAATATCAATGACAACTAGGTCACCGATATCTAAAAGATAGGTTGCGTTTTGCGGTTGCCCATTCACAAGAATTTGGCCACCTCTAAACTTTATTTTAGCAAGTAGACCTTTAGAAACTTCGTGTTTTTGAGGAAGATTTTTACCTTGATGTTCATCAGCAGTAAAATCAAACCTCATAACTCATCAACCTCACCAATAAAGGCATCTTTGACACGATTCCAAAAACTTGTATGGCTTGGTGTTGCTACGAAATGAATCTTATGATGATCAATTTTGATACTCAATTCGTTCAATGTTTCGGAAGGAATAGATACTGTTATCGACAGAAATCGATATGATAGTCATTTCGAGTTGGAAAGACTTCAATCTTATCCTTCTTCGGTACGATAACTGAAGAACCAAGTGTTCGATAAATCCGATTGTTTAAACTGGCACTCCGTTAATTGAATAGCTTCAATAGTTTGGATCGTAAAAACAGCACCACCGAGAGATTTATTATAGGCGGTACTACCAGTTGGTGTAGAAACAGTTAAGCCGTCCCCACGGAGAGCGCTCAAAATGTACATGGTTAATGACTACGTCAGCTACCGTGGTACGGTCTGAACGACGAATACTAGCTTCATTAAGAGCGCGATAAGTTTTAACTTCACCATTTTCCAGATGTACTTTTACATTTAACAATGGATATGAGACCTTGGCCCTAGTATCCAGTTGTAAATTGGTAACTAGTTGCTCCAATTCAAAGTCTCTATAATCTGTAAAAAAACCTAAATGACCGGTGTGAACACCAACGAAACGGACCTTGTCCAACTGGTCTTCATACTTGTGAAAAGCAGAAAGAAGCATTCCGTCACCTCCAATAGAGACAACGATATCTGGATTTTTATCATTAAGATGAAATGATGCTAAAAAGATCTTTCAACTCATATAAAACTCTGCTCTGTGGTTTCGGTTTTGCGATCAGATCAACCCTTTTACCTGTATTCTTCATCTGTATCGTCACTATTTCCTACCCCGTCATTTAATTTGCGATGCAAAGGATCAAAGAGTGCTTGTGCCTCTTGGATATCATCCCGAATCTTACTCATTTCCTCATCTAGCTGGTGAGAAATCCGAGCTGTGATTTCCAGGCGTTCCTTGATTTCTTTCGGAAAATCTCCCTGATACTTATAATTAAGAGAGTGTTCAATCGTCGCCCAAAAATTCATTGCTAAGGTACGGATTTGAATTTCAGCTAATATGGTTTTAGAACCATTAATAGTGTCAACCGTATATTCAATGATAATATGATAAGAACGATAACCTGATGCTTTGCGATGGTTGATGTAGTCTCGCTCTTGGATAATTCTCATATCCTGTCTTTTATGCAGAATAGATACTACTTCTTTAACGTCATCTACAAACTGAACCATTACACGCAAACCAGCGATATCCTGCAAGTCATTTTCAAGAGTTGCATAGGTAATCCCTCTGCGTTCCATCTTTTCCTTGATACTTTCGATAGGTTTAACACGACCTGTAACAAATTCAATCGGTGAATGTCGATTTTGTTTGCGATACTGTTTTCGAATTCCACGCAATTTAATTTTCAACTCGCCAACAGCTTGAATGTAAGGATCTAAAAATTCTTCCCATTCAGTAATCATAAATCTTATTGACTCACCTCTCTTAGCTTTTGGACTTATTTACTCTTTGATTTTAAGCAAAAAATCATATACAATAAATACAGTAAATATTATACCATAAATCGCTTTCAAAAGATAAAGAAAAGGTTCGAAAATGAAACATTTAGAAATCGAATTAAAAACCCTTCTCAAGAGGGAAGACTACTCTCAACTTAAAAGAATTATTTTTCTGATGTGAAGCCTGTCACCCCAAAAACTATTATATAGATAGCCCTGATTTTTATCCTTCGTAAGAATAAAATCGCTATGAGAATTCGTACTTTTGAGGATAGCGCTGAATTAACTATTAAAATTCCCTCAAACCGTTGGTAACATGGAATATAATCAAACACTTAGTTTTGAAGATGCAAATATTTGTTTAGATCAAGCGAGTGATTCCTGCTGGCCTCGTTCTAGAAGAATTAAGAAACAGAGGTATCCAAATTACAAACTGGCTTGTTCTAGGATGTCTAACCACTACTCGTTATGAAAAAGAGACTGATATTGGGCTTATGGCTCTGGATGAAAGTCACTACTTTGATGTTACAGACTTTGAACTAGAATTAGAGGTAACTAATCAGGAAAAAGGAACAGCAGATTTTCTAGCTTTTTAGAAAAACGATATTGAATATCAGAGCAGATCAAAAATTAGTTCGATTTATAGAAAAAGAAAAAAGACTGAAATTATCTACTTTTTGGTAAAATAGAAGGGATAAAAAATAATTGAAATCAATTTCATAAAAGTCTTAAAGGTTATCCTTAATCTTTAGAATTTAAGGATTTTATTAAAGATTTTATGTTTGAGATTCATATAATTATAGAGGACGGTTTATCAATGTCAGATACAAAAAATATGAAGCTTTTTGCTCTTAATTCCAATAAGGAAATTGCTCAAAAAATTGCAGAAACAGTTGGTGTTCCACTCGGGAAAGTATCTTCTAGACAGTTTTCTGATGGTGAAATTCAAGTAAATATCGAAGAAAGTGTTCGTGGATATGATGTCTATATCATCCAGTCTACTTCTTATCCTGTCAGCAACCATTTGATGGAACTTTTGATTACGGTAGATGCTTGTGTTCGCGCCAGTGCAAGCACAATTAACGTTGTTATGCCATATTTTGGTTATGCTCGTCAAGACCGTATCGCTTCTTCTCGCGAACCTTTAACAGCTAAACTAGTTGCCAATATGCTGGTTAAAGCTGGTGTTAATCGCGTCCTTACTCTCGACTTGCATGCTGTCCAAGTCCAAGGTTTCTTTGATATTCCAGTTGATAACCTTTATACTGTCCCTCTATTTGCAAAGCATTACTGTGACAAAGGTCTATTAGGACCTGATGTGGTTGTTGTTAGCCCTAAGAACTCTGGGGTTAAACGTGCACGTAGTCTAGCAGAATACCTAGATGCACCAATTGCCATCATTGACTACGCTCAAGATGATTCAGAGCGTAACCAAGGCTACATTATTGGAGATGTGGAAGGTAAGAAAGCCATCTTGATTGATGATATTCTAAATACTGGTCGTACCTTTGCAGAAGCTGCGAAAATCGTTGAACGTGAAGGCGCTTACAGAAATTTATGCTGTCTCAAGTCACGGTCTCTTCGTTGAAGGTGCTGCTGAATTATTGGATGCAACCAAAATTAAAGAAATCCTTGTGTCCGATTCAGTAGCAACTCAAGGTAAGACTCCAAAAAATGTCAAATATATCACAGCAAGCGAATTAATCGGTGATGGTATCGTTCGTATTCACGAGAGAAAACCACTCAGTCCACTCTTTAAATAAGAAGGTGATCCTTTGATTTATTTAGACAACGCTGCTACTACTCCCATGTCTCTACTTGCTATTTCAACAATGACAAAAAGTCATGCAGGACATTTATGGCAATCCTTCAAGTATTCATAGTCATGGTCGGCTAGCTAACAAATTACTTAGAGAAGCTCGCCAGGAACTTAGCAAAACTTTTGGGAACTAAACCTGATAAGCTATTTTTCACAGCAGGGGGTACAGAGAGTAATAATACAGCTATCATTGGCTACTGTTTGAGAAATCAGCATCGAGGAAAACATATTATCACGACGGCTATTGAACATCATTCTGTACTAGAACCAATCGAGTATCTAGTCAAGCAATTTGGGTTTGAAGTAACCATCATCCAACCAGATGAGGCAGGTAATCACTGCCCAACAAATCCAGAAGCTCTACGCAATGACACTATTCTAGTTTTCAACTATGTTCGTCAATAACGAAACTGGTACCCTCCTTCCCATTGCTGAGATTGGAGAACTCTTAAAAAATCATCCTGCCGCTTATCATGTGGATGCAGTTCAAGCAATTGGAAAAATCCCTATTATCCCTAATGAGTTAGGAATTGACTTTTTAAGTGCCTCTGCCCATAAGTTCCATGGTCCAAAAGGTGTCGGTTTTCTATATGCCTCAGATGCTAACTTCGATTCTTACCTTCATGGTGGGGATCAGGAAAGGAAAAAACAGGCTGGAACCGAAAATCTACCTGGAATTGTGGCTATGGTCGTTGCTTTAAAGGAAGAACTGGCAAATCATGACCAAAAACTATCAAGCTGTAGATGATTTTACAAAAAGGTATTTCTAAAGAGATTGAAGGCTGTTCTACTATCTCAATCAAGGAAAAACAGCTTCCTTATGTCTTAAATATTGAGATTTCAGGTCAAAAATGATCTACTACTACTTCGGCTAGAACTTGGCTGGAATCTCTATCTCCACAGAGCTCTGCTTGTACTGCTGGGGTTGTTCAACCAAGTCATGTCCTTAAAGCTTTCTATGGAGAAGATTCTCATCGTTTATCAGAATCGGTACGAATCAGTCTCTCTTCTCAAAAACACAAAGGAAGAAATCATTCAGCTCATAAATACATTAAAAAGAAATAATTGGAGAAAAGTAAATGGCTTTTGAACAAACTATTCGTCTATCAAATTGTTTGTATGACTACACTATTAGTCCTTCTGTAAAAATTCACTCTTAAAGATAATACTTTCTTTGAAACTAAAAGTTGGTAATTATGAATTAACTCGTCTACTCGAAAAAAGTTCCAAATAGTGGTGAAGAGTTTAAACTTAAGATTGTTATTAATAAAGAATTGACAGGTGCTAAGATCAATATTACTGACAAATCTGGTTTACGTTTAGTTGATATTTTTAAATCTGAAGACCATGAGATTCATCAGCAAAAATTCTATTTCTTAATGGATAGCTTAGTTGAACGTGGCGTATTCACTAAAACCACTAGATAGAAGGTCTTAACATGTTTCAACTAACCTATCTAGATGCATATCAGGTTGAGCGCACACTAAATTATGCAGATTATGATGAACTAATGCTATCCTTATCAGGATGTGTTACTCTTCCAGATTCCTACCGTGTAACTTCTCTCACTTTTTCAAGATAAGCTTATTTATCAGGGATTTGTTGGAGATTTATACCGTTTTCTTAAAACAATTGATTTAACAAAGATAAACTAAGATTTTTCTTAGTTTTTTCTTGTTTTTGTTGATTTTTTCACAAGCTTGCTATACAATAGAACTAGAAAGGTTGTGATATTGTGAAAGAAAAACAATTTGATATTCCTAAAGCCACAGCAAAAAGACTTTCTCTATACTATAGAATTTTTTTAAACGATTTAATGGGGAAAAATTGAAAGAGTAAATTCCAAGCAAATTGCAGAAGCTATCAGGGATTGATTCAGCTACTGTCAGACGTGACTTTTCATATTTTTTGGTGAACTTGGTCGTCGTGGATTTGGTTATGATGTCAACAAATTGATGACATTTTTGCTGACCTCTTAAACGATAATTCTATTACCAATGTTATGTTAGTTGGTATTGGGAATATGGGTCATGCACTCCTCCACTATCGCTTCCATGAACGCAATAAAAATGAGAAAATTATCATGGCCTTTGATTTGGACGAACATCCAGAGGTTGGAACCGTTACAGAAGATGGTATCCCTATTTGCGGTACTTCTCAAATTAAAGATAAAATCAAAGATGCTGATGTAAAAACCGCTATCTTGACTGTCCCTAGTGTAAAATCACAAAGTTGCTAATCTCCTGGTTGATGCGGGTATTAAAGGGATTCTCAGTTTTTCTCCAGTACACCTTCACCTTCCTAAAGATGTAGTGGTCCAATATGTCGACTTGACTAGCGAGCTACAAACACTTCTCTACTTTATGCGCAAAAGCAGATTAGAAAGACCTTTTTAAGAAGATACTATACAAGAAAAAACTGTATTGTATACAGTTTTTTTAGATGAGGTCTGTCTTCTCACGATAACTAAAATAATCGGAGTGTGAGACAATTAGATGGTCTAATAAGACCAAACCCATTAATTCACAGGCTTCTTTGACAAGCTTCGTAACATGGTCATCATTTCTACTTGGCATGACAGCACCAGATGGATGATTATGTACCAGTATCACGGATGTTGCCATATGCTTTAAAGCATAGTGGAGAATTTCCCGTGGTTCAGCAATACTTCTAGTAGCTGATCCGATAAAAATGGTTTGCTGATGAATGATTTGATTTTGAGTATTCAGATAGAGCGCCACCAGGTGCTCTTGTTTTTTATCTCCAAGCTCAGCTTGCATCTTTTTTTAGCTAATTTTCGACTGCTAAGAATACTCTCCATTTCCACTGTTTCCCTTTTATGGATACGGTAGCCTAATTCAATAACGGCTTGTAATTCGATGGCCTTAACACGTCCAATACCCGATAGAGTCTGCAATTCCTGTAGACTCATTCTTTTGAGGTCAGTTAAACATGTCAGCTGATTTAAGACCTTCTGTGCTATTTCAAAAACATTAGCCTGTTTTGTGCCTGTCCTTAGTAATATTGCCAGTAATTCTTGGTTGCTGAGCGCTTCTACTCCTTCTTTTACTAGTCTCTCTCTAGGTAAGAGCGAATCTTCTTGAAAAGATATACTATACATAAAAATCCTCCTCACTTTATTATTCGTGAGAAGGATGTTTAATTCGATAAAAAAACTAGTTATTTTTAGATTTTTTTCAAGTGCAAGACGCAAATCTTCAATCAAATCATCGACATTTTCAAGACCGATTGAAAGTCGGATTTGATTTTTAGTTACTCCTGCTGCTTCCAGATCAGAGTCAGATAATTGAGCATGTGTTGTAGTTGCTGGATGAACGACCAATGATTTGGCATCTGCTACGTTTGCAAGGTTTGAAAAGATTTCTAAGCTATCAATCACCTTACGAGCTTCTGCTTCTCCGCCTTTAACATTGAAGGTAAAGATTGAACCAACACCTTTGGTAAATATTTCTCTGCCAAGGCATGGTAAGGGCTATCAGCTAATTTTGGATAATTGACTTTTTCAACTTTCGGATGATTCACAAGGAAATCAACGATTTTCTCAGCGTTTTGCACATGACGTTCAACACGGAGAGATAGTGTTTCAAGACCTTGTAGGAGCAAGAATGAGTTAAATGGTGAAAGGGCAGCTCCCATATCGCGAAGCAATTGAACACGAGCAGCGACGATAAAGGCTGCAGCACCTACATCTCGAGTATAGCTCAAATTATGGTAGCTTGGATCCTCATTGACGAATTGAGGGAATTTCCCTGAAGCAGCCCAGTCAAATTTACCGCTATCAACAATGACACCGCCAATAGTTGTACCGTGTCCACCGATAAATTTAGTTGCCGAGTGAATTGAGATATCTACACCGTGTGAAAAGACATTAATGAGATATGGTGTTGCAAAAGTATTATCAGAAACCAAAGGAATTTGGTGTTTGTGGGCAATTTCAGCAATTTTTTCGATATCAGGAATGTTGATAACTGGATTACCCAAAGTTTCAATCAAAACAAGTTTGGTATTATCTTTAATCGCTGCCTCTACTTCTACTAGATTATCAATATCAACAAAAGTTGTGGTGATTCCGTATCGAGGAAGGGTTTCTTTCAAAAGGTTAAAGGTCCCACCGTAGATAGTTGAAGCTGCAACCACATGGTCTCCTGCGTGAGCAAGTCCAAGGATAGTATAAGTAAGAGCTGCCATTCCAGAAGCTGTGGCAAGTGCACCTACTCCGCCTTCTAGCGCTGCAATACGCTCTTCAAAGGCTGAAGTTGTTGGATTGGTAATACGAGTATAGATATTTCCAGCTTTTTGAAGGGCAAAAAGGTCTGCACCCTCCTGTGTATCTTCAAATACAAAAGATGTTGTTTGGTAAATTGGTACAGCACGAGACTTGGTAGTAGCATCTACCACTTGTCCTGCATGCAATTGAAGAGTTTCAAATTTAAATTCACGAGTCATCATCAGACCTCCAAAGATTTCATTACATTAATTGTATCATCTATGACAGTCAGTTACAAATACAACTTTGTTATATATTGGCATAAGCAATAGCTATGGCTATTATTAAAATTGTAGAACTTTTTTCAGAAAGTTTAAAAAGTTTGTTTTCACTTCTCCCATACTTTATAATAAATATAAAGGAGAAGAATATGTCAGAAATTACACATGAAATTGATTCAAACTTCGCTGGTCGTTTAAATATTTTACGTGCTGGTGTACTCGGAGCCAATGACGGGATCATTTCCATCGCTGGAGTTGTTATCGGGGTTGCCAGTGCAACCAGTAATATCTGGATAATCTTTCTTTCAGGTTTGGCCGCCATCTTAGCGGGTGCCTTCTCTATGGCTGGAGGTGAATATGTTTCAGTATCTACTCAAAAAGACACTGAAGAAGCCGCTGTAGCCCGTGAGCAATTACTTTTGGATAAGGATATCGAGGCTGCAAAGAAATCTCTCTATGCTGCTTATCTTCAAAATGGTGAGTGTGAAACTTCAGCTCAACTTTTAGTCAATAAAGCTTTTCTTAAAAATCCACTTAAAGCCTTAGTTGAGGAAAAATACGGAATCGAGTATGAAGAGTTTACCAATCCTTGGCATGCTGCAGCATCTAGCTTCATCGCTTTTGTTCTTGGTAGTTTACCACCAATGCTTTCCATCACCATCTTTCCAAGTGACTATCGAATCCCTGCTACTGTTTTTATCGTTGCGATTTCTCTATTGATTACAGGTTACACCAGTGCCAAACTCGGAAAAGCCCCAACCAGAACAGCTATGATTCGTAACCTTTGCATCGGTCTTTTAACCATGGGAGTGACCTATCTATTGGGTCAATTGTTTAGTATCTAAGAGAAAAAAATGATGCTGGGCAAAAACTAGCTTTAAAATAAAACCACACAGTGATTTCAGTCTTGAATTCCATCAAGAAGAAAGAAATACTGTGTGGTTTTTGAATAGTAGATATTTTAGAGGCTGGACTCTTGACTAATTTTGTGAGATTCATAGTCATGAAGGTGAATCTTATCTCTGTTTCGACTGCTTGTTTGTTCCTAACACGTACTCTTCTAAAGCAACAAATAATCTATGCTCTACCATTTTCAGGGTTCATTTGAACGATTTTAGGTCCAGATAACGCTTGAAGAGCATAGGCGAACAGTGCATTTTTTTCATAAACATAGCTGAAAAAGTCAGGGCAACCAGTATGAGAATTTTTCCTATAGAAACATTTGACTTGGGATACTGTCAACAAATAAACTAAACATTCAATATTCATGAGTTGTTAGAATATAACAGAACAAGTTACTTCCAAACTCAACTGATTTATGTTATAACCTGTAAACATTATCAGGATTTTTCTATGTGTTCTTTGTTACTGTAATTATAAAGCATGACATGAGAAAGTTTTTCTTTCATAAAATACTGGTACTGAACCCTGAAATATCAATTGACGCAACATCTGATAAACATAAATTGATGATGCGATAGACCTAACTTTGTATGCGTATGATACACATAAGTAAACTGAATGTCATTGTCTTCTTCAGGACTATTTGTAAGTTTTTATCAACTAAAAAGCGCAATCATCAAGATAAGATACTAGGATTAAAAATTGACTTTTTCTATCAAAACAGGCAAATAAATCGCAATCACTTACTTTTTCTTTAAAAAGATTCATATATTTTTTTATATACCACTTTTTATATCTTTTTTTCTGAGAATTCAACTCTTCATTACCGTAGTCAAAAATTTTGCTACTACAAATCCCTCGTCAGCATTAGAAAAAGTAAAAATTCTATTCCAATGAGTTTATTATGCTTAGAGTCCTCAATAGTGTCTCCTAAATTATTATTAAATTGCTTCACTTCTTCTTCACGAACTCCGAACCCCGCAGCAGCTCCATTTGCAATGATGTTTGAAAATACTTCTTCTGAAGACGCTACTTCTTTCACAGTTATGATATATGTAGCTTCTTCCGTTTCTACTGTTTCACTTTATTCCATTTTTTCTGTATCACTAGAAGAAACCGTAAAAACTATTAACTCCAACGTTGGTTTTATTGGTATTCTCTTTTTGAGATCATTTGTTTTCTAAAAAAGAAGAAGGCAAAGTAACCCAGCTACAAAGATCAAAGCAATATAAATTATCTTTTTCATACATTATCCCCTATATCTTTCATATCAATGATCACATCAACTTCGTTATAGACAGCTGGATCATGCGTCGCTATAATGACATATTTGTCTTCATCTCTTTCATTTAATAATAAACGAATAATTTCTTTTCCAATCTCACCATCTAAAAGCTCCTGTGGGTTCATCTGCTAAGATAATTTTACGTGGTTTCATTAACATTCTAGCAATAGCTTACGTTGAGCCTGCCCTCCAGACAATTCATATATTTTTTGATGTAAATAGTCGCTCGACAGTCCTACTTTTTCAAGTACATCAGTTATTATTTTTGTCTTTAGTGATAAGTTTCAGATTATCATATACTGTTTTGTTTTCGATTAAAGAATAATTCTGAAATACATATCCAACAGTATTTTTAAAGAAGGTTCTTTCTTTTATCTTCCAAATATCCTGTTTATCAACTAAAACGTTCCCACTATCAATTTTTTCTAATCTTCCTATAATATTAAGAAGAGTACTTTTACCAGAGCCAGAACCTCCAATCAATGCATAGCTTTTCCCAGATTCAAATGTTAAATTTAAGTCTGTAAAGATCTTTTTTGAGCCAAAACTTTTTGAAACGTTCAAAAGGTCAATTGTCATGTTTCATCTCCTTTTAAAATTTTAGTATAGCTTTCAGATAATTTTTTAAAACTCATGATTATTGACAACATCAAAACTAGTATAGAAGCAAGACCAATATATAGCAGCTCTATTTGTCCTGTCATAAGAAATGTAAATAGAATAACCATTGTAATAGCCATCATAAAATACTTGAGACTTGAAATTGCTATATATGTTTTTGACAGACCCAAAATGATTTTTCTTCACATATTCATTCTGTTTTAGGGCAATATAAAGTTGGACATATTGATAAATGAGTATAAAGACAATACTGTAAATTATCTTCTGCAAAATTTGTGACAGTAGAATTTGGTGCTCTAAGGATTGGATTTTTCAACTTCACAATTTGGTAAACATCTACTGGATTCATTGAAACATTCAACTGGGTAGCCATCTCATTTATTTTCTTTACCGCCTCAGGACTAAAAAGAGACTTACTTGTTATATTACTAGCCAAAGAAAACTTGTTATTTTCAATCATTTTGTCCGTATCTAACACAACAACTATATTATCTTTGCTATCTGCTACACTTGACATTGGTAAATGCTCTTTCATTTTATAATTATCATCAGCATCCTCATTGAAATAAAAAATTTTATCACCATCAGGAATTATTTGTACTGCAAGCTCTTCTTTGGTATAGTTTGTTCCAATAAATTGTTCTGCTACAACTGTATTCTCGATAGATTTCTGGTTTTCTTTCCATTTCTCAGGAATATAGATGGTTGCTATCTTATTATCTAAAAGATGATAGTTTGTTCCATTCACTTTATTTTCTAGGTTAGCACCTGTTTGATTGATATAAATCAACTCTTTATTTATTTCTGGATTCGTTATTCCGTCATTTTCTAATTGTTTAGAAAAGTCTTCGAAAGCATGAGATGTTTTCATAAAATCTGGAACATATGCTGAGGATCGTTCTATATATAAATAATCTAAGTTTTTTAAGGAAGCAGCTATCTGTAGATACTGACCATCCGAATCCTTACTTCTCCATTTTTTTAGCAGAGTTATTTTTCAATTCAAGGAACTCAATCCTTCTCCAGTCTTTTACTGTGTCCCATGGTGCTAAATTCTGTATTTGTATATTAATACTGGATTGACTACTCTTTGTTTCTTGTAAAAAAATTCCTGATACAACGATAATAATCGAAATAATGGCAAGCCATACGACAAAAATAAGCTTGTTTTTTGCCTTGTTTTTGATAATTTCAATGGGCTTTTCAATCTGAATCGTCAACCAAAATAAAACAAAGGTAATGAGATCAATGATTTGAAATAGTATAAAATTCGTTAAAAGCAGAGAGAAAAATAACTTAGAACTATAAGTGAAGAAACCATTTCCCAAAAAAGAACTGTAAAAAATCATCAATAAAGCCATCATAATCAGTTCAAAAATAAGAGAAATGCCATACTCTCTTCTTAGATCGTATACAGGCAATCCCAAAGAACGTCGTATCACTCCTTCTTTAATCTGCCTCGTTCTAACAACAAATAACACAACTAATAAGGTTAAGTAAATTGACCCCATTAACAGTATTCTTAAAGTTCCAGTAAATTGTAAGATTCCTCCTATATACCAAGGATAAGCCATATAGACTGTTTGTAGTCCAGTCATCGTAAGTGGTTTCAAACTGTCTATATTTATTTTTCCAAGGGTGTAATACATCCCTATTATTGGTGCTGACTTTAATTGTTCATTATTTACATCATCGAAATTTACATACTTCAACTGACCAGAACTCTGAACGACCGGCTTGTAAATGGTAACATTTTCCGTTTTTGATAGGTCACGAATCATTTCGTAAATTTCGTTATTGGAAAGATTGCTTTTTCCTTGAATAGAAAAGGCACCATCAATTGGTAAAGGTATGGGCGTCTCGGTATCGCTAATAGTGACCAGACCAATTACGACAATCAAACAAAAAGAAATCCAATAGTACATAATTTTTAATTTCATAAGCATTTACCATATTACAAAAAGACCCTAACTTATAATCGAGCTCTCTTGTTTTCATAAATTATTTTTAAAAATCTATAATAATCTCAATATGCATTTAAGCGAAAAATTGTTTTCAAGATTTTTCTTGAAATGTCTATCTATAATCTTTTTATCGTGAACTTTAACGTTCCCCAAATATTCGTTTGGGTTAATACTATGATTCCTTGACAAACATTTTTTTATTATATTTGAACAATCTTGCGATAACTTCTTGAAGTAATCATAAAGATTAGGACATAGACTAAAGCAAAGATACCACAAATGGAAAGTGTTACGCTTAACATCATAGCTGTATCCACACCACCAATAACCTTGATAATCAAACTCAACATGTGATAGGCAAAGGCTAGATGTAGGAAGGCGAAGATTACAGGGAGGAAGAATACAGTCAAGACTTGCTTGTTAATGGTTTGCTTGATTTGTTTTTGATCCAAACCAACCTTTTGCAAAATCACGAAGCGTTCACGATCCTCATAACCTTCTGAGATTTGTTTATAGTAGATAACCAGTACAGTTCCTATCATAAAGATGATAGAGAGGAAAATACCAATAAAGAGGACACCTCCATAGAGAGCATTCATTTGGGCAATTGCATCACTTGAACCATTACCCCCGTAAACCATAGCATCTTCACTTTTGAGATTATGGTTAAAATTATTTACATACGCATCAAAATCATCAGATAGCTTTAATTGTTCCTCTAGACTTGCGGTGACATCCATACCACCGTAGAACTGAGTGTAGACAGCAGAATCTTGGTACTGATCCAAAAAGCTTTGAAGATCTGGTACAACTAGGTAGTTAAAATCTGAAACTAAAAGGATATAGAGATTGGAAACATGGTTAGCTAAAAAATCTTGCTGGATTTCTTGCTTGATACTATACTCCTGACTGTTAAGACTAAATGATTTCTGACCTTTAAGTTGGTTATTTTTAGCCCAAAGACCTACTTCATTACCAGTAAGATTTAGCTTTTGTCCAGTCATTTTTTCATAGTCTTTTTGATCAAATACTAGAAAAACTGTCTTAGGTAATTCCGTGATTTGTTCTTTAGTCATGATGGTTAATTTAGTTCCATCTTGACTAGAAAGGCCAAAGCTAGCATAGCTAAGAACGTCTTTATTGCTAATCGTCAAGTTCTTTTCACTGGCATATTGAGTCAATAGTTGGTCTAAATTCTCAACTTCAATATTATTTTCCCTTTGCCTTAACATCGAAATCATGAGGATACATGATATTTTTATATTTTTCAGAACCGTTGTAGATACTGGTTGCTGCTGACATAGTAACCAAAACCATGGTGGAAAGGATGGTAATGGTTGCTAAACCGACAGCGTTTTTCTTCATACGGAAGATAAGGTTAGAAACAGAGATGAGGTTATTTGGTTGGTAGTAATAACGCTTGTTTTTCTTGAGTAAGTGTAAGAAAACTGTAATACCCGCATTGAATAAGAGGTAGGTCGCAACAATTACCAACAGGACGGCTATAAAGAAAGTAACAGTCGCTGAAACTGGATCTTTTACGCTTTGTGCTAGATAGTAGCCACTACCTAGTGCAATTAGCCCTAGTAAAGTTTGAAGGACTAAGAAACGTCCCTTCTTCTCCCCTTTTACTTTTTCACGAGATAGTTGCAGAGCATCCATACGGATGATACGTAGGGTATTTAGAAACACAAGGACTAAAAAGATAAGACCAAATACTAGAAGAATTGAAAGGACTACGGACCATTGAAAGGTTGCGACTAGCTCTACCTTCATCTTTGCAAGTTTAAGCAATATAGCAAAGATGAGATTGTCAAAGAGGGCACCAATGCCAATCCCAGAAGTCACTGTTACCAGCCCAAATATCAAGAGTTCCTTAAAGGTCATACCAATCAAATGGCGTTTTTCTAAGCCCAACATGCCATATACACCCAGTTCTTTTGAGCGATTTTTCATGACAAAACTATTGGCATAAAGAACGATAATGGCAGATGCAAGTGTCACAACGACAAGCCCTAGTTGTAGGGTAAATTGTATAGCAGATGCACCACGTAAATCCACAATTTTAGGATTAAAGGCTAGGGAGTAAAAGAGATAGCTGATAGTGACTGCCAAAATGACAGACAAAGCAAAAGGATAATAGAGTTTGCGGTTTTTAATTAAGTTGGATATGGCCAACTTATTGGTTAATCGAAACATACTAGTTCACCTCACTTGCCATAACAGTCAAGGTGTCAGAGATTTCTTGGAACATCTGACGATCCGTCTTTTCACCACGATAGATTTGATTATAGAGAATACCGTCCTTGATGAAAAGAACACGTTTTGCACGGCTAGCAGCTGCTGTTGAGTGGGTCACCATGAGAATGGTTTGCCCTTGCTCGTTGATCTGATCAAAGATATCAAGGAGGGCTGCAGATGATTTAGAGTCTAGGGCTCCTGTTGGCTCGTCCGCAAGAAGAATTTCTGGTTCTGTGATGATAGCCCGTGCAACTGCTACCCTTTGTTTTTGCCCTCCAGAGATTTCATAAGGGTACTTCTCCTGCAATTGATTGATGCCAAGATTTTCAGCCGTCACGACCAATTTTTTCATCATTTCTGTAATAGGCTTTCTAGACAATACCAAAGGGAGTAAGATATTGTCTTTAACAGAAAGCGTATCTAACAAATTGAAGTCTTGGAAGACAAAGCCTAACTTTTCACGACGGAAGCTTGATGCTTCAGAATTTTTAATGATGGCTGTGTCAGTTCCGTTTAGGAAGACCTGCCCACGCGTTGGCTTGTCAAGCATAGCAAGAATATTGAGTAGAGTAGATTTACCAGATCCAGACTCACCCATGATAGCGACGTAGTCGCCTTTTTCAACGGTAAAGTGAATATCTTTCAGGGCTTCTACTTGGTTGCCTTGGAATCGTGTTTTATAAATCTTTTGAACGTGTTTTACATCTAATAGTGTCATGATAATCTCCTTTTTAATATCCCATTAATTGAAACTGAGCCTGCATAATAGAGCAACCGAGCTGAACTCGCTCGATCTCTTTTGGACTTGGTTTACTTGTTTGTTTCTTTTGTAAAATATTTTTCATAGTATTGCTACTTTATCTTTCTGATATAAGTGTACTCTAAAAGAGTTGGTTCCATAACATAACCTTACAAAAGGGTCTGTAATCTTACATTTTTGTAGATTGGATTATTTTTGATATGAACTACTATTAGTTTTACCACAAATTTTTAAGCAAAAGAAAAAAACCCTTGATACTACAAGGGTTTAATACTTCAAATGAATGGTAATATGGTTACCAAAACCAACCTTCATTATCATTAATTGGTTCAGCCTCTTTAATCTTACGTGGGCCAGTTCCATACATTTCTGCTTCGATATCTTCCTTTGTTGGCAAGATAGAGGCTAGGATGATGTAGATGATGATTCCAAGTCCGAAGTTTGCGATTGTAAAGATAGCAAAAATAAAGCGCACTGAAGTAACATCAAGGTCCCATTTATCAGAGATTCCAGCAAGTACTCCTGATATCATACGATTTCGTCTCATTTTATAAAAATTTTTATTCATAGATTTTACCTCTTTCGGTATTCTTGAAATAAGTATAACATGAACTAAAACACCCTGCATCAGTCCTTAGGCGGATTTTGCAAAATGAGTTTGCCGACAGAGACCACAAAAGATAACGTTTAGTATCAATTCGTCGCTTTTCGTTGATAGGTTTTGGTGACAAGTCTGACAAGTATAGACTAGAACTGGAGTTTGAATGACACTTGATAAAGGGAGGAACAAAGCGGAGCCCGTCTACTTCTTTTAACAGTTTCTTAAAGGCTACATCTTTATGTTTATACCCCTTGCCCTCATAGTATAGATGATAATGACAGAGTTCGTGACGGACAATTTTCCGAAAAACCTCTAAACCAAGTTCTTGATAGACTTTTGGATTAAAATCAAATGCCCATCCTTTGGAAAAGAATCGCTCACCTGTCGACCGTAGGCGAGTATTCCATTGAGCTTGGTGTTTGAAAAGGTTTTCCCCAAAGTCTTCTAAAGAAACTTGTCGAACGTAGTTAGTTAGATTCATCTGGTGCAAGGGCGACAGATTTACTTTTTCTCGTTGGACATCAATCTTCTTCACCCAAATGGTTGCAAATCACCAACTGAAAGGACTTGACTCGGATGTTTGATGAATTTCTTGCTCATGTGAGAGATATGAATCAGGCCATCCTCGTGAATCCAATGTCAACAAAGGCACCGAGAGTCAACGACGTTACGGACAACGCCCTCAAGCTTCTGGCCAACTTTCAAGTCTTTGATATCAAGACATCCTGACGAAGGACTGGAGCATCAAAAGAATCACGGAAATCACGACCGGGTTTTAGAAGGTCTGCAATAATATCTTTGAGAGTTTCTTGACCGAGGTCTAATTCTTTGGCCATTTCCTTGATAGAAATAGATTTTAGTTTGGCTTGTGCTTCTTCATTTAAGTCTTTAATGTCCAAACGTTTGAAGAGTTCCTTAACAGCAGCATAGTTTTCTGGGTGAACACCTGTGTTATCAAGGATATTGCTACTTTCAGGGATACGGAGGAAACCTGCAGCCTGCTCAAAAGCTTTAGCACCTAAACGAGGAACTTTCTTGATTTGGGCGCGTGAAGTGATTTTACCTTCTTCTTCACGATACTTAACGATATTTTTCAGAGATAGTTTTGTTAAGCCCTGCGACATGAGAAAGCAAGGCTGGACTAGCTGTATTGACATTGACACCGACTTGGTTCACTACTGTATCAACAACAAAGTCTAGACTTTCAGACAGTTTCTTTTGACTAACATCGTGCTGATATTGACCGACACCAATGGATTTGGGATCGATTTTAACCAACTCAGCAAGTGGGTCTTGCAAGCGACGAGCAATCGAAATAGCAGAGCGTTTCTCAACGGTTAAATCAGGAAACTCTTGACGAGCAATTTCACTAGCTGAGTAGACAGATGCACCGCTCTCATTGACAATGACATAGCTGACCTCAGGAAAATCTTTAAGTACTTCAGCTACAAAGGCTTCGCTCTCACGACTAGCAGTACCATTGCCGATAGCAATGATTTCCACACCATATTGGCCAATCAAATCTGCCAAGTCTCTTTTTGCTTCTTCAATCTGACGACCTGAAGCCGGTTTGACAGGATAAATGACTTGCGTTGTCAGCATTTTCCCGGTCGCATCCACGACTGCAAGCTTGGCACCTGTACGAAAGGCAGGGTCAAATCCAAGGACCACGCGCCCTTTAAGAGGTGCTACAAGAAGGAGATTTCGTAGATTTTCGGAGAAGAGTTGAATCGCTCCTTCTTCTGCCTTCTCTGTTAATTCAGTACGAATACGGCGCTCAATAGCTGGCAAGACTTTTTTCTTAACAGATTGCTGAATAACTTCGTCAATATAAGCATTCTTAACTTTAAAACGACCACTAAAGAAAGATGGGAATACGATCAGTCGCATGCTCAAAGCCAATTTTCAAAATGACTAACTTCTCACCACGATTAAGTGCAAGCGTACGGTAACCTTGCATGTTTGCAACTGTTTCTGAGAAATCGTAATAAATCTGAAAAACTTGTTTTTCATCAAGACTCTCATCTTTGACTTGAGAAGTAATCTTAGAGCGTCTAAGTACCTCTTGATATGTCATTGAACGTAAATGAACATCCTCGGATAGTGCTTCAACCAAGATGTCTACAGCTCCAGCCAAAGCTTCTTGAGGAGTTTCGAAACCTTCACAGATAAATGCTTCTGCTTCTTTTTCTAGGTTAGAAACATTTTGTAAAATTAAACGAGCAAGTGGAAAAAGTCCAGCCTCACGGGCGACAGTTGCCTTTGTCCGACGTTTTTCTTTATAGGGAAGATAGAGTTCTTCTACATCTGCTAGTTTTTCAGCTGCTAGAATCGCTTCTTCCAATTCCTTGGTCAGCTTGCCTTGCTCTTTGATTTTTGCTAAAACTGCTTCCTTACGGTCATTGAGGTTGGTTAGACTTTTATCAAGGTCAATAATTGCCTTAATAGCCACCTCGTCTAAGCTTCCAGTCATGTCTTTCCGATAACGTGCAATAAAGGGAATGGTCGCACCCTCTGCTGTCAAAGACAAAACCGTATCAATCTGCTTTAAAGTTACACCCAAATCTTGGGAAATTTTTTCATATTTTTTATCCATGAAACTATTATACCATAAGGAAGAAAGCTTGTTTTCATTAATGTCACAGTTGACTTGGTATTTGTTGAAATTGAAAAATTCACTCGTTTTAACAATTTAAAATTAAACTTTTTTTGGCTGAAATAATAGTATAATAGAAACAATAAGAATTGAGGTATGCCCCATGGCTGTCAAATTTACAAAAACTGATGACTTAGATAAAATGTTTGAAGAATTCGCTAAACTCCCTGATTTAAAGCAAGTAACATTTCCAGATGAAAAAGAAAAGAAAGATAAGGCAGAAAAGAAAAAATAGATGACACTCTTCCAAAGTTTACCTTCTAGTGTGTTACAAGCTGGCGCCATTTTTCTTTCAATTATCATTGAAGCTTTACCCTTTGTCTTAATCGGTAGCATTATCTCTGGTGCCATTGAAGTCTATGTTACTCCTGAAAAGGTCTATAAATTTCTCCCTAAAAATCGCTTGGGGAGAATCTTTTTTGGTAGCTTCATCGGTTTTCTCTTCCCTTCTTGCAGTGTGGAATCGTTCCGATCATCAATCGTTTCTTGGAGAAAAAAAGGTTCCAAGCTATACAGCTGTACCTTTTCTAGTGACAGCTCCTATCATCAATCCCATCGTCCTTTTTGCGACCTATTCAGCCTTTGGTAATTCTATCCAAATGGTTATCCTAAGAACTTTGGGCGCGATTCTAGTTGCTAATATATTGGGCATCTTTCTTGGTTTTGTCTGGGAGGGACCTATCCAAAAAGAAAATAGATTGGCTTGTCATGAGCATGATTTTTCTCACTTGAGCAAAAGTCAAAAATTGCTTCAGGTCTTTATCCAAGCTATCGATGAATTCTTTGATATGGGGCGTTACTTGATCTTTGGCTGTCTTTTTGCCAGCATTGTCCAGGTCTATGTACCAACTCGAATCCTGACATCTATCAGTGCGACGCCACTGCTTGCTATTCTTCTTCTGATGGTCTTATCTTTCCTACTATCCCTCTGTAGTGAAGCGGATGCCTTTATCGGATCTTCTCTTCTATCAAGTTTTGGTCTCGCTCCTGTATTAGCCTTTCTGGTTATTGGTCCCATGCTGGATGTCAAATCTACTTATGATGAAGAATTATCTTAAAACGCACTTTATTTGGCAGTTCATGACAATTGTCACTCTTGTTGTACTTGTCTATTCTTATCTAGTCGGGGTGATGCTATGATTCGATTTCTTATTCTATTTAGCTATTTTATCTTAAGCCTTTATCTCCACCTATCAGGTAAGCTCAATCAGTATATAAACCTCCACTACTCTTATTTGGCTTATATCACAATGGTTCTAGCATTGTTACTAGCCATTATTCAAGCTTATATTTCTCTTAAGCGTTTTAAAGAACACAGTCACTTACACAGTATTTCAGCCAAGCTTGCTAGTTTTATCCTCTTAAGTTTACCCTTGTTAGTCGGATTTACATTCCCAACTGTCACTCTAGATTCACAAACAGTATCGGCAAAAGGATATTATTTCCCTTTGTCGGAAGGAACTGACAAGGCAATCCAAGCAAGTGAAGGAACGAGCAGTCAGTTTCTTAAGCCGGATACGAGCAGATTTTATTCACAAACAGCTCATGAAAATATTATTCGAAAGAGTGCTGATAAATACTTAGCTCAATCTAGTATAGTTATTAATGATGAAAATTACCTGGAGGTCATGGAAGCTATCTATGATTATCCAAATGAATTTGAAGGCAAGGAAATCGAGTTTATTGGCTTTGTCTACAACGATCCAAATCATACCAATAGTCAATTTGTTTTTCGCTTTGGTATTATGCACTGTATCGCTGATTCAGGCGTTTTTGGACTTTTGACTACAGGAAACATCAATCATTATGAAAATAACACTTGGGTGAAAGTTAAAGGTAAGATTAGCAATCACTATCACAAAGAACTCAACCAAGTCCTCCCAACAGTTGAGGTCCAGTCCTTCATCAAGGTTGATAAACCTGAGAATCCTTATGTTTATAAAGAGTTTTAAAAAAGTAGCCTGAATAGGGCTACTTTTTTTGTTTAGTAAGATTGAATGTTTGTCATATTCAAAATATTAGTTTTCTGCATTACAGAATTCTAGTACTGTCTGTTTAACTATTTTTTACTTTTAGGATTTAAATATCCAAGCTTAAATTTGGCTATTAGCTCTAAATGAATGTTCAGAGACCCATTTGGTATAGATAGATAACCTTTCATCTGTTAAGAATTCTACTGCGATAGTTACACAAATATCGACTGCTTCTTCAACTGTTGCAGAAAAAAACGATAACCATTTAACTGTAGAAATTTCACCAAAACGAAGAAAAGAAGTTCGTTTATTAGCGTTGGCAAAAACATGCTTTTTGATCAATTGGACAAATAGTATCGTTGCCTTATCAAAAATTGTTGGATAAAGAGGTTTACCGAAGACGAATTATTCTGGTAAATTGACAATCATATTTAAAGCTGAAGGACTAACTGTTTGAATTTTTTCATTAGGTGAATAACGGTCAATTGCTAAAGCATTGATTTTCTCGATTTGACTTTCTGTCAGATAGACTGTCATTTTTTCCACCAAAGCTTTGAAAACATCATCGTATTCGTCAAAAATTTTTGTCAAATTTAAGTCAAAGGCATCATCAGATACATAGAAATCTGATGTCCAGACTCTTCAGGGAGTAAAGATAATTTCACCACTTGGTAACAATTTTCGCTTCGTATTTTAACACCACTTGGAATATTGAATTCACTTGGAACAGTATTGGTGATTGAATTTCCTTGTTTTCTTGTTTTTTTACTACCATCTGATTTCCTCCTTTGAAGTATTATAACAAATAATTACCGTAATTAAAATGACAGAATATTAGTCAAAATACTCCTGCATGAGAATTTCTTCAAATAACTCATCCGAATAAACCGAATAAGCATTTGGATCAGAGGCTTGAGTGGTTGTTCATTGCTTGCCCACATTTACAAGTCCATTTACCCATATTTAACATCAGTCACGACTTAATTCTTCAAGGAAAAAAATTGATTGAGAGCCTTCCAGTCTCTTTTTATCCTTGCTAACACTAAGTCCATTTTATCAGAATCCTAGGACATTATCAAAAAATTATTATAGTATCTACAGAAAAAAACTAGAGTTCCACAATTGGGAACCTCTAGCTTTTTTGTATCTGAGAACTATTTTGTCTCAGACTTTTTATTATCTATTAAAGCTCTGACTTCTTCCGCTCCGATCTCATCTCCCGGCCTTATCAAAGGTTGAATAGCGTGACTAAAATAATCATAGGGATTTACTCGAATCAAGTTTTCGATAAATCTCTCCCAATCCTCTATAAGCGCAGGCCTGAGCGATAAGGTCATCTGTCTTTAGAGCTGAATTTAGCGACTGCTGCATATATGTCTTCGCTTCAACTAGTTGACCTAACTTCAATCGTAAATAACCTTGCTCATAGTCATTAACAGAAGTTTTTAGAGCATCCTCCGCAAAAACTTGTTCAATTACTTCTCGCTCTTTTTCAATATAGTTAAGAGCAGTCTGAAAATCATTCATTTCACGATAGACCATGGCTAATTGATGATAGGCGATATGTTCATTCTCACGATCCTTTTCTGTAATAGCCAAGTGGAGATAACGTTGGTAAACCTCTAAACAGTCTTCATACTTTTTTTCGTACAAATAGATATAGCCCATCAAGTTTAAAAGACTGTAATCTTTACAAGTTGCTAAACAAAAATCCGCTTGAACCAATTGCTTCGCTTCATCAATCTTTCCCTTAAATAATAATTCCCAAGCTTGATTCATTAAAAGAACTCCTATCTATTCTAGAACGATAATTATCTAAACTAAAAATATAAATAATTATTTCACAATATCTTTATACATATCTGGTCTTCTGTCTCTAAAGAGACCCCAATTCAGGCGCTCATTCGCTCCCTTGTCAAGGTCATAAGTAGTTAACAAGATAGCTTCGCCTTGTCGTTCTGCTTGACTTAAAATAGCTCCTGTTTCATCAGTCATAAAGGATGAACCGTAGAAATTAAGACTAGAACTTTGCCCTCCATTTTCCTCGCAAGGAGTGACTTCTTCTAAACCATAACGATTGGCTGCAATAACTGGCACAATATTTGCTGCTGCGTGTCCTTGCATGGTACGTTGCCAATGACCACAACTATCTGTATCCAAAATAGGCTCTGAACCAATGGCTGTTGGATAAAAGAGCAATTCTGCGCCATTTAGTGCAAGGCAACGGGCTGTTTCAGGGAACCACTGATCCCAACAAATGCCAATACCAATCTTGGCATAGCGAGTATCCCAGACCTTGAAACCTGTGTTTCCAGGAGTAAAGAAGAATTTTTCTTGATAATAATGGTCATCTGGTATGTGAGTCTTCCGATAAACGCCTAGTACTTCTCCATCTGCATCAATGACAGCAATGGAATTGTATAAGACATTACCATCTTTTTCATAGAAACTGATCGGTAAAACGACCTTTAGCTCCTTGGCAATTCACTTTAAAATGCTGAATAGCCGTATTTTCTGTCACCGACTGGGCATACTGGTAGTAGTCATACTGACGTTCCTGACAGAAATAGGGACGTTCAAATAATTCAGGCAAGAGAATAATTTGGGCTCCTTGCTCAGCAGCTTGTCGAACTAAACGTTCAGCTGTTTGGATATTGGTTTCCACATCCTTAGCGCATTGCATCTGAATGGCTGCAACCGTTACATTTCTCATCTTTTTCTCCTATTCTGGAATTTGTTGGGTAATACAGTGGATATTTCCACCACCTAAAAGAATATCTCTTGCAGGAATTCCGACAACTTCACGGTCTGGGAAACACTGGCTCAGAATATTCAAGGCCACTTGGTCGTTTTCATCCTGAAATTGTGGAACCAAGACAGACTTATTAGCAATGTAAAAATTCACATAGGAAGCTGCTAGTCTTTCACCTGCATAACGCTCTTCTTCGCCTTCTTCATAAGTATAGCCCGGCAAATCCTCCTCTGTAACTACTTGATGAATAGCTGGGATTGGAAGTTTATGAATAGTGAAACTCCGGCCTTTTGCATCAGTTTCCTTCTCTAAAAGAGCTAGATCTGCTGCAGACATGGCATACTGAGGATCTTCTTGGTCGTCCGTCCAAGCTAAAACAAGCTCTGCAGGACCTACAAAGGCAGCAACATTGTCGACGTGTTCATTTGTTTCGTCTTGATAAATACCGTAAGGCAACCAGATAACTTTTTCAGCACCAAGACTCTCTAGTAAGGTCTCTTCAATCTCCTCTTTAGTCAGGTGAGGATTACGACAGGACTGAGCAAACAGCTTTCTGTGACAAGAATGGTTCCTTGACCGTCACTATGAATAGCTCCGCCTTCCAGTACAAATGGTTTGGCATCGTAAACAGGTATTTCCAACTCCTCAGCAAAACGACTGGCTACTTGGTCATCTGCTTCATAGTCTTGGTAGAGACCGTCAACAGCACCACCCCAGGCATTGAAAGACCAATCTACCGCCAACTTTTCCCTTTGATCATCGAGGAGAATTGTCGGACCAGTATCACGAGCCCAGGCATCATTTGTTGGGATATCTAAATAAACAACGCTATCACCAAGGTAGGATTGGGCTTCAGATAGATAGTCCTCCTCAACCAAAAGGTAGACTGTTTCCCCCTGAGCAATCGTTTTGATAATCTGGCTAAAAGCCGCTTTAGCAGCCACCCCTTGAAAAGGCCATGATCCTGGTCGAGTCGGCCATATCATGAGAGTCCCATGATGGGATTCATACTCAGCTGGCATACGATAGCCTAATTTCTTTGGACTGTCCATCATGATAATCTCTCCTTAAAGTCTTGGTAGCCAAATGCTTTGACTAGACTGCACTCACCCTCTTTATCCATGAGATACAAACTTGGAAGCCCAATGCCGTTAAAGGTATTATTTTTGACAAAGGAGTAAATAGCCATGTCTTCAAAATAGAGGCGATCACCGATTTCAATCGGTTTTTCAAAGCTGTAATCCCCAATGATATCCCCTGTAAGACAAGTATTTGAAGAGAGTCTATAAGTATAAGGTTTTTCTTGCGCTTCAAAACCATCTCTCAATGGAGGGCGATAAGGCATCTCAAGAACATCTGGCATATGGCAGCTTGCTGAAGCATCTAACACCAAGGTCTCAATCCCGTTTTCAACAATATCTAAGACTTCTGTCGCTAGATAGCCCGCATTAAGGGCAATAGCTTCTCCTGGCTCGATATAGATGTCAAGGTTATAAGTTTCTCGAATGCGTTTAATCTCAGAAATCAGTAAGTCCACATCATAGTCATCTCTCGTAATATGATGACCACCACCCATATTGAGCCATTTAACTTGATGCAAATAGGCTCCAAACTGCTCTTCTACTGCTTTCAAGGTTGTCTCTAAATCATCTGCTCCCTGCTCACAAAGAGTATGAAAATGAAGCCCGTCAACCAAGTCCAGCAAATCACTAGGTATCTTGTCTGAAGTCACTCCAAAACGAGAGCCAGGAGCACAAGGATCATAAAGCGCGTGGTCACCCTGCGTTGAACATTTAGGATTGAGGCGTAGACCGACACTGATACCAGCTTCACGACAACGTTGACCATATTTTCGTAATTGTCTCTCTGAGTTAAAGACAATATGATCAGATATTTTAACCAACTCTTCCATATCTGATTCCTTGAAAGCTGGCGCAAAAACATGGACTTCCCCAGGGAACTCTTCTCTAGCTAACTTAGCCTCATAGAGTCCACTAGCCGTCGTACCTGACAGATACTGACTAATCAAAGGATAGGTTTTATAGAGGGAATAAGCCTTTTGAGCCAGTAGAACCTTACAGCCAGTTTTTTCTTGAACCTCTTGTAAAATGCGGCAATTCTCTTCTAATTTTCCTAAGTCAATGATATAAGAAGGTGTTGGTACTTGTTCTAACTTCATTAGTCCACCATTTGTGGATTTTCAACCACAACCCATGGCAAACCGTATTTATTCAAAGCTTCCATGAATGGGTCTGGATCAAACTCTTCAAGGTTATAAACTCCTGGTTGTTTCCAAGTGCCATCCATCACTAATTTTGTCCCAATCATGGCTGGAACACCTGTTGTATAAGAAATAGCTTGTGAACCAACTTCGGCGTAACATTCCTGATGGTCGCAAACATTGTAGATGTAGATGGTCTTTTCAACGCCATCTTTGACACCTGTAAAGATACATCCAATATTAGTTTTCCAACAGTACGTGGGCCAAGGCTGGCAGGATCTGGAAGCAAGGCTTTCAAGAATTGGATTGGTACGATTTCTTGTCCGTTAAAATTAATAGCATCTGTACGAAGGAGACCAACGTTTTCCAAGCATTTCATGTGAGTTAGATAAGATTGACCAAAAGTCATAAAGAAGCGAATTCGTTTAACACCTGGAATGTTCTTTGCTAATGATTCGATTTCTTCATGGTGGAGGAGATACATGTCTTTTTGACCAACTTGTGGGAAATCATACTCACGTTTGATAGACATGGCTTCGACTTCTACCCATTTTCCATCTTCCCAGTAAGAACCTGGTGCAGAAACCTCACGTAGATTGATTTCTGGGTTAAAGTTTGTCGCAAATGGATAACCGTGGTCACCACCATTACAGTCTAAAATATCGATATAGTGGATTTCGTCAAAGTAATGTTTGAGTGCATAAGCTGAAAAAGACGCTGGTTACACCTGGGTCAAAACCAGAACCAAGAAGAGCTGTCAGACCTGCTTCTTTGAATTTCTCTTGGTAAGCCCATTGCCATGAGTAGTCAAAGTAAGCTGTAAAACCAAGTTCCTTACAACGTTTCTCATAAATAGCACGCCATTCAGGGTCTTCTGTGTCCTCAGCCTCATAGTTGGCAGTATCGATATAGTGGACACCTGTTGCCAAACAAGCATCCATAATAGTCAAATCTTGGTATGGTAGAGCTACGTTCAAAACAGCTTCTGGTTTGTAGCTTTCAATCAAGGCAATCACTTCTTCTACCTTGTCAGCATCAAGAGCAGCTGTCTCAATCTTAGTATTTGTTTTGCCTTCTAATTTAGCTTTCAAGTCATCACATTTTGACTTGGTACGGCTTGCAATCATAATCTCTTTAAAAGTTTCGCTATCTTGACAAATCTTTGAAATAGCAACCTGGGCAACGCCCCCACATCCGATAACTAATAAACGACTCATTTTTTTCCTTCCTCTTCTTCTAAAATGTCTTCTACATACTTAGGCAACATAAAGGCACCAATATGTAGGTTTGCAGTGTAGTATTCTGTGAAAAGCTGGCGTTTTTTCCAACCTTCCTTGTCAAAATCTTTGACAGGGTGGTATTTTTTCGATGCAAACCCAAATAGCCAATAGCCTGCAGGACTGGTAGGGATATGTGCCTGATAAACTCGACTGATTGGAAAGGCTTGATTAACCTTACGGTGCATGCTTCGACAAGCTGACTCATCTTCGTCAAAGAAGGGACTACCATGCTGATAAATCATGATTCCGTCTTCTTTCAAGGCTCTATAACTATTGCCGTAAAATTCCTTGGTAAAGAGCCCTTCCGTATGGCCAAATGGATCTGTCGCATCGTTGATGATGATGTCGTAATCATCTTCACAGTTTCTCAAAAATCTCAGTCCATTTTGGTAGTAAATGGTGACACGAGGGTCATCAAGTCCTGCAGCAAAATCTGGGAAGTATTCTCGACAAACCTCAACCAGCATCTCATCTGGTTCCACGATATCGATTTGTTCCAATTCTGGATAGAGTGTTAATACTTGGGCAACACCACCGTCACCGCCCCCAATAACCAAGACTTTCTTTGGATTGGGATGAACAGCCATAGGAACGTGGACGGTCATTTCGTTGTAGACAAAATCATCTGCATCCGAGAACAAGACGTGCCCATTTAAAATCAGTATTTTCCCAAAAGCTGGTGTATCTAATACTTCTATATCCTGCCATTCACTTTTTCCAGCGTAGAGTTGTTTGGCAGTTCTCAATGATAATTTCACATCTGGAGTATGAACTTCAGAAAACCATAAATCCATCTAGTTCTCCTTTCTCTTAATAACGTTGATATGATTGACCTCTGGATCTTCCGTTCCTTGGAGGGAACAACCACGTTCTTTTGCGAATTGGATATAATCGACAAGACCTTGTGTAATTCGTTCACCAGGTGCTAGGATAGGAATCCCAGGAGGGTAACACATGACAAATTCCCCACAGACTTGTCCAACGGACTCGTCCAAGGTTAAGCTTCTTCTCTCTGAGTAGAAGGCTTCCTGTGGAGATAGCACCAACTCTGGTTGGATATATTCGCCAGCGATCAAGTCCTTCCCATCTCGTGAGTAGAGTCTCTTGATATCAGCTAGAGCACCAACCAAGCGTTCAATGTCTTGGATACGGTCACCAATCGAAATGTAGGCCAAGATATTGCCAATATCACCAAACTCAATCTGAATGTCATATTCATCCCGTAAGAGATCATAAACTTCAATACCCTGTTAGACCCAATCCCCTGAGTGTAAACTGACAGCTTGGTCACATCAAAATCACAAACCGACACACCATCTACTAGCTCTTTTTGAGTAGGCATAGTAGCCACCGATGGCATTGATTTCACGACGAGCGTACTCAGATAGCTCAATGACCTTCTCAAATGACTCTTTACCACGAAGGGCCAAATTGCGACGTGAAATATCCAAACTAGACATTAACAAATAGGATGCTGATGTTGATTGGGTCAGGTTAATGATTTGACGCACGTACTCAGGATTCATCTGATCGCCAACTAAAAGAAGCGAACTTTGAGTCAAGCTGCCACCAGACTTATGCATAGATACGGCTGACATATCTGCTCCAGCGTCCATAGCAGATAGAGGAAGTTTATCTGTAAAAGTGGAGATGAGCACCGTGTGCCTCGTCTACTAAGACTTTCATTCCTGCAGCGTGGGCCATCTCTGTTAGCCCCTTTAAGTCTGAACAAATCCCATAGTAGGTAGGATTGTTGATTAAGATAGCCTTGGCATCCGGATGGTCCTTAATAGCTTGTGCCACACGATCATTTTCAAGCCCCAAAGCAATACCGATTTTGGGATCCACACTCATCTCGATATAGATGGGAATAGCTCCACATAAAACGAGTGCATTGATGGCTGATTTATGGACATTTCGTGGTAGGATGATTTTATCACCTGCTTTACAGGTGGAAAGAATCATGGTTTGCACGGATGAGGTTGTCCCGCCAATCATTAAAAAGGCATGGGCAGCTCCAAAAGCCTCTGCTGCTAGCTCTTCTGCATCTCTGATAATCGAAATAGGATGTCCTAGATTGTCCAAGGGCTTTCATAGAATTGACATCAATACCAACGCATTTTTCCCCTAAAAGTTCAACTAACTCTGGATTCCCACGGCCACGCTTATGACCTGGTACATCGAAAAGGAACAATCCTTTTTCTTTTCGTAACTTAACTAACCCCTCATAAATGGGAGCTTGGTTCTGATTTAACATTATAAAGACATACTCCTTTACTGTATTTTTCCCACCTTAATTAAACTTAGGCGCCAAAGGATACTTATGAAAAAAGAGCAGGTTGGCACCTGCTCTACAATCTACTGACGTGTTTTATGTTTTGTTTTCTTTTTGAGTATGTCTGTTCCTGATGTTTCCTAACTCTCTAGTAGCAAATATTACGTACTTTATTGATCGTTTCACAAGATGACGTGTGCTTTCACCACACTAACAAATGTATACGAATTAGAACTAATGTCCTAACATCAACTTATAAAAGTAGGCTTTTAACCCTATCAATAATGTGGCTTTTCAACCACGCTTCGGCATTCAACCCTGCCTGTCCGTAGGCATTTTTTACTCGGGTTTATATTTGCTAGAAAACATCATCTCATTTTCTAAGCTTCATTACTATATCATGTTTTCAGAGACTTGTAAAAGTATTTTTTTCAGAACTTTTTTAAAAACAATTTAATATTTAGTTCGTGTAATTTATTCAACCCAGAAATAGAAATCGTTTTAAATTTAAATCAAAAACAAAAAAAAGGAACTAAATAAATTAATTCCTTTAGATAGGCATAAGCAAATTCAACTATTCAAAATCGTATTTACTCATCACGCGCTACTTTGGCAGCTAGTTTAAAATCAGTCATCAAATAATTTTCATCTAGACGGATAAGACTATAATACTCATTCCAAAATAGAGAGTCACTGTTACTTGACCACTGTAATCCATACCATAATTGAGTGGAATCACTTGTATTTGATGGTGGGATTGACCATAGATGCTTTTTGAAAGTTTCTTGAACACGTGGAACATCAAGTCGACTAGTCAAGTCGAGTTCATCCAATTTCAAAGTGATAGCCGGTAGATTTTTTGGAATAAAATACTCCACATCAAAACTATCTTCTTTTTCTAAAGTATATCCCGGGATTTGCGCTACAAAGGCTCTTCCCTCTTCTAAAGAATCAAACACGACTAAATCTTTTTTATAATCACCTTGATACAATTCCAATATAACCATCGATAACCCTCCGTCATTCAGTATCGGTCCGCATAACGCCTATCTATTATTTTATTACAACCGTTTCTTCCCATCGTCTGAGCACATCTTTCAAAGGCTCATCAAGATAGGTATAGGTCTTATCCTTAATCCAATCAGGAATACCATATGCGGCCTCTGCTATACTCCCGGTTATGGCAGCAAGAGTATCACTATCCCCACCAAGAGAAATCGCATTTCGAATAGCATCTTCAAAATCTGTACTTTCAAGAAAGGCAATGATGGCCTGAGGTACCGTATTCTGGCAAGTTTCATTAAAACGATAAGTAGGACGAATTTCATCTAGTGTTTGAGAAAGATTATATCCATACTCTTGCTCTATGTATTCCTTGATGAGTCTCTTACACTCTGTAGGGTTATCGTTGATTGGTTTTCCATAGTCACCACTGTAACCTCCAAAGTAATAACGACACATAAAGATAGCATCAGACGTCGCCATAGCTCCTTTGACCCCCTCTGGATGGTTATGAGTCACCTCTGCAGAAAGTCGTGCAACTGCTCTTCTGGACGGCCAGGCTCCCGTTCGTGCACAGAAACTACAATCCATGACCCAAGCACAAGGAGAAACACGCATGGCTGAGCCATTGCCAAAGCTATTATAGGGGGAGCAATCATTACTTTGAATCCATGTATTAAACCTAGGCCCGTACCCAGCATCGGGATACATTCTGCTATATTTCTTCATGGCATCAATAAAGTCATCCTTCTGACCACCATTTAGAATTGCTTCAGCAACAGCACAGGTCATAATAGTGTCATCTGTGAAAAAACAATCCTCACGAAATAATGGAAAGTCTTTCGTTTTAATATTGCCCCATTCGTAAACAGAACCTACAATGTCTCCAACTATTGCTCCTAGCATAAGATTCCTCCTTACAGCATATCAGATTTCCAATGGATCGTTCTTTAAAAATGGTACCACTAAATCAATCCACTCTTGAGGAAGATAAGCCGATAAATAGCCGTGGTTATAGCCCTTTGCTTCATACAGGATCGTATTTGGATGTAGCTGCTGAAATAATTTCGCTGATGCTTTCACACAGTTCAATTCTTTTTCACCATAGATATACAGAACCTGCGCCTTGCTAGCAGAAATTGTGTCCTTGAGCCTGTATCGCCCCATATATGTTTTGTAAATGGTCACCAATGTTTTGATAGGTGTCCTTGGCAAATCCTCCAAATAATAATCTTTTATCTCCTCTGGATAAGCCAGTTTAGGATAGAGTTTGTCCATCATGCTTAATTGAAGTTTGCAAGAGAATTTACTGAACATCAATTTACCAAATAGAGCTACTAGAAAGATGCTGATTTTAGCCAACCTTGGTTGAGGAATACAGAGGCTTCCATCCATGATGGCCTTCTCAGCTATCTCGCTGTCTAAGGACAAAAGCTCCATAGCAATTTGACCACCAAGTGAAACGCCACCGATCGCAAACACCTTTCCACCACAGTTTGCTTTGATATAGTCTAGGATCTCCAAAGCGGAATCTTCAGTAGAAACATAATCGAGTGGATATTCTTCGCCGTGGCCATTCAAAGTAGGTAAAATAACACGGTATTCTTCTGATAAGATCCTTGCTTGACGAAGATAATTCCACCAAGAACTGCCACCACCGTGTATGAGCAAGATAGGAGGTGAATTCTTATCCCCAAATTCATGGAATTTCATGTTTAAACTCCTTACTGTAGGACTTTAACTCGTAGTGATAAAAATCATCTGTTTTAAAGATAGTTAGACATATTTGAAATTGAGCAAATAATCCCGACATTTCTTCAAATTGATATTCCAACGTTTACATTATTCAGTCTTCTTCTTGTTCGAATACCAACTAGGAATGATTTGCTTCATATCATCATACCATTCTAAAATCTCCTTAGCTTGATGTTGCATTACTGATATTTCTTCAACTCCGTGGTACAGACCATGACAGAGCACCAACTATGTTATTTAGAATATAGATAGCGAGAAGCTTCCAAAATAAATCCGGAACCTTATGATCAAAATATCCATCTATCATACCAGACGCAAAAAAGGGAGAGACTTGAGCAGACCATACAATACGATTGAATTCCTCCCAAGGATCTCCAAGATCAAAATCGATCAAAGTCAATGATATAAATTTTACGATCTTCACCAATCATGAAATTTCCAATATGATAGTCACCATGTTGCAAAACTTGGGGTCTGTCTTTTAACAATTCTCGATTTGCATTTAAAAAATCAATAAAAATCTGACCGATTTCATATTGGACAGGGACATTCTTTGTATTTTTGGATTTTGTCATCAATTTTTCGATTATAAAAAGACCTCCCAATCTTCACGAACTTCTGTAACAGGAAGTGAATGAATTTTTTTCAAGTATACTTCCTGCTTCTACTCCGTAAGTGTATTGTTGTTCTTTCGAAACAGTTAAAATGGTTTCTCGAGCATCTTTCCCGTCTATCCATTCGTGTAAAGAATGTACTTCGATCATCGCAGAGTTCTATGCTAATTGGCTTTACCATCGAATTCCAAGAGAAGCCACTTTCTCCATCATATCAAATTCAAATTTTTTTAGAATCTAACTTCTCCTTATCAGAAACACGCAAGAAATATTTTTTTGCTGATTTTTGATCTGTCACACAATATTTTTTTATCATCTGACCAGCCTTTACTTATGGCTATCTTACTAATAAAATTCATCAGCACTCTCGATTCACTTTCCAACACTTCTTGCAGTTTTTCACTAGTAACCCATCCAGTTCGTCTACACTTTAGTTACCTAGATCAAGATTTAGATAATGAAAACTAGTCAATTTTCTCTGTTATGTTTCCAAGTTTATCCAATACAAGACAGGAATGATCATTTAGTGGAATTATGGGAACATTAACGAGTTCTTCAGCTCTATCCTTATTAGCTTTATCATTCCAGGAATCATAATGGACACTAATTAAAAACTGACTAAAGAGTCCTAATCCATTTTTTATCTTTATCTGATGATCTGAATTATCATTAGGTGAGACATAGACTTTTTCTCCTAATAATAGGGCTCCTGCAGAAAATCCCATAACTTTTTCACCCTTTATTCAGCATACGATCGATATAATTTTTGAACTCCTGATTGACATAAGTAGCTAGATACTTTTCCGTATTTCCACCACCGATAATAATTAGATCAGCATCTAGATAGCTATCAAAATCAATCTGCTCAGTGTCCAAGAGTAAGTAATCAGTGTTTAGGTTAGGAAAAATGAGCTTTGGAAAACTTCCGTGTACTTTTTCATATACGGTTCCCAATTTTCTCGATAAACTGTAAAAATGACAATTCTTTCGATCTTCCTTGATGACACAATTTTATTAACAATCGTATGGTTCTTTATCGGCGGATTTCCACCCATCAAAAAAATTTGTTCGTCCAATCTTTCACACTTTCTAAAGATACATAAATTTTGACCACGTTCTGAAATTATAATTTCTTCTTAAAATGAATAATTCTATTTGCCTCCTGAAATCCAATATTGAGATGAAATCTTATAGAATCCGTATTCGTTAAAGTACAGTCACTTGCAAATTCCTTACATCCTTTATTTTTCGCCCATTCCTCACATTTTGTACAGAGATTTTTAGCAATATCCTTTAAACGATATTCCTCGTCGACAATAATCCCTTCTAAGAATCCAACAGGACTATATTTACAACCTTCAACATAATCAAATCTGAGTGAACATAGTGCTAGACCTACAATTGTGTCACCTTCAACTTCAGTAAAGATTGCAGTATTTTTGCCATTCGTATATCTTTTTACTTCATCAATAGCTTCTTTATCGGTCAATTGGGGCCATAATTGTTTCATTAGTTTAGCCGTTTTTATAGAATCTTTTGTTATTCCATCCATATTGATGTTCCTCCTCAAAATTACAAGCAAATGTTTCGAATCACGCTGTTACTTTGTTACTCATTGGTTGATACCAATACCATCCCTTTCTACTTTTCGACTGTCTCAGATTGGAAGAGCAGATCCACATACTCAGCGGTTCGGACTTACCGTATCATTTCGTCGGTTTCCCTCCTCATTCTACGAGTCCCTATGCCCAGGGCACCTTCTCAGCCTTCAGTCTCACCTTGTCGCATGGGCCAAACCAACTCAACTCAAACAACTTATAAAACTCACCTCTCCTATCCATCAAGTTATCAAAAGAACCATCTTCAACAATAACTCCATTTTTCATAAAAAGAATTCTATTGTATTTTTTCAACATGCTCTTATTTAACTTATGCGTAACAACAAGAACCGTCAAATCTTGAATTTCTAAAATTGAATTTTCAATTTCAGTAGTTACTTGATTATCCAAAGATGAAGTAGCCTCATCCAATAATAAGATCGGTGTTTTTCGAATCAAAGCACGCGCAATACTAACTCTTTGTTTTTGTCCACCAGATAAATTTGATCCATTCTCTCCACATAAAGCTTGTAGACCAGATTCATTTTCTAAAACATAACTTTCTAAACCTGACTGCTGTACAGCTTTCTTTATTTCCCCATCAGTAAAGGATTGATTAAGAGTAATATTCTCTTTTAAAGTAGAATCAAAAATATAAACGTCTTGCTGAACAATCGTCATTAAGTTATAAAGACTCTCTGCTGAAATAACTTGTATATCTTGATTATCAATTGAAATATGTCCACTTGTTACATCATAAAAACGAAGCAATAGATTGAGCAAAGTTGATTTCCCACTCCCTGACATTCCTACAATTGCAATTTTTTCTCCTTTTTTAATCTTCAAAGATAAATGATTAAAAATTTTTTCCTCAGCATTAGGATATGAAAAATCTACATTTGAAAATGAAATAACATCATTGAAATATTCTTTCGTTTCACCAATCTGAAGTTCGGTTACATCTTTTACCTCAAATGCATCTAGTGTTGCCTGACCTTCACGGAATTTACTTATTCCCATACCAACTTCATTTAGTGGCATTACTACAAAATTGACCAGTTGAACAATAGCTGTTACACTTCCAATTGTGGTATAGCCATTAAATACGAGATACATCCCTCCACCAAAGGCTACCAAAAACAATCATCCCCGAAAGCTGCGAAATAACATAAGCTAAAACATCAAATTTCCCTTTTATAAAATTTATTTCATCAAATTTTTCACTTTCATGACTATAATCCTCACAGATAGCATCTTTCACATTAAAACTTTTAATAACCAGAAATCCTGCTAAAATATCTTTAACCTTAGCTAAATACTTGATCGGCAATCATAGCTCTGAAGTGAAGCTGATTTTTGCCCAATAAATCCTGATATCATCATTGGAATAATGCTAGCAATGATAACTAATAAGGTCAAATACCAATTACCTATAAACATAGCTAGGAGTGAAAAAATCATTAAGGAAAAGTTTTTTGAAATATTAAAATACTGGTGTAGATAATCTTGCTCGATTTTCTTCATATTTTCGGTTAATTCAGAAATAAACTTCCCTGATTTTTCCTTAGAAAAGTCTCTATAATCGCTATCTAAAATAGATTGGAACACCTTGTTTTTGTATCTTGACATGATTTGCCTAACAAGTTTATTTCTCAATCGAAGAGATATAAAGTTGAGTCCTGCATAGATGAAAATAACAGTAGCTCCTACTAGTACCGCTTGAGTTAAGGCATCTTCATTTTGGGACATTCCACTATCAATAATCCCTTTAATAGAATAAGCAAAAGCAATATTAGTTAAAGGAACCAGTATATTAAATATCATGAAAGCATAAAAAGCCTTCTGATGATCCTTTATCAATTGTTTCATCCTTAATTCTACCTCATAATTCTTAATTTCATTTAGAAAATGAGACATAAAATATTCTTCTAAGTTAATATTCTCTCTCCTAATCTCTTTCATAGAGACCTGTTCTACAATTTCTCCATTTTTGATAAAACCAATTTTATCTGCTATCTGTGAAATTTCCGATAATATATGACTCGATATTAGTATTGTAATTCCATGCTCCTTAGAAAGCGACAACAAAAGATTTCGAATTTCTTGAATTCCTATTGGATCTAAACCATTGATTGGCTCATCTAAAATTAACAATTTAGGTTTTGTTAGAAAGGCACGAGCTAAACCAAGCCTTTGCCTCATTCCTAACGAAAAATCTTTTACTTTTTTAGTCGTATTCTTTAATCCGACCATTCTTAAGGCTCTTATTATATTTGATTCAATAATATTTTTCCCCATATACTGAGCGTGAATTTCCAAAATTTCTTATGCAGTGCAATTATCATAAAAAATTGGTGATTCAATAATACTTCCAATCTGACTTAGGATTTCTTCTCTGTGTTCTTGTAGATTTTTCCCAAAAATTTCAATACTACCTGATGTAATTGTTGATAAGGATAACATACATTTCATTAACGTTGTTTTTCCAGCACCATTCGGTCCTAAAAAACCATAGATTTCTCCTTCAGCAATTTGAAGGTTGATACCACTTAAAATCTCTTCTTTATCAATTGTTTTAAAAACTTCTTTTATTTCAACAATATTTCTCATTTCTATCTCTCTTTCTATATCCAGCTTTAAATGCAAGAATTTTTCTCCCGGAGTATAAATACTAACTTATACAGTCTCTTTTTATATAAATCATTAAGGAATTATCACTTTCCTTCAATTAAACTCAGGTATGCTACTTGATACTAATATCTTGTCTTGAAATAGTATAAATTGAAAAAGGAAACAATCGTTAAACTTATGAAACTTGCAAATATCAAAAAGAATAAGTTATCAACAATATTATTAGATAAACTTCCTGGACTTACATTCGAGTAATGCCGCTAAACCAAGTCCTGTAAGCATTGTTATAGCTGTTGAATGCTTAATCATACCTAAAACAAATGGTAGTAACCCTGATTAAAACCGTTCCAAACGTAATTCCAGCTAAGTTAATTAATTGACTAGCTACAGGGATATAACTAGATTCAGTTACAACAGCCATGAATCTAATGAATAATTGAATCACTAAATGTGCAGAAAAATGGGCAATAAATGCTATTAGAATGACTGAAAGAATTTTTCCCCAAAGTAACTTTATTTTAGAAATAGGGTAAGAAAACAACTGAAAAATTGTTCTTCGTTTAAATTCATCAATAATAATAGTAGATAATAAATAAGATTCAAAAATCAAAAATGCTGCTTTTGTAAATAAAGATGAAAACAATGAAGCTACAATTGCCCAACCTTCCCATTTACCAGTAACTCTAATAACATTAGAATCCTGTCCAGTGAATTCTCCTAGTTTATTGTCAGTACCTAATCCCATAATAATGATTGCTGTAATACCTAACACTATAAATATAGTACACAACCAGGCTAAAAATAATTTAGATTTAGAAACTTTATTTAATTCAATTTTAATAAGCGACAACATAGATTCTTTCCTCCAAAGCGTAAATAAAGAATAAACTATTCAAAACAATCTCACCAAATATTTAATACAATAGCATATACATACTGTCGATATGTATATGCTAAAAACAAACATACCTATGGTATGTAAAAATAGATTTTAATAACACACATAAAGTATGTTATTTTTAAGTATCAAAAATGTAAAATAGATCGTTCAATTGATATTACATAGATAGAAATTAGTATTAACAAGCATGTCATGCAACTACTTATTTCCTATTTTTTTAAGTGATCAAATAACTTGAAAATCACCTCCATCATTTCATCAGAAATTAACTGTACCCCCAGACCTTCAAAAGTAAGTTTAATGAAATTCATTTTACGCTTTAATTCCACTAATGAAAAACAGAAATTTGAAAACCAATCCAAATATTTAGAGTTAAAAACAATTAAATCTGCTAGCTCTTCTGGATATTCTGTTTTAATAGACCCATCTTCAACACCTTCGTAAACTTTTTCTCTAATTTCCGGTAAAAAATCAGAGAATAAACCTAGATACTGCTCTCCCAATAAGCGTGGACTTCTTAGCATGATTGAGGCAGAGTAAACGAGCCTTTGGTGTTCAAAATTAGAGAAAGAGTCCATCAAAGAATTTTGTATCTTTTCTAATCCAGTATTTCCTCTCCAATTATAATTTAAAATTTCTTGATTATTTTCGCTAATGATTGTTTGTAGGATATCATATTTAGACTCAAAATGATGATAGATAACACCTTTTGTTAATCCACCTAAGCCATCAATGATATCTTGTATTGACGTATTATCAAATCCTTTTTCTAAAAATAAGTTTTTAGAGACCTCTAGTATTTTTTTTCTAGTTTCATGTGAGTTTCTATTCCTTGCCATTTTAGTCCCTTTCTATCATACCGATGGTATGTAATTCTATTGTAGTGGAAGTAACTATTAATGTCAAGTTCTTTATTGGAATATGCAAAAAAAGCCTTACAATCAAGGCTTTTGATTATCCCTTTTGTTACAAGGTTTCTAGGCTTTTACCAGCAAAGCTACACACTCAACGTGATGCGTTTGTGGGACTAAAAAGGTTTGGGTGAACCTTTTGAGGATTAACCCCGTTTCACTAACAAGCTTACACACTCGACGTGATGCGTTTGTGGGACTAAAAAGGTTTGGGTGAACCTTTTGAGGATTAACCCCGTTTCACTAACAAGCTTACACACTCGACGTGGTGCGTTTGCGGGAAAAGATCAACCGGCTGGACTTTCTTCAATTCATAGCCCAACTCTTGGTAGAGTTTGATATCACGCGCCATGGTTGCGACATTACAGGAGATATAGGCGATGCGGTCAGCTCCGGTTTGGGCGCTTGCTTTGATAAAGCTTTCCGTCAAGCCCTTGCGTGGTGGGTCGACAAGGATGGCAGTTGGTTGGATACCCTCCTTGAGCCAATTTTTCATGGCATTTTCAGCTGTGTCACAGACATAGTGGGCATTGGTGATATTGTTTAATGTAGCATTCTTCTGGCTATTCTCCACGGCTTCTGGGATGACCTCTACGCCATAAACTTCCTTGACATGCTTAGCGACAGATAATCCAATAGTTCCGATTCCTGAATAAGCATCGATCACCACATCGTCTTCTTTTAACTCCGCAAAGTCGATAGCTGTTTGATAAAGCTTCTCTGCCATTTCAGTATTGACCTGGTAAAATGCTGGTCCAGAGATTTGGAAATCATTGCCTAACATTTGATCTGTAATGTAATCTTGACCATAGAGAACCCGCCATTCTTTTCCAAAAATGGCATTGGTATTCTGGTCATTGATATTTTGCATGACAGACACAATCTCTGGGAACTGCTTAATCAATTGTTCGATCAATTGTTCTACTCGGAAAATTTTAGGACGAGTTGTCACCAAGATAACCATGATTTGACCTGAATGATGTCCACGACGAACGACAAGGTTACGAATCAATCCTGACTGTTCCTTCTCATCATAGGGTTTTAAGTCATAGCGGCGAAGCAAATCACGTAAGGCTACAATAACTTGGTCAATGACTGAATCCTGAATATAAAAATCTTCTAGAGGCATAAGGTCATGAGAATTCTTACGGAAAAAACCAGTCTCTAGAACACCATTGACACGACGAACAGGAACCTGAGCCTTGTTACGATACTTGATAGGATCTTCCATACCAAGAGTATCTGCGACCTCTATATCCGTGATTCCAGCAATCTTATAAAGGCTGTCTTTTACTTGTTTGGTTTTAAACTTGAGTTGCTCTGGATAAGCTAGATGTCCCAAGTCAGCAATGCCTGAACGCAGATAAGCCAAATCTAAGTCTTGATTACGATGTGGAGATTGCATCAGGTATTCCTCGACTTTACCAAAGCCAATATTCTTGTTGACTTTAAGGACTCGCATAAGGATTTTTTCAGTCGGTAGAGCATTCTCTACAAAAAAGACCAAGCCATCGACCTTGGCAACACCTGATCCCTCATGGGTCAAATCGACAATCTCAACTTCTACAATATCATTTTTCTTTAACATAATTTTCACTTTCTATGTGCCGAAAAAAAAGGCGGCAACTGTTCTGTTACCATCTATTATACCATGAATTAACCTAAGCACCAAAACTCTTGAAAAAGTTTACAATTGCTTGCCAAATAGCACTGAGGATATTTCCACCGTCTTGAATAGCTTTATTAGCATCAAAGTTAAGGTCGATATTGCTAAAACTATCTCCTGCTTGCGCAACGATACTTTGTTTCAGATCCTTTAGAGTCTTTGTGAAATCTTCGTTATTCAAAATATCGCTCTTAGAAAGATTAAAGGCAAAGTTGATGATGATATTGACTTGGTTCCCTGTTATAACCTGATCCAGCTTATAATTTTTCAACGTATCTTCAACGATCTTACGAACATCATCCTCAGTAAGCTCACCCTTGGACTCTTTAGCTTTAGCTATAGCAGATTTGATATCGGCAAGGGCTACATTGAGTTTATTGGCATCATAGCCTGATTTGTCCTTGTTTTCATCGTTGATGCTGACAAGGCCTTTAGCTCTTCCTGAGCTAGGTTTTTATTTTCTTGAGGAAGTTGAACACCATTAGCTTCTAATGAATAGTAGATACCAGCTAGGGCACTCTCACCTGTTACAGGGATTGGGGCCGCAACGGTGATGCGCGCGTGCTCAACACCCAAGGTAACTGCCGCATTACGGTACATGTCTTGGGTCACTTTAGTGATATTTTCAGGGGTTTCAATCTTCACTTCAAGTGGAGATTTTTCTCCTAATTTTTGAATTTTTGCAGACGAATAAAGCTGGAGACTAGAGTCATTGGCGACGTTCATAATCTTTGAGTAGACATCTGGCGTCATAGTCTTCAGTTCTTTGGTATCTGTAGAGGCGTTATAGCCGAGTTTTTTTAATGTTTGATTTTTTTGATCTTCAGTGAGAGAAGAACCCAAGACGTACTCAGGTTGAACATAAGTTTCATCAATTACTTTTTGAACATCAGTGGCTGCTTGAGCACTTTGCAAAGTTGCAACTGCTAAAAGAACTGCAGCACTAGTCAGAAAGAATTTCTTTCGCATGAGACGTTCCTCCTTTTCCTATCTAGGATAGTCGATTAGCCTTAAAGAAAGCTTATAAAAGCACCTAGAATTTTCTAAGTGCTTAAAATAGATTAAAAAATTTAATAATGTAGAGATTTAGTTGAACCTGTCTAGAGTAATAATAGTTCCCTCCATCCACATAGAGTTCTCCACCTTGAAAGATGGAAATTGGATTGACGTAGCGATAGGTTTTTCCAGTTGTATTTCCTAAAGTTGGCGCAACGGTATCTCTTGAGTATTTCTTGGCTAGTGCAAGGGTATTTTCTTTCCCGTTTTGGGCGATAAAATCAATATAAGCAGGCCCAAAGTTATAGGCCTGTACAGCAGTCCAAACATCTACACCCTTTTCTTGAGCTAAATAAAGATTCTCTGTCAAGGTTTGAATTCCCTGACGAATACTACTCCTATTGTCAGAAATCGTATTTGTAGTTCCGCTAGCAGACTCACTAGACTGCATCACGTCGCTTTCTTTACCTTTGGTTTCGGTATAAATCATGGCCAGGACTAGTTCTTCATTTGCTGGCGTATCTTGCTCACTTAAAACCTCTCGTACCAAGGATTGATAGGTCATGACCTGCTTCACATCCCGATACATATGAAAAAGTTTATAACCAGTAAATAATACAAGAACAAGTAGCAAGACCCTTCTTATAAATTTAAACATTATTTGCTTTGTATATCCTCGATGTTTTTGATTAAGATAGAGTAGGTTCCATTTTCATTTTGGATAAATTCGACCGACTCAGCATCTTGGTAAATATTATTGGGTACGATTAACTCAATCCCATTTGACAGAGAAAGCTTTTGGTTTTCAAATTTCTTTAATTGACGACTGGCATCGATTTCATCAAATTGAACTGGCTCTGGCACTGCTTCCTTGACTTGGTCAATAAAGCTAAGACGTGCAGTGAGATTGTTGTCAAAAAGGTCATTTGCCAATTTTTCTGGAGACAATTCATTGCTTTCTTCAAGGTTATTAAAAATAGCTGATTTGACCTTGGATTGAAATTGAAAATCATCTGTATTAAATGTTTCAGCAATTCTCTGAGCTGTTTTTTCCAGTTCCTTGATTGACTTTTTAGGTGAAATCTTTGGCTGAGCCTGTATCAGATTCTCAGAAAAATAGTTCAAAAAAGTCCCGTTATACTTGATTCGTTTCTCAATCAGGTGATATTTTCGGCTTTGAAGATTGACCACCAAGGCCTCATCTGCGCCTGTACCAAATCCAGGAAGATTGTTTTGAGTCAGCTTGATTGGATTATCAACCTCTCCACCGAGGTGGGTCAAGGTCTCACGCAAGGCAATACGTAGAAAAGCAAAATGCTCTACTCCTTCTTTAGAAAACTGCACAAAAATCAAGTCATTGGTCTTGAGATTTTCAGAAATGCTGAATTCCTCTTTCCATAGGTTTGCTAGCGTCACCGATGTCTCCAACAAATCATCTGTAATATGATTGAAGAAGGGATTTTCTTCTTCGAAAATCCCAGTCTTGGCTTCATCTGAATACACACGTTCAATTTTCTTACGTAGGTATTCTTCGATTTTTGGAGTGATATTGAGAAATTTATCCGCTAGAAACAACTCTGTGTCATTAGGGCTGAACTGATGGATAATGGCTTTCTTAATATAAATGTCCATAAAAATTTTAGTCCTCGTATAATGGGAAGGCATCTGTCAAGACTTTGACTTCGCTTCTTACTTCTTCTAAGACAGCTTCATTTTCTGCATTTTTAAGGGCTTTAATGATAAGCTCAGCCACTTTACGACTCTCTGCTTCACCAAAACCACGTGCAGTTGTTGCCGCTGCACCGATACGAATACCACTTGTCTTAAATGGTGACAAGGTTTCGTAAGGGATTGAGTTTTTATTTAGGGTAATACTGACTTCATCCAGCAAGTTTTGAGCAACTTTTCCGTTCTCTACAACCTTAGTTACATCCACTAGGAAGAGGTGGTTTTCAGTTCCGCCAGAAATGATACGGAAATCAGGGTCTTGCAAGAAGACATCTGCCATAGCCTTGCTGTTCTTGATGACATTAGCAGCATATTCCTTGAAGGCTGGGTCCAATACCTCTTTAAAGGCAACAGCCTTAGCAGCAACAACATGCTCTAATGGTCCACCTTGGATACCTGGGAAGATAGCTGAGTTAATTTTCTTAGCTAGATCTTCGTCGTTGGTCAAAATCAAACCACCACGTGGTCCACGAAGGGTTTTGTGGGTCGTTGTTGTGGTAATATGAGCATAAGGTACTGGACTTGGATGAAGACCTGCTGCAACCAAGCCAGCAATATGAGCCATATCAACCATGAGCTTAGCACCAACAGCATCAGCAATTTCACGGAATTTCGAAAAGTCGATAATTTGAGAATAGGCTGAAGCACCAGCTACGATGAGTTTAGGTTTTACTTCTTGGGCTTGTTTCAAGATAGCGTCAAAGTCCAAGAGCTCTGTTTCTGGATCTACGCTATAGGAAACAAAGTTGTAGGTTTGACCAGAGAAGCTGACAGGAGCTCCGTGAGTCAAGTGTCCACCTGCTGCCAAATCCATTCCCATAACCGTATCACCTGGCTCAATCAAGGCCATATAAGCCGCACAGTTGGCTTGGCTTCCTGAGTGGGGTTGGACATTGGCAAACTTAGCACCAAAGATTTCCTTTGCACGTTCAATGGCTAGAGTTTCTACCACGTCTACTACATCAGTTCCACCATAATAACGGCGTCCTGGGTAACCCTCGGCATATTTGTTTGTCAAGATAGACCCTTGAGCTGCCATTACAGCCTTAGAAACGACGTTTTCAGAAGCAATCAACTCGATGTTGTTTTGTTGGCGTTCTTCTTCCTTAGCAATAGCATTCCAAAGATCTGCGTCATAAGCTTTAAAATCATCTTTGTCAAAAATCATAGGTCTCTCCTTTAATCAATTTAATAAACTGTTTCTGCATCTTATCACAAGTATAACCTACTTTTTCATAAAATGCATGCGCACCCAGACGGTGGTCTGCAGAGTTTAAGCGAATAAACTCATAACCGCGTCTTTTTGTTTCTTGCTCCAACCCTTCAAGTAAAGCTTTACCGATTCCCTTCCCTTGTCTTTGAGGTAAAAACTGCCATGCCAAGATATTAAATCCCTGCCTTGGAATGAGAGATTCATAAACCTCTGCATGAACGTAGCCAAGGAGTTCATGACTAGCATCATCCTCATAACCTAGTAGGAAGTGATGTGAGTCTTGGGATAATCTGGCTAGTTGACTAGACGTTTCCTCGAAACTAAACGAATAGCCTAAAGCTTCTTTGTTAATGACACAAATAGCTGCAACATCTGTTGTTTTCAAATCACGTAGCATATCATACCTCCTCAAAAGGAATTTCAGGTAGCTTGGCAAGAATGTCTTCTTGAGTGATGGAACCTTGCCGTAAAATTTTTACCTTCTTACCAGTTAAATCTAAAATAGTCGAATCCTGACCCGTTAAAAAAGCATCGTCTTCTAGTCCCAAGACCACTTGGTCAAAGTTTTGAAGAATCTTGTGAAAATCTACTCCACTTGATTGCCCTGAGATATTGGCAGAAGGTCCGATTAAGGGGCCAAACTCACGAATCAACTCCAGAGTTACAGGGTGACTCGGCATCCGAAATCCAACAGTATCCAAGTCTGAATTGACCCAGTAAGGAACCTTGTCATTAGCTTCTAAGATAACGGTCAAAGGGCCTGGCAAAAAACTTTCAACCAATTGTTGTAAATAAGTTGGCTGATTCCTAGAAAAGTTCAAGATATCGTCTAGACTAGCGACATTGAGATTGAGCGCCTTATCTCTAGGGCGACGTTTAAGCTGATAAACATGGTCAACAGCCTTTTTATCTAGAGCTTTTGCAAAAAGTCCATAAACAGTCTCCGTTGGCAAAACAACAGCGCCACCATTTTCAAGCTCTTGCTTAATTTTCTCCATCATCAACAACAACCATCCTATCTTGGCCAAATTGATCTTTGAGGGTTCGCACTCTTTTTTCAGGAAGATTTTCCTTAAAAAGAGTAGGAACACTAAAACCTTGCTTGTAGCCAATTTCAAGGTAAATCTTACCACCATCTCCTAGATAATTCTTGACTTCCTCAGCAATTCTGCGATAGATTGCTAGACCATCCTCATCTGCAAATAGCGCCAGATGAGGTTCTGAATGTAGGACATTCAAACCAACTTCTGACTCATCTCTACGAGAGATATAGGGTGGATTGGAAACAATTATATCATATTTTGAAGAAATTTCAGAGAAACAATCAGATTTTTTAAAAAATATATTAAAATTTTGAAATTCGGCGTTTTTGCTGGCCAAATCGAGAGCATCTTGAGAGATATCGCTAGCTGTGATTGTCCAATCTGGTCTATTTTTAGCTAAAGCAAGGGCGATAGCACCGCTTCCTGTTCCGATATCCAGAACTTTGAGATTTTCCTCTGGATTCTCAGCTAGGATGAGCTCCACCAACTCTTCTGTCTCTGGACGGGGAATCAAGACGCGCTCATCGACCTCTAACTGCATCCCAAAAAATTCTGCATGACCGATAATGTACTGGGCAGGTATATGATTTGCCAGTTTCGTGTAAATTTCCTCTACAAACTCTTTTTCTTCCTCTATAACTTCTTGCTGGAGGGCAAAGACAAAGTCTGTAAAAGATAGATTTTTCAGGCTACGATAGACAAAGGAGAGGCTTTCTGCTTCCTCTCCTTGTGCTATCAATTTTTCCTCAAAATCTTTAAACATTTGAGCTAGTTTCATTATTTGTTTAATTCATCCAATTTTTGCGTTTGATCATAGAGAACCAAGGCATCCACAACTTCGTCTAGTTTACCAGACAAGATAGTATCAAGTTTTTGAAGAGTTAAGCCAATACGGTGGTCTGTGACACGATTTTGTGGGAAGTTATAAGTACGGATACGTTCTGAACGGTCACCAGTACCGATAGTAGACTTACGCTCAGCGTCCTGCTCATCTTGGGCAATCTGTGCAAAGTGGTCAGCAACACGCGCACGGATGATCTTCATAGCTTTTTCACGGTTTTTCTGCTGGGTACGTTCTTCCTGCATCTCAACCTTGATATTGGTTGGCAAGTGAACAATACGAACGGCAGTCGCAACCTTGTTGACGTTCTGTCCACCAGCTCCAGATGCGTGGTAGATATCCACACGAAGGTCTTTTGGATCAATATCGTACTCTACTTCTTCCACTTCAGGCATAACGAGAACTGTCGCTGTAGAGGTATGAACACGTCCTTGGCTTTCTGTCACAGGGACACGTTGAACACGATGGGCACCAGACTCATACTTAAGCTTAGAGTATACAGACTGACCTGAAACCATGGCAACGACTTCTTTGAAACCACCGACGCCGTTCATTGAGGCTTCCATGACTTCAAAGCGCCAGCCTTGGGCTTCAGCATATTTTTGGTACATGGTTAGCAAATCGCCAGCAAAGAGGGCAGCTTCATCACCACCAGCTGCTCCTCGGATTTCAAGGATGATGTTCTTGTCATCGTTTGGATCTTTAGGAAGGAGCAAGATTTTCAATTTTTCTTCGTACTCTTCTTTTTCAGCCTTAGCATCTTTCAATTCTTGTTTGGCCATTTCTTCCAAGTCAGCGTCTCCGCCTGATTCTTTAATCATTTCCTCAGCGTCGACAATATTTTGAAGGACTTGTTTGTATTCGCGGTAGGCAGTTACGGTATCACGAGTAGAAGCTTCCTCTTTTGAAAGCTCCATGAAACGCTTGGTATCAGAGACCACATCAGGGTCGCTCAGCAATTCTCCCAACTCTTCATAACGGTCTTCTACAGCTTGTAGTTGATCATAGATGTTCATTTTTTCTCCTTATTTTTCAATTGTTAAATCGTATATTGCTACTACTTCGTTCTCAAATATTTCCCCAGTTTCTTTAAATCCATAACTGAGGTAACAAGATCTTGCATGTTCATTTTCTGGTTCATAAGACAACCAAAGTTTATTGGATAAACCTGCTGGCGCTGTCCGAACATAGTCTAGCACCTTTATCCATAATTAGTTTAAAAATATCCTTGATCTTGAAAATGCTTATCAATCATGAAAACGAAATAGTAAATAATTTCACTACTAATTCCGATTTTTTATCATAAGCTAACATCACAAAACCTATGATTGCATCATTATCGTAAACTGCCAATGGAGCTACAAAATCTCCATTTTTAGTGTAGACATATGCTTCAGCTAAACTAATTGCGTTAGTAGCAATAAATTGTTTTTTTGATATTCCTTACATCCAAATTTCAGAACATCAAAATAATTTTTCCATTATAACATCTCTTAGTTCAATTGTCATAGTCTTGATCCTTGTTAGATGTTATCAGTGGGGCAAAAATAATGTTTACGGCAAACCGAGATATAGGTTTCATTGCCACCTATCTGGATCTGCTCACCATCATAGACTGGCAGACCATTCTGCGTACGCAACACCATGGTTGCTTTTTTCTTGCAATACTGGCAAATGGTCTTGATTTCGTCAATCTTATCTGCTAAGAGCAGAAGATATTTTGAACCTTCGAATAGTTCGTTGCGAAAATCATTTTTTAAACCAAATGCCATGACAGGTATGTCTAACTCATCCACAACACGAGCTAGATCGTAAACATGGTGACGCTTTAAAAACTGGGCTTCATCGACAAGTACACAGTAAGGCATTTCAGGTAAATCTCGGATAAATCCAAAGATATCCGTTGTTTCCTCAATAGCAACTGCAGGTCTTTTCATCCCAATTCGACTTGAAACATAGCCAACACCGTCACGCGTATCCAGAGCCGAAGTCATAATCACAACTCCCTTTCCTTGCTCCTCATAGTTATAGGCTACCTTGAGAATCTCGATTGTCTTTCCTGAGTTCATAGTCCCATAACGATAATACAACTGTGCCATGCTTCTATTTCACGTCCATTTCTAAATTTTTGCTACATTCTAGTATACCATATTTTCTCAAAGCTTTAAACGGCAAAATGTGGTAAAATAGAAGAAATCA
>BNJS01001180.1_pt1 | contig 53379 bp, 94 predicted proteins | sample 8540461 | NCBI WGS metagenome assembly BNJS01 (sample SAMD00202454, study PRJDB9452) | human saliva metagenome | isolation source: human saliva | place: Japan
GGGATTTGGTACAATTTTTTTGTGGTCTAGTATGGGGAATAATTTGTACCTTTGTACTCAAAATAAGAATCTTATGCCAGCTACATTGACACGTCCGAAAACAGCTTCAAAGAAAACAACAACTTCCCAAGAGTTAAAGAAAGAGGCTACTAAGAATAAAAACAACTACAACACAGACAGCACTTTCTTCTAAAAAAGAAAAACAATAGAAGAATTGGCTGAAAGAGTTTCCCAATCTATCATAAGCAAGTATGATATACCTTACACTAAGAACAATCAATAATACGAATCCATAGTTAAATATTATCTGCTAACTATCTAAGGCGCAATAAAATGCGTCTCTACACATGCGCTGGCTAAGACAATTACATAATAGATATAGTTTTTCCATAGAGACGCAATAAATTGCGTCTTAATGAATGGACTATACAATTGCCTTTCTACTGATTCGTATTAATAACTAAGGAATAAAGAATTATAGGGTTTTTAGCTGAAATTCTCTATTGCTTTTAACTCTTTATTCCTTAAATTCTACAATCTTTCACTCTCTCACTGATAAACTATTGTTAATCATTGATTATTAGGGGTTTATATTTCATACCTTTGCGTCCTACATAACCCTTAATCCTTAATTATCATGAAAAAAACTTATCTTTTCAACACTCATTGCCACAGCATTATTCATTTTCCTCCTGCTCCAAAGAAGTAGGCGGGGACGGCAATGCAGCTTCACTCCTGGTACGCTCTATGTGGATTTCGCTACCGATGGTATTCAGTCCCTATACCTTCTCCAATGGAAAGCTCAGCAAGGTTACCAAAACAATGAATGGCCCCTGGTATTACAGGCTGCGATATCACCCTATGGTAACAAGGAAATAGCTCTGGCTATCAGTACTGACCGTTCGTTTTGGCACTCAAGATACCCAAACTTTCTTGTTGCGCCCTTGGGACGGTAGTCATGTATGGTTCGCCTACGATGATCTTCCCAAAACAGGGCAATACCTTCTCATTTAGCTTTACCTATGACCCCCAAGAGTTTTTACAAGAGATGTATCATTCGACTCTCACCCAACAAGAGATTCATTGCGGTTGATTCCTATGATTGGGACGAGCGTGGGGTGCTCTTACTCAATACCGAGATAGGCAAACTCATAGCTGACTTTACCGAGGGGCTTACCCGCGACGATTTGAGCTACCAAAGTACCCCCGTATGGACACTGAATAATGAGATGTATAGTGCCATCAAGGGGTATTATACCGCTGGAAGGAGGCATACGGAAACCGTGTAGAAGAACTACTTACGCTCAACGAAGGCAAAGGCGCCAGCTATGTAACTGTAAATCCACAAGGTACTCGTGTGGCTTTCCGCTATAACAAACACCTTTGGGTACAGAATATAGACGGCAGCAACTTGCACCAAGTAACCACTTCACAGCTCACAGGGTCTGATAAGGCCGATGGTGAATATCATCCTGTATTCTCTCCCGATGGCAAGTATATTGCTTTTTGTAGAAACCCAACTGTTGGTCGTGGTTGGACAGACTATGACCCCTTACAACCCAGCTACGGAGGGTGCATGTTGTAGGTAGCAGCTATGGCTATGTGTTTGTCATTCGCGACGACGACAAGCTCTATGACCTTGAAAAACGACAAAAAGTGGCTTCATTGTACTCCGCCAAGAAAGAGGCATACATGGGGTTCCCTCTTACTTCAGCGGTATGATGTGGCGGTAATCAATAAGGTGAAAGATAAAAGGTAAAAAGGCAAAAGACTATAGGTGTTTTTACTTTTTACCTTTTATTTTTTTACTTTACATAAAAGGAATCCTTTCTTTAGCTGTTTTTTTCCCCATGGAGGGTATAGTTCATTATATAGAAATAAGTTCCTGAGGGAAGACGTTGGCCTCTTCCCACTACGCCACTTACATTGGCATAGCCTGGAATACGTCTCCGTTGTCCTGATAATGAGCACTCTCATAGACTACTAAGCCCATTTCGTTAAAGATAAGCAGCTCTATAGGCGTATTAGGATCCGTATTTTTCTACTTTAAAATAGTTCTCACCTCCCCCTCTACAGAAACTCCATTATATACCTCTACCTCTTGTGATACAAACGTCAGGGGTCGGTATAGGATCAGGAGTTGGCGCTGGCTTGGGCGTAGGCTCTGGTGTCGGTGCTGGCTTAGGCGTTGGCTCTGGTGTCGGCACTGGCTTAGGCATTGGCTCAGGGGTCGGTGCTGGCTTAGGCGTTGGCTCTGGGGTCGGCACCGGCTTAGGCGTTGGCTCTGGGGTCGGTACTGGCTTAGGCGTTGGCTCGGGAGTCGGTGCTGGCTTAGGTGTTGGCTCGGGAGTCGGCACCGGCTTGGGTGTTGGCTCTGGTGTCGGCACCGGCTGGGCGTTGGCTCAGGGGTCGGCGCTGGCTTGGGTGTTGGCTCTGGAGTCGGCACCGGCTTGGGCGTTGGCTCTGGTGTCGGTGCTGGCTTAGGCGTTGGCTCTGGTGTCGGTGTTGGCTTGGGCGTAGGCTCTGGTGTCGGTGTTGGCTTGGGCGTAGGCTCTGGTGTCAGCGTAGGCTCAGGGGTTGGTGCTGGCTTGGGCGTTGGCTCTGGTGTCGGCACTGGCTTAGGTGTTGGCTCTGGAGTCGGTGCTGGCTTAGGCGTTGGCTCTGGAGTCGGTGCTGGCTTGGGCGTTGGCTCTGGAGTCGGCGCTGGCTTGGGCGTTGGCTCTGGAGTCGGCGTTGGCTCTGGAGTCGGCGTTGGCTCTGGAGTCGGCGTTGGCTCAGGGGTCGGTGCTGGCTTAGGCGTTGGCTCTGGAGTCGGCGTAGGCTCAGGGGTTGGTGCTGGCTTAGGACTCTCGTCCGCTTTGGGGTCAATGGTAATAATTTGTTCGTAACGGTTTTCATTATGGGCTGCATCTTCAGCAAACCATACATTGCGCTCTCCTATCTTTTTACCTTGCTTGTCATAGATAGGCTCAGAGCTTTGAGGAAACATCTACTTGAGAATCACAATTATCCGTAGCTGTAAGGGTAGGTTTGAAAGGTATTTCGCTTTCATCTTTTACGGTTAGGTTCTTAGGATAAGCTGAGAATTCTGGTCGTTGGGTGTCTTTTTAAGAAAATTTGTTGAACATGTCGGATAGCAGGTGCATCAGAGGCATAGGCCGTCCATACACGAGTGAGCTTGTAGGCTTTCTTATCGCCCTCGGTCATTTCTTCCTCGTATTCTATCTCTACCGAATCGCTTCCTTCTGCCTGCAATGTGGCTTTAGGAGGAATCTCTCCTAGGCATTGTATATGTATATCTTGGGGAAGATCTCCTACAAAAATGTAGGGTCTTGGTAGGTATTTCCTTTTTCAAAATAGATATATTGGACAAAAAGTAGCTTTTGTTTTTACATTTATCGGTAGCTACCCAACGGCGCAGTATATAGTCAGTATGCGATTCCTCTGAAAAAGAAACCTCCGCCTTTTTATTCCAACATTCACCATGGTATGATTGGGCAGTAACCTCTGCTCTTTCAGGAATTTCTGTTCTTTTTACAGTAATAACAGGCTTGGGCAAAATTATTAAAGATAATACTCGAACTCAACATGTCAAGCGTATAGGGCTTATCCGGATAGACCGCATAAGCTATATGATCCAGTACTTCTATCTTGAAGGTACCCTCCACATAGCCAGCATAGCCCTTCCAGCCTTTTTGCTTGTGGGAAAATCACGGTTGCTTGTCCGCTATTGGGTACTCCTTCGGCTAAGACATAATCATAGGTCTTTCCTCGTTATCCGAGAAAAGAATACGTACCTTACTATCTGAAGCAAATAGCTTCTTATCTACATTCCAGTGTAGGGTAACATTCTCTCCTCGCTTACATCGACCTAATTTATTTTTCCACTGTAATATTTGTAATTCTAAAAGGCGTTCCATCTTTTATTTGTACTTTGGTCTGATAAACATCATAGAGAGGGGTATGGGGTTTGCCTGCTTTATAAGCCCCTACAGAGCCGTCGCATACACCTAACCAAAAAGTAAAATCTCCTGTTTCGTATTCATTAGTGAATTTGTAAGGAACCTCTTTCCATTCATTTGTGCTTTTATCCTTAGTATATGGCCGATAGAAAGCAATTTTATTATCCGTAGTAGGGCGGTTGGAAGGAAAAACGCGCCTTGCCAAACACCTTAAAATCAGCCTGATGCGCCATGTAAAGCAAAGGATCTCCATCAGGATCACTCGCTTCTATGGTAAATTGGAAATAGGTATTAGGGGGTAAGGTATAGCTTTTTTTGAGTTTGCTACGGTCAATCATCGGTGCCTTGTTATCGGAAGGCTCCCCATAAGGGATATTGGGCTGAGCAAGTCCTACGAGCTGTGTACGTGCCTTATCGGCATAATAGGCATCATGCAGATTGGTACGGTTATGAATAGTATAGATAGAAGGCAAGGAAAAATAAGTGCCATAAGGGTCATTGATATAGCTCATAATAGAGTTACCCCTATCGGGTTCGGTAAAGGAAGAGGCGGTAGCACCTCCTATGGTAAAAGTATGTGCGGAACCCAATAGGTGTCCAAGCTCATGGAGAATGATATAGAACTCCTCATTGGCCACACAGCCTCCCTTGAGCTTACCTGTAATCTCTCCCAGATGCGCCAATCCACGATTGTCCTTATATACGGCAAAGACGATACCTGCATCGTAATTCTCCTCTCCTATAAGTTTATTAAACGCATCTGTAGCCGTATTTACGACGGTACGTACCAATGGCTTATCGGGATAGATTTCTTCTTCCTCAGTATCTCGGATCAGGCGTGGATCATCTACTAATTCAAATTGGTAGCCCAATTCTCGTCCGCATACCCTCATTAAGCTTGGTTTGTACATCCGTCATAAAGGCCTTGGCCAGTTCCATACGTCCCTGACAGTGTCCTTTGTAAAAGCTATAATCTATCAGCATAGCCAATCGGAAAAATCCTCAGTACATGCACATTATACAGCACTCGTTTGTCCTCGGAAGGAAGCGATTCTTCCGCCAAGATAGTACCAGGAGCTAGACGAGTAGGCAGCATTGCCCGCTGAGAGGTTGCCCGATCGGCACAAGCCCTCACAGGAGGTATGCAACTCTTGTGGGCTTACCTTAAGCTGCCCCTTGTCATCTGAGAGCGAATAAGTATGTCCGTCCTGCCATACCTCTCCTGATAAAGTAGTGTCATTCATAGAGATACTACCAGAAAATACCCCTTCATGATAGGCTACAAAACTGCGATACCCCTCAGAGGAAAGCGTATTGTGTCGTTCTACCCACTCCAAAGGAAGACTTCCCTGAGGGGTGGGTACAGCCCACTGCAAATGAGTGGCTTTGGAAAAATGAGCTATTACAGCACTTGTTTTTTCCTGACCATAGAGCGCTGAAAAAAACAACACCCTATAAGCAACCAAAAACTAAAAACTATGAATTGTTTTCACAACAAATATTTTTTTGTTAATAATGAATTATCAATGCGAATCAATAGTTAAATCACTTTACCTTTTACTCACATACCCAAGCTCCATGTATTCACTTGGCTTTATCTTAGGTAAAGGTATCCTTTTCTTGTCTCCTGTTTTCCGTGATGGGTATAAGAAAGTATATAGAAATAAGTACCTGCGGGAGGCTTTTGACCGCTGGTGATCACACCTTTTACATTGGCATACCCTCGGAATACGTCTCCGTTTTGTTGATAATGCGCATTTTCATAGACTATCAAGCCCATTTCGTTAAAAATAAGCACCTTTATAGGCGTATTGGGGTCTGTATTTTCTATTCTAAAATAATTTTCACCTCCGTTTTCTGCAGAAACTCCATTATATACTATAATTTCCTGCGCCTCAGGAGTCGGTGCTGGCTTGGGCGTTGGCGCTGGTTTGAGGCGTTGGCTCTGGAGTCGGTGCTGGTTTGGGCGTTGGCTCAGGGGTTGGTGCTGGCTTGGGCGTTGGCTCAGGGGTTGGTGCTGGCTTGGGCGTTGGCTCTGGAGCTGGTGCTGGCTCTGGAGTTGGTGCTGGCTTAGGCGTTGGCTCTGGAGTCGGTGCTGGCTTGGGCGTAGGCTCTGGAGTCGGTGCTGGCTTAGGGCGTAGGCTCTGGAGTCGGCGTTGGCGTAGGCTCAGGAGTCGGTGCTGGTTTGGGCGTTGGCTCAGGGGTCGGTGCTGGCTTAGGCGTTGGCTCAGGAGTCGGTGCTGGTTTGGGCGTTGGCTCAGGGGCTGGCACTGGTTTGGGCGTTGGCTCAGGGGCCGGCGTTGGCTCTGGAGTTGGTGCGGGCTTGGGCGTTGGCTCAGGGGCCGGCGTTGGCTCTGGAGTTGGTGCGGGCTTGGGCGTTGGCTCTGGAGTCGGTGCTGGTTTGGGGGCTGGCTCTGGAGTCGGTGCTGGTTTGGGCGCTGGCTCTGGAGTTGGTGCTGGTTTTGGGTGTAGGCTCTGGAGTTGGTGCTGGTTTGGGTGTAGGCTCTGGAGTCGGTGCTGGCTTGGGCGTTGGCTCTGGAGTCGGTACTGGCTTGGGCGTTGGCTCAGGGGTTGGAGCTGGCTTGGGCGTTGGCTCTGGAGTCGGTGCTGGCTTGGGCGTTGGCTCAGGGGTTGGAGCTGGCTTAGGATCAGAGGGCGGTACGGATTCTTGTTTTTTAGGATTGATAGTAATCACTTGAGTATGAGTAACCTGATTGCCACAAGAGTCTGTAGCAAGCCATTGATAAGTAATTTTTGTGAGTTTGCCCTCTTTTCTTTCCTCTGTTACTGAAGGGGTTACTGTAGGGATACCACAAGGGCCTACCGCCCTAAGTGTAACTTGAGCAGGAAGAGGCTGTCCCTCTTCTATAGTTTTATCTTGGGGGTAAGGGAAGCACAAAGGCAAGTGGCAAGTCGTCCTCTTTTTTCGAGGATAAATCCGCCCCCGCTTTTAGGATTCTCATCGCTAACGGCAAAGGCTATATGGTCTATCACCTCTATCTTAATCACGCCTGCTCCTACCTCAAGCCCTGAAGTGCCATAGGGCTGTTTTCTTATCGCAATATTGGGTAGCGTAACTTCATAACTGCCAGTGTTCTCTACTCCATCAGCTAAAAAGATAAGGATAGGTCTGTCCATGGTCTTCTGAGAGCCAGATACGCACCTTAGTTCCTTCAAAAATAGGTTTTGTCCACAGACCAAGTAAGAGTCAGTTTGCTCCTCCTCTATAAGTCTTATTAGCGGTAGAGGTCGTAATTTTTAAAGGGCGTTCCCTCTGTTACAACCACTTGGGTTTCTGCCAAATCATATTGGGTAATATAATCCTTACCACTATGCGGCTGGGCATCACTTACGGCCAACCAAAAGGTAAAAAGTACCCGTTTGCTGCTCACGAATCCAGCTATTGGCTACCTCACTACCTGTGTGCTTATGGTACTGTCGCTTAAAGGCTACCGAAGGTATGGTCGTAGGCTGAGGAATGGTATATTGTGCTACGGAAGTCTCTTCGCCTAAGCGTACATCATGTTGCTCTGCCATATAATAGAGCTGCTGGCTATCGGGGTCTGTAGCAGGTATGGCAAAAGAGAAATAGGTATCCTTCGGGAGGGTATAGCGTGGTTTTATCTGGCTCTTATCTATACGAGGTGGAGCGGAGGCAAAGGAAACATCTTTAGAGCGATGTCCCGCCTGCTCACTGAGGTATCTTCGAATCAACTCAATACTGGATAGCGAAAAGAAATCCCTTGGGTTACCCGAACTCATAACCGATTGTCCCTTATCATATTCTGTCTTTTCGCTTGCATAGTCAAAATTCACACCACTGAAAGTATGACGTGCTCCGAATAGGTGCCCTATTTCATGAGCGATCACCTCTTTAGTAGGTACTGCTACAGCGGCTCCCTTATGTTCATTGTGATATACGCCCCCAATATGGGAAAGTCCTCTCAGTACCATGCTTTTTCCTATTATTCGTAAAATAGGTTACACAGATACCTACATCATAGTTCTCGCTACCTATAAGGTCATTGATTGCCTCCGTAGCCAATCCTATAATATAGCTAGCATTGTGTTGGCGCTTAAAGACTTCTTTTTTAGGGTCTGTTATAATCAGTCGTTCATCCTTTACCAGCTCAAAGCGTACTCCAATATCACGCATATACATTTGGTTAAGAAAGTGTTCTGTTTCTTGCCAAAACTGTTTCACCTTCTCGGTATCTTTTTCAAAAAGCCAACTGCTATACGTATTATAGGGTATATTGATCGCCAAGCGATAGACTCTTAGGGTTGGCGTATTGGCAATAGTGGTTTGCGCACTTAGCTGGGCTATCCCTAATAATAAAACACAGATAAAAAAACCTCATTTTTTGGTCATTAGTTCTTTTTAACTACTTAGGCTTGTTCATACTAATCATTCCAAAAGCCCTAACATAGGAATATCCTTTAAGATAAAGAAATCGGTAACAGGAACTCCTTCTATATAGTAATAGGTTTTAGCAGAGGTAAAAAGAAAAACTCAAAGTAATAAGAAAAGTAATCGTACAACCTACAAAGGCTAATTTACGTACTATCGGTGAGAAGATCCCTACTATTAGTGCCAGTGCTATGGCTATCTCTATTACGCCTATGAGGTTGGAAACTCCTTGCATGCTCAGTATTTTTATAAAGCCATGAGAGCAGAAAGCTATGTTCTACCAAAGGTTTAATTCCCTCTGCTTCAGTGTGTGTAAACTTGAATGCTCCTATCCAAAGTAGAATAGTGGCCACTCCAAAAAGGCTGATGTAATACCCTATTTTTGTAACATAGGGCGGTACTGCTATTTTTTTCATTTTTTTATAATTTATTACAGTTGCAAAATTACGATTTTTTTAAGTAAAAAAACAAATAGTAAATAATAAAAATTTCTCATTCACTCAAAAACTCAAAAACTTAGAACTCAAAACCTCCCTGCCATTTTGTCAGTCTTGTAAGTGCGGCATTATCTTTGCTAAAAAGGAAAGAAAAAGCACGTATGAAAGGACAAATAAATGTTTCTGTGGAAAACATTTTTCCACTTATTAAGAAATTTCTATATAGCGACCACGAGATTTTTCCTTCGTGAGCTGATCTCCAATGCTACCGATGCTACTCTTAAGCTCAAGCACCTTTGCCAAATTGGTGAAGCTAAAGTACCTTATGGCAACCCTCTTATTGAGGTAAAGGTGGATAAGGAAGGAAAAATACATATCACCGACCAAGGTATTGGAATGACCGAGGAAGAGGTGGAAAAAAATATCAACCAAATCGCTTTCTCAGGAGCTGAAGAGTTTCTTAACAAATACAAGGACTCAGCCAAAGATGCAGGTATCATTGGGCATTTCGGTTTGGGCTTCTATTCGGCTTTTTATGGTGGCCGATAAGGTTGAAATCCTTACCCGTTCTTACCAAGAAGGAGCACAAGCCGTACGCTGGGAGTGTGATGGCTCTCCAGCCTACAGTATAGAACCTATCGAGAAAAAGAAGGACATGGTACCGAAATTATCCTCCATATAGCCGAAGACTCCACAGAGTTCTTGGAAGAGAGCAAGATACACCAACTTCTTGTAAAATATAACAAATTTATGCCCATCCCCATCAAGCTAGGCATGCGCAAGGAAGCCCTTCCTCGACCTGAAAATGCCCCTGAGGGACTATAAAACAGAGTATAAGGAAGTAGATAATATCATCAATAACCCTAACCCTGCTTGGACTAAACAGCCTTCAGAGCTTACCGATGAGGATTACAAGGCGTTCTATCATGAACTCTATCCTACTCAATATGAGGATCCTATGTTCAGCATTCACCTGAATGTGGATTATCCTTTTCCATCTTACAGGGATTCTCTATTTCCTAAGCTAAGCAATGACTTGCAATTGCAAAAAGGACAGAATCCAGCTCTATCAGAACCAGGTCTTTGTAACCGACAATGTGGAAGGTATTGTTCCTGAGTTCTTGACCCTCTTGCGTGGGGTGATAGACTCTCCCGATATTCCGCTAAATGTCTCTCGTTCCTACCTCCAAGCCGATGGAAATGTAAAGAAGATCTCCAGCTATGTAACTCGTAAGGTAGCCGATAAACTTCAATCTCTTTTCAAAGAAAAACCGCGAGGATTTTTGAAAAAGAAATGGAATGATATCAAAATCGTGATAGAATACGGTATGCTCTCCGAAGAAAAATTCTTTGAGAAAGCACAGAAATTTGCGCTATACCCTACCGTAAATGACAAATACTATACCTTTGAAGAGCTTTTAGAAAAGATAAAACCGCTACAAACCAATAAGGACGAGCAGACAATCATTCTTTATGCTCAAAACAAAGAAGCTCAACACAGCTATATCGCTGAAGCAGAAGCCAAAGGCTATGAGGTACTCCTTTTGGACTCCCCTCTGGTCTCTCACCTGATCCAAAAAAATTGGAAAGCAGCCAAGAGAAAATATCCTTTGCTCGTGTAGATGCCGATTCTATAGAGAACCTTATCAAGAAAGAGGATACTCAGATCTCCAAGCTTTCTGAGGAGGAAACCGAAAAGCTCAAGGACTTTGTAACCACTGCTATAGAGAATACCGCCTATACGGTACAACCAGAAGCCTTGGATAGCGAAGCGACTCCTTTCCGCATCACCCAACCCGAATTCATTCGTCGTATGAAAGAGATGCAAGCAGTAGGCGGAGGTATGGGCTTTGGAGGTTTCCCTGAGATGTACAATTTGGTAGTAAATACCAATAGTGCCTTAGCTGGTCAAATCCTCTCCACTACTGATGAGGCTGCTCGTAAGGCGCTTATCAGTCAGTCCTTTGACTTGGCACGCCTATCTCAAGGTCTGCTCAAGGGGGAAGCGCTGACAGCCTTTGTTAAGCGTAGCTTCAACTTAATGACAAGTAACAAATAATAAACATTCTCCTTTACCTCAAATAAAGGAATCCTTTCTTTGTTTCCTGTTTCCCGCTATGGGTATAGGAAAGTACATAGAAATAAGTACCTGATGGGAGGCGTTGTCCACTGGCGACAACGCCTTTTACATTAGCATACCCTGTAAATAAGTCTCCTTGAGCCTGGTAATGGTCACTTTCGTATACAATAAGTCCCATTTCATTGAAGATTATCACCTCAATAGGCGTATTAGGGTCTGTATTTTCCACTTTAAAATAGTTTTCTGAACCACTTTCAGCAGAAACACCATTATACACTTGTATCTGCTTAGGCTCTTCTACTCTATCTGGAATAGGTAAAGGCTCAGGTGCTGGTTCTGGTTTCGGTGCTGGTGCTGGTGTTGGCGTTGGTGCTGGCTCTGGTTTCGGTTTCGGTTCTGGTGCTGGTTTCGGTTCAGGTACTGGTGCTGGCGCTGGTTTCGGTGCTGGTGCTGGCGCTGGTTTCGACTCAGGTTTAGGGGTTGGTTTGGGCTCAGGCTTAGGTGCTGGCTCAGGTTTCGGCGCTGGTTTAGGTTTAGGAACCAGAGTGATGGTCTGGGTATGGGTAGCCTTGTTACCACAGGCATCAGTGGCTATCCATTGGTATAATACTTTGGCAGTAGTACCTTTTACTTCTGTTTTTTGGAATGTAACGGTTGCCTCTCCACAATCATCGGTTGCGGCAAGGGTTTGTTGGGCTGGTAGAGGGGTGCCTTCCTCTATACTCCTATCTTGTGGAAGCGTACCTACAAAAAGCAGGAGGGGTATTATCCACTACCTTTATCAGTTGGGTATAGTGTATAGCTGCACCACAGCGATCTGTGGCAGTATACATACGCATAATCGTATAGGAATGAGGACAATAACCTTGCTGTTTTATATCCTCATGAGTGAGCGTAATAGGAGGACATCCCCCCTTGGCCTGTAGTGTCACTGCCTGAGGGAGTGCCACAGCACAAGGCTGCTCTATATCCTTGGGAAAGTCTGTTGTCAGAAACCTAAGGGGTTCTCTGGGGGTAATGGTAATCGCCTGTATATGAGTGGTTCTATTCCCACAATTGTCTGTAGCTACCCATTGGTAAATCACCTTAGCAAGCCTTCCTTCCTTAAGTTGTTGCTGCTGATAGGTTGCTACTTTTACCCCTTGACAATTATCAGTAGCCGTAAGGGTAGCCTGAGCAGGTATAGGGGTTCCCTCCTCTATGGTTAAGTCCTTAGGCAAAGATTCCACAAAGACAGGAGGTTGCTCGTCCCTAACCCTAATTGTCTGTTCAAAAGTCAGTTGGTTTTTGACACTCATCTGTAAAGGTATAGGTTCGCTTAAGGGCATAACAAGCCTCGGCTACTGACACTGACTGCTGTTGCACCCTTTCGGTAATGACCCCACACCCCCCTTGTAAGGCTATAGTGGCGGGGGTAGGAATAGCCTCCCTACAAGCAACCGTAAGCTGTTGCGGAGGGAGAGAGCCACTTACAAAAGCCAAAGGTGCTGGTTTAGGTTTAGGTTGTAGCTGGGGCGCAGGGGTTTCTCCCCTTCAGGCTTAGAGGTAGGAAAACTTATCTTGTTCTCCCCTATGAGTATCAGTTGGGTATGAGTGATATAGTTACCACAACTATCCTCCGCCCTGAAAGTACGTTCTATGGCTGTATTGGGCGTATAGCCTGTAGTATTACGGTGATCTTGGTAGCTTACCACAGGCGTTGTACACCCCCCTGTAGCAGTAGGTAACTGCACGGCAGGAACATTCGCTTCTGTCCTAACTGAAATATCCTTAGGTAAGGTAGCGGCAACAAATTGTAGCGGTGCTGGCGCTTTATTATCTTTCTCTAGGATAAACCCTCCGTCCTTATAAGGTGATTTTTGTAGAGAGGGCATAAGCTAAGCCATCAATCACTTCTACCTTAATGATTCCCTGCCCCTTGGGATTGCCAAAGTAGCCATGCGTGGTACCAATGGCTACATTGGGAAGGGTAATCTCACAAGTACCATTATTGGGAGCTTCCCCACTAGGGATATACTTATAGGTCTTACCTGAATCATCAGAGAGGAGGATACGCACTTTGCTCTGTGGAGAGAAAATATTTGTATCCACTTGCCAGCGAAGCGTAAGACGATCACCTGCATGATACACCTTATTGGGCTTGTACTTGTCTCCATTGTCAAAGCCTTGTATCTCAAAGGGTTTGCCTTTTACGATTTTTTTACTTTGGTCTCCACTACATCATACTGGGGAACATGATGAGGATCACTCTTGTTATGATCAGCTACCCCCAACCAAAAGGTAAAAAGTACCAGGGTGATAGGAGACCGTACCCTTGGCCACTGCAAAGGTGTTGCGTTCTACCTCAAACCATTCCTCTTGGAAGCGAATATGATTGCTTGCTGTACCCTTATAAGTGAGGAACTGCGCATTAGACCTAGAAGAATGGAAGCGCCTATCGGCAGGATGCGCCATATAAATAAGCGCGTCCCCTTCGGGATCAGTAGCTGTAAGGTAGAACTGGAAATAAGTGTTTTGAGGTATTACATATTCCTGTTTGAGGCGTGCGCGCTCCAAGGAAGGCGGTCTATTCTGTGTCTTAACCCCATATACTAGGTTACTTCCTGTTCCTCTACCCTCTTTCCCCTTTCACGGGTATAGGCTCTATCGGCATAGTAGGCCATGGAATTGCCTAAGAAAGCGCGAATAATCTGAACACTGATCAGAGAAAAGAAATCGCGGGGATACTCATGACCATAGCTCATGATAGACTGTCCACTATCGGTTTCTGTTTTTTCAGAGTATTGTCCTCCGTTAGAGAACGTGTGGTCGGCACCGAACATATGCCCCTATCTCATGCGCTATGGTAGAGGGGCCAACGGGACGAGCGGCAGCGCAAGCCTTCTGATGCTCCTGATAGGCTGCATATACAGCGGCTAAAACCATTGTAACGCTCCTTAAAATCGGTTAGAATGACTGCCAAATCGTATTTCTTTGGGTCGTATTTTTTTGTTAAAGACAATGGTACCATTATTAACCACTTCATTTCCCCCTTGTATATTAGGGAAAAAGAGCATCTTTGAGAGAAGTGAAGATCAATTGGTCATCGTCTATCAATTTAAAATGAACCCCTATATCATTGCCATAGAGTTCGTTAAGGAAAGTTTCTGTGGCATACCAAAAAGCCCTTATCTTAGCCTTATCCCCATTGAAAGGTTTCTTCATGGCGTAGTAGCTATAATCCACAGGCAGGGCAAGGCGATACTCACGCCATACCCCATCGGTATGAATTAAGCTATTGGGGTAGAGCAAGTTATACGGCTTGGGTTGCGTGATAGGAGGATCGTTTTTGTCCTCATCACTTTCGGGAGAACATATTGCGAAAACCCACGCCACGGCTGGCCTTAGGTGTATCTTTCTTTTGAATAGCTGCTGCCCCACAACGTGTCTTTCGCTCTTGGATGAGCTGTAGCACTCCCTTTATCAGAAACCGTCAGTACATAGGCCTTCCCGCCGTAGAGGATTTCTCCAAAGAGTGTTTGCTCACTCAGGGTAAGGGTACCTACAAAGGCATCTGCATGGTAGCCTACAAAGGAGCGATACCCCTTGCTGTTGAAAGCCCCTTGGCGTTCTTGCCAATGGATAGGTAGCGGCTCCCTCATATGAGGAAGTGTAATAGACCACTCTACGGAAGAGGAGGCAAAGTGTGCATATATCGCTTGCAGATTGTCCTGTGCCTGAACTACTTGTATTCCTATCAATAGAAATAAACAGCGTAAGATTGCTTTCATTTCAAAAGAAGATTATCGAGACGCTAATTTACGATTTTTTTCCTAAACAAACCTAATAACTTTTTAATTTTTTTATTTTTTTAATTTACATCAAGAGCAAAAAAACTCAAAGCATTTAATCATGTAAGGCACAATTCGTTTGTCACTAATCACTAGTCATTTGTCACTTGTCACTTGTCATTAGTCACTTGTCACTTATCATTAGTTCCTAAATTAGGGTTTATAGACCAAAGGAATGGTAAGAACACTTTCGTTGCCCACTTTGTCGGAAACGGTAAGTTCAAAAGGTATAGTCCTCATCGGGGGTGAAATAGCGGTCGGCAAGGGTAAATGTGAGTGTCTTATCCTTATGCTCATACTCCATAAGCACCCATTTGCCATTGATTGTAGCGGAGAATTTGCCTATCCCACTGAAATCATCGGTAACGCTCACCTTGAGCTTGTCGAGCTTAGCGATATTATTCTTTACCTTAGAAAAGTTGAGTGGCTTTATCACAGGTGCTTTTTGTATCGGTTGTCAATACAAAACGCCCTAAAGTCTTCACCTTAGCCGAAACAATATTGTCCTTACGATAGGTGTATTGGTAATATTTCTTAGAATTTTTTTACCCTTTACGGAGGCAACACATACATAAGGAAGTTGTGCTTGGGTATATTTGGAAGCATCAAATACGATATTGTATTGATTTTTAAGAGGTTGAGTCGGTGCCAAGACAGAAAGTGTATCCCCATTTTGTTTTTACTTCAATAAAAAGTATCTTGAAAAAAAGGTATCTTCGGGGATATATACGGACATGTTTTTCCGTTTTATACATATTATCGCGCTTGGCAACAAGAGGTGTCCCTTGTTTTCTGGACGAAGGCCTGTGATAGGCTCTTTCTTACCCTCTATAGTAAGGTTGAGAGTGGTCGTGTTTCTATTAAAATCCTCTATTTTTGACCTCTACAAGGTAGGTCATAACGTCCTCCACTTGGATAATTCCATCACTTTCCTGTGGAGTGGTGTAGATAGAGAGCTTATTCTGAGGTTCCCTGTATAAGTGCTGCACCCTTGCACCTGTTTTTACATAAAGAGGGTAGTCAATAAAGGGTATTCAGGTAAGGGTCTTCACCCTTTATAAGTTCGTCAAAGGTATAAGAGAGCTTCTCACTGCCATTGACCCATAGAAATCTTGTACACCCCATAGGAGTTGCGAGTGCCTGTCATCTTATCCAAGGTATATACGCCCAAGCCTATACGCCCTTGAGCCGTAATCTTGGAAGTGAGGTATTCGTCCGTATTCTTATCCTTGCCCAAGAGTACATTGCGCTCCTCTTGTATACCCTCAATAGCGGACTCCTCTCCTATGGGATAGGCCACAAACTTATATACCAAGGGAGCTATATCATCTTCATTAGGATAGCCGAAGAGTAAGGGATTGTAGGCATTGGTAGTTTGTGTATCCCGTATTTCGTAGTGCAGGTGAGGGCCAGCGCTGCCGCCTGTATTCCCACTAAGAGCTACCCAATCGCCTTTTTTTGACAGGAAAGTCGGTGGGTTTGAACTCTATTTCTACATCGTATTTCTCCAACAGATACTGGCGTTCCTTGACAAATTTCTCTATTTCAGGAGCAAACTTCTGCAAGTGCGCATACACAGTAGTATAGCCATTGGGGTGGTCTATATACATCACCTTGCCATAGCCATAGGTGCTCACTTTGATACAAAGAGACAAAGCCCTCAGCGGCGGCATATGCTTTGAGACCCTCCTTGCCATCGGTTTTGATATCTAAGCCTCCATGAAAGTGGTTGGGGCGCAATTCGCAGAAATTTCCTGCATAAGAAAGCGGAATATCCAAAAGGCGACCCGAAATAATCCTTAGGGGAACTCCCTTTGTGAGGCTGCCTGCTGTTGGGCATACAAAAAGAGAAAAAGAAAAAAATGCAATAAGAAAACGCAACATAGTTGTTAGTTGTTAGTTGTTAGTTGTTTAAGAGAATCTATATGTTTTTTTCAAGGGTTTTTACTATTATAGAAGTCTATACTTCGTGTCTTCTACTTATCTATCGCTTCAGGCTGGTTAAAGGTCTGTTGATGATGGTGAACCATCTCCATATTATTCTTTCTATTAGAACAACTTATAGTCAATCATATTTTTAGAATGCGAATAAGATACGAATAAATAAGCCAAGAGATTCATTCCTAATTCACTCTCTTTCAAGGGCTAATTGCCATTAGCCCCCTACACCTGCTCATGTTAATTTTTTCGCAAACCATTTCTGTTTGACTATAATAAGCCAATAAAGAGTAATATAAACAAACTGTCTCTCATACATTGTAACTCATAGTTCAGAATTTTCGGCAAAAGGTACTAATTATTTTTTTCAGAACCGAGTGTATTACTATCAAAAATCTATAGAATTATGAGCTACAATTCCTTTTTTGTAGTAATTTTGCTCACAAAAAAGATACCTATGAAATTTACTTGGGGCATGAGGCATTCTTTTGGCTATTTTGGCCTTTGCTGGATTTATTATGTACTTTTTATCATCACTTTAGTGGATAAAAAGTATGATCATGAGCTAGTTACTGAGAACTATTACGCTCAAGAGCTGGATTTCCAAAAGAATATAGATGCCGAAAAACAAACCTTAGAGGCTCATATGCAAGTGGATATGGCTTATACTACGGGCGCCAAAGAAGGCATTCGCCTTGATTTCCCTACTGCTGTAACAGGCAAAGAAGTCATCAGGGGTTATTTTTTTGCTATCGCCCATCGGATAGCAAACTGGACTTTACCCTACCGATCACGACCCTTGATGGTTGTTCGCTGCTGATTCCCCGACAAGCTGCTCACAAAGGGGCGTTGGAATATCCGCGTGGAATACGGCTTTTGAGGGAAAGAATTACTTGAGCTTGTTTTGACAAAGTCAATTATTAGATGTACCTACTGGCTTTCACCTTAGGGCCTTGTGGGCAGCCTGCACTGCGTGGGTATGTGTGGCCCTATTGCCTTGTTGATTCCTTTGCAAAAGGCAGCACAAGGGCTTTCGCTACCTACAGTTAGGCGCCTATTTCACAGGCAAGACCCTCGCCTATAGCCTTATAGGGCTTCTTTTTGGCTTGGTAGGGGAAGGACTTTTTATAGCCGAATACCAGCAAGAGTTTTCTATCTTGGCTGGGCTTGTTATGGTGAGTATGGGACTCTTTTCGCTCTTCCATATCTCACTAAAGAGTATACAGAACCCCTTGCTCAAGGGCTTTGCCTTGCTCAAGAACGCTTTAGGGCGACAGCTGACAAAAAAGACACTTTCAAGTTCCTTCACTATAGGTTTTCTCAATGGATTTCTGCCTTGTGGTTTGGTCTATACCGCCCTCTTTGGCGCCTTGACTATGGGAAACCTATGGGGTAGTATGGGCTATATGACGGCTTTCGGGCTGGGTACCATTCCACTGATGCTCCTGCTTGTACTTTTTGGGAGATTTCCTACCTGTGGCCTTGCGCCGCCAGCTGAACCAGTGGCTACCTATAGTAGTTATTATCGTTGGGATTCTCTTTATCCTACGTGGTCTGGGGCTGGGGATTGCTTACCTCTCCCCTGCTGACACGCACTTATTACTGCACCCTAAGGCTGATTGCTAACCCTTTATACTCATGAAAAATGCCTGTTATACGCTCCTTCTTTTGCTTTGCTCTTGTGGGGTCTTCCACAGAAAAAAATAAGTCCGCCCGATGTCTCTTCATACTCCGCACAAACACCTGTGGTAGCGCACATTAAGGATTCCTTATACTACTTTGAGGATAATTATCTTATCCGAAACCAACAAGGGATATGGGAGCTATACCTTTCAGGCAATCCTCTGCAATTAGGGACTCAACTCTGGCGCACTTACCCAAAGACTTTATCATAGACAAGACAGCTTATTATTCAGCAAATTAAAAGACTTTGTTCCCTCCGAGCGCAAAACAGCACTTTCTCTACCGTTTCCTTAAGTGGTTCAACCGAGATATTGACCACTATATCCTCCCTATTTATAGGGCAGAACTTTATGGACAATCCCGCTATGCCGATAGTCTTTTTCAACTACATTGCCCCCCAAGTACGAACGGGTCTATACCTACACTCAGCTCATGACATAGGCCACGCCTTACAAGATTTGATGCTAGTGGGCTGTTCCTCCTTGGCTGCTTGGGGAACTCATACCCAAGATGGAAAGCTGCTTATCGGCCCGCAATTTTTGACTTTTTTCCTCTCGGACGATTTCGCTACTGAGAAGCTCGTCCGTTTTTGTTCGTCCGACGGAGGGTTATCCCTTTATGTCCCTATGCATGGGGCGGTATGATCAGAGTCATGTCGGGCATGAATACCGAAGGGCTTACGGTAACCATCAATGCTGGTAAGTCCAATATACCCCTAAAGGCTCGCACCCCTATTTCGCTCCTATGTAGGGAGAATATTGCAATTTGCCTCTACTACTGAGGAAGCTATTGCTATTGCCAAAAAAACGAAAAGTATTTGTCTCGAGGCGATTATGGTAGGTAGTGCCAAAGAAAAGAAGGCTGTCATCATAGAAGTATCCCCTGAAGAAATTCGGTGTATATGAGGTCGCTAATGGGCTGCTGCTCTGTACCAATCACTTCCAAAGTGCCCCCTATGCCAAGGATAAAAAAGAACCGCAAGCAAATCCAACAAACCCATACCGCCTACCGCTATAAGAAGCTACAAGAACTCACCCAAGGCGATACCCTCACCCCCGAACATATAGCCGCTATCCTGCGCAATACCGAAGGGCTAAAGGGCAAAGCTATAGGCTATGGCAATGAGAAGGCACTGAACCAACTCTTGGCCTATCATAGTGTGATCTTCTCACCCGAAGAGCGCATCGCTTGGGTATCCACTGCCCCCTATCAGCTGGGGGATACACAGCCTATGACCTCAAGGAGATTTTTCAAAGGAGAAACATTCGCTCCCCCATACGGTATATCCACAGACCCAGCGGAATATCCCTGCCGATCCTTTTTATGCAAACACAAGCCTATAAGGATTATGAGCAATACCGACAGCTGGAGAGAGGCTTACTAAGCAATTGCGAGAGAAAGCACTTATACAACCTACTAATTATCGAACTCTTACGAGCCTAAACCCCGATTATTGGAAAGCTTATTACCTATTGGGAGAAGCCTATTGGGCAAATGGACAATACAAAAGAGGCTCAGGAACAGTATAAAAATAGCCCTCACCAAGGAGATTCCTTATACCATAGAGCGAGAACAAATAGAAAAAAAGGCTTAAGGATTAGTTATAGAATTCTTTCTAAGAATCCCCAGAATTCCTCAAAGGGACCGCTCCAAAGTCTTTGGTAGAGAGTTGAAGTTCTTTTTTTCCCATCTTGGTAAGTGATAATTCCTAAAGCGATGCAGTAAGACCTTGTCTCCCTCTACCTGAAAGGTAATATAATAGTCTTTGTTGTTATCACTGTCCTCTTCTGAATACTTGACGTGTTGTTCTATGGTGAAGTATTTTCCCTTCGTTACTAGATTGAACTGGCTGTTATACATAAGTGTATAAGGGTAATAACAGTGATCATAAAAGCAACTGGTAGCTATCCTTCCCGTCACTTAGAAGCAAGGCGAACAATGTAGTACTTACTTCGCTGTCTTTGGGGGTGAAGATATACACATAATCCTGCCTACCATCCCCATTAAGGTCTGCGTCAGCTGATCTGCCCTTGGTTAGAGATAATGTACCGACTCCATACGCTTAACAAAAAGGGAAGTAACCGTAATTGGGAGTCTATCTTTATAGGGACTGATAAGCTGTTCCGTCTCTTGATTTATCTTGTCTTGGTACTTTTCCCCATGTGTCATTGGAGATTTCTAAAAGGTGCCCCTTGGTCCATTTGCTATCCTTAAGGCTATAGGTAATAACTTGTGTAGGATCTGTTGTCTCATAACCCGATTGAGTTGTAGTGGACGACTTTAAGTATTTTTTTATCTATAACCACAAGCAGTGCATTGAAGTTTTGAGCAATTTGCACAGGCGACATATCCTTGATAGGATTAAAGACCACATCCACCCATTCCTGTTCATAATCACCATACATAGCGGCCTGCACCACCTTGAGATCAAACTGTTCATTCTTAGGATAAAGATACAAATCCACCTTTCCGAAAAGGATTCTCCTCTATAGGGCAAGCGTTATGAGTGTAGTAATAGCCACACTTAACAAATTTTGCTCGCTCATCTAAGTTAAAACGTGCACAACTAATGGTCTTATAGAGCGCTTGCTCTACCTGAGTGTTCAGTGGTATATCGTTAATAGTAGGTGTATGCTTGGGGCATCCCCACAAAAGAAGTGCTAAAAAGACTAAGAAGATTCTATACATATTATAGTTTTTCTTTTTATAAGGTACAATAACAGATGCCATAAATATCTACAAATATAGACGCTATAAACTCACGTCTCTACCTTGTTTACGCTATTTTGCCTCTACGCCTACTCATATCATTTTTACAATCCTCTTCCAATTGTCTATAACTCTTCACCCACATACCCAACTCCAAGTATTCGCTGGCTTTACTTTTCACTCTTCATTTTTCACTTTTTCACTTAAAAAGTATTCTATCTGTCGTTCAATAATCGTTGTGGGTTTGCCATCTTGGTATTCAAAGCGTCCTATCCAATTGCCTTTTTATCATATTTGTACTCAAAACTCTTCTTCTGAGCAAAATTTCTATTGAGCAGCGAGAGGATTCGATCACAATCCCCATGGCTATTAGTAGCGATATTTGGCTTTATTGAGAATATTCTCCCCCTTATCCACTATATTTTTGCTCCTGTTCTAAGAGCCGCCCTCTATGGTCATAGGTAGAGATGAACTTGGCCGAGAAATCCTCCCTAAGAAAAATTGCTTTCGGTCTGTCGTCCTGCATCATCATAGACAAAAAAAGGCAGAATAGAGCAAAACCCCTTCCCCGTCATAGGTTTCTTCTTTGGTTACATTGCCACTCCCATCACAGTTGAACACTGTAATGCCTACTTTCTCCCTTTGAGGATCCAAGTGTAGTTTGTATTTCTTTACCTTCTGCTTGCTATAGGTATATTCGTAGCGCAAGGTCTCTGCATTGCGCTCGTCAAAAATATTTCCTTGACAAAGGTTACCCTGTGCATCAAAGGTCTTTTCTATGTTCATCTCGGCCAGAAGCGCCCCCTTTTGAGCTACTGCCCCATTTTTCCTTGACATGGTAGCCCCCTGATACGAAGTGTTTTTACCCCCTTGTGTAGAAATTCACGCTCCCAATCTGTCCTCTCTTGTGCATAAGAGTAACAGACTAAAAGCAAATAGGCTAAGTACATGTAACCAATGGCTTGTAATCATTTCATTTACAAATCGTTTTGTGTATTTAACTTGCGCTGATGTGCGGCTCTTATACGCTTAAGGCGAATCATTACCTCATCTCTGTGCAAGGCATCTTTGGCTACTTTACCCACGGTAAGTCCCTGTACCAAAATAGAGAAGAGCACCACTATAAGTAACCTGCAAGAGGGTTTCCTTCATCACCCCCTGATCCTGAGGGATAGAAAGCACCAAAGCGATAGAAACGCCGCCACGTACCCCACCCCATACCATGGTAATAAAGGGAGACCTCGCGAATAGGAGCTAACCTTGCGCAAGATTGTCTGAGCTGGGATATAAATCGCTAAGGCACGACCCAAAAGACATACCACAATGGCAATCCCGCCCAAGAGGAATTGTTTGTCTAAATTATCTATCAAAAGCATCTCAAACCCGATAAAGAGGAAGAGAATAGCGTTCATGATCTCATCCACAATCGCCCAAAACTTACTCAGGTAATCCCTATTCTCCTCACTGCTGGCCTTCTTGCCTACATTACCTACAAAAAGCCCTGCAATAACCATCGCCAAAGGCGAAGACACATGAGAAGCCTTGGCTATCAAGAAACCACCCATCACTACCGCAAGGGTTACCAAAACACTCACATGGTAGTCATCGGCCTTCTTCATCATCTCGGAGGCAATCCAACCCAAGATAGCCCCTAAAAATATCCCTCCCCTGCTTCCAAAAGAAAGAGCTTGGTTATAGCATTAAACGAAGGTTCAAAAAGTAGCGTCGGTAGCCAGCTTAAGCACTACGGCAAACATCACTACGGCTACCCCATCGTTGAAGAGAGATTCACCTGTGATCTTTGTCTCAATACGCTTAGGTACATCGGCCTGCTTGAGTACGCCCAAAACCACAATAGGGTCGGTAGGTGAGATGAGCGTACCAAAAAGTAAGCAATAGACATAAGGGATATCTATCCCTATCCAAGAAGCAATATAGTAGAGTAATCCTGAGATAAAGAAAGCCGAAAGTACCACACTTATCGTCGCATAAGTAAGGATCGAGGCTTATATTCTTTTTAGGTCAGAGACATTGATATGCAAGGCCGCTGCAAAAAGTAGGAAGTTAAGCATGGCACTCATTAGGGATTTCTGTAAAATTAAACCCCTCTAAGAATGCTTCCAACCTATGCGCTAAACCCGAAAAGATAGCCCCCGAAAAGGCGAATCCTACCGATACCATCATGGCAATCACCATGATCCCAATGGTCATCAGGGAGCTTTTACATACCTGACATTCAGATAAGAGAACACAGCAGCTAAAAACAATAATTACTGAAAAGGCGTAGTATAATTCCATAGAGTCTTTTTATTTTTGTCGCAAAAATACAAAAAAATAATAATAAATGACAAACGACTAAAAGAGAATTTTTATTCCTTAATAATACGCTATCTCGTATCTATATAATTCTATAGGACCCTCATTTATAACAAGTCTTTCTATAGGATTATGATATGTATCTTCTTGATAATAGTACTGCCTATTATAGATTTCTCCTTCTTGACTAACATAAACCTCTTCTACAAGGTGCTGACACTCATCATAACACTTGCGCCAACAAAGCCTCCTATACAGAAGAGTCTGGCGGTGTACTTTTAGACTTTGTTGTTTTTACTTAATTTGGCTTGTGTTCTTTTAGCTTTCTCTTCAAGTAACAGCTTTTCAAGCAATTCATTTTGAGCAAACCACTCCTGATAAGTACGTCTGTAGCCGGTTGTAGGTTTTGTTGCCTGTTGAGGTGTATTAGTTGTCTGTTGAGCTATATTCACTGTTTTTGAGGTGTTCTCACTACTTCAGAATCCGAGGGTTGTGCGGCAGGGGTATCTTTAGCAGTGCAAGGTAAGGCTTGGGGACAGGCTTTTCGTCCTCTATAGAGGCTACAGAAGGCAGCTCCTGCCAATCGCCTAAGGACATAAGCATCTTGATCGCACTGAGTTGTTCACGTATGGAGGGATAGACTGTTTTCTCTCCTTGCTGTTGGGGTTGCCCATTGGCAATAGCCCAAAGGGCTTGAATGAGTTGTTTTTTTCATGACTATAGTGTTTTTAGGGTTACAGTTGACTGAACCCCTTTTATTTCTTAAATTTCAGAATACAAAATTACAACATTTTTAGAGGTAAAAACAATATTTTGCAATAATAAAATGAAGTTAATTAACAGTGATTAGTTGTTGGCAATGCGTGGTCAGTGTCGTAACTCAGAAATTCAGAACTCAAAACTCAAAACTTGTTTGCCTTTTTATCATTATATTTCGTATTTTTGCCCCTTAGGAAAACACTCAAAAAAATGCTTAAAACAACTCACGAAAATCCTTATTTCTACTCGCCTAATGGCAGTGCTTTTCTTGGCCTATGGGGCTGCCCTTGCTATGGGTACTTTTGTGGAAACTTGGTATAATACCGACACAGCCAAAATCTGGATCTATAACGCTTGGTGGTTTGAACTCATCATGGCGCTTTTTTTGTCATCAACTTTATCGGAATATTGGCCGCTATCGCCTGCTCAAGCGCGAAAAATTGGGCGGTTTTCGTCCTGCATGCCTCTTGGATCTTCATCATCGTGGGGGCTGCCGTTACCCGCTACATCAGCGACGAAGGCAAGCTCGCCCTACGCGAGGGAGAGGAGGCTGACTTCTATACCTCGGAGCTGACCTATATCACCGCCCAGGTAGATGGCTCCTACGAGGGACAACCCCTACGCAAAGCCAAACAAACCGAGGTGCTCTTCTCCGAATTTACCTCCAATTCCTATAGCTGGTCTTCTGACTTCAAGGGAAAGGATTTCCGTATAGACCTCAAACGATTTATCGCTCATGCCGAGGCTACCTTTGTAGCGGATCCCCAAGGTGAATCCTATCTGAAGATTGTAGAGGCCGCTGGCGGAGAGGGACACGAACACTACCTCAAGAGTGGCGCTACTGAAAACTTCCATGGCCTACCCATCTCGCTGAACAACCCTACCGAAGGGGCTATAAACCTACAAATAACCCCTGAAGGGAGCTATATTCATACCCCTTTATATGGGTAGTTATATGACCATGGGAGACCAAAAGGTGTTTGAGGTAGCCAAAGATAGTATGCAGCCTCTCAATACCGCTGCTTGTACAACATAGGCGGCATGCGCTTTGTTCTGCCTGAGCCAATGCAAAAAGGGAAAATGGTCATGACCTCTATCCCTGAGAAAAAAACAAAATGCAGGTGATCTCAGTGCCCTTGTGATGACTATCACCTGCGAAGGTGAAACCAAGGAAGTGGAGGTCATCGGTAGGCGTGATGAGATCAACCCTCCCTCCTCAACAGAGGTAGGCGGACTTACCTTCCACCCTGAGTTATGGTTCAGTGCGTACGCCCCTGCCTTTCAAAGTGAAGTTGGACGACTTCATCGCTGACAAATACCCTGGCACCGAGCGTAGTTACTCCTCTTTCAAGAGTAAAGTAACTGTAACCTCACCAGAGGAGACTTTCAAATATGATATCTACATGAATAATATCCTTAACTATAAGGGCTATCGCTTCTTCCAAGCCAATTTCTTCCCCGATGAGAAAGGGACTATTCTTTCTGTCAATCATGATTTTTTGGGGTACCTTGCTCACTTACATAGGCTATACCCTACTCTATATAGGGCTTATCGCCAGTATGTTCTTCGGAAAGACACGCTTTGTCCAGCTCAGTCAAAAGCTCAAAAAGCTCTATAACAAACGCCGAGGTGTCCTCACTCTTTTGGCTTTGCTCTTTTCCGTAGGCGCCTATGCCCAACATGATTCTTTTGAACTGACTCCCAAGCAGATAGACTCGCTTATCAAGGCCACTACCGTCAAGAAGGAACATGCCGACCGCTTTGCTCACTTGGTAATCCAAGACGAAGACGGCCGTATGAAGCCAATCAATACCTTTGCTTCTGAATTGCTCAGAAAAGTCAGCAAGGCCGATACTTTCCGCGGACTGGATGCCAATCAGGTATTCCTCTCCATGCTGCTGAATCGTCAGCTATGGTACAATGTGGATTTCTTCTATATCAAAAAGATAACGACAGCCTACACAAGATTTTAGGTGTAGAAAAAGGCCTTAAGCGCGTAAGAGCTTTGGATTTCTTGGATAAGGAATATAACAACAAACTCAATCCTTACTTAGTGGAGGCCTATTCCACCTCCAACCCCAACCAATTCCAAAAGGAGTTCAAGGAAGTAGATACCAAGATGCATCTTTTTGGAGCGCGCCCTTTCGGGGAGTATGTTGCGCATTTTTCCCACTGAAGGATAGCCCTAACAACAAGTGGATTTCTCCATTAGATATATACGAAAAATCCTACCTATACGCAGGACACCCTCGAAGCTGGCTTTATCAAGCACGCTTTCCGCTGGTACCTCTCCTCTGTAAAAGATGCCGTGGAGACAGGCAATTACAGCGATGCGGATAAGATCCTGACTGTACTCCAGCAGAACCAACGCGCTGTAGGTAAGGCGGTAATTCCTTCCGAAAAAAACAGATAGAAGCCGAGATACTTTTACAACAAGTATGATGTCTTCAAAAAGCCTCTTTAGCTGGTACTTATATGTGGGAACAATCATGTTTGTCGTGCTTATCGCGCGTATCTTTAAGGAACGCAAGGCACTGCGTATCACCACCCAAGTATGTACAGGATTGCTCTTTTTCCTCTTTGCCCTACATACCGCAGGGCTTGCTTTCCGCTGGTATATCTCAGGCCATGCCCCATGGAGTGATGCTTATGAGAGTATGATCTATGTGGCATGGGCAACTATGGGTATTGATTGTGTTTCGCCCGTCGCTCACCACTAAGTCTGGCTTCCACCGCCTTTGTAACCTCCATGATCCTGATGATTGCCCACTGGAACTGGCTTGACCCTTCCATAGGCAACCCTACAGCCTGTACTCAACAGCTACTGGCTGATGCTCCACGTAGCGGTGATTGTAGGTAGCTATGGCCCTTTCACCTTAGGTATGATCTTAGGGGCTATCAACCTCTTACTTATGATTCTTACCACGGCGAAGAACCGAGAAAAAAATCAAGGGTGTAGTAGATGAGCTGACTATCGTCAATGAATTAGCCCTTACCGTGGGGCTTATCATGCTCACTATTGGGAACTTCTTAGGTGCGCAATGGGCTAATGAGAGCTGGGGACGCTACTGGGGTTGGGATCCGAAGGAGACTTGGGCGCTGGTGAGTATCATGGTCTATGCCTTTGTGATTCATATGCGTATTGTCCCTTCCTTACGTGGCGTATGGGGCTTTTAACTTTGCCAGTGTAGTGGCCTTTGCCAGTATCCTGATGACCTATTTCGGGGTTAATTTCTACCTTTCAGGACTACATAGCTACGCCAGCGGAGAGAAAGTGATTACTCCAAACTTTGTCTATTATGCGGCTGTGTTTGTCATGATTTTTAGGCATTGTGTCTTTTATCAGACGGAAAAATCTAAAGGAATAGCTTTTCCATGAAAACCTATTCTTCTATTACCATTCTGCTTACTGCTCTTTGCCAATTGTGAGAAAACCAATTCTGACAGCAGCACCTTCTGTCCCTACAGATTATGATCAAATGCAAATAAAAACAGTATATCGAAAGTCAGGCAAATATCCTTAATCCTGAACGAGGATTCTATACGCATCTCGGTTTCTCTGCAAGCAAGAACGAAACGCTCTCGGCAAGTGATATCCAGAAATATCGTGAGGAAGGCATCTCCCTTGTGTTCTCTATATACTATCTAAAGGAATTCCGTGACAAACCTATATCTGAGGCTTTTCTTGAGCAAATCCGCCACAATATGCGGGTACTGCGTGAAGAGGGGATAAGGCTATTGTACGCTTTGCTTATACTTCTTCCAGAGAAGAGAGACCTTTGGGACGCCCCTTGGGAGATTACCCAAAGGCATATAGCTCAACTCAAACCCATCCTCCAAGAATATGCAGACGTAATTTGCCTGATGGAGGCAGGTTTTGTAGGGGGTATGGGGAGAATGGTACTATACGGATAATTATGTATACAAACCTAAAGAGGGAGCGTATGCTCCCAGAGCTCGTGTTCTTGCAGCTCTTTTTGGATGCGCTCCCCTCTGATAGAATGATTGCTGTACGTACACCTCAAGCCAAACTCCTTACCCAAGGTATCACCCCAAAGGATACTCTCAGCCTTTCGACAGCCTTCAAAGGGGACTCCTCTGGCTCGTATTGCCGCCCATAATGACTGTTTTTGGCAGATGAAGATGATAAAGGTACCTTTGCTAATAACCTTGCTTATAGAAATTATTGGGAGGCAGAAAGCAAATATACTGCCATGGGAGGAGAGACTTGTGCGCTTTCTTCCTTAGTGGCATGTAACCATGCTTTAGCTCAATTCTCTCAATATCATTGGTCTTACCTCAATCGGGACTATCACCAAGATGTTTTTCAAACAATGGAACGGAGAAAAATGCCTTAATGAAATTCCAGAAACGATTGGGTTATCGTTTTTTCCCCTAGTCAAGGGTTACTTCACCAAAACTCCCAAAATAGGAAGTCCCTATCAGATAGAATTACAACTAAAAATACAGGTTGGGCATCTCCTTTCAACCCTCGCAGAGTAGAGTTATTGTTCATATCTCAAGAGAATCCTGATGAGAAATACAAAATCACCTTAGCCGATGACCCTCGTTACTGGTTTGCAGGAAAAAAACAAGTATACTAAAGACTACTTTCTTGCTACCACATGGTATGAGCAAAGAGAAATATACGATCTACCTAAACCTACCCGATCACGAGAGCCACTTTCCAAAAAGAAAGGAATATAGTATACAATTAGCAAATAAAGATATATGGAACTCTCAAAAGGGATATAACAAGATACAAGAGGTCACACTCTCTGAAATAGGAGAAAATAACCTAAGAGGTATCCCCTCTTTAGAAAAAAATTCACAGAGTAAAAAAACAATGCTATTTTATTGGAATAAGGCGTTACTTACTGAAAAACATAGCCTTACAAGTCCTAGCCAATTTAGGAAATCTCTTCCCCTTAAAAAGCAAGATAGGCTATCAAAATTTAATTAAAAACCAAGTATAGTCAGAAAAATGACGTATATTTGCAGCACAGAATCATGGTGATTATCCGATGAAATATACACAAAAACCAGCAATTGTCCTCTTGGAGGACGGCACTGTTTTTCTATAGAAAGCTGTAGGAAAAGAAGGTAGTGCTTTTGGTGAAATCTGCTTTAATACAGGGATGACTGGCTATCAGGAAATCTTTACCGACCCCTCCTACTTCGGGCAAATCATGGTAGCAGCTACCGTTCATATAGGCAATTACGGAGCTTTTCTCCGAGGAAAACGAATCCGACGGGGTGAAGATTGCAGGCCTTGTATGTCGTAACTTTAGCGAGTATGGCTCCCGCCCTATTAGTGAAGAGTCCTTAGGCGCTTTCCTTGAAAGACAAAATCTCTTTGTAGTAAGCGATGTGGATACTCGTGCCTTGGTGTCCTACATACGTGATCATGGGAGTATGAATGCGGTACTCTCCACCGATGTGGACAACATAGAAGGACTCAAAGCCCAGCTCAAGGCGCAACCGTCCATGAAGGGCTTGGCCTTAGCCCCTGAAGTATCCACCAAGGAGGCTTATTTCGTAGGAAATGAAAATGCCCCCTATCGTGTGGCTGCCTTGGATCTGGGTATCAAGCGCAATATATTGCGCAACTTGGCGACTCGTGGTGCCTATATCAAGGTGTTTCCACATACCGCTACCTTTGAAGAACTTAGTGCTTTTTGCCCTGATGGCTTCTTCCTCTCCAATGGCCCTGGCGACCCTGAACCACTAACTGAGGCCATTACACTTACTCAGCAAGTTATTGACAGTGGTAAGCCTGTATTTGGCATTTGCCTAGGCCACCAGCTCATTGCCCTCTCCCAAAGGGGTACCTACCTATAAGATGCGCAATGGCCACAGAGGAATCAACCACCCTGTAAAGAACCTCCTTACAGGCAAGAGTGAGATTACCTCCCAGAATCATGGTTTTGCTGTTGATAAGGAATTAGCAGAAAAAGAACCCCAATATAGAGATCACCCACCTACACCTCAATGATGGTACTGTAGCGGGTATTCGCCTAAAGAACCGCCCCGTATTTAGCGTACAATACCACCCTGAAGCAGCTCCAGGCCCTCATGATGCGAGCTATCTTTTTGATGAATTTATTACAAATATAGAAGCATATAAAAGAAAATAAATAACGTGAGTTCGATATACAAAAAGCTCCCCCTGATTTTCACGGATTTCACAGATTCTCTATGTTTGTGTAATCATGCTGTTAAGATTTACACTTAGTTGTTGTATCATTCTCTCTGTGGAGTCTGTAGGAGAAAAAAATATAATTTTATTTATGTCGAACTCATGTTAGCTTTTAGCAGATGTAGCAGGTTGTTTTTAAAAAAACACATATATGAAAAATTTTTTTATATTTCTGATTATTCTATGTTTGGCTTTTAGAGGCTTTTATCTCATGTCTTCTTCTGCTAGAAAAGATAAATTTATCAAATTTCATATTGACTTCTGTAACAAATTCTCTTATTATCATTTGTTCAGTTTTTGAATGTGAAGAAAATTATTGAAAAAGGTTCAAAATAGAAACCCATAAAAATAATAGAAGGCTGTCCAGATATTTAGGACAGCCTCTTTTCTTACATTATGGAAAAAGGGCGTGTTGCTATTTTTAGACTTGTAATACCTGTCCATAAAACAAAGTTGATGGAAGAGTTTTTCCCTATTAGTTTTTGATACTGATAAATAAATTCTTCAAAGGTAATTTCTTCTTCTCCCTTTTGACATATAGAGTACCTCCTTATCTGTATGGTCAAAAACAATTCTCAATTCTTTGTCCTCTGAAAGAAATATATCCTCTTCATATCCCTACTTTTTTTCATAGAAAACCAACCTGCTGATTATTTGATTTTTTTAAGTACATATATCTTTTTCTGTAGCTTTTCTTGCTTAACTACACTACCCATTTCAGTAAAAAAATCTCTGTATCTGCTGTTATCTCTATCAAAGGAAGTCCTAACGCTTCTCTGTAACTGTTTTTTTAAAACTGAAGTAATAGAAATTTCTGTTCCTTTTCTTACTTGGCGAAAGTTTTCCTTTAAGAAAATTCTTTCTTTTCCTCCACCAATATATAAGTCCCAATAAAGGAAGAATAAGCCAAATATAGGCATATATGAACCGACATCCAAAAAAATCCTTAGTGAATCCTCCATACCTCTATTATTTCTCCAAGAGTTGTCTTTGCATATCCATCGTAAGGCGATAACTTCCCTCCATAGAAATTACTTTTCGGCTCACATTTTCTATCTGTTTTTCCTTCTTTTTGTCCAGAGGAAAGGGAAGAATGAAAACACTTGGTTTCCATTGAGCTTAGCTACTTCCTCTTGCCAGCCTTCCCAATAGAAAGGCTTGTAGAAGAGATGTATATCCCCGCTTAGGTCCAGCCGACAAACTCCGAATAGCCGCATTCCATTGGTTCCCCAAGCGAGTGTATCAGGGGCTAAGTAGTACATCTGTCCTAAGTCATCTTGTCCAAATGCTCCCCCATTGATAGCAAAAAGTCCCCCTAAGATATCATCTGCTACCAAAAAGAAATGCAGGAGGTTCCCCATAGTGCTCAAAAGATTTCCCTTTGTTCCACTGAAACATTCCTCTGTCTAACCTCTCACAGCCCAGAGCCTAAAAAGGCGTATCCAGCCTCCATCTATAAGAATACCACCCGTTTCATAGATAATAGCTCCCATAGGCGAACGGGTAGTTATTTGTGCATTCAGTAGTTCTGTTTCTGCTCGCTTGGCATCACGGGGCAGTACTTCATAAGAATTGATGGCCTCTTGCAACCATTCTTGTACCAAGTCCCAACCGGGTTCTTCCTTATTGATCAACTCTTCTAATGTTCTCATATTTTCCTTTATATTAAAAATACTGCCCCTACACTTGTAGGGCAGTATTACCAATAATATTAAATAAAAAAATTATTTTCACGATATAATTTTTGAGCTATCTCTTTAGCTACTTTTTCCAATACAGAAGTAATCTCATCATTAATTTTTTTCCTGCTTTGAGTTGTGCAAGGGTATCCTGGTGAGCTGTGCGAAGGTTATCCAAGTATTCTTTTTCAAACTCACGTACGCGCTCTACTGGAACTTGGCGCAATAGGTTCTTAGATCCTACATAGATAATCGCTACTTGGTCTTCTACTTTGTATGGAGTATTAGAAGATTGTTTAAGGATTTCCACATTGCGCTTTCCTTTCTCAATTACATTGCTGGTAGCTGCATCAAGGTCAGAACCGAACTTAGCAAAAGCCGCCAATTCGCGGAACTGTGCTTGGTCAAGCTTAAGGGTACCTGCTACCTTCTTCATAGACTTGATCTGAGCAGAACCTCCCACACGGGATACAGAGATACCCACGTTAATCGCTGGACGTACCCCAGAGTTGAACAGGTCTGATTCGAGGAATATCTGCCCATCGGTAATAGAAATCACGTTGGTTGGGATATAAGCGGAAACGTCACCAGCTTGGGTTTCTATCACAGGAAGTGCGGTAAGAGAACCACCACCCTTTACAAGGTGTTTGATAGAATCAGGAGGTCATTCATATTGCGGGCTACATTGTCGTCCTTAATCACCTTAGCAGCGCGTTCCAAGAGGCGAGAGTGCAAGTAGAACACGTCCCCAGGGTAGGGCTTCACGTCCAGGCGGGCGACGAAGCAAGAGGGATACCTCACGGTAAGCCATGGCTTGCTTGGAAAGGTCATCATAGATAATGAGTGCTGGGCGACCTGTATCACGGAAGTATTCCCCAATGGCTACCCCTGCAAAAGGTGCATATACCTGCATAGGTGCTGGGTCAGAAGCATTGGCCGCTACGATAGTAGTATAGGCAAGTGCCCCTGCATCTTCAAGGTTTTTAGCGATCCCTGCTACAGTAGAGGCTTTTTTTGACCAATGGCTACATAGATACAGTACACTGGATTACCTGCATCGTAGAACTCTTTTTGGTTGAGGATCGTATCGATACATACGGTAGTTTTACCTGTCTGTCTGTCCCCGATTACAAGCTCACGCTGACCGCGTCCGATAGGAATCATAGCATCAATAGCCTTAATCCCTGTTTGCAAAGGTTCATTTACGGGTTGGCGATAGATTACCCCTGGCGCCTTACGCTCGAAAGGCATTTCGTAAAGCTCACCTAAGATAGGGCCTTTACCGTCAATAGGTTCACCTAAGGTATTGATTACACGTCCTACGATCCCTCCCTACTTTGATAGAGGCGATGGTTTTGGTACGTTTTACGGTGTCCCCTTCTTTTATTTGGGTAGAAGAACCAAGGAGTACCACCCCTACGTGATCTTCTTCAAGGTTAAGCACCATTCCTTCTTGTCCTGATTCGAAATGGACAAGCTCTCCGTTTTTCCACTTTGGAGAGACCGAAAATGCGAGCAATCCCATCTCCTACTTCTAATACCGTCCCTACCTCTTCTAAAGATACCGACGCATCGAAGTTTGCTAATTGTTTCTTAAGAATCGCTGAAACTTCAGCCGCCTTTATTTGTGCCATTATTTTTTTATGTATGAATGTATTCTTTATTTTTGCCTTTATTTATAAAAAGTTACCTATTGACACTTCTATAAATTTCCGTGCAAAGATACAAAAATCAAACCCACCAGCAGTTAAATCACTTTTTAATGATTAATGGTTAATGATTAATGCCAATAATCATTAATCATTATTGACATTAATCATTATTTCCTATTTTCTTATCGTACTTCACATAGAGGAAGGAAGCGATCATAAGCAATACACCAAGTATGACCAATACCACCACTCTGGAAATAGTACTTAGGTGCGCTATATCATAGAAAAATAGCTTGACTAAAGTAAAGAGAATTACAGATATACTGGCTATTCGCATATAGCTTTTGCTCTGATGTATTCCCTTTACAAGCATGAACACACCATAAGACACCCATAAGATGCTCAGCCCCAATTTGTAATTAGCCATAGCTCCCAAAAGTTCTGTCCAGTGTAGCCATTCGCTACTTACCACCCATAGAACAACCCCATAAAGCACCAAATCACGTACCTTATTGTTTTTGAAGTTGATAGCCTCTGCATCGAGCAACTTGTACGTCTGCCATAACAACAGAGCAAAAAGCCAATAGAGCTATATAACGGATGATTACATACATCATGCCAGGGGTATAACTTAGGTATAGCCCTCTGAGTTCGCTGAGCAAATACAAGCCTTGTGTGAGCATGATCATTCCTATAACAAGATTGAAAACCAAGTTGTTAAACAAGATTTTTTTCCTTGCGAATATAGCGCGTATCTATCCATGTAAAGAGTGCAAAAGTAAGCCACGGTATAGACAATAAGCCACATTTGCTTAAAGTACTGCAAACTATCATAGGCTTTCATTCCTGTATCTGCTTCTACTACATATTGGTTTATCCTTATTGCCCAATAATTATATATCTCTATATAAAAAGTGGCATATAGCACTATAAATAGGAGTATATTGATCCCATAATCAAACGTTTCTGAGGCCTTTTTCCTATAACGGCTATTGATATGGGAGATCCCCGCCACTATACCCACATAAAGCAATGAGTTAAGGAAGGTAGTATTGAGAAAAGCTGTTACCTTCTCTGGAATTGAGGCGACATGTTCCTGCATTTCAATCCAATTAGTCCAAAGGCTAAAAAGTCGCTAAAGGGAGTACTATATAGGAGAGCATCTCATACATACGGATTTTTTTGGTACGTCCTACCCAGAAGAGACCTCCTGCTTCCATTGCCCAGAAGAGAGTAATCCAAACCCCTTCAAAATAGATAGGTATGGTAAGGGTCCCAAAAAGAAATGGCCAAGATGAGACTTAGGTACTTCAGCTCCTTGGAAGCGCCCCCGACTACGGGTATAGTAATACACCAAGAAGTGGAAGAGCGCATTGGCCAAAGTGAATACCGTCAGATAATCACGTGTCTGAGCAAATACATTTTTCAAAGGTAAAGGATAGCCCTAACGAATAGAATAACAAGGTATTAGATAGCAAAATAAGAATATCCCCTATGGTAAAAGTATCCTTTGCCCAGAGCTTGCGTACAATGAAGGCAAAATGGAAGATCAGGTAATACACCAATAGGAATGAGAAATAAAGTCCCTGGTTATCCTTGTATTTGAACACATGAAGGGTCAGGTAAAAGTGCCCAAGTAAAGACAAAGGCCGAATGATAGAGCCAGCGCCATTGCTTATAGAAGGATATAATCAATATCCCCACATTGATAAAAAGCCACATAGGAGAGCAGCACCCATACATGTCCGCCCCCATTGCTCAGCAAGAAAGGCACCGCATAGCCTCCTACCATACCAATAAGCGCAATAATCTGCTGGTTGTAGCTCAGAGCAAAACCAAATAGTGGCAACCGTCACAAAGAACATCAGTGCAAAAGCTACCCCTGTGAGGGAACATCTGGTAAAAAGTCATACGCACATAGGTCAGGAAATAGAAAAATCGCCATCGCCCCGCTGACGAGCACCGCACTGAATTTCTCATACTTAGGCTTTTAGGGTAATAGCCCACTCCAAAGAGGGCACCCCCTATGAGGTAACCCAAGATAATACGCATGATAGGACTGATAAGGTCATGGTCTATGGAGTACTTCACCCCAATAAACACCCCAATAAGGATAATGGCAATCCCAATCTTATTAAAGAGATTACCCCCAATGAAGCGTTCCCAATCCTCTTTTTAATCAGTTTAGACCACTCTATCACAGGTTCTCTCGTATCCTTAGAAGCAGAAGCGGTAGCCTTAGGAGGGTAATAGGCGCCTGCATAGCTACCTTTTGGATAGGTTTTTCTATGACCTCTTGGGCCTTTGGTGTTACAACCTCTTGCGCCTTTGCCGCTGGTGTCTCTTGCTCTTTGGCCGCTGGTGTCTCTTGCACCTTTGGCGCTGGTGCTTTTTCTATAGATGGAATTATCTCTTTGTCTGTTACTTGAAATACCTCTTTAGGTTTGGCGTCTCCCTTAGCTGGGGCAGCTGTAGAAAGCTGATCCAACTGGTTCTGCATTAGTAAGACTTTTTGGATAATATAGGACTGGTTACGGAGGATTCCGTCCAATTTTTTGTCCAAGGAAGCCCATTTGTCCTCTAAGCTCATAATTATATGATTTTGTTTGGGACAAATGTACAAAAAATTTTTCAATTTGCTAAGTATATTGTTTGTATGCTGCCTTAAGACGCGCTTTTAACCTGCTGGGCTAAGGAGGCGGGAGCGAGTACCTTTACCGAATCACTAAAAGAGCAAAGTCGCATGACTAAGTCGTAGGGAGCTTCACCATGAGAAAAAGCAAGGGTTAGCTGTACGCGCACCTCTTTATCGTCTTCAGAAACAACTACTTGCGATGGGTGTAGCTTGAGTGTTTTAGCATATTGTCCTTGCTCATAGTTGAAAGAAAGGAGTATCTGTTGGCATGGTTCGCCTTCAGCCATGGAGATCCCATAGAAATGGTCAAAGAACGTTTCCATATCCAATTTTTGGCGTTTTTACCTTTGTCTCTGTTACTCTTAGGGTCGCTCATACGGTCAAAGGCAAATGCCTTGAGCTTGAAAGGCGGTTTGTCGTCCGTAGCGATAAGGTACCAGCGTCCTTGGTATTCCCTTACAGCATAAGCCAACACCTGTCTTTCGGTGGTCTCTTCCGAGTAAAAAAAGCCTTGTAGTGGAAAGTAATCAAGAGGTTTTTTTGTCAATAGCCGTAAGGATAGGGTCAAACATCTCCAACCCTCTTTCGGGTTGGGGTTCCCTAGGAGGATATGCTGATCTTTTTGCCCTTCGGCAGGCCTCCATAAGCAGGAGGTGGTCTAAGAGCAGTTGTTGGTCTGAGAGGGTTTCAGGATCTATTGTCCATACCTTTTCCTTAGCATTAAAGACAATCTCTATACCAAAGGCACTTTCTATATCATCAAAGTCTCTCCTTATGGTTCTATCACTGAAGTTTATTCCCTCTTCCTTCAATTTTTTTCACTGATTTTTTTGTGCTGACAGACCCTTTTTTTATTAGCTGTAAGCAAACTTACTATACGTACTAAACGTTCTATTTGGATTGTTTTTGCCATGATTTTTTTAGTGATTAGTGGTTAGTGATTCTAATAAGTGTTCCCATATACGTTTGTCTATCTCTGCAAAGCCTTCGCCTACGTCATAGTTACCAACTTCTTCCTTTAAGCGGATAGGCTGGGGGCTATTCTTTTGTACATAATCTAAGAAATTAGCCCCTCCACCGCCTATATCTAAAAATAAGCATCCCTGTGAGAACTGTCCATTAAGAGTGTTTGTTTTTTTACCGTATTCATGTTTTTTTAATTTTTTTGATTACGGGTACAAAGGTAAGATAGTAGTTGGACAAACTACGACCGACTAAGAAAAAAATTTTTAGAGAGGAGAAAATTATTCACTATTCGTTATTTATGGGCGAATTGTCTTTCGCCCCTACTTCTATATATCGTCCCCACTCGAAGCCTTCATTTTTCCTCACGCATGACGTAACCGAGTTGGTTGGTAGTCAGAACCGTATTGCCAATTCTGAAATCGGGTTGATTAAAGTGGTGATGGCCATAAATCCAATAGTCAATGGCACTCTTTTCAATAAAATCGGTGAGGTCAAGGACAAAGGCATCGTTCAGTACGCTGCCCAAGTACATTTGTGGGTAGTACTTGAGGGTAGGGACATAGTGGGTAGCCACTACAATATGGTCTATCTCACCCGCTTTCTTGGCTTGGGTAGCTTTTTGACGGCTGTTTTGAGAAACTTAACCGCTGTTTTGTTGAAAGCGTTGAAATCTGCTACTTGTAAGGAGTCTATTTCCTCTCCTTTTTCGGGGTTTTGCACGGTGATATAGTGAAGTCACTCATACCATACTTAATCTTGGCAGCATTCTTCCTTCCGATATGGCTCCACATTGTACAGAGAATCAGTTGGGTACGGCCGATACGCTCGGTATAGTTGTCTACCAAAAAGAGATTGGGGATTTCCTTCATTGGCTGCTCATAGCGGGTAGCGGCGTAGTTGTGTGTAAAGATATAGTACTCATGGTTGCCAGGAATCCAGAACACTTTTTGTAGCCCTTGCATAGGTCAGCTATCTCGCTCTTAAAGAGTACACGAGAGAGCTGTACAAAGGGACACAAATCGCCTGCGATGATCGGGATATCGCCCACGCGCTCTATAGCGTTGTTGTCAATCCAGTTGAGATTATCCTCAAACTCAAGGTGTAAGTCGGAAAAGTATTGTATTTTCATCAAATAATGGTTAATGTTCAATGATTAATGGTTAATGTTGTGGAGCAACCGTTGAAAGCATTCTAATCTTCTAAGACGCAATAAATTGCGTCTTAATGAATTAGATTATAGGGATATCTTTTACTATTGATTTGTATTAATAGCCTTTAATAGGGATAGGAGGTCGTCAGCCATTTCCTGCTCAATCTCCTTTTCTTGAGGATAGTTATTTAAGAATTTTTCTACAAACCAAGCATTTACCTCAAGACTAAAAGGTTCCTTAAAGGTGTTTTTATACACCTCTGTATTTTTCTAACTTTTTAGAACGATCTAAAGAACGGAAAGATATGTATTTCTCATTTTGTTTTTAGGTCAATTCTAAAAATCTAAAACATCATTACCAACACCTTTACATTGAGCCGCATAAATATTTTTCCTTATTTTTTTCATTATAGTGAACTCTAATTTTTCCATCTAATATTTTGTTTATCACTTCAATATTAACATCAGAAGCTTTTTACATTAGGTTTGAAAGGAAAGGAAGTTAGAGGTTTTCCTCATAGAACTCTTTTTATATTGGTATCTATAGCCTCATATTCTGCTGCTGACACGGCGTAAGAAGGGTGAGAAATGGCAAGTACTTGTTTTCCAAACAAATCAGCTCCTTGTACAAAGAAGACGTTCGCTTTTTACCTTTTAGCAAAGTTTTTTTCAATTTTTAGAAATGCTTTCCATACCCTTTAACCCTAAAACAATAATATGTTTAGGCTTGATAATCTCAATAAACTTTTTTTAGTGAATTCTATACAAATTTCTTCTATCTCTCTGTGGTTTGAAATACTTGTGAAAATCTTTTAATTCCTTTTTGTTCCAAAGAAAATATAATTTATAAAACAGTAATTATTGCTTTTCTATTGATTCTCTTATAAACGCAATATTCTTCATTCCTTTAAAGATAGGCCAAGTATCTTTTTCAGCATAAGTTGGATTACCCTTTAATAAGCGTTCAGTGGTCATCTTACCATCTTTTGAACTCCCATTTATCATTTGTCTTTTTGTTCTTTATACTCTCCTTGTGATCCAGGATTTAATCCAATAATCAAAAGTTCAGGATTCATTTTAGCTTCTGACTGTAAGGGGTAGTAAGCTAAGTTAATTTCTTCAGCTATGGGGGTGATTTTTCTCTATCACTTCGGCTGCCCATTGCTGTAATTCTGGGGTGAATGTGTTCATGTTTTTATGTATTAAATTAAGGTACAAATATACTATTTCTAACTCAACCCTCAAAACTTCTAAAATTCTCCAACAAGCGTTCTATATTCTCCTTACCTACAGGGTTTTTGGCTATGCACTTGATAGTCAGGCAGGGAGAGCTGGTGCGCTAAGCAGTACTCTACTAAGTATTTAGCACAGTCATAACCCGAGAAGTCTTCCCCTAAGTCGTGGTCAAAGGAAATAAAAATCAGGCAAGCCCTTTCTCTCAAGATAGGCCACAAACTCCCTCGTAACTATATACACGATCAAAACCCTCTGGAGTAGGGCGCAAGTCATCTAAATACAACTGCATAATTGTTAATTGTCAATTCTTTCTTCCACGCAGCAAAGATATATGCAAATGGACAAACCACGACCATGTGCAATATTTTTTGGGAAAAATATCCCCACTTTTTCTTAGGAGTAGAAGTTTGTAGTTTTATTGTTCGGAGGCTTCATTTATTTTTTTAAAAAAACTCAACTATTTCTGGTTTGTTTGTATATTTCTGAAGTATTTCAGTAAGTTTTTTTCAACCGCTTCATATTTTGAAAAACCTTCTTCTTCATTCCCTATAGCAGAAAAATGCATTACCTTTTAACATCATAATATAGTCTGTATTATCTTCGACCCATTCAAAGTCTTCTGAGAAAGATTCAGCAAAAAGGGATTTGTATTGTTCTTTTTATTTCCAAAATTCCTTTTCCAAAGACAAAAAGCCTTTCTTATTGTAAGGGTAGTATAAAAACTAAATCCTTATCTAAATCACTATTTTTTAGTCCCCACCGAAAATCAATATATGTGTTATACTTTTTCAACTTTAAAATTCTCCCCTACTACGATGTTTTGAAGCTCTTTTTCAAACTTCCAATCGTTTATTTCTTTAAGTAAGTTTCGAACTTCTTGATCATTAGTGTATTTTTCTGATCTTTTCAGTAATAAACTTACGCACTTGTTCTCCTTTGTTGTGGTATTCCCAAAGGAAAACCTCCTCTTTATCTTCTGAGTTACATAGGAGAATATCATTTTTGATCTTTTAGATGCATTAGATAGTTGCTATTACTATCTTGGCTGATCATAAAAATCAGGGAATATATGCTCAAGTCTTTCTTTTATACCGTTCTCTGGCTTTTCCCGCTCCTGCTTTCCAAATGGAAAGCCCTTTGTGTGGTTCATAGATAAAAGGCTATATCTCCCCATGCTCCTCCATAAGTCCAACGAAAATCATTGTAATAGTTGGCCTCATCACAATCTTTGTTATAGGAAAAAAATCAGAATGACATTCTATGGAAGCTAATTGATTGCTAAAATCTTCTGCCCATCGGGTTCTTAGATTATTCATTGTATTGGCGGCTTCTCCCATAGTAAGCCAATCTTCTTTAGTCTTTAATTCTTTTTCTAATGTATTCATATAATAAGTATTTTTTTAGAGTTTGTACTATTCCAATATTCTATATAGTTTTTAACGAGTTGTTAACAATATTGTTTTCTCCTCCCATAGCTTCTACACAAGAGTTGAGCCATTTCACAATATGGTTGTAATATGTCCAACAACTAATAATGCCTCCTTGTTCTTCCAAAGCTAATTTTTTTCAGGATAAGATTCTTTATAATCCTTAGGGTCTCGTGCGTGTTTGCTCAGAAGGTATTCCCCATTGAGGAAGATATACAACACGAGAATGCTTAGGATCTAAGGCTTTCTCTTTATCCCTATTATGAAAAATTATAAATGGCACTTTCCCAATAACGATAGAGTTGATGCGATTGATCCTTAGCTCCATTTGACTTATTTTCTATGGCTATACTTATCCCTAAGCGACGAGATTGAATAGAGAATATCTATTTGGTCTCTGCCATTAGAGCGTTGTTCTACTTCTACTGCCCAATCATTAGGCTCAAAAGCAGTAATATCAAAGCCTAATTTCTTAAGGAATAACTTTAAAAACAACCCTCCTTGCCCATGATTTTTCACGAGGATTAAGGAAGAAACCCAGGATTTGACTATGTTTGGTTTCTCCTATACCCCCAAATACGACTGATGAAACTAATAAAAATTAAAAACCTTCCCCTTTTTCCTCTTTTTCTTTCCATTCAGTTATTGTTTTTTCTGGATATTTGTCAATAATGTTTTGTACTTCCATAATATTTAACATTTTAATATTTATTTTTCTTCTTAAAAACACACTAAGCGCAAGCTCCTTCTACTTCGTCCGGAGTCCGACCAAAGGCTAACACAAAAAGCAAAAAGGAATACCTGCGCTTATAAGGCAGGCATTTCGTCCTTTGCTTTCCTTGTGCTATTGAAATGTTTGGTCGTATTCCGGAGCAGAGAAATCAAAAGCGAAACGCTATATCATGATATTTCTATGGTATGTTTTATCTCAAATATTTAAGTGTTTTTAAAAATTTGCGACAAATATACAAAATTTTTATGACATGTATTTCCTTTTTGCCTATAAAAAAATCTATGGATTTATAAACTTCTTCCTTCCACGATGCAAAAGATAGCCGCCTAACTGGACAAACCGTGTCAGGGTAATTGTTAATTATCAATTGTCAATTGTTAATTATTAGTGGTTAGCCCTCATAACAATTAACGATTGACCGTTAAGCATTAATCATTGATAATCAAGTGTGTTGAAAAAGAGATTAAAAATCAGTTGTTTTACTTTTTCCTTGTAAATATTATTTATATTTGCAGAGTGTTAGAACCATAATCAATGAAAGAAGAAATAACAATGGATCCGAATTATTTATTTGAAATTAGCTGAAGTATGCAACAAGATTGGGGGCATACATACCGTATTAGCAACACGTGCTGCTCTGCTCAGAGACAAGTTTGCAGACAAGTATATTACCATAGGCCCTGACCTATGGCAACACAAGAAAACCCTGAGTTCGTACAAGATGACGCGCTTTTTCCTTCATGGCTCGCTCGTACAAAGGAGGAAGGCCTACGCGTAAGAACAGGGTATTGGAATATAAAAAGGAAAACCCATTGCTATTTTTGGTGGATTTTTTTCCCATTATATCAGTGAGAAAAAAACGAAATTCTTACCTATTATTGGAATACCCAACAGCTGGATTCGCTCAATGCCTCTTGGGACTTTACCGAGTCTGCCCTCTTTGGCTATGCTGTAGGAAAGGTCTTGGAGAGTTTTATCCGTTTCAAGTAGGGGTACGCGAACGTGCCATTGCCCATTTCCATGAGTGGATGAGTGGTACTGCCTTACTCTATCTCAAGCAGGAAGTTCCACAGGTGGGTACCGTATTCACTACTCATGCGACCGTCTTGGGTCGTAGCATAGCTGGCAATGGCTGGGCACTGTACAACTATTTGGAGGAGTACAAGCCTACCGAATTGGCCTACCGCTTCTCCGTACAGCATAAGCACTTCCTAGAAGCTAAGGCTGCTTGCCAGGCCGATGTATTTACTACTGTAAGCGATATTACTGCTCGCGAGGCCGCACACTTCTTAGGCCGTATCCCAGAGGTGGTTACTCCTAATGGCTTTGACGAAGGTCATATAAGCAATCGTACCAGCTTCCTTGAAAAACACAAAAGAGCTGCCGCTAAGCTCCAAGAAGTAGCCCAAAAGGTTACAGGAACTACCTTTGAAAAGAAACCTTTCTTTGTGGCTATTAGCGGACGCAATGAGTTCAGAAACAAGGGAATAGATGTCTTTATCGATGCCCTTCAAAGAAATCAATAAGGATGCTACCTTTGACCGAGAAGTGGTTGCTTTCATTCTTATTCCTTCGGCTTATGAAGGAACTAACACCGTTGGGCAGACTTATACGACTCATTTGGTAACTGATGAATATCACAATACTATCATATCCAAACTAAAAAGAAGCACAACTCTTTAACCAACTGCAAGATAAGGTAAAAAGTGGTATATTGTCCGAGCTATCTTTTGGGCAATGATGGGGTGTTTGACCTCTCCTACTATGACCTTTTGACAGGGGATAGACCTTACTGTATTCCCGTCCTACTATGAGCCATGGGGCTATACTCCTTTTTGAGAGTTTATGCTTTGGGGTGCCTACCATTACCACTACCTTAGCAGGCTTTGGCTCTTGGGCTTTGGCACATTTCCTAACGAAAACTTGGCCTTGAAGGTGCTCCGTCGCGATGACAGCAACTACCAAGAAGTGGTGGTAGGTGGTAAGCCAAATAGAAAAATTGCCCGCCTCTCCCCTACCGCTTACGAAGCGCTATGGGAAGATGCCCAACAGATAGGAAAGGCAGCCCTTTGGGATAAGTTTTTTGTCTATTACCAAAAAGCCTACGAACTCACCCTCAACAAGTTACAGCCACGCTTGGCCAACCTACCTATAGCTGATACCGATGTGGAAGTATGGAGACAATCCAAGGTAGTCAATACGCCTTTCTGGCGCAGTGTGATCGTACACCGTGCTACTCCTGAGAAATTCAAAGCCCTTGAGGAATTGGCTAAAAACCTTTGGTGGTGCTGGAACGAAGAAGCTGAACAACTTTTCAAGAGCATAGATCCTGAAGAGTGGCGTCGTGCACATAAGAACCCTATTTTTGCTACTTGACTCCATTTCACTCCAGTAAGTTCAAGGCCTTGGAGAACGATGCTGCCTTCATGGCACGTTTGGATAAGGTATACAAAGACTTCTTGACTTACATGGAAAAAGAAGAAAGAGATGACCAATCCTTCCATCGCTTACTTTAGCATGGAATTTGGTTTGCACTCTTCTCTAAGATCTACTCTGGAGGTTTTGGGTATCTTGGCCGGCGACTACCTCAAGGAAGCCAGCGACAAGGCTACCAAGATCACAGGGGTGAGCTTGCTTTACCGCTATGGTTATTTCACTCAGAAGATTTCCGCCTTTGGTAATCAAGAGTCCGAATATGAAGCTCAGGACTTTCACCAAGATTCCCTGTCTCCCCAGTGCTTGACAAGGATGGCAAATGGCTAAAAATCTCCTTGGCCTTGCCTGGTCGTACGCTCTATGCACGTGTATGGCGTGTGGATGTAGGGCGTATTGAGCTTTACCTCTTGGATACTGACTATGAGGACAATAACGAAGAAGACCGCACCATCACTCACCACTTATATGGAGGTAACTGGGAGAACCGACTCAAGCAAGAAATGCTTTTTGGGCTTGGGTGGTATCAAGGTGCTCCGTAGCTTAGGTGTTTTCCTATGATATATACCACTGCAACGAAGGACACGCCGCCTTAATTGGTTTTGGAACGTTTGAACAAATTTATCAACGAACATCACCTTTCTTTCTCCGAAGCGGTAGAAGTGGTTCGTGCCTCTTCCCTCTTTACAACGCACACCCCAGTACCTGCGGGGCATGATGCCTTTGAGGAAACTATGCTACGGGCTTTCATAGGCGACTATGCCGAAAAAAACTCCATGTGGATTGGCAACAGATTCTTTCCCTTGGTAAGATCAATGTGAATGATCCTCATGAGAAATTCTCCATGAGCTTCTTGGCTGCAAACCTCTCTCAGGAAGTCAATGGGGTGAGTATGCTCCATGGCGAGGTAAGCCGTGATATCTTCAAAGATATGTGGAAAGGCTACCTACCAGAGGAACTCCATATCAGCTATGTAACCAATGGAGTACACCGTCCTACCTGGACTTCGCCTCTATGGAAAGAAGTGGAAGAAAAGTACTTCAAGAAAGAGGCTGGTGCCTATACAGAAGCATCGTTTCGAAGGTATTTACGATGTTCCTGATGAGAAAGTAGCCCAAATCAAGCAAGAACTCCGCTCTAAGCTCATACGCCGTATCAAACACAACCCTAACCGATAGTCAAAATATCACCTATTTCACTCCTCGTGAGATTGTGGAAGTATTTCGATTCTCTACGTGATGATGTACTTACCATAGGTTTTGCCCGTCGTTTCGCTACTTATAAGCGTGCTCACCTGCTCTTTACCAATCTAGACAGAGCTTGATGCGATTATCAATAACCCAGAACGTCCCTGTACAGTTTATCTTTGCTGGAAAGGCTCACCCCTGCCGACAAGGCTGGGCAAGACCTCATCAAGCATATAGTGGAAATATCCAAGCAGCCACGCTTCTAGGAAAGATCATCTTCCTCTCTAACTATGACATGGACTTGGCTCGTACCCTGATCCAAGGGGTGGATGTATGGATGAACACGCCTACACGTCCGCTCGAAGCCTCTGGTACTAGTGGAGAAAAGGCCGCTATGAACGGGGTGATGCACTTTTAGTGTACTCGATGGCTGGTGGGTAGAAGGTTACCGCGAAGATGCCGGCTGGATGCTTCCCTCAAAAACGTACCTATGAAAACCAAAAGTACCAAGACGAACTGGATGCTGAGCTGATCTACAACATCATAGAAGACCAAATCGCTCCTGCTTTCTATAACAAGGACAAAGGAGGGCAAAGGTATTTCCATAGAATGGTGTAACTTTATCAAGAATACCATAGGTAAGGTAGCTCCTAAATTTACGACCTATCGTATGCTTACTGATTATGAAAAACCAATACTACTATCCACAGCAAAAACGCTCTAAACTCCTTAGAGCCAACAACTTCGAGAAGGCCATTGCTCTTTCTCAGTGGAAGAAGAAGGTTAGCCAAGAGTGGGCACATATACGAGTGGAGAAAGTGGTTGCCCCTAAGCGAGACACCGAACTGATCTCCTTGGGTAAAAAGTATGAGGCCACTGTAGACCTCTACCTAAGCGAACTTACTCCTGAAGATATAGGGCTTAGAACTAGTGGTTACTCATAAGGAAGAAGGTACGCTAAAGGTAGACCAACTCATTCAGGCAGAACTTATTTCCTTCTCTGGCCCGTGTAGCTACCTATAAGCTCTCCACTGCCACTGAGGGTGCAGGCCTCTTTATGATTGCTTTGCGACTCTATCCTAAGCATGAACTCTTGCCTCACCGTCAGGATTTCCCATTGGTGAAAGTGGCTCTAAAAAGTGAGTTTTGAGTTTTTGAGTTTTTAATTACTCAGATTAAAAATTCAAAACTAAAAACTAAACACTAAAAAGGCTGTCCTTCAGGGCAGCCTTTTTAAAAGATTATCAACAAAATGAAAAAGTTATAACCAACTTTGTCGGAGATAGGATAAAAAGTTGTATTTTAGCTCCCTGAAAAAAATGCACTTTATACAGCGGGCAACTTCTTGATTATAAGAGTGTTCGCTGTAACCAATTACTTAAAAATAACAATGTACTCAAATAAAGATGAACGCTGGGGAGTGATTTCTCGTTATGAGACCCCTGCTAGCGAACATAAGGTGAGTTTTTTTGATAGCTATCAGTATGAGGATATTATCCTTTACTATTTTGAAAATGCCAAATATGCCAAGGCCAAACAGGCCATAGACACAGCCCATAGCCAATTCCCTTTGTAGCTGCTCTTAGGGCTCTTGCAGGCCGAGATGCTGATCTATGAGGATAACCTTCAGCAGGCAGGTGATATCTTGGACGAAATCCTCCACGAGGAGCCTTACAATGCCGAGATATACGTGCAGCGCGCCCACTTATATTCTAAAAATAACCATACCAAGGCCATAGAACTACTCCAGTATGCCCCTTTCCTTCAGTGATGACCCTTCGGATATTGATTCTCAGATTGCCATGGAGTATATGTATATGGAGTCGTATGCCCTGGCCAAGAAATATTTCAAACGCTGCCTAACGCGCGATCCTGAGGGATTATTTTTTCCTACAACAACTCCTACACTGTTTTTGATTTCTTAGGCGAAAACGAGCAGGCTATACAGTTCCTTACTGCCTTTCTTGACAACAATCCTTATTGCGAAGTGGCCTGGCATAGCTTAGGTAGGCAATATATGGTACAGAACAATTTTCAAGAGGCACTCAGGGCGTTTGATTTTGCCATTATCAGTGATGACACCTTCACGGGCGCCTATTTTTGAAAAAGGAAAAGTATTAGAACGCCTCAAGGAATACAAGTTGGCCATAGAGAACTATAAGATTACCCTTTCTCGGACGATCCCTCGTCTTTTGCCCTATTTGCGCATTGGCAATTGCTATGAGAAGTTGGGCGATAGAGTGATGGCTGAGCAGTATTATTTCAAGGCTGTACACGAAGACCCACAGTCGAGTAAGGCTTGGCTAGCCTTGGTGGATTATTATGCTAGGGAGAATGATTATGAAAAAGCCGAAAAATACGTCAATCAAGTACTGCTAAACGAAGGAGACAATCCTACCTTTTTGCGTCGTTGTGCTGAGATATACGCCCATGTAGGCCGCTTGGAAGAAGCCAAAGCAGATATTCAACCAAAGCCATGGATCTGGGGCGTTATTCTTATGACCGTCATACAGACGATTGATTAACACAAAACACTAAATAAGAACATATATGGAACATTTCCAAAGCTGGAGCGACCTTGTAAATCCAGAGTTTTACATTAAGTTAGGTGGATATTGGTTGGTATTATTCATCATCTTTGCCGAGACAGGGCTTTTCATAGGCTTTTTCCTCCCTGGGGATAGTCTCCTATTTATTTCTGGTATCTATGCTGTACCTATGGTAAGGGATACCTTTTGGTATTACAGGTAGTGATTTCTTGGATACGACCATCATAGCCTCCTCTATCGCCCTGGCGGCTATCATAGGTAATATGGTCAGTTATTGGTTTTGGTAGGCGTAGCGGACATGCGCTTTACGAACGTAAAGATTCGTTCTTCTTCAAGCGCAAATACCTACTCAAGGCCGATGTTTTCTATAAGCAGCATGGTGCCGTTGCGGTCATCGCTGCTCGTTTTCTCCCTATTGTACGTACTTTTGCCCCTATCGTAGCGGGGATTGTAGGGATGCGCCGAGGCCAGTTCATGGTATACAATATTATAGGTGCCATAGCATGGTCTTTTACCCTTGTTTTTATGGGACACTACCTAGATAAGCTCTTTATAGACCAATTTGGCATGAGATCTCAAAAAGCACTTAGAGCTAATCGTCCTCTTCATTGTACTGATTACCACTGCACCTGTACTCATTAAATTAGTTAAAAAGATAAGACTATAGTGACTAATGACAAGTGACTAATGACTAATTCCACCATAGGGAATCAGTCATTAGTCACTTGTCATTATTTTTACTTTTTACCTTTTACTTGTAGAAAGGTGGTAGTGTCTGAGCTTGTGTTCCTTCTGCCTTGCGGTGCTAAAAGCAAGATACACGCTTGAGGTAGCCAATCACACGAGTGGCATGATCCACATTCTCGCTGTGGCACTCTGGGCACTCAAAGAGTGTACGCTTATCTATATGGTTGCATTCATTACAGATTGTAATACGAATATTGAAACAGAAATAGTTACAACCCGCTAAAGCCGTTGCATTGAGCAGCTTGAGGAAGCCCTCTCTGTTGGGTGTCTCTTCCAAATTGAGGTGCAGAGCAGACCCCCGTCTAAGTACTCGATAAACTCCTTGCCGTGGAGGATAATCTTGTCCAAGACATTTATATGGTCGTCTTCCACTGCATAGAAATAGAATTATAACACTCACGTGGAGAGAACAAGCCTGATTTCTTGTCCCAAAGGGCGTTCTTCACCCTAAGTTTTTCCGCAGGGACAAACTCGGTATTGAACATATAACCATATATCTGGCGTGCCTTGCGGTTTTCATCATAGATAATCTTGAGGTGGTGGCGTACAAACTCCTTATACTGCTCATTGTTGGTAGGGGCAATATCCAAGTATTCGGCGGCCTCTACCATACCATTAATACCAATTGTCAAGAACTGCTTGTCAAGGGAGATAAAGCCCGCATCATAGACCGGTAGCAGTCCTGCATTTTTGTACTCCTCTATAAGTTTGCGAAACGCCACTTGGTACTTATGTATTTTTACGTACCTCCTCAGCAAGGTTGCGTTTTTGCTGAATGAGGCGGTTCATATTTAGTGTAATCACATTGATAGACCCCGTGGCCACGCCCCCTGCCCCTAAGGAATAACTAAAGGTATGGTCGGAAATCTCGTTGCGCAAGCGGCTGGCAGGAAGCGAGGCTATCGGCACTCTCGGACTGATAGACAAAGAAGGAGTTCCCTCGCTGAGTTCCCCAGCACACATATTGGCAAAATCTTGATCCACAGGCTTGCCCTTAGCCGTAAGCATAGCCGCTGTTACCACAGGGAAAGTGAGGATCGCTTTAAGGCGTTCGGCATTGAACCACTTGAGGAAAAAGTGTTGCAACTTGAAGAGCCTATCATAGCTAGGGCGGCTCATATCAGGGAAAACAAACTCACCAAACATGCTGTCAAAGTAAGGCTCATCATAGAGGGAGATATTCCAAAAACAGACTGGTAGCCACGGGCTGCCGCAGGCTGGTTAATGGCATAGACTACATGCTGGAGGTGGTTCTCTATCACCTTGGGGTGTGTTTCAAATAATCCTCTCCATAGTCCTTGGTGGCAAAGTGGTCAAAAATAGAGCAAAAACTCCACTGTAGCCAAAGCCCCTGCAAACTGGGAGCTAATGGCAAAGACCAGATTGACAAACTCCCCACAGAAGCTCTCCAAGTGCTTAGGGCACGGCTCTCCCCTCCGAGCTTTATCAGCCCGTCCAAGAGGAAAGGATACATACTGATAGACACGCAATAAGGCTTCAGAGAAGTCTCATCATGCACATAGATCTCGTGCGCCTCTATCTGGCGAATGTATTCCCCAGCGAGTTCTTCCCCGAAAAGCTGCGCTATCTTGCGGCGTACCAGTTCGCGGTTGATTTGGATATTGATATCCTGTTGATTTCCGCCTCCATGGTAGCGATGTTCTTGCTTGTTACATTGGCATTAGCATCTACCTGAGAGGCGGTAGCGGCATTTTTCCGCATGCAGATATTGATTTATAAACTCAATTTTCTGCTGGATTTGATTTTTGTGTAAGTCGAATCATAGGATCTGATTTATAAGTTATTAGTGATTGGTGGTTAGTTGTCAGTGGTTGGTGGTTAGTGGTTGAGTGGTTAGTTATCCGATCACTAACTTCTAAATTACTGTCTTCTGACTTCTGATTACTAATGATGAAACATTTCATTGAGTATTCTCCCAGTGCTTACCTCTATAAAGCGCTGGTTGGTAGTAGCTTCTGATAGGCCGCCCAAAGCCTCTATCCAGGGGCCTGCCTTTAAGCCAAGTAAGTTCCTCTTTGATAGCCGTAGGTACCTTCTCTTCTGTAAGTCCTGTATAGAGACAGGTATGCAGCCCATAGGCACGGGCAATTTGTAGTTTGTGGATAAGTGCTGCCTCTTCCCATTCGCCCCCATAAAGAGCACACAGGAGATCATATCCTTATAACGCTCAAGGGTAGTGATAAACACCTCATCGGTCAGCGAGTTCCCTGTGCCCTTTTTTTCCACAGAAAGGGCGAATGACACCCCTTGCAGCGCAGCGGACAGCCAGTTACACTCACACATAAGGTGATTTGCCCAGGCACCTCTTGCAAAACTATTTGTAGGTCAGCGTAATAAATCATATACATATCTTTTTTGTGGTATGGCAAAGTTAAGGAGAAAAAAAGAGGCTTTTCCCCCAATAGGATAAGTTATCAACCGAGTTTTTCAACAAGGGTTAATTATTTGTCAATAGGCAGCTTCTTTGATACTATAAAAATTTATTTAGAAAAACACTATTTGCTGATTTTTAAACGCAATTTATTGCGTCTTAACGAATGGACTATACAATATTTTCTACTATCGATATTATTTCTATCTTTCTTAAAACAAGAGAAAAAACCTCCTTATTTCCACTAAAAAGCAAAAAGACTTGATTTTACATGTCCTAGGAGTAAAAAGCAAAATTTAACGCAAAACAAGCGAAAACACACACCGTTTTTCCTTGCCAATCCAGAAAAAGACGTACCTTTAGGGGCGCTAATTAAAATTCATAAAGAGATATGAACTTAAAAATTATTCTTATTGTGTCCCTTTGTCTTTACGACAATGGCTTTTTGACAACAAAACCGTAAAGGGTAGTGTAAAAAGACAGTAAAGAGAAACCTGTGGCGGGTGCTACTGTGATCGTAGTGGGTACCAGTCGCGCAACCACTACCTCCCCGAAGGAGCAGGGCTGTTATATAATCATATTATAATCTGATTTATAATATATTAAATTCATAAGTTCTTTAAAATTACTGATTCTACTCCATAGCTAACTTAATAGAGTCCTTTCCATTGAGACGAAATAGATTGATTGATATATTTCTCATTATTGAAAGATTCTCAGGAGCATTCCCAGATTTGGTTTTACTCTTATCCTCTATCATTAGTGTATCCTTTACCCAATGTAAAACGATTTTTCTATACCCCAATGAGAACGTATATGATTTTGCAAAGAACTTAGCTTTATTTTTAGCAATACTGCTTATATGATAAGCAATTTCGGTGCTTTCTTCTCCTTTTTTCTTAACATAGCGTGTAGTTTCTATAATTCGCTTTATACCAGACCATTCAGGAGAAATTCCCTCAATATTTTTATAGACCTTTGTAATACGCAACTCATCACGTCCCTCTCTGAGGATTGTTCTTGATAAGTATCCATTAGGTATTTTTCCTAAGGCTATATTCTTTTTATCTGATTAAAAGATTCTTTTGATTGCTTTTTACTTGTACAATGTAATCATTTTTTTGACTTTACAATAGTTTCAAGAGTTGACAATGTGAGCGCATCTAAGGGTAATAATTTCACCCTCAATATCTAAGGCTTGTAAGAGTTTTTGAACAGTATAAATTTTCAGACTCTTTTTGTTCTCAATTTATCACAAGCTATTACAATACCTCTTTGAGAAGCAAAAAAACACTTATCAATGAAACAAAAATTTTTGATAATTATTTTGAGGATCTTTAATAGTCCCAGCAATTGCTTTTCCATCAATGGCAGAGTGTTTCACCTTGACACATTGGTAAAAATTGAGCTGCCCACTGATTGAATTTCTGTCGCAAAATCGTCAAAATCAATTTCCATAAATATCCTCCTAATAGAACCATATGTAGGTACTTTACAGAAAGTTAGATATTTTTGAACTCCCATTGGTTTTCTTTGAGAAACGACCTATTTCTCGATAGCCAGTATAGCCAGACATCATTGCTGTTAAGCACATAATCAAAAAGTTAGGCATCTTATGGCGAATGCCACGTCTTTTTCTAGTATCCTCTATACTAGATAACATTTCTATCAGTGTCATAGACTTTTTACATTTTATTGAGTGCAAAAATAGTAATTTTAAAAGAACTTATACAACTTTATAACAGCCCTGCCCGAAGGAGGGTATTCTATTGAGGCCCAGGCCGAGGAAACCCTACAATTCAACGCTCAGGGTATCAAAACGTTCAAAGGAAAGTGGGATTAGAAACTACTATTGATGTAGTACTTCCTCTTACTTCGAAGATGCAAAAACAGTAGGAGCTCTTGGTATAGAGCGTGATGCCAATGCTACAGGGTACTCGAAACTACCCTTGAGGGAGGTGACAACCTCAAAGGAAAAACCGCAGGACTGCCGCTGCAGGAAGTGGTATGGGACAGACTAAGATGACACTACGTGGTACAGGTTCTGTAACAGGAAGTAGCCAGCCACTGATTGTTATCGATGGAGTGCCTATGGCTGAAATGGGGAGATGGTATGGAAACTCTGCATCTGAAATTAACAAAGATGACATAGAGTCCGTATAGTACTTACCGGTGGAGCTGCTACCGCCCTCTATGGTAGCCGTGGTGGTAATAGGGTCATCCTCTATACTACAAAATCAGGTAAGGGAGGAAAAACCAATATCGATG
>BNJS01003481.1_pt1:0-37500 | contig 53369 bp, 63 predicted proteins | sample 8540461 | NCBI WGS metagenome assembly BNJS01 (sample SAMD00202454, study PRJDB9452) | human saliva metagenome | isolation source: human saliva | place: Japan
AATCTCAAAAATTTGTTGAGTATATATTGCCAAGAACTTCAGAAAATCCGGAATAAGTACTCAAAGCCTAATAAATAGATTGATAAAGCCATAGCTATATCTTCATCTGATTGATTTACTTTAGCGGATATCTTTTTTAATTCTTTGTATACGCTATCATGTGGTACCTTAACCTCATCGCCTCCTTCAGCGATTACTTATGAAATAATAGATGGAAGCACCATACAAATTTGGTAGAAGGCATCTTCTTGCCCTGTAACTAAAGCTATAGAATTGATCCATACTTACTCTACGTATTCTTCTATGAGACACCGATCTTCCATCAACTGTAGTAGACCATTTAATATTTTGTGACTTTTTCGCAATAGCTTCCACCAAAAAGCAAGCACAATCATCATCGTTTAAGAGTTGATTTTGCATCTTAATATAAGTTTTTCCGGAAGCGGAGGAATTCATCGTATTATGCTTATTCTTCATTTCCACATAAATTGTCCCTTTACTTTATCTCCCTCCGCAAATCAATTCCTGATTCTTTTTAAACACAACATCCCAGCCGCCTTCTGTTCCATTGTCCGGAACATGACAGCCGGAAATGTATTGAAATATTCTCTGATGGAAATATCCAATATCGTTATTATTGGACTTATCTCTTTGCCTGAAAATTTCATTACCAATAATTTCTTCCCATGAAGATTGGTAAACAGTCTTATCAAAAATCATTTTAACAGGGTCAATAATATTCTTATTAAATCTCACAATATCAAATGACTCTAGTTTCTCTCCATATTTATCAATCGTTGCTTTTAACGTGCTTGATTAAATTCTCTTGAGATATAAATTGTAATTTCCAGTCCATTATTTTTGCTCCTCAGATAATGCGTTATATATTGATTTCCCAATTTCATAGCTAAGATTTACCGGAACAGCATTTCCAACTTGTTTATACTGTGACATAACACTTCCACAGAATTCCCAGTCATCCGGAAAACTTTGGCACCGAGCATTTTCTCTAACAGTGAATGGTCGAGCCTCTAGGGGATGACATCTCTCTGTTTGTTTTTGAGAGGAGTGGTTAAAACCGTTAATGATGGTTCATCCATACTCATCCTCCGAAGAATCCCTGTTCTTCCACCTTCCATATACCAACAGCTTTTCATATACTCTTTAGCCAGATTTTCATCTATATCTCTCCAATATCCACCGGGGGGCACTAATTCAAATAATTCTTTTTTACTCTCTCCATAGGATACTCCTATACTGGGAGGTACATCCAACAATATATCTTTTAATAAAGGTTTATACTCATACGCTTTTGGGAAATCGTATTTGATTTTATCTTCCAAATCTTTCCGTATTCCTATGGTAATCAGTCTTTCTCTCTTTTGGGCTACGCCATAATCCCAAGCATTTAATACTTTCTTTTGAATAGTATATCCTGCACTTTGGAATATATTAAGCATTGTTTCGTACGTCTTCCCCTTATCATGGGTGAGTAAGCCTCGAACATTTTCAAACAAAAACATTTTCGGCTGTAATTTTTCTAAGAATACCGCATAGTGGTAAAATAAAGTTCCTCTTGCATCTTCCAAGCCGAGACGTTTCCCAGCATAGGAAAAGGCTTGGCAAGGTGCTCCTCCAGATAAAAGATCCAATTCTCCCTTTTTAATACTAAAGTATTGCTCTAAATCCAGTTTAGAAATGTTGGCAATGTCTTCACATATAACTCTCCAATTCGGTCTATTCTTCGATAAAGTATTACATGCATCTTGATTAAATTCTATTAATCCTAAAGACTGGAAACCGGCTTTTTCCAATCCAAGAGCCAAGCCACCTGCCCCGGCAAATAATTCTATTGCTGTAAACATAAATACCTTTCTACTCTATTTTCCTAATATGACCCTCTATCATCGGAGTTACCCTGAAATTTCTTAATTTTCCTCCGTCAAAAGGAGCAGCTTCTCTTCCCGAAGCTGTAAAGCCTTGGGAATCTCCTGCATTTTACCATAGGGACCGTCTCTTTGCACCAAAAAGCAAATTTCGCCCTCACCCTTTTCCGGCTGAAAATAAAAGTTTTGCTCAAAGGGAAGCTCCGCCTTGGAAAGCAGCTTCACCGGCACAGCATTCTCCTCTTCTCCGGAACAAAGCGGAACAAAATCATGGGCACGATAGCCGATGGCGGAGAAAGCTTATCCGGAATTTCCCGCTCCATCGTAAGCTCCAGCCCCCAGTCCTCTATGAAAATGCTATGCTCTCCCAGCTTTTTCGCCTTTGCGATATTTTTACAGCCGGTCAAAATCGCCGCCTGTCGGTTCTTCGGCTGTCGAAAAACTTCCTTGGTCTCACCCTGTCCAATCACCTTCCCCTCTTGCAGCATAATCACTTCCTCTGCAAAGCGGTAAATCTCATCCGGGAGTGAGAAACCATGATGGCCTGCCCCGGAAACTCCTCCAAGTGCAGCATCAGCTCTTCCTGCATCTTATCCCGTAAATACAAGTCCAAGGCAGAAAAAGGCTCATCCAGAAGAATCATTTTCGGCTCATTGGCAAAGATGCGGGCTAAAGGCAACCTTTGCTGCTGCCCTCCGGAAAGCTCCCCGGGAAAACGCTTTTCCAGTCCCGAAAGCTCCATTTTTCCGAAGCAAAGCGAAAAATCCGCTCCGACCAGCTCTCTTTATTCGCCTTACCCTGCATAGCAATGGCAATATTTTCCACACCGTCAAATGGGGAAAAAGGGCATAGGACTGGAAAAGATAACCGATTCTTCTCTTTTGAGGTGGCAGATTGATTTTTTTCGAAGAAGAAAAAAGGCAAGAATCCCCCAGCAGAATCTCTCCCTGCTTGGGCGTCACAATCCCAGCAATGCTCTTTACGCATACTCTTACCCGAACCCGAAGCCCCCAAAATTCCAATCCGCTTTTTATTAGAAGAAAAATGAATATCCAAAAGAAAGCTATCCAAAGGAAGCTGCAAGGACAGCTTACAAAAAGACGATTGTTCTGCGTTCTCCATTACAACTCCTTTCAAAACTTTCTATTTTCGGCTTTTGCTTAGAAGCTGTAACGCCGTCATGCAAAACAACGAAATCAGCATCACCACCCCTACCCATACTCCCGCAGTCACATAGTCCTGGTCCTGCATCACAAGGGCAATTCTTTGGGAAATGGTGGCGGTTTTTCCGGGGATGTTTCCCGCCAGCATGGATGTGGCGCCATACTCTCCCAGAGCTCTGGCAAAGCTTAACACCGCGCCCGATAGGATTCCCGGACCGGAAAGGGGCAGAATAATCTTCCAGAAAATCTTCGTTTCCGACAGTCCCAAGGTTCTTCCCGCCTGCACCAGATCCTTCGGAACCAAGGCAAAGCTCGCTTTGGCATTCCTATACATTAAAAGGCAAAAGAAATTACCGTTGCCGCAAGAACACAACAAAAGGACTGAACCACTTTAATGCCGAAATGAGAAAAACAAAAATGCCCTAGGTCTCTTTTGCTGAAAAAGCAAAAGCAAAAATAACCTGCCACCGTGGGGCAAGACCATGGGAAGGGGTCAGAGCGCTGTCAACGATGGATTGCCAGGGGCTCCTTCCATTTCCCTACCTTTTGGGCTATCCCCCAGAAAGAAGCAAATCACCGTGGTGATACGAGGCTGTCTTTGGGGATATCCATGAGGACTCCAGTCTAACGACCGGAGTCCTGCTAATAATTCATTCATCATTATTTTACGTCAGTATCGAAATAATACTTCTGGAAGGTGGTCTTTGCATTGTCGGAAGTTACATAAGCAATGAAATCCTTTGCCGCATCCTGCTCTTCCTGACTTGCTTCTTCGTTCTTAATCTGCGCACTAGGATGAGATGACATTTCCGGTCAAATCGTAGGCACCTTCTCCAGAATCTGAGCTTGTCCTCATAACCGTAGGTATCGGAATAATAGGTGGTTCCTACTTCGGAGGATCCCTCTACCACTGCCGCCAAAACCTTGGAAACGTTGGACTGCTCAGAAATTTCTACACCGCCTAAAGCTTCAGATACTTCCTGAGTACTAATCTTGAGACATCCTCCGTCTCCGGGAAGAAATTTTTAAAACAACAAGAGCCTGTCTTTGTGTACTTTCCTACAGGAGACAGTACCGTCTGCCAAGGCGATGGACTTCGCATCCTTCAAGTCTCTAAACCGGTAACCTTGGTTCCGCTGTCCTTTAAAGTAACTACGCAAAGCTGGTTGTTGACTACATTTTTCTACTTCCCTCTACAAGGTTTCCTTCTCCCTCCAAAGTATCCATCTGCTTCTGTGCAGCGGGAAGAAAATGTCGCAGGCATAGCCTTCCTGAATCTGGCTTTGAAAAAGCTTTCCGGAGGGAATCCGCGTTAAATACCAGCTTCCCACCTCGGGATGCTCCTTCTCGTACTGCTGCCCAGGTCTTCCATCACATTCTTTAAAGAAGCTGCTACGAAAAACCTGTACTTCGGTCTTCTCTCCATCCTCTTTTGCAGCCTCAGTAGCATTTTCGGAAGCGCTTTCACTAGCCTATCTCAGAGGCCTTCTCTGTTGTTGCCGCAGCGGTAGTTTCAGTCTTCTGGCTCCTCTGAGGCTGTCATAGCCAATGTTGCTGCAAAGGGCTAGAGCAAGACCCTACTTTCTTTTCTTCATACTTTTTCTCCTTTTTATGTTTTCTCTCCCCAACCTCTTCGTTCTTCCTCCGGAGGCTTTAGGAAAAAGTAGTGAGCTTCATCTATATCCATTCTCAGAGAACTTCAAAGAAAGCAACAGGCCTAATCATACCCATCTCAGAAAATTTCAGGAAAAGTAGCGTACTTAATCCGTATCCGTTCCCCGAAGGATTCCCAAACCGTGGAATAAATCCGGGAAAAGGTAGTCCAGATTCTCCTTGCAGGCCTTGGGACTGCCGGGAAGGTTGATGACCAGAGATTTCTTTCGAATGCCGGCAGTCTGACGACTGAACATGGCCTTCTTGGTGATGGACAGGCTATAAGCGCGTAAAGCTTCCGGAATCCCCGGTACTTCTCTTTCACATACCGCCTTGGTGGCTTCCGGCGTGCAGTCCCTTTCGAAAATCCGGTGCCCCGGTGAGTCAGAATCAGAGAAATCTGCCGCTGATCCGCCAGTCTCTTGATTTCTTTTCTCCAACTCCGGCCTTCCGTCAGGAAGGAGAAGCTGTTCCTCCACAATCATTCCCTGATTTTTCAAAAACTCCGCAATTACGGGGCCGGACTGATCCTCATATACCCCTTGGGAGGCTCTGTCCGACAGGGTAATCACTGCCGCAGTAAAAGGTCTATCGCTTTCGGGAGAATTTCCACCGGATCCCCCACCCGGATTTTTCCTCCCTTTTTTACCACGGAGAAAATGCCTTCTCTAGGCATAATACAATCTCCCATACGATGGAAGATGGCGCAGTGGCTGTGACAGGCCTTTCCAATCTGGCTAAGCTCTAAAATGCAGTCTCCTATATGAATTTCACTGCCCACACGGATACTTGGGACAGGTCAAATCCCTCTATCACCAGATTTTCTCCGAAGGCTCCAAAGTCCACCTGGCTCCCTTCTTCCGAAAATCATCTATTTTCTCAAAGGCTAAAAGACTCACCTGTCTATGCCATTTTCCGGCATGGGCGTCCCCCTGAAGACCGAAGTCCTCCACCAGAAGAGCTTCCTCTACCTCTGATTTTTCCGTTCCCTTTTGCTCGCTCAAGCAAATGGCTAATACTTTTCCCATAAAATCCTCGATTCTAGCCGCCGATTCTTCCCATTTCCCGTTTTTCCGTCACCTCGGAAAGCTTTTCTAAGCAATGGCTTTCGGCTTTGCCCAGATACTTTCTGAATCTTTTCCAACAAAATTTCATCCCTTTGTTCTTCTGAAAATGCGCATTTCGCAGACATTCCCGTACATCTATACTGTTTCCGAAGCACAGACAGGGCTTAATCTTTCCTGTTGCGGTCAGACGGATGCGATTACAATGGGAGCAAAACTTTCCATGCATGGCAGAGATAAAGCCTACAGAGCCCTGAAATCCGGGAATTTTATAATACTTTGCCGGGCTAGTTTCCATGGGTGGAAATGTCCTTTGTCATCTCGGATAAATCCTTTTTAATTTCTCCAGTAAAAAGTCATTGCCAATACCGTTTTGCTCTTTTCCGTAGCCAATGGGCATCATTTCGATAAAGCGAAGGTCAGAGGATATTTCTTGCAAAGCGCCAAATAGGGCAAAGATTTCATCCTCATTTACTCCCTTTTGTAAAACGGTGTTCAGCTTCACAGGAATTCCGCTGGCTACTGCCTCCTTGATGCTCTGAAGTACCTTGCCCAAGGCATCAAAACCGGTAATCTCATAAAGCGCTCCGGAATCAAGGTATCCAAGCTAATATTGATGCCGTCAGGCTCATTCCTGAAATCTTGGCAATGCATCGGAAAGCAGCAATCCGTTGGTGGTAATCGTTACCTGCTCCACTCCGAGAAGAGCCTTTAGGGAAGCCATAAAATCCACAGCTCCTCTTCGCACCAGAGGTTCTCCTCCGGTAACCTTAAAGCGGGTAATGCCGCAGGCTACTGCGGCCTTTGCCACCCTGCAAAAGCTCCTCATAGCTCAGCAAACGCTCCATGGGAAGAGGATTCTCAGCCCATTGGGCATACATATGGCAATGCAAATTACAGCGGTCCGTAATGGACATTCGCATATAATTGATTTTTCTTTGGAACTTATCCTCCATCCTCTACTCTCCTGACAGCTCGATACTGTTTTTCTTGCTCTAATAAATCGACTCAATGGCTGGTAGCCACTATTCTCTATGAATATCGACTCTTACAATCAATTCCGATACTCTAATATCTCTCCAAAAGGATCTCTAAGATTCCGCCGCAAACCATTCCCTCTTCCGCCGCAGCATCATCCGTCAAATCCACGTGATACAGCAGGCCTTCCGGTGCATTTTCCAGAAAAAGCTCCCGGCTTTTCTGAATCACCTCCGCCTCTGCACAGCCCCCTCCTATGGTGCCGGTAATTTCTCCCAGGGGATTGATGGACATCTTCGTTCCTACCGAACGGGGAGCGGAGCCCTTTCTTTCGATAATGGTGGCCAGTACCAGCTTCTCTTCCTTTTCCACCGCATCCAAAATCTCCTCGCTGTAGCCGATGGTATTTTTTCCGGCACTCTTCACCCCTACAATCTCCGCCATAATGGAAAGGGCAATTTCCTCCGGACTTTCCGCTCCGATTTTCAAACCGATGGGACTATGAAGAGAATCCAGAAGCTCCTGAGAAAATCCCTCTTCCAAAAGATTCTTCTTAATCATAGCCACTCTTCTTCTGGAGCCCATCATGCCCATATAGGCCTTGGGCTTTTTCCAGAATTCTTCGAAGGCAGATCTGATCATGCACATGGCCTCTGGTCAGAATCACAAAGTAGCTGTCCCGGTCTCCTTCCAAGCTATCCAAAGCCTTGGCAAAGTCCTCGCAAATCACCCTGTCTGCCCCTGCCTTTTCCGCTTCCTTGGTAAACATCGGTCTATCCTCAATACAAGTCACGGAAAATCCCAGCATTTTCCCAAGGCGAATGGTGGCAATGGCCACGTGTCCCGCCCCGCAAATCACCAGCTTTTTCTCTGAAGCCAGAGTTTCCGCAAAAATTTTCCCTCTCCCAGAGAAAAATCCCCGTTTACGATTGGCCCAGCATTCCTCCCTGTCCTTTTCGGAAGCAAAAAAGGGGAACTTCGGGCTGTGGCTTAGGCATTTTCCGGCAGAAAACAAGGCCAATTCCCCTAAGCTGTCTTCCGCCAAGGAGTGAAACAATACATTTTCCTCCTGAGAATTCAGCCCGGCAATCTCCCTGATGATTTCTTTTCTTGCTTTCTCCATCTGCCTAACCTTCTTTCCTGGCAAAACTTCTTATAACAAACCGCCCTCTCCCAGGGCGTCAATTTCTTCCTTCTTCACAATGTCCCCTGCCATGATTCTCGGTAATATCAAGTCAAAAACCGTGGTGGGACAAAACATAATACTGCCGGGAAGCCCTAATACCGGTACCTTCCCCTTGGCATAGGCCAGCATAAACATGGAACCGGGTAGAACCGGCGCCCCGTAGCTTACCACCTCTTCCGTAGACAGGCGTATCGCCAAGGGAGTTCGGTCGTCCGGATCTACGGACATTCCTCCCATACAGATGACCAAATCCGCGCCCTGTTTTAGAAAGTCTTGAATTGCCTCTTTCTCCTGCTCCACATCATCCGGGCAAGTCACATGACCGATGATTTCCACCGGATAGGGAGAAAGCTTCTCCCGTACCACCGGGGTAAAAGGTATCTTGGATTCTTTTTGTAGAAGACTTCATTTCCGGTAGCTGATGAGTCCCACCCTTTTTCTTTTTCAAAGGGAAAGAGCTGTAAAATGCCCCCCTCCGGCGCAATCTTCTTCACTTCCTCCATCTTCTCCCGCTCTATGGAAAGGGGAATAATTCTGGTGCCGGCAAAGGCCTCTCCCTTTTTGATGAAGCTGTGATTCTTCTTGGTGGCCATCATCATTTTGCCCGAAGGAATTAGGCATAAAAGCTTCTCCGATTGAATCTTTCAGCATCCGTCGCAGTCGACGATAAACTCTATTTTCCCTTCCTTCACCTCGGAGGGATGCATATTTTTCCTCCGTCCCATTTCATGAGAATCGCTGCCGCATCATTCTCATGAAGGTGTCCTCCCTCTTCCCAGATGTAAATGTGGTCTTTTCCCACAGAAAGAAGCACGGGAATATCTCCTCCCGAATCACATGCCCTTTTTCGAAAAACGGTCCCTTCTTCCTCTCCTTAATAATCTAGTAATATCCTGGCAGAGGGTTTTTCCCACTGCTTCTGTGGTTTTGAGTTCTCTCATGGGAAACTCCTTTTCCGGCTTTTCCTCTCTTCGATAAAAAGAAAAACTATGCGTTTTTATTTTCTCCTAAATAGATTGACAAAAATTTGTTATTCTCCATATTATACGGTCTCTCTTGTAGAAAAGCAAGATTGCTAAAAATCCTTTTCTGAAATAATTTTCTTTATATGTTTCTAAGCATTTTCAAGAAAAACCTTGGAAAATAAGGATATTTTTATACTTTTTCTTGCCTTCCTGATTTTTCTTTTTAACTTTTATGTATTTATATCTATTTAGTTTTTCTATAAATATGTCGGTGTCTTTATTCCGCTTTTGTAGTTCTGCATAAAATACTTCGTTATTTTTGTATATATAGACCAATTTCCTTGCATTTTACACCACTGCTGTAGGAGTAAAATGTAAAAATCAGAAAAACTTTCTAAACAATATGGGTCTGAAACAGGGGCACGCTCTCCTAGCTTCGCCACATAGTGGATACTAAGCGAAAAACTGCGTTTCTCTTGTTTTTCCTGCAAGTACCGATCGGCTCGAGACTCCCGCATTCAGACCTATATTGCCAAAATTCACTTTTATTTTGTTTTACAGCCCTTTTTCAACTCTTATTACTATGGGCATAAACTTATGACTTCTATTTTCCGTTTATACTGTTTTAGCCAACGGCTAAAGCCTTCTCCAATACCTTCTTTACATTTTCCTTGGCTTCTTCAAACTTCTCTCCAATATGGGACTCATAAATCTTCTCCTCTGCCACAAACATAGCGGGAGTTGCCCAGTAATCATAGTGTTCTGCAATTTCAGGGTGTAAGCCCTCGTCAATCTCCTCGAACTCCACCTTTCCGTAGGCAGGATTCTCCGAAATCAATTCCTCTCTGGCCTTTCTTGCCTGTCGCGAGTAGGGACAACCATTAACATAAAAAAACTTTACCTTTGCCATTGTATTTTCCTCCTATTATTCTTTCGTGATGAAGTCTTTTCGCAAAAAGCATTAAGTACTATGCTTCTTTATGCAAGACTTCTTTCTCATCAGACTACTGTATTTCCTTTTCGAAAACAATGCGGAAAAGAAAATCTTTCTAAAATATCTCATAAAAGCTCTCCAAGGCCTCTTTAGAGCTGGTAGGAAATAGTGCAGCCTTCTCTTCGTAAAATGTAGGAATTGACAATCAGCTCGTCAAAATACACTCTCTCCTGCACTTCCGCATTTCGCCTGCACCTCTTCCTTGGTGCCGATGAGAGGAAAAGGCGCCCATCCGCTCCACGATTCTTCTTTTCCTGATGAGATCAGCTCCTCGGTAAATGCCACCGGAAAGTAGGCACTCTTACCGCCTCCACATAGTCCTTCCAGACCTCTTCCATGGACCTGCACCGGAGGGGTAAGCCCTGGGACTGGTTGGTGATAATGTTCAGAAATGCCTGCCACTGGGTGGTAGCCAAGGATCCCTCCTCCTTGGTATCCGCAAGAATCGCATTTGCTAAAATCGCATAGGGCTTTTCCAGCACATCAGGCTTGAAAATTCTCCTGATAAATCCGAATGGCAGTCTCCATCATGGTCAGAGCAAGTGAGGCATAGGAATGGAAGTCCCAGCCTCGCCGCCAGATAGGCACTGTCGGTACTGGAACCAAAATATGCAGGGAATATTAAGCCCTGCTGCGGCAGGCATGCACCACCTCCGTGTCCGGAAATACTGCAGCTCCATCAACTCCGCTCAAAAATCCGACTCTCTTCCCACACCTCTTCGGATGGCTCTGGCGGTTTCCAAATCCGTTCCGGAGCTGACCAAGCCAGTCCACCCTGCCGGATAGAGGGTTTCCAGGTAGCGTACTGCTCCGCCACCAGATGGGGCTGTGGTTCGCAGCATCACCCCCTCGGAGACCGATTCTGATTTTTCCGTATTGCTTAAGGCATACTGGATCAAAAGCTGGGTGGCACTGCTGGCTGGCGGAATGGGTATTATGATGCTCTGCAATCCAGTAACGGGTATATCCCAGCTCCGCCTTCTTCATGATTCACCATCCGATCCATGGCCTCTTATAGCTTTCTCCCTGCCTCAGGGAACCAAATTCAAAATCGATACCTTCATCTTACTCTTCTCCTCCACGAATCAAATCCTCAAAGCTTCCGGACACAAAGGCACATAAGTCCTTTGAGAGAGACCGATTTGCAGACCTCTCTTACCGGCGGAAACGTAGATTCTTTCCAGCTCCTCCCCCTGCTTTTGAAAGTAGGTGGGAAAATGCTTTTTCATGCCGATGGGGCTAGCCTCCCCGAATATATCCGGTCAAAGGCTGAAGATCCTTCATGGGAATCATTTCCGCCTTCTTATTTTGGGAGACCTTCGCCGCTTTCTTTAAGTCCACTTCCTCCAACACCGGAATCACTGCCACGAAGTAGCCTGTTTTATCCCCCTTTAAGACCAGGGTTTTATAAATAATTTCCGGGGAAAGCCTAATACGGAAGCCACATGAGCGGACAAGTCCTCCTCATCCACGGATACTCCTGCTCTACATAAGGAATTTTTGCCTTATCCAAAAGACAGCATACATTGGTTTTATTGTCCTAGCCATTTTTCCCTCCTTTACTCACTCGCTTCGTGTTATACTAAAAAAATATGGAAAATATTTGAAAATTAGATTTTTAGCCTTACACATTTTACACCCACAAAAGAAAATCATGAAATCTATTTAAAACATATATTCTATCCTGTTGCCTGCCTGCTTTTTTCCCTCTTTCTGGTCTTTATCCTCTTCGTCTCAGGCTTTGAGCTGGCCTGCTACGGAAATCCTTCTTATTATAGACAGGAATTTCAAAAATACCAAGTTCAAAGCTTTACTGGAAAATCAGGAGAGTCCATCCCCCTATCGGATTTGGAAAAAGGTCATGGAGAGACCCTTCGCTACCTTCGGGAGATCGGGAAAATCTCATTATCCCCGTTTCGGTAAATGGCGTGGAGCAAAACTTTTTATCAGGAGGACGAAGCCTCTCACATGGCGGATGTGCAGGTTTTGTTTTACCTAAGCCTCACCCTTCGCATGTTGTTCCTCTCCCTCTTGGCCATCGTCTTTCTCCTTGTGATTTTAGAGCACGGAAGGGCTCTTGCCATTCTGGGAAAAGGCTTCCTCTACTGCATGGCGGGTTTCTTGGCAATCTTACTGCTCTTCTTCCTCTATGCCAGTCAGAACTTTGACCAAGCCTTTACGCAGTTTCATCTGCTCCTTTTTCTCTCAGGGGAACTGAGCTTTGACCGGCTCTAAGCGTAGATTAATATTATGCCGGGAAGAATTTTTCCAAGATACCGCTTTTTCGGATTCTACGTTTCTTCCTGCTCCTGCTGCTGCCCCTTTCTGCCCTGGCATGGTTTTTCAAGAGAGGAAGGAATTGGGGGTATCCTTCGAAGCGAGGAACTGTAACCATTGAAGAGATAAGCTCCGATGGATAATGGGGCTGTAATTGGGGCGCTCGCTGAACCCGCCCCTGCGAAGGAAGAACTGTGTTCATTGATGAGGAACTCCAATGCAGTATAGGCATGAAATCGGGCACGCTCTCGCTAACTTCGCCTTCGCAGCGGTACTAACTTCAAGCTTCGCTTTAGCTTGCTTTCAGTAAGTACCGGCGGGCTCAGATTGCCCTCTTTCATGCCTATACTGCATCTGTCCCTTCAATTCATTGATTGCTACAGTTCTTCTCTCCGCAGGTTTTCGCAAAGTGTCGGGCTCAGATTACCCCCATTATAGACCTATACTGCATTATTCGCTCCACTTATTGATTTTTACAGTTCTTCACTTCGCCGGATTTCGCAAGTATCGGGCCAGACTACCTACCTTACAGACCTATAGACCACGGCAAATACATAACATTGATTTATATCCTTTTATATTTTCATGATATATGGAACGATGATAAATTTTGTTTATATTATAAATAAGTTTTCTTTATGCTTCTATGAGGATAAGATAATTATGAGAGAGTGGGAAATTCAAATGTACTGGTCGGAAGAAGATAAGCTGTATATCGCAGAAATTCCGAGCTAAAAAGGATTTTTGCAGACGGAAGAATAGATCGGAAGCTATACATAATGCTGAAATAGTTTTAGCGGAGTGGTTGGAAGTGGCAAGGGAGGAGGCATCCCTATACCAAAGGTAAAAAAATAAAGTAGTTTTCCGTAAAAGAGAAAAACGGAGCTATATCAGAGTAGAGGATAAAGGGTTTTATGCAAAAGTAATCAAATTCAAAAATAAGCGGTTCTGGTCGGTGTGGAATTTTCCGGAGAACAGAGACTTGCTCTGGACATGGAGGAGCTCTTCGGCCTTTGTCAGGCTTTGTCCATTGAATGCTGTGCCGCATCAGCAAAACCTGACCAGAGAGGATAGCGCTACCTTTATCGGTTCGGAAAGGTGGAGGAAGTAGAGCCGCCGTGCTCTTCCATGAGACGGATCTGATTTTTCAAAATGCCTCTCCCTCCCAGCTCCATAACCTGTCCAAGGCTCTTTCTGTGGAGGTTTTGGACAGAGCCAGGTGATTTTACAAATCTTTGCAGAGCGGTAGAAGCAAGGAAGCGAAGATGCAGGTGCAGTGTGCCACCCTCCAATATATGCTGCCCAGGCTTGTGGGACTTCGAGAAAATCTTTCCAGGCAAGGCGGAAGCGGAGCGCAGGCCTTTCCAACACGTGGTGCGGGAGAAAAAGAAGATTGAACTGGACAAGAGAAAGATTCGGGAGAAATGGCCTTTCTGCGAAGGAATGCAAGAAGCAGGAGGAAGTTCGCCGGGTAAAACGGCAGAAACGAGAAAAGTCCAATATTCCAAGAATTGCTCTGGTAGGCTACACCAATGCGGGAAAATCCAGCCTTATGAATGCCATTTTAGATTGGAGTAAGGAAGGCCAGAAGGAAAAGGTGGAAGAAAAGGATATGCTTTGCCACTCTGGATACCACCATTCCGCCATGTGAAGGGGAACGGGGAGAGGAATTCCTTTTTGCCGATACGGTAGGCTTTTATTCGAGACCTGCCTCCCAAGCTTTTTGGATGCCTTCCACAGCACTCTGGAAGAAGCCATTGAAGCGGATTTGATTTTACAGGTGGTAGACTATTCCGATCCCAATTATCAAAAAGCACATGGACAGCACCCTGGCTACCCTAAAAGAAAGCTGGAAGCAAGCCATATCCCCATGCTCTACGTAATGAACAAATGCGACAAGGTTCTTCCCCTGTCGGAGCTTCCCAAAAAGAGGGGAGACAAGCTCTATATCTCCGTTAAAGAGGGGATAGGAATTTCCGAGCTTATGGAAGCAGTAAGCGAAAAAGCCTCCGCCAATCTCCGCCCCCTATCCATCCTGCTTCCCTACAGCGAAGCGGCTTAGGAAAACAGCATCCGAAAAGAAGGGAAAATTCTCTCCCTATCCTACGAGGAGGAGGGAATACAAATGGAGCTCCGCCTACCGGAGCCTTGTACGCAAAACTCCAAAAATTCTCCGTTTAAGTATCCTTTGATATGGATAGACGAGGAAAAAACAAGCTAAACAGGCAAATAGGGGTAGTTTCCGACAATGAGGATATATTCCAGTGTAAACAAATAGTAGGGTGATTTTTACCCTATAGATCTGAAAGAGGGCAATCTGAGCCCAATACTTGCTGAAAATCTGTGGAGTTGAGGACTGTAACAATCAATGAATTGAAGCGACAGATGCAGTATAGGCATGAAAGAGGGCAATCTGAGCCCGATGCTTGCTGAAAAACAAAAGGGTGCCGAAGTTTTCGGCAAGTATATCCGCTGCGAAGGCGAGATAGCGAGCGTGCCCGATTTCATGCCTATACTGCATTGGAGCAAACGCCTTCGATGGATACAGTCCTTCACTGCGAAGGCAAGCTTAGCGGGAGCGTACCCGATTTCAGGTCTATAGGCTAAAAATTACTCCCCACTATTATGTTTACATCTCTATCCATATCGAAGGATTCGTAAAACCATTCTCCCCTTTTTGGTGTTTTTCTCAAGACCAAGGTAATGAAACTTCCCCAGTCCTCGGACGGAAATTTTCTCTCCCCCCTTTAGACTGCTGCTGCCTTTCGCCACCAAGCCATCCTTATACACCAGTTCTTTGGCGAGTATTCCTGTGCCTTTCCTCTGGATAGGTGGAAGACAGCGTGAAACAATACCGTCCAATCGCTCCGGAGGCGGCAAAAATCTACTCCTCTATTCTTTTCCTGCTTGGGGGCGAGGGGACTTCCTCCACACTCTTTAGATTTCTACACCGGTATGCCGAGATCTGCTGCAAATTTTCAAGAAGATAGTCCTTCATTTTCCGAAGCAGATACACATAGCTTTTCTCATCCCGAAAGAAGATATCTCCCAGCATTTCCCGCTCTATTCCAAGACTCATAATGGCTCCCAGCACATCTCTATGGGAGGTTCTTCGGAAAACTTTTTCTGCTTGCCCTGAATTTCCAAAAGTACCACAGGATTTTCTTCCAAGAGAAGCTCCCTAGCTTCCTCCTCATCCATAAAGCTTGGGTAAAAGAAAAAGGCCTGTCGTTCCGCCTCTTCTCCTCCCAGAAGCAGAAGCCTAGCCCCTCTTTCCCTTTTGATTTTCTCTAAAAAAAGTCCCCTTTCTCTTTCCGATAAAAAGGGACTATTTCTTACTATACCGCGCTCTTCTGTTTTTCGCCAAATATCTTCCACGTGGGCAAGAATATCTTCTCTGTCTTTCATGGTCTTTTATTGTCTCGCTTACTATTTCCTATATCTATCTTTCAAACAATCATACTTTAGAATTAGAGCCTTGCTCCAAAAACTCCACTTCTCCTGCATCCATACATTACCCTTAAAAACGGCGGCCAATGGCGGGGACTCCCCAAAAGATCTTTTTCATTGATGCAAGCACGAAATACCGCATCCATACATCTTACTTTTTAAATCCAAGATATTTTCATTGGGTATGAGACATTTACTCTTTGCAATAGTCACAATCTCCCCAAAATGGAATACTGGTCGCTCACCCCGGTGAGCATAAAAGGTGGACTCCACCAGGCTGTACAGGTCTTTCCTTTTCGATTCTCTGATTCACCTCGGACATCAGATTCATATCGGTTTCCGTCAGGGTTTCCAGACATCCTGGTCTCCTGCCTTTGCCGCCTCAGCTTCATTTGCTCTGCAATATGCTGCCTTTACCCACTCGTCCTCTGCTCTCTCTATAGGAAGAAGAATTTTTCCCTCCACGGAAAGTCCGGTGAGATAGACCTGCTTGGGAACAGCCTTAATCTGCATCCGCTTCAGTTGATGAGCCTCCAAAGAATTACAAAGATAATAGATTAAAGTAATTCCTGAGGTAAAATCCTCCAACTGACACCGGCATAGGTTTCCTTTTCCGCATGGCGCTCAATGCTTCCTTCCGTTGTTTCCACCCCTTCATAGGAACGCATATAAGGGAAATAATAGTCCCTATGAAAATTTCCTTCCGCATCTCTGTGCCCTACCACAGTAATACCCATAGAAGGAGCTACCGGTAGCTGATACTGTTCCACCACCTGTCCATTTCCATAGGAGACAAAGCTACTGCGATATTTTTCATGTACTGCTCTTTGTAAATAAAACTCTGTATCCTTGTCTTCCTGTAATGCAGAAAATCCACTGCACCGTGAGAAACTTATGCATTAGCCTTCCTCTTCCTGACCTCTCTGAAACCATCTCCCGCCATCTTTACAACAAAGGCTGCTGTCTTGCAAATGCCCAAAGTGTTATCAGAAAAGGCATGCTCTATCTCTGTAGGATTACAATACATATGTTACATCACAACTAAATAATAAAACGGAAGCACCTGTCTTGTGTTAAAGTTAGATCACCACAAAATAACAAACATAAGGAGGGCTTCCGCTGTGGCTACTATAACACAAGATATGCGTTTTAGACTATCGCTCATTCATTATTCTGAAAAATATGGGGTATCAAAGGCTGCAATGAAGTATCGTGTTAATCGACAGTATATCTATCGCTGGCGTAACCGATATAACGGCTCTATTGATTCATTACGAAATCAATCTCGCCGTCCACATCATCATCCTAACCAGCACACTTTAGAAGAGCTAAAGTTAATTGCTGATATGCGCCGAAAAAATCCCTATACAGGACTTGTTGTCTTCTGGGTAAAGCTCATGCAAAGAGGCTATAAACGCTCTATAGCAGGGCTTTATCGTATTCTTCGAAGGCAAGGAATTATGGCTGATAAACTTCCTAATCCCAAGTATGTTCCAAAGCCCTACGAGCAAATGCATTACCCCGGAGAGCGTATCCAAATCGATGTAAAATTCGTTCCTGCTGTATGCTTAGTGAATGAAGCAAAAGGGCAGAAATTCTATCAATACACTGCTATTGATGAGTTCTCTCGATGGCGATATGTAGAAGCTTTTGACGAGCACAGCACCTATTCTTCTGCTGTGTTTCTTGAGCATCTCATTAAAGCATTCCCTATGCCTATAGAGTGTGTACAAACAGATAATGGAGCAGAGTTCACTAAACGATTCACTTCCACTAAAAAAGAGAATCTAACGCTATTCCAAAAACGTCTAAAAGAACATGGAATTCGTCATAAGCAAATACGCCCATTTACTCCAAGACATAACGGTAAAGTGGAACGCAGTCACCGTAAAGACAATGAAAGATTCTATGCTTCACACACCTTCTATTCCTTTGAAGACTTTTCAAAACAATTACAGCTATACAATAGAAGGGATTACAATCTGTTTCCTATGAGACCTTTAGGATGGAAATCCCCTAGTACCATCCTAAAGGAATTTATTCAGTGGGGTGTAACATATGTTTGACAAACCTACACAAGTATTATCAGAAAACTCTATTCTTAGCAAATCCTAAACCATGCACATAGGAATAATTATTTGCATCATGCAGTATAGCTTTTTAAATTCAGGAAGATCCTAAAATCCCCTTGCAGTCCCACACTACATGAAAATCACTTCTATATTCTAGGCAAGATTTTATCAAAATGTCTTTTTATCTCCCCTGCATATCCCATGCAGAGACACCTGAGACTTGCTGCTGCCTTTTGAGTAGATTCAAAAGACTATGGGTTGCTGTAAATCTTTCTGGCAATATAAGGATTATTCATTGTGTAAAGATGTACTCCATCTACTCCGTGAGTAACCAAGTTCACGATCTGATTCCACCGCATAGGCACACACGCATCCTCGCGCAGCCGGGTTATCCTCATACTTATCCAAAATATTTTGAAATTTTCATGGGAACCTTGACACCGCAGACTCAAGCCATCTTCAAAACTTGACGCTTTGTTGATTACGGCATAATCGCCTCCGGCGGGAACCTGAATACCGGCTAAAGTGGCACAGCGCTCTTGGAAATAAGTAAAAATGCTTATTTTCCAGCAGAGCGCTGGAAACTCGCGATCCACTCCGGCATCTACCTTGGTCTCAGGTTACGAATATCTTTCCACCTTATCCGGATTTTCACATGTCCTCGGATAACAAGCTGCTGAATGATGGAAGTTCCGTGTAATCTAAAAATGCTGCAAGCTTTCGAGGCATGAGCAAAATCTCCATGCATTACTCTCTCCTTCCAGGAATATCTCCTTAGAGCCACAATGCTTTTAATCGCGCAGCCTTCTAACTCCTCTATTTTTCTAGTACATCCTGCTTTTGTTAAATTTATACAAGGAAAATGAACTCACTGGGCACATGGCAGACTAATATGCTCTGCAATAGGGATGGTGCTTTTGGTTATTATTTCCGCCCCCTGCCCCATATGTCACCGAAATGAAGTCCGGTCTTAAATCCTGAGAGAGTTCATCTAGGTGTGTCATAGATGGTTTCAACGGTGCATTCCTCCGAGGTGGGCTTTCGAAGAGCTCTAGTTTTCTTGAAATCAAATCAGCAATACTCTATTTCTCCAATTCCTTTTGCCGCCTGGACAAGATTAGCTAAACTTGCCAAGGTCTCCTCACTTGCTCTAGTCTTCAATCCGCAGTCCGGATTTACCCACAGCTCTCTCTCTCTCTTCTCAATCTTCTTCAGCATCTTTTCCAATGCTTCTTTAATTTCCTGGAACGATGGCACTCTCGGGGTGAATGTCATAAACTCCGTATTACTCACCTCTGTACGGAAAGTGGTTCTCTCCTTAAGGAGTCCAAAATCTCGTAAATCCGGAACAGGAAGCCTCAAAGGAAATAACGTCCGCATCCATATTGTCAATAACGCTTTATTAATATCGGTAAACCCACTGCAGCACATGTATGAGTGTGGGCTGAGTTTCCGGCTTCAATCCGTTGTGTGCAGACGGAAGGAAGGGATAGCCCAATCCGAGATACTCACTGTACCAGTCAGACTTACGAAGAGGTAACTTCTCTCTTAAAGCAGCTTCGTCTACCTGAATGATTTTGATACCATGCTACTCTAAATCCAATACCTCATCACGAATTGCCAATGCAATCTGCTTTGTACTTCTCCACGCATGTGCTGATATCCTCTCTTGGGAAAGACCAGTTCAGGATAGTTGCAGGTCCTGTCAGCACTCTTCATGGGACGCTTGGTTAAGCTCTGCAGCATAGGTGCACCATCCTGAGTCATAGCGGAAAGTCTGCATCACATCGCCCCAGATGATTTCGGCGGCTTTTACGCAACGAGTTCCACGTAGGACTGTGCCAAACGCCTTCTCGGTGACAAGAACTACAGCTAAGCTCTCCGAAGTACTCCACCATGTCGTTTCTTTCTGTCTCCATGAACCAGTACATCTAAAATCCAGGTCTTCCTGAATCTTTACCCACTCAGCAATCTTCTTCTGGTTGAAAGCAATGTACTCTTCTCCTTAGTCTTCTCCTTCTTAAAAGGCATTTCTGTTGGCACGAACATCCGCACTTGTGGGAAGGAACCAATGGTTGTGAGGTGGGAGAAGAGAGGAAGCTTAAACTCTTCCTTCTGGAGCTTTTCTCTCCTCTTCAAATACAGGAAGTCTGGTGCTTAATCCGCATCGGTAATGGCTGCACAACGCTCCTTTACCGCCTTGTCTTCACTGTTCGGTCTTGCTGCTGCAAAGAGCGCCTTATTCGCCTCTACAAGCCTCCGGCTTAGCCTCACTCGCAGAAGTTCCTTTAAATCCAGAAAGCTCTTCAGCTATCTGATGGCAAAGCTGATGTCTTCTTTACTTCACTCGGAAAGCTTATTCTCTCCTACTAAGGTGTAAGGAACATGGCTGGTAAAGGAGCAAGAGGTACTCAGTATTACGGAAATGCTCTAGCTCTAAATCCTTTTACCTCCGCACGAGTCTTCTCTGTGATGAGTTTCTCCAGATATTCTTTCCGTTTACCAAACCTTGGCTGAGAAGCTTTGTCCTTTGGGGAAGCCTCCTTGGCTACTAAGTGCCTTAGTCTCCTTACTCTAAGAAATCAAGACCTACACCGTCTAGGAAGTGCCAAAACGCTCACAGGCATCTCTTACATCGTCAAAATATGTCTGCAATATAACCTCGCGCTGCCCTTTACGGAAAGAATTCCCTGATATATAATGCTGCAGTAAGAGCTCTAAATCTTCCTTCTCCAGGTCTCTTACCAGGTACGCCTCATCAAGGCAATCCACTGGCACCAAGAGAAACAAATCTCTCCACATAAGCGCTGTATGCAGTGAAAGCTGCCTGCCCAAGAAATCTTTCTCGGTCTTCCTCCTCTCTGTATAGCAGAAGAAGCTTTATTAAGGTAAATGGTGCTGAGTGACTACAGGCTTAGTCTCAACCCGAAAGCCTTTGCCTCCCTCACACTCCTGGAATGGCTTGTCACCCACAAGGGGAGATTACGTCCTCATCGGAGATTTCCTGCTACCATGTAGTGCAGCTGGTTGTTGAACCACTTCTTCACTGCCAGCACCTTCACGTCTCCGACCTCTCCTTTATAGGCCTCTTGCCATCGCAAAAGTACTGCTCCAAGGGGCTTAAGAAGGACAATTCTCTGTAACGATCCGGAATGCCGTTAAAAGCACTGCTGTATCTAAAAAGTTATCGATAAAAGAGAAACTCATTGGAAGGGATGAAACCCACTCTCCTGCTGCTATCTTCTCAACCACTGTTTCGCTTCTCTGAATATCCTTGCAAGCTCCCTGCAGCTCCTGCTCGGAGAGCAATCCTTAAAAACTTCTCTGTTGTAAACTTTAGTTCCTCTTAATGCTCCCTACCCTTGAAACCTGATTACCTGATGTTTGCATGCTCTCCTTACTTTTGGCATTTTCCCTTTAGCAAAATGCTTTCTTTCTTATGTCATCCTTTAGACTCCCCAATGAGAGTCCTTGAAGTGGATATAGTATAGCGTAAAATATTTTCCTTCAGGCAAATACATAGGATTTCCATCGTAGGCCTGGCTCATAGAAACCAATATCGTTTCACCCTCATTCGGTTTTCGACTCGACTTTACTTCTATATACCAAGCCCTGTGCTAGCATTGCTTCAGCAACGCCTTCTCAAAGCGGCTACATTGGCTCCAACCGCAGTTTCCTTCATGGCCGTGGCGCTTGCCCGCCTCTGATACGCTCTTGAAAATGTTTTTGCATAATTCCTTAAGCTTCTCATCCACTTCTTCAAAAGCTCCAGGAGTCTCTGCAGAGTTCTGTGGCTCATCTCCACATGCGGAAACAGCAACACCGCCGGCATCGCTGCCTCACCGGCATATAGAGGAAGTGATTCTCCAGGAATACATCCTAGCCTGCTCATCGGAAGGCATATTTGCTCCCTGCCACGCAGAAAGCAAACCGTGTCTTGATTAAGCCTTCGCCTCTACTCCATTTAACTCATATTCTGAGTTGCGCAGGGTAAAAGCCACATCACACTTTTACAACCCAGGGACGCTCTCCTGCATGGTAGGTCGCTCCCGCAACACGGTCAGCATACTCGGAAATTCTGCCTCTTCACCTGCTAATGTCGAAAAGCACGTCAACGATGCCCTTCGGATCATACACATATCCGCGGAATCGGACAGGTTACTACCCGACCGAAAGGCTCATGCCTTCTGGATGGCATACTGAGCAACATCACCGAACCGGAAAACCACAATGGTCTTTCCCTTGATTTCCTGCTACGACTTAGCATCTCATCCACAATGTAGACCAGACCGTATCCTGTAGCCTCGGACGAGCCAGAGAGCCTCCGAAGGTTCTTCCCTTTCCGTAAGTACACCCTCATACAAGTTGGTGATTCTCTTGTACTGTCCGTACATATAAACCACTTCTCTTCCGCCTACACCGATATCACCGGCAGGAACGTCTTCATTGGCTCCGATGTACTGTATACAGCTCTGTCATAAAAAGCTTTTGGCAAAAGCGCATAACTTCCGCATCGGACTTACCCTTAGGATCAAAGTCCGCTCCACCCTTACCGCCACCGATGGGAAGACCGGTCAGGGAGTTCTTTAAAATCTGCTCAAAAGCCCAGGAACTTCAGAATGAGACTGATTTACGCTTGGGTGAAAACAGGTCCCTCCTTAGGAGTCCGATGGCAGAGTTAAACTGCACACGATAACCGATATTGATATGGTGCTTTCCCTGGTCATCTGTCCATGGTACTCTAAAACTAATAATTCTTTCCGGCTCCACAAAACGCTCCAATAGCGCATTTTTCCGGTAAAGCTCCTCATTGGCTGCCACGATAGGCTCCAAAGACTCTAAAATTCTCTTCGCTGCCTCTAAAAATTCTGCCTCATTGGAATGCTTCTTCTCCAGTGCCTGATAAACCTCACTTACATAGGACATAAACTTGCCTCCATTCTTTCCTCATTTACCGCTAAACTATAGCACTAAATCATTTTCAACTACAATAGGAAATATCTTGTATTCCGAAAAAGAATACTAATTGTTCCTTCCATAAAGTTACGATAAAATATCTCGTAAAGTGGAAGAGCAAGCGGGATGCAAAAGAATGATCCGTGACAGAATTTAGCCTGAAAATACAGATTCCTGATTGACTCTAAGGACAGGAGGAAGCATCAATGTTAACTGAAGCTGAGCGAGAAGGTTTACTATCACAGAGGCTTTCGAAACTTTTGTTTTTCGTGCCGAAAAAGCTAACCCTCATGCTTACTACTCCGATTACGCAAAATACTTTTACTTATGTTTCATGTGTCTTATCGTATTTTGCAATGGTAGTTTAAAATAACTTGGCTTGTAAAATACCTTTTATTTATAGGTTCTCTGAGTATTATAACTAATTGTTTCTGAGAGTATCTGGTTAACACTGATTATATACAAACATTCAGTATTAGTTTCAGTTGATGGAGACAGAAAAAGCAACAAGAAAGAAAGAATGCAGAAATATCTTTCTGAATCTCGTGAGGAATTACTACAATCAATGATGGAAATATATTGGTCAGGATTTAGGAGACAGATTTGTTTTTGTGCCGAAACATATATATACATTATTTTACAAGGGTTCTTTTACGATATGGATCTTTTATGAGAAGTTAAGGAAAATACTTTTTAGAGCCAGAGATTGCAATTCAACAGCTTATAATATAGTATCTCTAAAGAATAACTGGAAAAAGATTCTATCGCTTTATCAGAAGAGCTAAGGATAGTTGACACCTGCTGATTTGATGAAACAAACCATAAGTTCTAAAGGAGGCATTAATGTTAACTAGAAGCTGAGCGAGAAAAAGTATACCAGAGGCTTTCCGAAACTTTTTGTTTTCAGTGCGGAAAAAGCTAACCCTCATCATTTATTCTACCAATTCTTGAATATCATTTACCATTGCTTTTTATTTCTTATCTTGTGTTTGCCATAAGCGAATTTAAAATAACGGTATACTAAATTCTATTTTTATTTGTTTCGCTAGTATTATAATAAATTATTTCTGAGGGAATCTGGTTAGCAATGATTAAATATAAGCATTCTGTATTGTTTCAGTTGTTGGAGACAAAGCAACAAGAAAAAGATACGAGAAATATCTTTCTGAATCTATTGAGGAATTAGTACAAGCAATCATTGAAGAATTATATTGGTCAAGGATTTGGGAGACGGAATTGTTTTTATTACCGAAACAAAATATATATACATTATTTTACAAAGGGGTACTATTATGACATGGGACTTTATGAAGTTGAGAAAGTATTTTAGAGCCCGAGATTGCAATTCAGCAGCTTAACAATAATAAGAATGATTGAGAAAATACTACCGTTTCCTATCCGGCAGATAAAACGGTGTATCTGTATTATCTCTTATATGCGGTTGCCAATTGGGTAAACTAGAAAATGGAGCGAACAAAACTTTTAATACTGTCTCAATGGGTTGTTCAATTATGCTTGGGTCAGGGTGCATGACAAATAAGGCTACTACTACAGTAGTAATTGCGACACCAGCTGTTATGATTCTCGCTTTCTCGACAACCTCTGGATCCAGAGCCCAGTCTTCTCCCCTCGCTCGAATGGGTGCCTCAGCAATTGCCTTCTTTCTCTGTACTTTTTGTAAGGCAGGAGCAAGACGTGACTTTTCAGAGTTAACCCAGAAAGTATAACCGTAGCTCACCTTGTATGCATGCACCGAGTCTTGAAATAAGTTGTACTCTGATAGCGCAGCTTGAACAGGTACGCTTCGGTTTCAAAAGATGAATTTTGCGGACTCTTATCACTGCCGATGTAATTTTATTCAGTATTTTATCGAGATGCCGCTTTTCTGCCGTTCCTTCTCCTAAGGTCGCATGAAAAGTAAGGATTAAGATCTGCGTTAAAGGAAAAGGCTCTACCATATTCCATTTCTACCTTCAACATACTGTCTGTATTTTCATACCAGCTCATTCCTCTTGATACCTTAAATGTCACTCTTGGATCCGGACTATCAGACCCTATGGGAATATCAGCATTTTCTACTCTTTCTGCCGGAGGTAATACTTGAAAGTTTAATTCATCAATCATTTCCACAAAAACATCTTGAATTCTCTGTTGAATTTCTCTTTCTGTATATTCAGGCTTATGCAACTGATACAGAGGCACTCCCCCATTATCGGCAAAGCCGTCAGTTGTGGGATGATTTCTGTCATAAACTCTTTCATGGACATCATCAAAGACCGTATTTCCTTCAATGGTATGAATGTACTTTTCATCTCCGGAAATGATAATTCCTACGTGGGCAACTCTCTTTTGGCCGAATTATAGAAGAAAACTAAGTCTCCGATTTTAGGCACATAGTTTTTGTCATTTAATTTATGATACCGACCTTGCGTCTTATACCAATTGACGCCACTTGGAGTATAGGAAAATTTGGGAAACAGCTCTGTCAAACCGGCTTCTTCTGCACAGTAAGATACGAACATAGCACACCAAGATTCCCCATTCATTCCAAACCATTCACCATAGGGTGTAATATTATTGGCATGATCCTCTTGAAATCAAGCTAAGTTCTCTCTTCGCTATAAATCAACTTATAAACAGACTGATTCACCTTTTCTTCGGAAAGTCTGTCCCATTCTCTCGAATTGCTTCTCTGTGCCAGTGGTAAATACCTTGCGAAAAGATTTGCCCAAGTCTTGTTTCCGCAAATAGCATCTGCCGTAAGGCCATTTTTTTCTTGAAATGATTTAACGGATAACTGTGTCTTCTCATCATAAATTCCATTGATATCTGCTTGATAAGACATCACGCTCAACATTTTGTTGGAGATATCTGCATAAAGAACCGTTTGAACCCTGCCGCAAGATATTGGCAATGTACCGGCACCATCTCCCTTTCCGAGAAGCACCAGCTTTGTGTTCTTACCTACCATACCATCAGCCGTCATATGCAAATCCTGTTGGAACTTTAATACGCCATTATAGACCGTCTCTGTTGCAATACCGTCCAAAGGACCATTATAGTAAGCTCTATTTCGAAGACCCTGCTGGATTTCTCTCAGTTCACTACGCATAATTTCCCATGTTGCGGTATCCACCATGCCATCTTCCGGCTTACCATGCTTCTTTTTGTAACGGTTTACTGCACTTTCTGTTCCTTTTCCGAAAACTCCATCGTACCATTCGGATTAATGCACAGAATGCGAAGACCATATTGCAGATAGAGTACATTGCTTCCTCTTGATCCTTTGGATAGAGGAAAGGCATCTGTAGTTCCATCTTGACCATCCCCGGCAAAAAGAAACGCTGCTGTAAGAGGGCCAACCTGTCCATCTACACTTAATCCCTTCTCCCTCTGGAAAATTCTTAATGCTTGTCACCAGACTTTCTCAACTACACCATCCTCCAAAGCTACTTCCTGACCATGCGCATTTAATGCCTTTTGAATCCTTTTCATACTATCTGAAAGCTTATTCCAAGTAAGAGAATCTACTTTTCCGGTTTTGGAAATCTTATTTTTTTCCTGGAATTTCTGTACCGCCAGTTCTGTGCCCGCTCCGAAGATACCGTCAATACTTCCCGGAGAACAACAAAAGAATCCTTAAGGCGTACTGTATTGCCGACTCGGTCTCCCCTTGCACCTTGTTCGATTGGAAATGAGCGATTACTTTCTTCCGAAAAAGCATTGCTCTGGTTTTTCTCCAACCATACCATCTGCCTTTTAAAGTAATCTCTGAAATCTCTTTACTGCTTCCAATGTAGACTCATAGGATATCATCAGCGATTCCCTGATAAACTCCCCTCTCAGAGCTCTCTCGTATAAACTGCAAGCTCTTCCTTTAAAGAATTCCATGTATCATTTCCTACTATGCCATCCCGGGATGAGTCCATGGCTTTCCTAGAAACTTTAGCACTCCACGCCTCATTCCATTTCCAAAGACTCCATCCAGTTCTCCTCCGTAGCAACAGAATTCTAAGTCCGATCTGCACACGTTTCTGACATCATTTCCTTTTTGCTCCTCTTTTTAGTAACATGCTTTGCTCCTTCCTTTTCCGCAATCATCAGATTGCAAGTTTCCTGCTAAACATAGTGTTCTCTCAAAGAAAAACTCTGCACTATAGTGTTTGTGGCTGATGATCTTCTACTATTTAGCCTTGGGCATACTAAAAAGGACAATTGGAAATAGTTTTTAGAGGCGCCCAGACAAACACAGCCCACTTTCGTGGAGCTGTTCTTGATTAATCTACCTGGTATGGTAACAGAGCAATGTGTCTTGCACGCTTGATAGCGGTAGTGATTGCTCTCTGATGTAATGCACAAGAACCTGCAATTCTTCTGGGAAGAATCTTTCCTCTCTCAGAGATATACTTTCTTAATGTTCTACATCCTTATAATCTACCGGCTTTACCTTATCTCACAGAATCCACAAACTTTCTTTCTGCTGCGGAAGCCTGCTGCAGTTCTTTCTTTGGTCTTGCTGAACCACTCTTATCTGACTTCTGAAATGCCATGGCTTTCCTCCTTCTATATTGCAGCTAAGCTGCTCTTCATCCTAGAAACCTTCCCTACCTAAGTAAAAGGGGAGTCCCTCGTCCTCTACCCCCATCAGGTATATTCATAAATCCTTCTCAAGATCCTCTTCTCCACCTCCTACATAGAGGAGACAGGAATAGGAAGTGTTGCCTCCCTGTCCTTTGCTGTCTGCAAACTCCTGGTCATCCACAATAATGTCTGTGGTATATACGGTTTGTCCATCTTTGTTCTGATAACTGCCTGTCTGAATACTGCCGGATACCAACATACGCATACCTTGATGCATATACTTCTCTGCAAATTCTGCTCTCTGTCCGAAGGACACACAACGAATCATAAATCTGCTGTAGGCTGTCCATCGTTTTTGGTTTCTGCGGCCTCTTCTGTCCACGGCAAGAGTATATCTTGCAATGGCCATGCTGTTCTCACCCTGAGAATACCGAATTTCCGGATCTCTTACCAATCTACCCATCAGGATAACTCTGTTCATGTTTTACTCGCTTTCCGCTTGCTTATTCAGCTACTGCTTCTGCTGCAGGCTCATGCTTCTTTGTCTTAGCTGTTTCTTCTTCTGGCTTAACCACAAGATAGCGGATTACCGGTTCCATAATACGAACCTGGTCCATCGAGGCTCGTTAGGAGTGTTTGCATCTCCTGTGAACGGGATGAAATAGTAGTAGGCTTCTTTCATATGCTGAATTTCATAAGCCAGTCTCTTCTTACACTCTTCGATGGGCTCTACAACAGTACCATTGTAACGGGTGATAAATCCCTTAATCTTTTCAATGGCTGCTGCTCTCTCCTCATCATCGAGCTTCGCACTGAGAACAACGCATAACTCATACTTGTTCATTCGCTTTTTACCTCCTTTTGGTCTCTGGCCTTTCCTTTTTGGAAAAAGCAAGGAATAGTGATACAGCTAACAATGATAGCAAAGTTCTCTACTGATTGCAAGCATTAAAATTAGTCCACGTCAATAAAATTAGTCCACGTCAATAATATAAATCCTCTCCTTTGCCAGTCTCTGCAAAAGAGCATCTTCCGTATCGTCTGTATAGCCGCTAAAGCTTTCGAAAGGCCTCCGGGTTCAATATTTTTCCAGCATCACCACGGATCCTCCGGCAGTTCATCTTCCTCATCGGAAGAGCCGCTTCCTCCGCCCGTCTTTCTAAAAGTTCTTTGGTGGGAAGGGCATAAAGTACAGACTTCTCGATTTCTTCCAAAGGCTTTTCTTCCAAGCTAAGCTTTCCTATAGTCCGAAAGCCGTAGGGGCTGTAAATGCTTTCCGCCACGGGAATCAGGAAGCAAAAGGGCTCTCCCTCCTTCTCTAAAAGAAAAAGGCATGGCGAAAGCAGCTCTCCCATAATCCCTGCTTTCTCTCTTTCTTGGTACCGATGGCATGAAGTGGCTTGCCGTAAAGCTCCTTTTTTAAGAAGGACATCGGAAAAGGAGTTGATGTGGAGCATCCCCAATCTCTCCCTCTTCCTCCATGGCAAGGATTCTCTTCGGTCTTTTGCGATAATAGTAGTCTACGAAAGCGTCCGAATCCTCCGGGAAGATTTCCCGATACAAGGCCTTAGTTCTTTCCTGTTCCGCCTCCTTTGGAGAAGAAGAATTCTTCTACTCATAGTCTTCTACGTCCTTCTCGTATTTATCCGTAAGGTATTTCTCGTAGCCCTGGAAATCCTTCTGCAAAACCATATATTTTCTGGCAAAGCCAATAGGATTATAGCTTTTCCTTCGCCCTGCGAAGTCCCTGTAGCCCATATCATCCTCCCGGTTTACAATCTTTGCCTTGGGGAATTCATGGATCAAAAACTCCTGGTTAATCACCTGATAGATGCCGGGCACATTGGGATTCGCCTTTTCAATGGAGATGCTTGCCATTTCCTCACGGGGATTGTAAGCGCCGATGGAGAAAGCCTCCAACTTTCCGTCTATGAAAATACCTCCGATGTAATGGTCTATAGCAAAGCAATTCTGTAAAAACCCGTGAATTCCCTTGATTTCGTATTCAGGGTTTTTCCTCTCGTTTTCCCTCTTCCTTGATCCGATGGGTGTACCAACGATCTAAGAAATCCCAAACTGCCTGCTTTTCCAAACAGCGAATACTTCTATATTCCCAGCGACCTTCATATTCACGCTTAAACTTATTTACCAGGTTTTTCTTCTTATGAAAACGCTTTCCCGGCAAGGTTCGGAGCTCCTCCGCATCATAGAGTGAGTCCTTGTAATCCTCCTCTTCCCGTACGATAAAGCGGGAATCCTCCTCCAAACTGCAGGTACTTTACCGCCTCTTCGTCCGCCAGATAGATTTTTAAAAAGGCTTATTCAAAACCTGATTAAAATAATCCTTAATCAAATCAAAATACTGAGGCAAATCCTCTTCATCACAGTAAGGTGTAGCGGTATACTGCTCTCCGTCCTTCTCCATCAGAATAAAAAGAGCCTTGTCCTCCCACTCTGCGATGCGGGTGTCACAATATTCCGCCCAGAGGTAGCTGTCAAAGCGCAACTATCCTAGGGTTTGTTCGGTCTTCGATAAAAATAAGGAGCAATACGGACGGAGTCCCTCCACCCGTATTGGCTCAAATACCAATTTTTCGCATCCAATGCCATGTTGTCCTTCCTTTCAGGAACTGCTTACTACTTGGGACATTTTACCACAGAATGCAAAAGCTTGTGACGATAAAATTCCTCCTTTCTTTTGAAATTTTTCATTCTTGAGAAAGACTTCTCTGTAGACTCTCTCCTAAACAACAACGTTGACCGGTCTTAGCCTTACCATAACAAAAGAAAGGGCATCTGCCTAGACTCCACATTCGGATAATATCCGTATACGGATAAGGTTTTAGCCCTTTCTCTGTATCTTTTCTGCATCTTTTCTACATCTTGTCTATATCTTTTACTCCATCTTTTCCGATTACATCCATTCCGTAAATCTCCAACAGTTCCTTGCTATAGACTCCCTTTTCCCGATATAGGATCAGGGGCGGCAAAATTCGAAGCTCCACAGAGGCTCCCCGCACCGCTTCCAGGAGGAAAAGCTTTGCCTCTCCCTCCACAAAGGGTAGATATCTGCAATCTTTTTCGGCTCAAGCCCTTTTCCCGTAAAAATGCTGATAATCTCCGCCATTTCCGTTTCGGCCCGATGCAGAGATAAAACTTCCCCTTAAGGTAGTAAATATCTTGCACCTCCGCCACATCCATAAAAGCTGCAACTTACCTCATGTCTTGCGATATTTTTCTTTTTCCAGCTGGATTTTTGCAGGTCTCCCTGCATATAGGGAGGATTTGCGGTCACTACTGTAAAGGAAGAGGCCAGGCTTTTTCCCCTCCACCGTCCTTTTGCTCTTGGATTTTTGCAAGGTCTCCCTCCAGGATATGGATTCGCTCCTCTTCATTTTAAGGCTGCGGATCTTTTGCAAAACTCCACCGCCTCCCTTTTGAATTTCTATGCCGTAAATGCTTTCCGCCTCTGTTTTCGCCGCCAAAAGCAAGGGCACAATCCCATTTCGGTACAGAGATCAAAAACTCTTCCCCTCTTTACCCCGGCTTTTGCAAAATTCGCCAAAAGCACCGCATCCGTTCCATAACAAAAAGGCTTCCGAATCCTGAATAATCCGGTAGCCTGCATATAAATCATCTATTCTTTCCATATTCAGTCATACATTCTTTCCGTTGTGGGTGCTGTTTTCCAAAATCAATACGCCGCCCCACTTTTCGCTGTCCTTTGAAGCCAAGCGTTCTTTTTATACTCCATTTTATTCTTCGTCTTTTCTTCGCCTTGGCAAAACTTCAGTTCCGAAACCTCATACTCTCAAGTTCATATCATCTTCCTTTTCCAGATTTACAATCAGCTTTTACCTTCTGATTTAAAGACAGAAACGGAGACCACCTCTCCTTTAAGCCCTCCTTGGTAGTGGCATAGTCTCCTACTGCCGGCAACTTGGAGTTCAAGAACTCATACACCTCTTCTTCATTTTTCAAACAGCACATCAAACGGCCGCAAACGCCGGAAATACTGCTGGGATTTAAGGATAAGCCCTGCTCCTTTGCCATTTTAATGGACACGGAGCAAACTCCGAAAAGAAGCTGTAGCAGCAAAGGGGACGACCGCAGGAGCCATAGCCCCCAGCAACTTCAGTCTCATCTCTTACTCCTACCTGTCGAAGCTCAATTCTGGTACGGAAAATGGCTGCCAGATCCTTCACTAAAGCACGGAAATCCACCCTTCCTTCCGCAGTAAAATAAAACAGCGCTTTTCCCCGGTCAAAGGTATATTCCACATCAATCAGTTTCATTTCCAAAGCATGCTCTTGAATTTTTTTCTGGCAAATCTGATAGGCTTCTCTTTCCTTCTCGTGATTTATTTCGTACTGCTTTCGGTCCTCCTCCGTAGCTTTTCTAAGAATTTCTTAGAGCATCACAATCTTTTCCTCCAGAGCTCCTTATTGGCCATCAAAACTTCCCCGTATTCCACGCCTCTGGAGGTTTCCACCACGGCAAACTCTCCCCTTGTAAAGCTTATGCCCTTGGGAGCGAAATAATACACCTTTCCCGCGGTTCGAAACTTAATCCCTATTACCTCTGTCATCTATATCCCTTTCTTTGTGGCTCTCTCTTCTATTATTACATATTGGATAAAAACAAAAAGAAGTCTAAAATCTGGTAGCTTTGGGCTACATTCACCGCCCGTCCTTCTTTGTAACGTTCTATACATTCTCCCCACTGCCCTAAGGTCCAATAGGAATACTTCTCCGCCATAGCCATGGTACTCTCTCTGGCACTCTGCCCATAGAGCAGATGGTGATTTCTGGTGCTTTTATAGCATAACACATCCCGCAAAATAATATCAAGAAAACAGTAGAGCTCTTGCCCGTCCAGCTGTCCCAGCTCCTCCGCGTATTTCTGCATTTCCTCCTGCTTCTTATGGGCAATCTCCTTTAAAAAGGCGGGTAAGGCACGAAGAGCCGGTATTTCCTGCAGCAATTTCCACTGCTTATCAATGGGCATATCCCCCACATAGACTCGAACCACACGGCTCAAAACGGTGTCTAAAAGCTTGTTTTCATTTTCGCAAAGGAGAATCATGATAACATGCTCCGGAGCTTCCTCCAGGGTTTTTAAAAGGGCATTTTGGGCCTCCACCGTCATCTTATCGCTGTGACAAAAGCACGTAGAACCTTGACTGCCCTTCCTTCGGGGAAATGTCCACCGTCCCCTTCACTTCCTGACGAATCTGATCAATGGAAATGCTGGATTTCTTCTCTCCGTTTTCCTTCTCCTGATAATCCACAAAAATCAGATCCGGATGCTCTTCCTTTTCAATGCGAAGACTCAGACTGTCCTCCGACTCTTCCTTTTTCACTATAAAAATCTGGCCGAGTCACTCTGTGCTTTCTTCTTCCAGGGAAGGCTGAACTGCTTTTCGGTTCTTCCTTTTACTTTTGATGAAAAAGCCGTACCACAAAGTCCTTCGCCATCTGACGAAGCAAGTCCTCTTCCTGCCCAATCACAAGATAAGCATGATGGATTCGATGATCCGGTATGGAAATCCCCTTCATTCCTTGCCTTTTCCTCTTCTTATAATCTGTAGAAGAAAACTAAAGAAACTAACTTCCCTTCTTATCAAGCTATCCTATGTCCTTTAATATCTCTTCCACGCATTTGCTAAAATCTAGATTCTGATAGCGCTTCTCTATGCCGGATTCCCTAAGCTTTTCTTCCGAAAAATCTTTATTATCCGCCTGAAAACGTCTTTCCAGCTCCTCCATCGCCATAGGACTATTGTCCTGTTCTCGAGCCCTGGCTCTACTTAAACGAAGGCTATCCTCCAGTTCAATATAGATCGGCTGAATATACTCTTGTCCCAAATATGCCTTGATACTGTTATAGCTTTCCAAGGTACCTATACAGAGGAATCCATAACGATTGTCACGGTAACATTTCTCATAGGCAGTACCATAATACCAAATTCCAAAAGCCGTGTTATAACTTCGGCTTTCCATCATTTTTCCCTCCGAAAGAAATTTTAGAAATTCATCTTTAGAGAGAAAATGATATTCCTCCCCCTCCTTTTCCATAGGACGCATGGGTCTTGTAGTATAGGGGATAATTCTTTGTAAATTCGTTCTTTTTACCAGCTCTTGGAAAATGCTGTCCTTACCTACAGCGGATTTTCCACAAATGTAATAAATCATAGATGATTGCTCTCCTAAGGATTGCCCGGTCCTTGATTCTCTCCACTGTCTTCCGCAGACTTGGGACCCTCTCCTACGATGGCATCATCATGACCTTGACTCTTGCTGCTTTTCTGAGTAGGTGTGGACTCCTTCGTCGCAGCACTACTGCTTTCTTTCCACTCTGACTCTCTAAGGTAGGAGACTCGCCGATACTTTTCCTTATTCTTCTTAGAAGAACTGCTTTCTTCATTGGAAGAAGACTCTTCTTTGTGGATTCTTTTGTAGCTTCCTTGCTCGTTTCCTCTGATTTTGTAGTAGTTTTCTTCCTCCGTAGTCTCCTCAGTGGTTTTTACCGTAGTAGCTTCTGTTTCCTTCTTCTTTATCTCTTTGCTGGCTTCCGTAAGTGACCACCGCTTCCTTACTGCTCTCAGGAAGCTGCTTCATGTAGCCTTTAAATTCGGTAAGAAAAACCGGCAATATTTTTGAGCAAAACTACAATGGCAACAATGGCCAGAAGAGGCAAAAAGCTTTAGAATATCTCCCATAAAATTTGCTTCCTCATCCACATGTTGCTCACTTCTTTTTTCGTCTATGATCCTTCCATCGCGCTTCTATAACCCTTTACTATAAACAGTTTATTTCTAGAATCTTGCATATTTTATCATGAAAAAGGAAGAACAATCTATTAGGAACTCCGTTTAAGAAAAGACTAATTCTATTGAGAAACTCTAAACGAAATAAAAGTATTTACAAACAAGTATTTCCGCTTACCCTTATCCTCTAAGACATTCCACTATAACGGATTACAAAAATTTCTCCTGCACTTCTCCGGTTAGAACTATCCGAATCTGCCCATTACGGCACAATACAGAGAGAACCATCCTCTAAAATCTCTTCTACTGTCCCCAAATATTCCTGCATATTCACTGTAAATTTTACATCCCTCTTCAATAATATATTTTCCTGCCTATATTCATCCTCCACAATCTCTTTTTCCAATAAAGAAAAGTAGTGAAATAATACTGATGCCATAAATTTATTCCGCTTTAATTCTTCCTTTCCTTCCTCATAATAGCCAAACAAGGAACCGGCAATAGCTGAAAAGCTCCTTCAAATCGGATTGCGGAAGAAAAAAATTAATTCAATACCCATAATACAGTAAGCTGGAGTAGGAGAACTTGTAAGCTGTCCCTCTGCCAAAATTCCTACTACCTTCTTCCCTTTGTAAAATAAATCATTAACCCACTTAATGGAAAGGCTAATGTCAAATACTTCTTTCACCGCCCTTTTCACTGCTACTGCCCCATGACATGTTAAGATTAATGGATTTTTATTGTTATTCATTGGCTTAGTTAAAATGCTGAAATACAAGCCTGTACCCTTTGGAGAAAGAAAAGACTTACCCATCCTTCCTTTTCCGGCAGTCTGAAAATCGCTAAGAAAAACTGTGCCACTGGGTATATGAGAAAAAATATCCTCCCCAAAGGGAACGTTTTGGATTCGTCTTTTTACATTCCGTGTTAGTAGAGTCAATTTCCTCAAAAAGAACTATATTGGGCTCAAGGGGCAAAAGTCCTCGGTTTCTATTTTGATATAATCTTAATATTTCTGTGGAAGATAACGGCTCCATAATCCCTCCAATTTTTATATATCGTTGCTGTATATGATTTATAATTTATAGAGCTTTACAATCTATAATTATTTATCCTTTAAAATAAATTTATATACAAAAAAATCCCAAGAAACCCTTGGGATAACAGTGACGTCAACGAGAATCGAACTCGTGATACCACCGTGAAAGGGTGGTGTCTTAACCGCTTGACCATGGCGCCAAACTCTATAGCAGAGCGAAAGGCGAAGACCGGATTTGAACCGGTGATCAGGGTGTTGCAGACCCACGCCTTACCACTTGGCTACTTCGCCACACATTCTCTTGTCTTAGCGAAGAGAAATGGGAAACGCCTCCAGATGGACTCGAACCAACGACACCGCGGTTAACAGCCGCGTGCTCTACCGACTGAGCTATAGAGGCATAAATAAATATCCGATTGAAAGAGTTTATCATGGTCAAAAATAAGATGTCAAGACAAAAACCAGACGCATTGGATAAGCCCTCGACCTATTAGTAACTGTCAGCTGAATGTATTGCTACACTTACACCTCAGTCCTATCTACCTCGTTCTCTTCAAGGGGTCTTACTCTTGCGATGGGATATCTCATCTTGAGGTTGGCTTCACGCGTGACGCTTCAGCGTTTATCCATTCCCAACTTGCCTGACCCTGCTATGGGATTGATTCCCCAACAGGTACAGCAGAGGTCAGTCCATCCCGGTCACTCTCGTACTAAGGACAGATCCTCTCAAATATCCTACGCCTCGCGCGGATAGGGATGAACTGTCTCACGACGTTCTGAACCCAGCTCGCGTACCGCTTTAATGGGCGAACAGCCCAACCCTTGAGATAAACTCAGCCCCAGGATGCGATGAGCCGACATCGGTGCCAAACCTCCCCGTCGATGTGAACTCTTGGGGAGATCAGCCTGTTATCCCCCAGGTAGCTTTTTATCCGTTGAGCGATAGCAATCCCACTTTCATACCAGCGGATCACTAAGTCCGTATTTCTACTCTGCTCAGATGCGTCGCCCTCGCAGTCAAGCTCCCTTATGCCTTTGCACTCTTTGGATGGTTTCCAACCATCCTGGGGGAACTCTTCAGGCGCCTCCGATACACTTTCGGGAGGCGACCGCCCCAATCAAACTCCCCACCTGACATTGTCCCTTGAGCGGTTTACGGCCTAAGGTTAGAAATCCAATAACTAAGGGTGGTATCCCAACAGCGACTCCGATAAAACCAGTTCTATCTTCTTCGTCTCCCACCTATCCTGTGCATACATTACCGAATCCCAGTATCAAGCTGGGTAAAAGCTCCATGGGGTCTTTCCGTCCTGGCGCGGGTAACCAGCATCTTCACTGGCACTTCAATTTCACGGGTGCATTGTTGAGACAGCGCTCAAATCAGTACGCCTTTCGTGCGGGTCGGAACTTACCCGACAAAGGAATTTCGCTACCTTAGAATGGTATAGTTACGGCCGCCGTTTACTGGGGCTTCAATTTCAAAGCTTCGATTGCTCTAACCTCTCCTCTTAACCTTCCAGCACCGGGCAGGCGTCAGCCCATACACTTACCTTACGGTTTCGCATAGACCTGTGTTTTTGCTAAACAGTTGCTTGAGCCTTTTCTCTGCGGCTACGGTTGCCTGGGCACCCCTTCCTCCGAAGTTACGGGGTCATTTTGCCGAGTTCCTTAACAATGCTTCTCCCGCCGGCCTTAGGATTCTCTCCTCATCTACCTGTGTCGGTTTGCGGTACGGGCTTACTAAACACAATAGCGGCTTTTCTCGCCACAGAGTCTAAGAGCTTCTCTACTTCTTTTCGATCCGCATCAGGTCTTCAGATTGATAAGCGGTTTTTCCTACTTATCTCCTACCTCCCTTGCACCGGTCTTCTCATTCCCGGCTCTCTCTTTCTCCATGTGTCCCCACATTTCTGATTTAGTAAGGTACTGGAATCTACACCAGTTGTCCATCGACTACGCTTCTCAGCCTCGCCTTAGGCCCCGACTTACCCAGGGCAGATCAGCTTTACCCTGGAAACCTTAGATATTCGGCCTGGAGGATTCTCACCTCCATCTCGCTACTCATTCCGGCATTCTCTCTTCAAAACTCTCCACGGATCCTTACGGTACCGCTTCTACGTGTTTTCAATGCTCCTCTACCGATGGCATTCACCATCCCTAAGCTTCGGTGTCATGTTTTAGCCCCGTTAATTTTCGGCGCAGGACCTCTCGACTAGTGAGCTATTACGCACTCTTTGAATGTGTGGCTGCTTCTAAGCCAACATCCTAGTTGTCTATGAAATCCCAGATCCTTTACCACTTAACATGTACTTTGGGACCTTAGCTGTAGATCTGGGCTGTTTCCCTTTTGACTACGGAATTTATATCCCGCAGTCTGACTCCCATGTATATCTATACGCCATTCGGAGTTTGATATCTCTTGGTAGACTTTGACGCCCCCTCAAAATTCAGTGCTCTACCTGCGTTA
>BNJS01003481.1_pt1:42500-53369 | contig 53369 bp, 63 predicted proteins | sample 8540461 | NCBI WGS metagenome assembly BNJS01 (sample SAMD00202454, study PRJDB9452) | human saliva metagenome | isolation source: human saliva | place: Japan
CATTGAGCTTGTCCGCATTGGTTTCACTACCTTAAATTCAAGCTTGTATTCCTGGTGGAAATACTTGATTTCCTCTACCGCAATCTTGAAGCCTTCTTCCAGCGTATCCGCCTCAATAATCATGTGGTAGGTGGGGATAGGCTCTTCCTTCTCATCCGTAGCCACGGGAGCTTCCTCTTTTACAGTTTCCTTTTCTTCGGCCTTCTCCTCGGAGCTGTCCTCGGAATATTTTTTGGATGCTTCTTTGGAATCTTCCGGGGACATATATCGAAGTTTGATCAGAAGCTCCTACAGTTTCCTTCTTGGAAAATGCTTCTGTCTCTGACGCCTTTTCCTGCCCCGGCTTTTCTTCTTCCGCCGGACTTAGCGCATTATTCTCTGCCTGCTTCTCTTTTTCTCTTTGAATCTCTTCTCTGCTTACTTCCTTCGGTGCTATAGCTCAGGAAGCTTCTTCCGAAACACCTCTCTAACAGGAGGCTTTTCCTCATATACGCCCCGTCCAGACTCTTCTTCTTTTCGAAAGCAGGTTCTTCCTCCGGAAGAGCAAAGCTTTCCTTTCGAGTGCTCTTCTTGTATCTTCTTCAAAAGGACGATACTGGAAGCTTTTAAATCTTGGGCTTTGTCTACATATTTTCCCATACCGAAAGAAGGATCATCTTGTCACAAAAGGGCGATGCAATCCTCTTCTCTTCCGGCTTCACCATAAAAGCTTTGCCAACTCATAGAGCCACTTCTCATCCAGTTCGGTTTCGAGTAAACTGCTCCAAGAGATTTTTCCAGCTGGGAGGCCATAGCTCCCTTTGCCTTCAAAAATCTTATAGCGAAGCAGAGTATTTTCTGGGATCCTCAGGACTGACATCCAGGAATTCCTTAGTAAAATTCAATAGCCTCTTCGATAGAGCCGGAACGTAAGGACAGCTCTGAAAGCTTATAAAGAAAACGCTTTACCTACGGTGCTCTTTCAAAGGCCATCAGCAGAATATCCTTAGCCTCTTCGTACTCTCCGTTGTACTCATAAATATCCGCAATAGAAGAAAGAAGGTTTGCATTACGCACCCTATTCCAGTCAATGGTATCCGCAATCTGCATAGCAGTCTTGTAATCTCCTGACTGCTTAACTTTTTTTAATCTGTTCTGCCTTGATACTAAACTCGTACTTGTCCATAATACCCCTTCCACTTCCTATAAACTGACTCTTCCGTCCAATGCTCTAAAGTGTTATTTCATCAATGTTTCTATATCTCCCCTACAGGAACCCCGGAAGCAATACGGCTTAAGGGCACTCCTAAAGGTTTAATCAGCTTTGTGATATAGCTTGCGGTGGTTTCTCCTTCCAAAGAAGAGTTAGTGGCAATAATCACCTCTTCCACCTCTCCCTGCAAACGAACCATCAGCTCCTTCAAACGGATGTCCTCCGGTCCGATACCAAGCAAAGGGGAAATCGCCCCGTGGAGAACATGATAAACCCCCTGATATTTGCCTACCCTTTCATAGGCGGACATATCCCTCGGGTTTTCCACCACCATAATCTGTTTATGATTTCTTTCCGCACTACTGCATACCGGGCAAAGCTCCGCGTCCGTTAAGGTACAACAGCATTTGCAGTAGCGAATACTGTCTCTGGCCTTTTTGATGCTGTCAGCCAGAGCATAAGCCTGTTCCTTCTCCCCGTTAATCAGAAAATAAGCTAGTCTTTGTGCGGATTTCGGACCAATGCCGGGAAGCCTGGAAAGCTCCTGCACCAGACGGTCCATATCCTTGGAAAAATACTCCATTAAAATCCTAACCCCATTCCGCCGGTAAGCTTGCCCATCTCTTGATTGGATTCCTTCTCAATGTCGGAAAGGGCCTGGTTCGTACCCAGATACAATCATTTCTTCAAAGTTTCCCACATCTTCGGATCTACGGCATCCTTATTCAGGCTGACACTTAAGACCTTTCTCTCTCCGTTCAGCACTACCTTAACGGCACCGCCTCCGGCCTGAGCAATGTATTCCTTTTTCGCCAGCTCCTCCTGGGTTTCTTCCAGCTTCTTCTGCATCTTCTGATACTGCTTCATCAGATTATTCATATTCATGCGGGCATTCCCCATAAATCCACCATGCTTTGCCATAGCTCCTCCTTAATATTTAAATTAAGCATAACTTTTACTATTTTACCATGAATCCCAAGAATAAATCTATGAAATCTTATAATTCCCTTACAGTGTGGAATTTTTATCCTTTTTATTTCCATAAAACAAGCACTTATCTTATTCCTGATCGCTAATCTCTATCGTCATAGAAATTTTGTTTAAATCTTCATCGGAAACATATCTGGTACTGCGCTCTTCCGTTTCCACCTTCCCCAAAACAAAGTGAAATTCCTTTTGATATTTTGCGGAAATCACCTTTCCGATTTCCAGGAGCTCCATATCCGTAAGCACATTGGAAAGCATTCCCAGACTTGGGGCAATCACCATGGACTTCTTATCCTTTGCCGGATAAACTCTGGATTTCGCCAAGGCCTGTTTCACCGTGGGGGAGTCGAAGTAGTTTTTGATAATATCCCAGTCCTTCTTTAAAAGCATATAGTCTTCATACTGGGCTTTCGGAAGGACGACTTCCTTTTCCATGGCTTCCGGCACATCTCCATTTTCCTCCTTGGAAAATGCTGTCCTGTCTAAAGGAAGAAAGCTTCCCTTCTCCATCTTCTCTTCCAGCTCTCTTAGCCTCTGTAAAAGGGCGTCCGTCTTTCCTTCCATTTCCGGATGAGCCAGCTTTACCAAGGTACTTTCCAGTAAAACCCGCTTCTGTCTGGCAAAACGATACTGCTGTAAAAGCTCTGTCAGTAAGCGGATACCTCGTAATACTTCTTCCATGGAAAGACTTTCCCCATCGGAAAGAAGTTGTTTTTTATTTTCTGCGGATAAATCCATTAAACCGTCAATCTTCTCTACGGTTTTTGCCAGCATAATATTACGATAATAGTTTAGTAAATCGGAAGTATATTGGCTAATCTCCTTTCCCTGCTCCAAAACTTCGGAAACTAAGGTCATGGCTTTTGCTATGTCTTTCTCTCGAAGGGACGCAATCATTTGGGAAAATGCTGCGGTATCCACCGCTCCCAATATTTTCAAAGTATCTTCATAGCTAATTTCTCGCTGAAAATCATAACTGGCACACTGGTCTAAAAGGCTTACCGCATCACGCATGGAGCCATCCCCCATCCGGGCAATATACTGGATAGCCTCTTCTTCAATGGCAATATGCTCTTCTTCCACAATATGTCTCAATCTGTCCGCAATAATATCTGCAGGAATTCTACGAAAATCATAACGCTGACAGCGAGAAAGAATGGTAATGGGTAGGGCGTTTGGCTCCGTAGTAGCCAAGATAAATATGGTGTATTCCGGCGGCTCCTCCAGCGTTTTCAAAAAGGCATTATGGGCCGACTCTGTAAGCATATGTACCTCATCGATAATATAGACCTTGTAGCGCATACCCACAGGAGGATACTCCACCTGTTCCCGAATCAAACGTATATCATCCACCTTATTGTTGCTGGCCGCATCCATTTCATAAACATTAATGCTGGTATTGGATAAAATAGCCTTACAGTTTGCACACTCATTGCAGGGATTTCCGTCCTTAGGGTTTAGGCAGTTTACAGCCCTTGCCAAAATTTTCGCCATGGAGGTTTTACCTGTACCTCTGGTACCACAAAAAAGGTAAGCATGACCAATACGATCATGACTTACCTGATTCTTAAAGGAACAGTGATGGCATCCTGTCCCACTAAATCATCAAATCCGGGATCTCCATTTTCTGTATAAAGCGGTATATGACAATTCTTCTTATCCCTTCTATATCGTTAAAACAGATAAAAATTGGCGCATAAGTTCATCAGCTTCTTTTGAAATAAACTCTATAAAAACTTCATTTTTGGCTACTCTTCATCTCCAAAAGAAATACCCAGCATCTTGGCTTCCTTCACAATTCCGAATCCGGATCCACCGTTTTAATTTACCCGGCAATATCTGCCAAGGGAACCGTTGTAATTTCATTATTCTTTAAAGAAAGCATCACGCCGTATTTTTCCTTCTTAATCATTCTGGCAGCTTCCGCACCGATTCTTGTGGCAAAAACACGGTCATAGGGAACCGGCTGTCCACCTCTTTGGGTGTGTCCGGGAACAGTTACTAACCTCTGCACCGGTTTTTCCTCAATTTCCTTCGCCAGCTTATAGGCTACGGAGGATGATTCTTCCTATCCTCCGCCAGCTTCTTCTTTAATTCCTTCTTTGTCAGCTTAGATTCATCCTTGGAAATAGCGCCCTCTGCTATAGCTACAATGAGAAACGAGAACCACTTGCGTGACGCTCCGCTATTTTTCTTACAAACCGCATTGATATCGTAGGGGAATCTCAGGAACCAAAAATAATGTCAGCGCCACCCGGCAGAATCCGGCATAAAAAGGGTAAGCACCCTACCTTTATGTCCCATAATCTCTACAATAAATACCCTACCATGGCTGGCAGCTGTAGTATGAATACAGTCAATGGCATTGGTAGCAACTTGAACGGCAGAATAAAAGCCGAAGGTCATATCTGTACCGTAGAGATCATTATCAATGGTTTTGGGACAGCCGATAACATTCAGACCTTCCTCCGACAATAGATTAGCTGTTTTTAAAGAACCGTTGCCTCCTAATACCACGAGACAATCCAGGCGAAGCTTTCTATATGTATCTTCATCGCCTCAACCTTGTCCAATCCATTGGCATCCGGTTCCCGAATCTGTTTGAAGGGTGTTCTACTGGTTCCCAGAATGGTTCCGCCTTCCGTCAAAATTCCGGAGAAATCGGAACGCTCCATTTTACGATATTCGTCATAAATCAAACCCTTGTAACCATCCAGAAAACCATAGATTTCCACGTCTCCCAATAGGTTATATAGGGTTTTTCCCACACCGCGCATGGTTGCATTTAAAGCCTGACAGTCTCCTCCACTGGTTAATATTCTCTCTCATCCTTACCCCCTTTAACTCACTACGGCAGAAATCTTGCTTTTCTACAATAGAACAAAGTATGAGGAAAAGCAATAGAGACTATTAAGTCTCTTTCGTTGCGGGAGATGGATTTGAACCAACGACCTTCGGGGTTTATAGAGCCCGACGAGCTACAGAACTGCTCCATCCGCGATAATCAAATAGGGGCCTACAGGGGCTCGAACCTGTGACCCTCTGCTTGTGAGCAGATGCTCTCCCAGCTGAGCTAAGACCCCCAGTTGTGTGGATTGCTCTACATGAGACATGTGTCTCAATGGATGGAGTGGTTCGAGACCACCGAAGTCAGTGACAACAGATTTACAGTCTGCCCCTTTGGCCACTCAGGGAATCCATCCATATATAAGCCCTAAGGCTAGCGACCCGGAACAGATTCGAGACCGTCGACCTCCGCCGTGACAGGGCGGCGCTCTAACTAACTGAGCCACCGGGTATATCGTACCTGCTTCTAAATAAAGGCTGGATTTAAATGCGATATCAAAGCCCTAAGTCACAATTACCTAACAACAATAATACACAATTAAACAACATATCAAAGATTATTCTAGCCTAGACTTTAGACAAAAAAACCAGACGCATTGGATAAGCCCTCGACCTCATTAGTAACTGTCAGCTGAATGTATTGCTACACTTACACCTCAGTCCTATCTACCTCGTTCTCTTCAAGGGGTCTTACTCTTGCGATGGGATATCTCATCTTGAGGTTGGCTTCACGCTTAGATGCCTTCAGCGTTTATCCATTCCCAACTTGCCTACCCTGCTATGGGATTGATTCCCAACAGGTACAGCAGAGGTCAGTCCATCCCGGTCCTCTCGTACTAAGGACAGATCCTCTCAAATATCCTACGCCCGCGCCGGATAGGGACTGAACTGTCTCACGACGTTCTGAACCCAGCTCGCGTACCGCTTTAATGGGCGAACAGCCCAACCCTTGGGACCGACTTCAGCCCCAGGATGCGATGAGCCGACATCGAGGTGCCAAACCTCCCCGTCGATGTGAACTCTTGGGGGAGATCAGCCTGTTATCCCCAGGGTAGCTTTTATCCGTTGAGCGATGGCAATCCCACTTTCATACCACCGGATCACTAAGTCCGTATTTCTACTCTGCTCGGACCGTCGCCCTCGCAGTCAAGCTCCCTTATGCCTTTACACTCTTTGGATGGTTTCCAACCATCCTGAGGGAACCTTTGAGCGCCTCCGATACACTTTCGGAGGCGACCGCCCCAGTCAAACTCCCCACCTGACATTGTCCCTTGACCGGTTTACGGCCTAAGGTTAGAAATCCAATAACATAAGGGTGGTGTCCCAACAGCGACTCTGATAAAACCGAAGTTCTATCTTCTTCGTCTCCCACCTATCCTGTGCATACATTACCGAATCAGTATCAAGCTGGAGTAAAAGCTCCATGGGGTCTTTCCGTCCTGGCGCGGGTAACCAGCATCTTCACTGGCACTTCAATTTCACCGGGTGCATTGTTGAGACAGCGCTCAAATCATTACGCCTTTCGTGCGGGTCGGAACTTACCCGACAAGGAATTTCGCTACCTTAGGACCGTTATAGTTACGGCCGCCGTTTACTGGGGCTTCAATTCAAAGCTTCGATTGCTCTAACCTCTCCTCTTAACCTTCCAGCACCGGGCAGGCGTCAGCCCATATACTTTACCTTACGGTTTCGCATAGACCTGTGTTTTTGCTAAACAGTTTGGCTTGAGCCTTTTCTCTGCGGCTCGAGTTGCCTGGGCTTCCCCTTCTCACGAGTTACGGGTCATTTTTGCCGAGTTCATAACTAATGCTTCTCCCGCCGGCCTTAGGATTCTCTCCTCATCTACCTGTGTCGGTTTGCGGTACGGGCTTACTAAACACTATAGCGGCTTTTCTCGCCACAGAGTCAAAGAGCTTCTCTACTTATTTCGATCCGCATCAGGTCTTCAGATTGTATAGCGGTTTTTCCTACACTCCTACCTCCCTTGCACCGGTCTTCTCATTCCCGGCTCTCTCTTTCTCCATGTGTCCCCACATTTCTGATTTAGTAAGGTACTGGAATCTACACCAGTTGTCCATCGACTACGCTTCTCAGCACTCGCCTGTAGGCCCCGACTTACAGGGCAGATCGAGCTTTACCCTGGAAACCTTAGATATTCGGCCTGGAGGATTCTCACCTCCATCTCGCTACTCATTCCGGCATTCTCTCTTTAAAACTCTCCACGGATCTTCCGGTACCGCTTCTACGTGTTTTCAATGCTCCTCTACCGATGGCATTCACCATCCTAAGCTTCGGTGTCATGTTTTAGCCCCGTTAATTTTTCGGCGCAGGGACCTCTCGACTAGTGAGCTATTACGCACTCTTTGAATGTGTGGCTGCTTCTAAGCCAACATCCCTAGTTGTCTATGAAAATCCCCATCCTTTACCACTAACATGTACTTTGGGACCTTAGCTGTAGATCTGGGCTGTTTCCCTTTTGACTACGGAATTTATATCCCGCAGTCTGACTCCCATGTATATCTATACGCCATTCGGAGTTTGATATCTATTGGTAGACTTTGACGCCCCTCAAGAATTCAGTGCTCTACCTGCGTTAGACTCTCCATGAGGCTAGCCCTAAAGCTATTTCGAGGAGAACCAGCTATCTCCGGGTTCGATTGGAATTTCTCCGCTATCCACACCTCATCGCCACCCTTTTCAACGGATGTGCGTTCGGACCTCCACCAAATTTTACTTTAGCTTCATCCTGGACATGGATAGGTCACGCGGTTTTCGGTCTATATCTACTGACTTTGCGCCCTATTCAGACTCGCTCTCGCTTCGGCTCCGGACCTTAAGTCCTTAACCTTGCCAGTAACTATAACTCGCCGGACCGTTCTACAAAAAGTACGCGGTTCAGCTTGCGCTGTTCCACAGTTTGTAAACACAGGGTTTCAGGTTCTCTTTCCCTCCCCTCCCGGGGTCCTTTTCACCTTTCCTTCAGAGTACTAATCGCTATCGGTCACTGAGTAGTATTTAGCCTTGAGGGGTGGTCCCCCCGTATTCCTGCCAGGTTCCACGTGTCTGACAGTACTCTGGATTCCGCTCATTCCTTTACGCTTCGTGTAAGGGGCTTTCACCCTCTATGGCAACGCTTTCCATCGTCTTCCACTCACTTACGGAACTAAATGCGGTCCGAACCCCAAGGTGCACGCACCTTGGTTTGGGCTCTTCCGATTTCGCTCGCCACTACTTTCGGAATCACTGTTGTTTTCTCTTCCTCCGCCTACTTAGATGTTTCAGTTCAGCGGGTTCCCTCTGTACAGTTATGTATTGGCTGTACAGTACTAGACTTTTCTCTAGTGGGTTTCCCCATTCAGATATCTGCGGATCATATCGTATTTGCCAATCCCCGCAGCTTTTCGCAGCTTATCACGTCTTTCTTCGGCTCTCAGTGCCTAGGCATTCACCCTATGCTCTTATTGCTTTAACAATTCTCCCACTGATCGCTCAAGTGTTCGAGATACTAGCGTGTATCTCTTTTTTCTGATTGCAAGTTAACCTTTCCGGTTATCTTGCCTCGTTTTAGTACAAGTTTTGCTTGTGCCCTCGGATGTCTTACTCTATTTACTAGAATAATCATTTCTTGATATGTGGTTTTTCAAGGTACGAATAGTAGCATTATTGCTACCGTGGAGATAAAGGGATTCAGAACTCTGACCCTGCTTGCAAGGCAGGTGCTCTCCCAACTGAGCTATATCCCCAAAAATCTGGCATCCACCTATCTTCCCGTGCCGTTACCAGCAAAGTATTTTCGGCCGCTTAAGTCTTAACCGTCGTGTTCGGGATGGAAACGGGTGTTTTCCCTAAGCGCATCAACACCAGAAGTGGAACCAAAGTGGACTCAGAACCACGACCTCACGCTTATCAGGCGTGCGCTCTAACCAACTGAGCTATGGTTCCCTGGGTATTCCATATTAAATTCTTTCAGAAATCTTCTCAACAGTATCCTTTAAAAAGAATCTTTACTGTTTAGAATTAACTTCTAAAAGTTGCGACTTCCGTCGCTCCTCTATTCATCAAAATCGAATAACACACAAACCCCTACTTTATCGCTTAGAAGAGGTGATCCAGCCGCAACTTCGATACGGCTACCTTGTTACGACTTCACCCCAGTCATCAGTCCTGCCTTCGGCAGCTCCTTTCTTGGGACACTGACTTCGGGCGTACCAGCTCCCATGGTGTGACGGGCGGTGTGTACAGGGCCGGGAACGTATTCACCGCAGCATGCTGATCTGCGATTACTAGCGATTCCAGCTTCGTGTAGTCGGGTTGCAGACTACAGTCCGAACTGAGACGTTATTTTTGAGATTTGCTTAAGGTCACCCTCTTGCTTCCCTTTGTTTACGCCATTGTAGCACGTGTGTAGCCCAAGTCATAAGGGGCATGATGATTTGACGTCATCCGCCTTCCTCCAGGTTATCCCTGGCAGTCTAGTTAGAGTGCCCATCTTACTGCTGGCTACTAACTACGTTGCGCGCTCGTTGCGGGACTTAACCCAACATCTCACGACACGAGCTGACGACAACCATGCACCACCTGTCACCATTGCCCCGAAGGGAAAGTACATTACATACTCTGTCAATGGGATCTCAAGACTTGGTAAGGTTCTTCGCGTTGCTTCGAATTAAACCACATGCTCCACCGCTTGTGCGGGTCCCCGTCAATTCCTTTGAGTTTCATTCTTGCGAACGTACTCCCCAGGTGGAATACTTATTGCGTTAGCGACGGCACCGAGATGCTTTGCACCCCGACACCTAGTATTCATCGTTTTACAGCGTGGACTACCAGAGATATCTAATCCTGTTTGATCCCCACGCTTTCGAGCCTCAACGTCAGATTATTGTCAGTAGCGCCTTCGCCTCCGGTGTTCTTCCTGATATCCGCATTTCACCGCTACACCAGGAATTCCACTTACCTCTCCAACACTCTAGAACAACAGTTTCCAAAGCAGTTCCCAGGTTGAGCCCGGGTATTTCACTTCAGACTTGCCATTCCGTCTACGCTCCCTTTACACCCAGTAAATCCGGATAACGCTTGCCCCCTACGTATTACCGCGGCTGCTGGCACGTAGTTAGCCGGGGCTTCTTAGTCAGGTACTGTCATTATCTTCCCTGCTGATAGAGCTTTACATACCGAAATACTTCTTCACTCACGCGGCGTCGCTGCATCAGGGTTTCCCCATTGTGCAATATTCCCCCTGCTGCCTCCCGTAGGAGTTTGGGCAGTGTCTCAGTCCCAATGTGGCCGGTCATCCTCTCAGATCGGCTACTGATCGTTGCTTTGGTAGGCTTTTACCCTGCCAACTGGCTAATCAGACGCGGGTCCATCTTATGGCGATAAATCTTTTCACCCTGTACCATGCGGTAATCTGTGCTTATGCGGTATTAGCAGTGATTTCTCTCTGTTATCCCCCTCCATAAGGCAGGTTACCCACGTGTTACTCACCCGTCCGCCACTAGATAACGTATCTTCCGACGAAGCTTTCGATACGCATCTCGTTCGACTTGCATGTGTTGAGGCACGCCGCCAGCGTTCATCCTGAGCCAGGATCGAACTCTCATAAAAAGTACTTCTCTTACAAAAAGCATTATCCGCTCTTCCGAGCGGTTTTAAGTTCAGTTCCAAGTCAAAAGCGCTTAGCTTGTTTTTCCTTTTTACTGTTAAAGTTTGTTTTTCGCTGCACATTTCTGTGCTTCTGAATTTTTCTCTGCGGAACTCCGGCTTTTCGTTCTTCTTAGAAGAACTTCTTTTTTCAAGAAATCTTCAGGGTCTGTGTATTATTCGATCTTTGATTTTTCAAG
>BNJS01000649.1_pt1 | contig 53314 bp, 69 predicted proteins | sample 8540461 | NCBI WGS metagenome assembly BNJS01 (sample SAMD00202454, study PRJDB9452) | human saliva metagenome | isolation source: human saliva | place: Japan
GCGCTGCACCTGAATTAGCGCTGGTTTGGCGGCTCAAGTAGCGATGTAGGTCAAGATAATTTTGACCGCAGCTTAGGGGTAGTTAGTTCCGAGAAGGACTAACTACCCCCCAATTTTTGGTCTTAGACTAACCAACGCTGTTTCTCTTTTGCGGATTATATTTTTCATTCCGGCAGATACAGAGATAACCAAAAGCGTGGTGGAGCATGGCAGCATCCGGTAGGGTTTGGAGTATTACCCGTTTTGAGAGGAAAACCCAATGTCTGAACCCAGCACCACCGAAGAGTATGAGCTCTACACCCGCATCTTCCACTATCCACATGAGATCATCCCCCAAGGTACTGCGGCCAAGAAGATCATGGACCGTTACTATGAGCTGCAGACTCAGGGGAAAGAACAGGGGTACGTTCCTTCTTCGTGCGCATCACAGACATCCTGCTTGAAGACGCCGTGGCCAGGATCGCGGGTGAGCATGACCTTCCGGATGATGAGGACCTCATTACCGCAGAGCATGCCCGCGCCTACACGCAGAGCATGCTTGAAAAATACCGTGCTTCCCTAGAGGACTCATCTGTTGAAGAACGCGGGAAGATAGAAATCGCGAAGTGGCTTGACCAACATTTTGAGGACGAAAGAGGATGAAGAATTTAGCTTCCGAAAGCTTGTGAAAGATTTTGAAAAATCCTCATTCGTGCCCGAGGAAGAAGATGATGTTGATCATCCGGAGTTCGTGAGTATCATCTCATTTGAACGCGGCGACGACTCGGATGAGGGAGAGCTTCTGCTGGTTCAGGTCCCGACCGATAACCCTGCGGATGTGCCTGCTTATCTGCCTTTCGGCGGGTGGAACGAATGTCCCAAGACCGAAAGTCAGTTGGCTTTCACCCACTACTGGTACCAGAAATACGGTGCGGTGCCCGGGATGCTCAATGGGCACGACACGCTGGAATTCTACGTTGAACGCCCTGTAACCGACCCCGGAGAATCGAAACAGCTGGCGGTCGAACAGTTTGCATTCTGCAGCGACATCGTGATGCAGGTTTTCAACAGCTTTGAGGCACTCACGGACTTTATCAACCGCGGTAAACAGTGGTACTTCTGGTGGGACTAGAGCCCCCCGGTAGGTGTATGACACTATGAAGGTGGCTGAGAGGCGGTCAGTGTGAAGCTACCGCAGTTTCCTTACTGGAGCCACCCTGCGCGGGTGCTCCGGTGAGCTCTTAGTGGAAAAATGAAACGGTCTAGGGATGCACCCTCACCGCGTATGAGAGCCGACGATAGCGTGCACTATCACTATGCCGTGGCGCTTAACAAAGCACTGCACTTGAGCGAATACGGGTTTTATGGTTCGAACGTTAAGGTATGCGATGTTTTGATAGCAAATTGGGGGTAGCTACTAATTCTCAGAAGACCTAGTCGCCCCCTCTTAAGTAACGGCGTTATCGCTCATCCCTACTCACAGAATATGCGGGTAAATATCCGCGAAAAGACCCAGGGTCTCTGCACCCTCAAGCTCAGGATGCTCAGGATCAAACCTGTCCACGATCACTACATGACCCCTGAAGAATTTCCGCGCCACAGGAAGGTATACCCCTTTTCCGGAAGCTAGGTTATGACTAGAGTTATTTTTTATAGCACACAATTCACGAAGATTACCGAGGAATTCAGGTTAATATTTACAGATTTTTATACGAAAACTTACAAGTTAGCTTGATAAAACACTTCCCGCGCCTACCACGGAAAATCCGGCATGCGCATCGTGGGCGGGCTACTATATTAAGCGACGTTATCACGGGGTGAGCACTCACCCACACACCATGAGGAAGCACGGGCAAAGCCTCGCGCCTTCCGCGAAAGGACAATGATGAAGGTTCTCGTCACCGGTGGCGCCGGTTACATTGGTTCGCACACCGTTCTTGAACTCCCTCAATGCAGGGCACGAGGTTGTCGTCATGGATAACCTGTCGAATTCCTCCGAAACTTCCCTGCAGCGTGTTGCCGAGCTCGCCGGTCGCGCGCCCGAGTTCCATAAGGTTGATCTGCTGGATTTTGAGGGCATGAAGAAACTCTTCCTCGAGATCCGCCCGGATGCGGTTATCCACTTCGCGGGATTGAAGGCAGTGGGTGAATCAGCAGAGAAGCCGCTGTGGTACTACCAGACGAATGTCGCCGGTACCCTGAACCTGCTCTACGCTATGGATGCCGCAGACTGTCGTTCTATCGTATTCTCATCGTCCGCAACCGTGTACGGTGAGCCCGAATCCATGCCGCTCATCGAGAAGCTAAATATGGATGCACAGTCTTGCTACGGCCGCACCAAGGAACATATCGAAGACATGCTCGTAGACTTGGCGGCTTCCGATGACCGCTGGAATATCGCTCTGCTGCGCTACTTCAACCCCGTGGGTGCGCATGAATCCGGGCGTATCGGTGAGGATCCTTCGGGTATTCCCAACAATTTGGTGCCATTTATCGCTCAGGTTGCAGTCGGTCGCCGCGAGCATCTGAACGTATTCGGCAACGACTACCCCACCGTCGACGGCACCGGTGTGCGCGATTACATTCACGTCGTCGATCTTGCCGATGGTCACCTTAAGGCGCTGGATTACATTAGCGAGCACGGCGGTCTGCACACCTGGAACCTGGGTACCGGGAACGGCTACTCGGTGCTTGAGGTGCTGCATGCCTTCGAGAAAGCCTGCGGTAAAGAGTTGCCCTATAAGATCGTGGCGCGCCGCCCCGGTGATGTTGCTGTTTCCTATGCCGATCCTTCCTCGGCACTGGCTGATCTGGGGTGGAGCGCATCCCGAGATATTGACACTATGGTGCGCGATCACTGGAACTGGCAGAAAAATAACCCGAATGGTTACGACGCCTAGCCAACTGCCCCGTTGAGAGGTTCCTAAGTCGGGTGTCTTATGCAAACTTATGCATAAGACATCCGAATTTTATATTTTTAATCATGCGTAAGTTCATCTGAAGAACAACCAAAGCAACACGACATTTTGCATAAATTTCACATATCTATCTAATATTTATTGCTTTTATATGGCTTCTATTTCGAGTCACCAAAACTATAACTATGCGCAGAAGATAAATTTTTCAATAATTTTTACAGAAAACCCGGCAGCTGTTACATACCCGTTACAAAACCTGACGTGGCTAGAATCTCATCCGTTTTATGAAAACCCACGTCATAGATGTATCTCACATGAAAGGGTTATCACCATGACACAGGCATCTGCACCCGCAGAAAAACCACTCGTAGAGCTCAACGAGGTCAATAAAATATTACGGCACCAACCACGTGCTCAAGAACATCAATTTAGCGGTCAATAAAGGCGAAGTTATCATCCTTCTCGGTCCTTCCGGTTCCGGCAATCAACCCTCTGCCGAACCATCAACCGCCTCGAAACTACTTCCTCTGGCTCTATACATATCGACGGAAAAGAACTGCCCAAAGAAGGCCGCGAGCTCGCCAAGCTGCGCGCAGAAGTGGGTATGGTTTTCCAGTCCTTCAACCTCTTTGCGCACAAAACCATCCTTGATAACGTGACGCTAGGCCCGCGCCGCATCCGCAAACTCTCCAAAGAGCAGGCCGAAGCCGAAGCTATGGAACTTCTCGCCAAGGTCGGGGTAGATTCCCAGGCCGAGAAAATGCCTGCTCAGCTTTCCGGCGGTCAGCAGCAGCGCGTCGCCATCGCCCGCGCTCTCGCCATGAAGCCCAAGGTCATGCTTTTTGACGAGCCCACCAGTGCACTCGACCCCGAAATGGTGAACGAAGTGCTCGATACCATGGTCTCCCTCGCCCGCGACGGCATGACCATGATCGTCGTAACCCACGAGATGGGATTCGCCCGTAAGGCCGCCGACCGCATCGTCTTCTTGGCGGACGGCGAGATTGTTGAAGAAGCCACTCCGGATGAATTCTTCACCAAACCCAAGAGCGAGCGCGCCCGCGACTTCCTCTCCAAGATCATCGACCACTAGGGGGTGTGCCATGAAAAAATCATTCTTTAACCGCGCCGCCACCAAGTTTTTCGCCGCAAGTACAGCAGCTGCGCTTGCCCTCGGTTTCACGCTGACCGGGTGCTCCAGCGCCTCGGACTCTAAACCTAAGATTCGCATCGGCATTAAGTACGATCAGCCCGGCTTAGGCTACCAGGACGGTCAGGATTACACCGGTTTTGACGTAGATGTGGCGCGCTACATTGCTGGTAAGCTCGGCTATTCGGAAGATCAGATCGAGTTCGTAGAGTCCCCCAGTGCTAACCGTGAGAATATGCTCTCCAACGGTCAGGTCGATATGATTCTGGCGACCTATTCCATTAGCGACAGCCGTAAGAAGAGCGTTGATTTTGCCGGTCCGTACTACGTTGCCGGACAGGATTTGCTCGTGCGCGCCGATGAAACGAGCATTACCGGGCCCGATAGCCTGAACGGAAAGAACCTATGCTCGGTGACCGGTTCGACAAGCGCCAAAAAGATTCAGGATACCTACGCCAAAAACGTGAACCTGGTGAAGCAGAATAGCTACTCGGACTGCGTGGTCGCACTTAACGGCGGCGTGGTAGATGCGGTGACGACCGACGATATTATTCTTGCGGGTCTTGCCGCGACTAAGGCAAATAAGGGCAAACTCAAGCTGGTTGGCAAAACATTCACCACTGAGAAGTACGGTGTTGGTCTGCCTAAGGGTACCGATAAGTGTGAAGCCATCAATAAAGCTATTAACGAGATGGTAGAAGACGGCACCTGGGAGAACCTGGTGAAGAAGCACACGGACGGCACCGGCTACAGCTACAACACCGAAAAGAATCCGCCAAAGCCTTCGGCGTCCTGCGCTTAGGCACGGAAGAGAGGAAAACGATGTCATTCTTTGACCAACTCGGCGCTCTCTTCGCCAAATACGATGTGTTGGGCGCGTTCTGGGTGAATATTCAGCTAACGTTCTGGGCCGCGATCGGGTCTTTCGTACTCGGCGCAATCTGGCACTGATGCGTATCAGCCCGGTACCCTCGCTGCGCTGGGCGGGTACGATCTATGTACACTTATTCCGCAACACCCCACTGACGATTCTGATGACTCTAGCGTTACTGGGCGTGTGGACACAGTTTCAGCTGTCGTTCTCGACCGATTTTGAGACGAACTTCTTCGTGTACGCCGTGATCGTTCTGTCGATCTATCACGCATCTTTTGTGTGTGAGGCAATCCGTTCGGGTGTGAACACGGTTCCCACCGGTCAGGCGGAGGCGGCTCGTGCCATCGGCCTCGGCTTCATGGATACTGCGCGCATGATTATTTTTCCGCAGGCGTTGCGCGGCTCCATCACTCCGCTGGGCAATACGCTCATTGCGCTGGCGAAGAACACGACGGTCGCATCGGTAGCATCCGTTGCCGAAGCCTCAGGCATGATGAAGTCCATGATTGAGTTCGATGCGAACATGGTGCTGGCGATCTTCCTGATCTTCGCGCTGGGATTCGTGGCGATTGTGGTGCCTCTAGGCATCCTAACCACCTGGTCCTCACGTAAATTGGCGGTGAAGCGATGAAATTCTTTAATTCTGATGTAACCACAAGCACCACTGTCCTCTTCGATGCTCCCGGCCCCCGTGCGAAGGCTCGCACCCGTGTCTTCAATATCGCGGCGATTCTGGTTTTTATCGCGTTCGCTGTCTATGTGCTGAGCGTGATGGGCGCTAAGGGTCAGCTTGAGGCAGAAAAATGGACCGACCTCTTCACCGCAAAAGCTTGGGGTTCCTACTACATGCCCGGTCTTGTTTCAACCCTGCAGGCGGCGGGTATTTCGGTAATTACCTCTATCGCTTTCGGTGTTATCTTCGGCATGGCACGCCTGGCGCAGAACCGCGTGCTTCGCTGGTTCGGCACCATTGTGGTTGAGTTCTTCCGTGCCGTTCCGGTGCTGATGATGATGATTTTCTTCTGGCTGTTCCTCAGCCGGTTCAGCTGGATTAACCCCTCACAGCTGCCGTTCCTCGCGGTCGTGATCGGTTTGACCTTCTATAACGGATCCGTGATTGCAGAGCTGCTGCGTTCGGGTGTCAAACAGCTGCCGCGCGGTCAGGGCGAGGCGGGTCTAGCAATCGGGCTGACCCCCGGTCAGACCCTCCGCACGATTCTTATGCCGCAGGCCTTTCAACTCCATGATGCCTTCGATGCTCAGCCAGTTCGTGGTGATCCTCAAGGACACCGCGCTCGGGTACATTATTTCCTACCCCGAGCTGCTGGCATCTGCACGACGCATCGGCTCGGGTGACGGCAACGTGCTGCAGACCCTTCTGTTGGCGGCGGCGCTCTTCGTCATCGTGAACTTCGCGCTCACGGCGCTGGCAACCTGGCTGTCCTCGTTCCTCGCCTCGCGTACTTCCTCGAAGGTTCGCAAGGTGGACTTGGTTCCCGGCGAGGTCGATAACCCGAATCCGCCCACCCTCCAGATGTTCTTGCTCCCCGGCAAACGCAAATAATCGGAGGCGCGCATCCGGTATAGAAAGATGCCCGGAACTTCCTGCACTGGGGGTTCCGGGCATCTTTGTTTCTCAGGCGGTATTTATTCTCTTACGGCATTTCCTATCCCAGCGCTCGCCGTAAGACGCTCGGGATGCCTTCGCAATATCCTCATCGGATGCGGTCAGCGCGATACGCACATACCCGGCGCCGTCTTCACCGTAGAAGACCCCCGGTCCCGCAACGATTCCCAACTTGGCCAAACGTTCGATAGACGCCCACGTATCCTCACCGAAAGTGGTCCACAGGTACAGCCCAGCCTCAGAGTTTTCGACGCGCCCGCCTGCGGCGGTAATAGCTGCGAGAAGCTCTTCCCGGCGCGCGCGGTACTTATTTTTCTGCGCCGCCACATGGGCTTCATCTCCCAAGGCAGCAATCAGCGCACGCTGCACGGGTGCGGGAACAATCATCCCGGCGTGCTTGCGGGAGTTGATGAGGTTAGGCATAAGCTGCGCATCACCCGCAATAAACGCGGCACGGTACCCCGCCAGGTTCGACTGTTTTGAGAGCGAATATGCGGCGAAAAGCCCGGTAAAGTCGCCGTCGCATACGCGGGGATCAAGAATAGAGGGCACCCGCTGACCGCCGCGAGCTTCATCCCACGCGCCCCAGCCGAGTTCCGCATAGCATTCGTCGCTGGCTACCACAGCGCCAATATCGCGTGCCTGCCGCACAATCTCGCGAAGCTCAGCAACATCACGCACCACGCCGTTCGGGTTGGCGGGCGAGTTCACCCACACCAACCGCACGCGCCTGCGCACATCTTCGGGCAGCTCATCAAGCGAATCTGCGGGCACGGACTGCGCGCCAGCGAAGCGCGCCCCTATATCGTAGGTTGGGTACGCCACGCGTGGGTAAACCACCACATCGCGCTCTTGAGTGCCGGGGTCAGTTCCTAGTCCCAGTAGAAACGGAAGCCACGCCACAAGTTCTTTGGAACCAACCGTAGGCATCACCTGGTCGGTGCTTAGCCCGGTGACCCCGCGGCGGCGTGCAAACCAGTCCACGATCGCCTGGCGCAGTTCAACAGTTCCGTGCGTGGTCGGGTAGCCGGGAGCGTCGGATGCTGCGGCAAGCGCATCCTGAATCAGCTGCGGGGTGTCATCGACCGGGGTGCCGATGGAGAGGTCTATAGTCCCACCCGGATGTTCGGCAGCAAGTTTGCGGTAGGGAATAAGGGTTTCCCAGGGGTATTCGGGTAGATCTAGACCGTAGGCACGCATGGTTCTCCTTGTGCGGCGTTGTAAACCGGCAGATACCGGCTGTTCTTTCGTGCGTAGTCATTGTATCGCGCGTTTGAGTGCTGAGGGTACGGCAAAGCCCCCGTTCCCAGCGTGCGAGATTCGGGGGCTTTAGCCTGTCTTAAGTTTTCAACGTAAGGGTGCGCCGAATGCGCCAGCTACTCCCCCTGCGGTGGTAGGGCGGCGATGAAGGGTACGTCTTTACCGGTTGGTCCCATCTTCGCGGCACCACCGGGTGAGCCGAGGTCGTCGAAGAATTCGGCGTTGGCGGTAATGTATTCGGACCATTCTTCGGGTACGTCATCTTCATAGTAGATAGCCTCGACGGGGCAAACGGGTTCGCAGGCTCCGCAGTCCACGCATTCATCGGGGTGGATATACAGTGTGCGGTCACCCTCGTAGATGCAGTCAACGGGGCATTCCTCAACGCAGGCGCGATCTTTCACGTCTACGCAGGGCAGTGCAATTACGTAAGTCATGGGTGCCTTTCTAAACCTAGCAGCGTGTGCCTGCCCTGTAATCCTGCAGGGTCGTCGTCCGGCGCACGTTATCACGAGGGTTATGACCTCGTGGAAGTCTGTGTATAAGTCTAGCTTGCACAGGGCATTTAAGCAGATTTTCGTGTCGTAGCAGACAGCCATAATACGACCCTTAGCCGGTATTTTTTTAGGCTAGGCTTTCCTGCGAGCAAATATTATTTACCCTAGTCAAAGCCAAGAAATTAAAATAAATACTCTTGAAAGTTATATTCATCACAACATTTTTCGTGACGCCTCTATGTCATTCTTTAGCTTCATCACAGCTTATGGTGCAGTGCGCGAAGAATTATTAAGCGTTTGAGCTCGGCGCGCTTTCTCTTCGGCCCTGCGATGGCGCAAATGGACCTGCCGCGGGGTGTTATAGAAGGCGTTTCCTTCTTTGGTACGGGTAAAGACGAAAAAGGCAAGCAGAGAGATAACGGGCGTACCCAAAAGCCATAGTGTGCCGTATAAACCAATCGGCGGGTAGTCCGGGTTTACCAGCACGAAGGGCGAATCCGGGCGCATAAAGGCGAGCGCATATATCACCAAGAATGCGAAGGCACCGGTGATAACCGTTGCCCCGCCGCGATGTAGCGCGAGGGAAGCCCACAGCGATGCAAAAAATACGGTGGCAAAGCCGAACACGAGCCCGACAGGAAGCGGAGTTTCGCCCGTATACATGACCCAGGCGTGGTAGATTGAGCCCGCAATACCTGCGAGGGTTCCCAGAAGAATGCACGTTATCAGAAGCGATACGATGCCTGCCTGCGTGGGGGTTTCGGGAATTTTGCGCTGTGCGTTACCGTCGAGCAGGCGGTAGGTTTCAACCGCCGAAATTTTCTGCTCTACCTTGTTTGAGAATTCAAAGGTGGTGTCCCCGGTTACCACGATCTGCGTTCCGTGGGCTTTCATCGCTTCACGTTTGGCCTCGACTGAGCCGGTGATAGCGCATTGTTGGCGCGCATCCTGCTCTGAGAATTCTCCTTCAATGCCCCAGGTCAGTATGGGGCGGTCGTTACTATCGCCCAAGATTTTGAGTGCTTCAAGCACAGCCTGGTGAGTGCGCACATGGTCGGGGTGCCCGTAGCCACCGTCGAGGTCATAGGTGATCAGAACATCGGGCTTAATATCGCGAATGGCATTAGCAATAGCCTCGGCCTGCGGGGCAATCGGCTGGGCGGTCAAGGAATCTTCACTCGCCTTCGGGTTCGCCACCGGTTTACCGTCTTTGCCCCACGCCATGCCGGAATCACGGTAGATGTTGAGCGCGCCCGGCGCCGTGGCGGGTTCCTCTCCCAGGAAGAAACGCTTGCGCACACCCAGCTTTGCCGTCGCGTTGTTGAGCTCAACGGTTCGGTACTCCCCCAGTGCCTCGCCGTTGTCGCTGTTGCCGGGTTTGCCCACTTCAAGATGCTGCAGCTTCGGCGGAATGACTTCTCCCATTTCGCCTCGGGTGAGGGTCAGCAAATGCACCTTGGCACCCTTCTTGGCGTAGTACGCCATCGTTGCGCCTGTTGCCGTGGTCTCGTCGTCTGGATGCGCGTGTACGAACAGCATCACTGCCTCGGAGGGCGTGTAGCCGCTCGGCAGTAGGTCGCGTTTCGCGTTTTTCATCAGGTGTTCCCCCTGGGCGGGGTACTGCGGCGCGGAAGTTTCAGGCATAGTGTCAGGTGACCTTCTGTCAAAGAACAGTTCTTCTATATCTTAAACCACAACCGGGAGCGGTACGGTTATCGTGGCTTGTCATGACGACAAACGCCCGTACTGCTCCCGGCGGTTAGCTATGCTCTGTGCCCTAGTTGGCGCGGGCACGGCGGCGGAATTCACGCACGCGCTCGTTCGCATCCAGAATAACCTTGCGGATGCGAATAGCTTCGGGAGTGACCTCCACGCATTCGTCTTCGCGGGCGAATTCGAGGCATTCTTCCAGCGTAAGCTTCTTGGGCGGGGTCAGGTTTTCGAAGCTGTCTGCGGTGGAGGAGCGCATATTGGTCAGCTTCTTTTCCTTAGTGATATTCACTTCCATATCGTCCGCACGGGAGTTCATGCCCACGACCATACCCTCGTATACTTCGGAGGTCGGTTCCACGAAGAAGGTGCCGCGTTCCTGCAGGTTAATCATGGCGTAAGGGGTTACCACGCCAGCACGGTCGGCGATCATCGAACCGTTGGTGCGGTACTCAATATCGCCAGCCCAGGGTTCGGGGTCTATCGAGTACGACGACGAGATACCGGCGCCGCGGGTTTCAGTGAGGAACTGAGTGCGGAAGCCGATCAGGCCGCGCGCGGGTACCGCGAATTCCATGCGCACCCAGCCGGTGCCGTGGTTCGACATGTTCTCCATGCGCCCCTTACGTGCCGCCATCAGCTGGGTTACGGCACCCAGGTGCTCTTCGGGCACATCAATAATCATGTGTTCCATCGGTTCGTACAGTTTGCCGTCGATGGTTTTGGTGACTACCTGCGGTTTACCCACGGTCAGTTCGAAGCCCTCGCGGCGCATCTGCTCCACCAAAATAGCGAGGGCGAGCTCGCCGCGGCCCTGAACTTCCCAAGCATCCGGGCGCTGGGTGGGCAGAACCTTGATGGAGACGTTACCGATAAGCTCGCGGTCAAGACGGTCCTTGACCTGGCGTGCGGTCACCTTCGCGCCCTTGACCCGGCCCGCCATCGGAGAGGTAGTACTACCGATGGTCATGGAGATCGCCGGGTCGTCCACCTTTAATAAGCGGCAGCGGCTTGGGGTTTTCGGCGTCGGTCAGGGTTTCACCAATGGTAATGTCTTCGATACCGGCGACCGCCACGATTTCGCCGGGGACCCGCTTCTTCGGCGGGAACACGTTCGAGCGCCTTTGGTTGCCAGCAGCTCGGAGATACGCACGTTCTTAATATCGCCATCTTGACGTGCCCAGGCGACGGTCTGCCCCTTTCTTGAGGGTGCCGTTGAAGATACGCACGAGCGCCAGACGGCCCAGGAACGGCGAAGAGTCAAGGTTGGTCACATGCGCCTGCAGCACCTCATCAGGGTTGTAGGGTGGGGCGCGCAATGCTCGATAATGGTCTTAAAACAGCGGTTCCAAATCGTCATTATCGGGCAGGGCGCCGTCGGCGGGTTGGTTCAGCGATGCGGCACCGGCTTTGCCGGAAGCATAGACGACCGGCACATCGAGCACGCTGTCGAGGTCAAGGTCGGGCACCTCCTCGGACAGGTCCGATGCCAAGCCGAGCAGCAAATCCATGGTTTCGCTGACGACCTCGTCGATGCGCGCATCCGGGCGGTCCACCCTTGTTCACCACCAAATGACGGGCAGCTTCGCGGCGAGTGCCTTGCGCAGCACGAAGCGGGTCTGCGGCAGCGGGCCTTCAGACGCGTCCACGAGCAGCACCACGCCATCGACCATAGACAGACCGCGTTCGACTTCGCCGCCGAAGTCGGCGTGTCCGGGGGTATCGATCACGTTGATGGTGATAGTTTCACCGTTCGCGGAGGGTCCATCGTAGAACACGGTGGTGTTCTTCGCGAGGATGGTAATGCCTTTTTCCTTTTCAAGGTCGCCGGAGTCCATCACGCGGTCTTCGACGTCTGCGTGCGCCGAGAACGCGTGGGTCTGCTGAGCATCGCATCCACGATGGTGGTTTTGCCGTGGTCAACGTGTGCCACGATCGCCACGTTGCGCAAATCAGGGCGCGAAGCGGTGTTTTCAGACATGCGTAATTTTTCTCGCTTAAATCTAGGGAATACTAGGGGCACGCCGCGTTAGATGCGTGAGCTTAGATACGCAACGCGGATATCAGTGCGTGCATGCCCGAGCGTTCTCGTGCGGGCGCGCCAAAACGCGCCTCTGCCTCGGGCTTGCCTATCCAGTGTACCACTTGCCCTAGTTTGTCTTGGGCGCAGGTTTTAGTCGGCTTCGACTCAGCACCCGGCATTTTTCTCGTGCAGCCAATCGTCCAGCATGCGGCGGGCGACCGCGTTCGTGCCAGGAAGCTCTAGTTTGGGCACTCCTTGTTTCTGGCGTATAGCTTCAGATTCGGTGATAGCCTGCGCCAACTCGGGCGCGGTGAACCAGCGTGCGGCCCGGATTTCTCCGTCCAGATGTTCCACGGGTTGGGTGTCATCGACCGTTACCCGGTAGCAGATCATGAGCGAGCGCGGGAAGGGCCACACATCGCTCATGCGGTAGTCAAGGTTGAGAGCCTGCAGCCCGGTTTCTTCATAGACTTCGCGGGCTACTGCCTGTTCCAGGTTCTCGCCGGGATCCACGAACCCGGCGATGAGGGCGAAGCGGTTTTCGTGCCAGAGCCGGTTATTCGCCAACAGCACCCGTTCGCCGTCGCGGCTGAGGACGAGCGCCATAACCGCCGGTTCGATGCGCGGGAATACGAGCTCGCCGGATGCGGTGCGCCGCACCTGGCGTTCCCCGTCGATCAGCGCGGGATCTCCCGAGTACGCGGAATACTCCATTTCAAGAAGGTAGTCGCGCTTGGCAAGGGCGGCGGCGTAGCGGGCGCCCGGCGGGGTCTTTGTGCACGGGGTAGAAGCGGAACCCGTTCTGCGATGCGGTGATGGGCGCATCCGTGTTAGTTCGGGAGAGATCTTCTGCGAGCGTGAGCAGTTCTTCATCCTCCAGGTAGGCTGCATGGTAATCGGTGCCTTCCCGGTCAGAGGGCTTTCTAAATTTAGGCTCCAGGCTGGTTTCGATGATGGTGTTTTGTGGCGCTTCAGGCAGGTAATGAACGGTTCCGTCACGGTTCATAAGGGTTTCTCCACGTCGAGAAATAACCAGGTAAAGATTCTGCTGCACGCTCATAGTTTCCACTCTACCGCATGCGGCCTTCACTCCCCGCCTATGCGGCCTGATATGCCTAAAATCTGCCCGAAATCTGTGCACGTGATGCGCCCCCGCTCATCTGGCATAAGCGAGGGCGTATTTCTGCGGTCTATTCACGAGCCCAACGGTCTGAGAATTATGAACCTGAGCGCCCTTCCGGCTTCCAGCCTGAGGCGAGGGCACGCTCATATATTGTCTCTGCGAGGGTATGTTCGAAGGCTTTGGTGAGGTGGTTAGTATCCGCGTACACGTATACGTTGCCGATGACCGAGCGGCATAGACCGTCCGGGCAGTAGATATCCTTCAAATCGAGCAGATAGGCACCACGGTCTGCATATTTCTCGAAAATTGGTGCGGCGGGATTATCACCATATTTCTGCTCAATGGGTTCAGAACAGCTGCTCTTATCCCCCTGAGCCCTAATCGCACACACATACATGTCTTGAGCAAATCGCGGGTTATCGCGCAGACCGATCACCTGGATGCCCGCATCAGTGAAGACGCGCAGGGTTTCGTCGAGGTTGGGGTCTGCGGTCTCGGCATCAGCGCTTGTGTCGGTCGTAGTTGCGATAATCACTACGGTCGTCGGCTTAAGGCGCAGAATTTCTTCCGTGGCTTTCTGTGAGAACGCGATACAGCGTTTCTTACGGTCGTTGAGATAGCCCTCGGGGGCTGCGAATGGGTAAGGGCATCCTGTCTCTAGAAGGTTCATCTGATTGGTGCCGGTGCGCTGGGCAATAGGCTCGAACGCAGCCGTCATCTGTAATGCGTGCGAGCTACCAACAACAATGGTGAGGGGTGCCGAATCGTCCCCATTCTGTTTGACGGCGCAGGATGTATTCAGAGATTCATGCATGGGGGTAAAGGGTGCGGGGCATCCCTCTCCCCAGTCAGCGAGCATGCCGTAGATGGGGATATCCTGCGGAATAGGCTTTGATACGCGCGACATTTGGTCCGTGCCGACTGCTCGGGCGCCTGGATATGTTGCCTCATCATTTCACTAGCTCTTCAGTATTCTGAATCACGGTTATATCGCGTTGCTGTGCCCAGGCGCGAACGCTCAGAACAGGAGCTCCGATCACCAGCAGAATCACGAGTACATAGGCGAGCTGATTCACCCAAAGAGTGGGGGTGAAAATCGTGGTCACGCGCAGTTTCGAGACCGTTTTATCAAGAAATACGCCGGATCGGCTGCGCAGCGGCTTCTCGATGTAGGTGCTCAAAACCCATGCCAAACCGATTGAAACGGCGATAATCACCGTGCCTTCCAGAAAATTCACGCGAGGTTTATTAACCGCAGCGCTGTAGAGCACGAGCAGGGGCCAGTGCACCAGGTACAGGGCGTAAGAAATATTGCCCAAGCTTTGCAGCGGCGTGGAGACTAGCAGACGGTCGATCGCGAATTTATGGTCGGTGCGCCCGGCGATCATCACCAGCGCACCGGAGAGCACGGGCCACAGCGCCAGGTAGCCGGGGAAAGTTCGTTCAACCGGTAAAACAGCGCCGCAGGTTACTAATCCCAGGGCACCCGCCCAGCCCATCACCACGCGGGTTCTCACATGGCGCGGCTTCCATTTCAGCGTCATCACCGCAAGCAGGGTACCAATCGCAAACTCCCACAGGCGGGTGCGGGTATCAAAATATGCGTAGGCGGAAATCTGTTTTGTCTCCCAGATTGAGAAGGCAAACGAGGCCATGAATACAGTGCCGAAGACCGTTACCGCCGCGGGTACGGGCTTGAAGCGTACCCGATGCACGAGAAACGCAGCCACCGCGAAAAGTATCGGCCAGAGCAGGAAAATTTGTCCCTGAATCGAGAGCGACCAGAAATGCTGGAAGGGCGATTTATCGCTTATACCCTGGGCGAAATAATTGACCGCACCGTTCGCCAGGTTCCAGTTCTGGTAGTAAAACAGCGAGGCTTGGGCATCAACGGCGCGCGCGTTCCAATACAGCGCTGGCAAGATAGTTAAGGAAGCCGCAAGAGTCAGCACGATCACCACGGCTGCGGCAGGCAACAGGCGCGCGAACACATGAGTCCAGTAGGCCCTAGCAGGTTCAGCGCTTTGCCCTCGTTGATTTTTCCGCATGAACGAGAGCGAAAGCAAGAAAGCCGAGATGAAGAGAAAAAAACATCCACACCGCCGGAGACTTTGCCGATCCATACGTGGTAAAGCACCACGAGAAGCACGGCGAAGGCGCGCAAACCCTGAATTTCGGGGCGGAATCCGCGAGATTCTAGGAACGATTCATACGGCGGGGTATGCTCTGCAGCGGGTACACGAATTCCCCGCAGCGGGTTTTATAGGCATAAACAATATCCTGGAGTGAATGTGTGAGTTATGAGTAAGTTTTCATGATGCGCTGCGCCGTCGAGAACTTCCACGCACGCTATGCAAAAAGCCAGCATCGCTCGTGCCCGCATTACCGGATACACCGAGGCAGGTCTATAAAGACGTCCCCAGTCTACCACCGGTATTCTCCCAAATGTACGCGCGTTTTCGTGTACATTTAGGGGACGGTTTGCTAACCCTTGAGGGCACCCTGAGGATTCGTAAAATCTCCCCTCCGATGCGCGCCGTTCATGGGGATAATGCCTGGCGGGAATTATGCACCGCACCCAAACGTTGTGGTCACCAAAAGCGCAAGAACGCGCAAAACCTTCAGGTAAACGCCTGTATAAAGGTGACATCACCGGGTTGAAAGAGAGAAAATAAGAACCATGACTATTACGAACCCGACGACCACCAGCGCGTGGTCAGCACTAACCCAGCACAAAGCATCGCTCACTCCGAATTTGCGAGCCTGGTTCGAGCAGGATCCTTCCCGCGCCCAGAAATTTAGTTTTGATGCCGCAGACCTGCACGTAGACCTCTCGAAGAACCTCATCACCGAAGAGACCGTGCAGCTTTGCTCAAACTCGCCGAAGAGGTGAACCTCGCCGAACGCCGCGATGCTATGTTCACTGGCGAACACATTAACGTGACCGAGGACCGCGCGGTTCTGCACACCGCGCTGCGCCGCCCCAAAGGCTACTCCCCCGCCCTCGTTGTTGATGGGCAGGATGTCGATAGCGATGTTCATGCCGTTCTGAACAAGATTTACGCTTTTGCCGATCGTGTGCGTTCGGGCGAGTGGACTGGCGTGAGCGGCAAGCGCATCGAGACCGTGGTGAATATTGGTATTGGCGGTTCTGACCTTGGTCCCGTGATGGTGTACGAGGCGCTTAAGCCTTACGCCGATGCCGGGATTTCCGCACGATTCATCTCAAATATCGACCCGACCGATGTTGCCGAAAAAGTTTCTGATCTTGACCCCGAAACTACCCTGTTCATCGTTGCTTCGAAGACCTTCGGCACCCTAGAAACCCTGACCAACGCTCGTGTGGCACGCGACTGGCTGCTCACCGCGCTTGGCGAGGCGAACGCCCTGCAGGGAAAAACCGCAGAAGAAGCCGTGGCTAAGCACTTTATCGCCGTTTCAACCGCGCTCGATAAGGTTGCTGCCTTCGGCATTGACCCCGAAAATGCCTTCGGCTTCTGGGACTGGGTAGGCGGTCGCTACTTCCGTAGACTCGGCGATCGGTACCTCGCTGGCCATCGTCTTCGGTCCGAAGGTATTCGAAGAATTCCTCGCGGGCTTCCACGCCATGGACGAGCACTTCCGCACTGCGCCCTTTGAAAAGAACGTGCCCGTACTCATGGGCTTGCTTAACGTATGGTACGTGAACTTCTTGGGTGCCGAAACCCACGCGGTTCTACCCTACGACCAGTACCTGCACCGTTTTCCCGCCTATCTGCAGCAACTTACCATGGAGTCCAACGGTAAATCCGTGCGCGCCGACGGTTCCTTCGTGGACTACTCCACGGGCGAGGTTTTCTGGGGCGAGCCCGGCACCAACGGTCAGCACGCTTTCTACCAGCTTATCCACCAGGGCACCCGCCTTATCCCTGCGGACTTCCTGGCCTTCGCCAACCCGGCTCACCCCACCAAGGATGGCGAGCAGGATGTGCACGAACTCTTCCTCGCAAACTTCTTTGCACAGACTCAGGCGCTCGCTTTCGGCAAGACCGAGGATGAGGTACGCGCCGAAGGTACCGCCGAGCACGTGGTAAACGCCCGTATCTTCAGCGGCAACCGTCCTTCGACCTCTATCATGGCCTCCCGCCTGACCCCGCGTGTGCTGGGCGAGCTGATTGCCCTCTATGAGCACATCACCTTTGTGCAGGGTATCGTGTGGGGTATCGATTCCTTCGACCAGTGGGGCGTCGAACTCGGCAAGAAGCTGGCGCTCGATCTGGTGCCCGCTATCAAAGGCGACCGCGAGGTTCTGGCACGCCAGGATTCTTCGACCGCATCCCTGATCGACTACTACCTTAAGCACCGCAAGTAGCAGTGTCTTAAGCTAATATGCGCGGTGCCCCCGATGAATGTCTGATCGGGGGCACCGCGTTTTAACCGCCGCTTTCGTTCGTCTTCCCAGTTCTACGGCATGAATGAGCCTACATAACCTTGAGGGTATCGCGCACCAGCTCCGCCACGATGCGCGCAACCACCGCCTCAGGCAGAGTAGGCACCGATTCGCCCTCTACTCCCCCAGCATCGGCATGTGCAGTAAACGTTGTCTGTGCGTCAGAGGGCTCATGATCGACTTGCGTGGCGGGAATATGCACAAACCCCGCAGGAATCCGCCGCCCCTGGCGTTCCAGAATACGGTGTACCTCATAAAATACGTGGTTGCACACATAGGTTCCGGCGGTGTACGAAATCTCAACCGGTAGCCCCACACCGCGCAAACGCTCATAGCTTGCCCGCACCGGCAGGGTCGAAAAATACGCTTCGCGTCCATCCGGGGTAATCGCCTCATCCACACGCACCACACCGTCATTATCCTCAATATCGGCGGAGTCCAGGTTGATAGCAACCCTCTCAAAGCTCACCTTATCCCGTCCGACTGCCACGCCCAAGCTGAGCACCGCATCCGGGCGAATATCGGTCAGCATCTCCCCTAAAGCTTCTGAAGAACCCGCATAGCTCACCGGAACCTCACGGGTTACAACCCGTACCGCAGATTCGTCGGCAAGTACATCAGCCACCTGCCGCGCTGTTACCCCGCTCGGGTTCACGCTCACGCCGGGAAACGGGCCGAAATAGGTGATGAGAAGGGTCTTTGTCATCGTTGTCCTTTACACGTCGTCGGGTACCCTAGAGGTATGGCACGCACACACCGTCACAAAGAAGAACCCGTTTTTCTTCTCCAGGATACCCCCGATGCCCTGCGCGAAATCGGCGTTGATGATGAGCAGGAGGCGCTAGCCGCTGTTCGTGAACCCGCACAGGCGTTAGAAGGTGCCTCGTTCCTTCAGGCGGTGGGGCGGTTTTACCACTTCTACACACTCGGTCGCGGGCACGCCAGCCGCCCCGAAGTGCTGTGGGCATTGCTCTAGTTGACACTCACCACTGGCGCGGTACTGGGGTTGACGGTCTATCTGGGCATGCTCTCAGAAGACCCTCACATGGAGTCCCTGATTCGGGTTCTCTATATGCTTATGATGACGCTCACGCCCGTATGGATTATTGTGCATATTCTGCCGCTTTCTTCGCTTCTGAGCAGGGCGCGCGGTAAAAACTAGACGCGTCCACGCCCCCTACCGACGGGTGATGCAAAAACGCCCGCAGCGCTCAGGCCACGGGCGTGTAAGTAGTTGGTTTCTCCAGAGCTTCCGGGCTATTTCCCAAGCACCTTCATAAGCTCTTCGGGAGTGTCAACAACAATCAAACGTTCCAGGTATGAAGGGCGCAAAAAGCTCAGTGCTAGCCATATATTGCATCGCCTCAACGAGCTTATCCCAGTACCCATTAACATTCAGGAGCGCCACAGGCTTCGTGTGAATCTTGAGGAATTGCCAGCTAAATACCTCGAAAAATTCTTCCAAGGTTCCGGGGCCACCGGGCATCGCAACGAAGGCGTCGGCCTTATTAATCATGGCGATCTTACGCTGATGCATGGTATCGACAATATCGAGGGTTGTCTGCCCGGGGTACACGCCCTCCCACTCCACGAGCTGGTGGGTGACCACGCCGTAGACTTTGCCGCCCGCATCCAGCGTCGCGCCCGCGACGGTTCCCATCAGACCGGTGCGGCCGCCTCCATAAACTACCCCCACGCCACGTTTTGCGCATAGGGTTCCTAACTCACGGGCGCAGGCGGCAAAATCGGGGTCATTGCCCATAGTAGCGCCGCAATACACGGCAAGGTTAAAACTATCTCTCATGTTCTGCTTCTTTCATCGGATGCGTTCATACACGCGACGGTGCGCGGAACGCGTGCGTCAACGTAAAATTTTTACGGGTGATTTACCCTATGCACCCTACCGCCCCCGCGCAGCCGAGCGCAAGCCTTATCGCTCATATCGCGCATATTTTCAGCGGATTCACAGCGGCACCGATGGCGTTTCGCCAGGACTTATTCTGCAGATAAGCGGGAATATACACTCAGTGTTCAGAGGTGCCTGATCGGTATAGTCCGCTGCGGGGTCTACCCAACGTAATTCAGCAATTTCGGCATGCGGGCTCAGCTGCTCAAGTATCTTTTCCTCTTGCGGATGCGGCATATATTCAAAAGTTTCGGCACGTACCACGAATCCGCTTTCGTTCAGGGCGGGGGCGTCAAACTTGCCAAGGTACACCATCTGGGCAGGATCCGGCGCAAATCCCAGCTCTTCAGTAACCTCACGCACCGCCGTATACAAGGGGCTCTCCCCCGCATCGGGTTTACCTCCGGGCATCATAAACCCGTGTGAGGCGGCTTTACGCACGGTCAGTACGTGCCCGGCGTGATTGCGGATTACCACTGCAGAAACATGCACAATTCTCTGTGCCGTATCAATTGCTGAATGTTCATCAACCATCTTTCTACAGTAGCTTATGTACAGCGCGTATCAGCCAAAATTTCAGAGGCTCTTCAGCCGGTCTATGAGGTAATCACGCAGAATGACCGCGTGGTTGCAGGTAGGGCTCTTAGCGCCGTACAAAAGCGTAACGCGAGAGGACTGGAGCTTCTGCGCACCCGCAACCATACGCTCAAGTTCGGGGTGCACCTCTGAATTACTGTCAAGCTCGTTCAGATAGCGTTGTTTGAAGGATTCAAAATTCTCTGGTTTATGCCCAAAATCTCGGCGAGCCTCCGTCGAAGGAGCTAAGTCCTTCGCCCATTCATCAAGATGAGCCTTATCTTTTGAGACTCCGCGCGGCCAAAGCCTATCAACGAGTACCCGGTATCCGTCATCCGGGGAAGGCTCTTCATATATGCGCTTAATAACTATATCCATAGTGCCAATCCTACGCCGGAGAATCTGTCTGGTACACCTAACGTTAAGATAGGTGGCCCGCCAGGATATGTACATTATCGATGTATGACTACATGCTCTATATATATGATATTTTCCGGACGAAAGTATTTTCTAATTTTATTGTGGAGTATATATAAAAATTTTCATCATCAAAAGAAAATACTGCCGCGTCTAAATCCCCAGTTTTAGTGCGTTCACATCAATTCCTGCACGGGCAGGCTTAGACCCCCGCCGTGCCTCTACCCTAAACACGCTACGGGGGTCTTATCCTAGCTTGAGCATTCATGTCTGTGCTTTTTCCCAGAGGGCACATCCCCTGAAAACAGTGAGTGCTTCAAACGAATCTATACATCCCCGACGATACCTTACGGGGTATTCTCATAGAGCGCTCACATGAGGCTTAACCGATCGTAAACCTACGCATGCACGAACCAAAGGTCAGGAAGCTTCATATCGTACATAAGAGAAGGTTCACAATAGTGAACGTTCTATGTCTTTACAAACATACCCTGCTCACAACACGGAGGTAAAGCATTTCGGGCAAACTTTATTATATCTTTATATTTACCCACGGAGTTGAAACATATATACCGTTAAAAAATGGTACTACCGCATAATAGTTTACCGTGAAACTCTTTATCAAAATGTGATTTTATAGCAATAAAACCCGCCGGGGAATACCTCACGATATTCCTCCGGCGGTCTTTTTATTGATAATTCCGTTCGCCGAAATTACTTGCTCGTTTTAACCTCAAGACCCGAGACATCCACCTGTTCCAGCGGAATCAAACGGTCGCGGGTTACGATAGCGTGAATAGCCCAAACTGCCACAAAGACCGGCAGGCCTATATATGAGCTCATCACGCCCACCCAGTCTCCCGCAAGGATCGCCTCGTAATTCTGCCCACCGATCACCAGCAGACACATAATGAAGGCAATAATCGGCCCCACCGGGAAGAAGGGCGCCGTATAGGGAAGGTCGTTAAGGTTATGCCCCTGCCGCATATATGCACGGCGGAACCTATAGTGTGCCACCGCGATACCAACCCAGGTAATGAAACCGGCTAGACCCGAAACATTGACTAGCCACAGGTAGGCCGCATCCGGCGAAATAACGGAGGCGATAAATCCGATAGCTCCCACGGCGGAAGTTGCCATGAGAGCGGGCATCGGCACGCCCCCCTTATTGACCTTCGTGAAAATCTTGGGGGCTTTGCCCTCCTGCGCGAGTGAGAACAACATGCGTGCCGAAACATAGAGGCCCGAGTTACCTGCAGAGAGCACGGCGGTAAGAATCACGGCGTTCATTGCTGCAGCGGCGAAGGCAATACCAGCGCGTTCAAAGATAAGGGTGAAGGGAGAAATGTTAATATCGCCTTCGGCTGCGGTGAGCAGATTCGGATCGGTGTAAGGAATAAGGAATCCTATAACCACCATGGCGCCGATATAGAACAGCATGATGCGCCAGAATACGCTGGTGAGCGCGCGCGGCACATCGCGACGGGGGTTCTTGGATTCTCCGGCGGCAATACCGATCATCTCGGTACCCTGGAAAGAGAACCCAGCGACCATGAAGATAGCGAAAATAGCGACGGGCCCGCCCACAAAAGGAGCTTCGCCTGTGGTCCAGTTTGAGGTACCCGGTGATGCACCTCCGAGAACCCCGAAGATCATCGCGATTCCCGCGATCAAGAACACGATAACGGTGACCACCTTAATAGTGGCAAGCCAGAATTCGCCCTCACCGTAGGCTTTGGCGGAAAGAGCATTAAGCCCCGTCAAGAGAACTAAGAAGATGCCCGCCCACACCCACGAGGGAGTTTCAGGAAGCCAATACTTCATCACTTCCCCGACCGCTACGAGTTCGGCCGCGACGGTGATTGCCCAGTTAAACCAGTAGTTCCACCCCATGGCAAACCCGAAGGATGATGAAACGTAACGTGTTGCGTAGGTTTGAAACGAACCTGGGACGGGCAGATGCGCTGCCATCTCACCCAGAGACTGCATGAGGAACAGCACCATAATACCGATCAGCCCGTAAGCAACGATAGCGCCGCCCGGCCCGGCGGTAGAGATAGTTTTGCCGGATGCAACAAACAGACCGGTGCCTATAGCGCCGCCGATGGCGATCATCTGCATATGACGTGCCGAAAGACCGCGTTTCAGATCAGTATCTGCGGCAGCATCACTCGCATCCGATGCTGGCGAAGACTGTTGTGAAGTTTGTGCCATTGTTTTCTCTCTATTCTGAAACTTCCCAGATATGCGGGTGTCACACAGCCATCAGCTTTCTCCTGGTGTTCCCTCAATATCTAAGCCGGAAGATCTTATGTGCGTATCCTCTGAAGAAACGCCGTTACGGCATCCTGAAGTATTTCTAATGATGCCTAAATTTTTCTAATCAAGCTCTAATACTACATCTCTCATACGTGCTACGCCACTTCGAAAGCTGTATGTGCGCTGCCCTCATCTAGGCAATAACCGCCTTTACGCACAAAAACGGGGTGGATACCTCATGAGAGAGATACCCACCCCGAATTTGTAACCTCTATAACGACAATTCGTCGTTAATTAGGCCTTGTTGCGGCGAGTCAGCAGAACCACAAGTCCGGTCATCAGGGAGAGCAGACCCAGCCCAGCGGCGAACAGAACGCCACTGACACCGGTGTGTGCCAAGCTTCCTGACTTCTGGGAGCTCGCGGAGCTACCGTTGTCTGCCTGAGTGGCCTGGTTAACAGCTGCGTTGCCGCCGCCGTTCACCTGTGCGGAACCGCCGTTGCCGTTATCGCCAACGAGACCGGCGCCACCGCCATTAACATTGGGAGCATTGCCGACGAGGCCAGCGCCGCCACCATTGTTATTCTCAGAACCGTTGCCAACAAGACCGGCGCCGCCACCATTAACATCTTCAGAAGCATTGGTGTTCACGGCCTCGCTACCGCGGGATACCGCGCCAGCGTTGAGGTCAATATCGACATCGTTGCTGATGGTCACAGTACCCTGACGCTGGGGAGCCCGGTTGTCACCGGTCTGACCCAAACCACCCCGACCGTTGTCGGAATCGTTATCAGCAGTCAGGCCCAGTCCGCCATGATCTTGATGACGCTGCTGCTCCTGGAGGATTTCGCCTTCAGAAGTGCGAGTGTAGCTCTCGCTCAGCTGACCGAACTGTGCACCCTGGCTTTCGCTTCCGGTAGCCTGTTCAGTTTCGGTGGTGGTGTTGCCACCAACCTGACCGAGACCGCCCTGACCAGTGGTGTCAGGAGCTACCGACTGCGGGGTATCACCAGTCTGACCCAAACCGCCCTGACCGTTAGGTGCGGGCGTATTTCCAGCATTACCTGGGGTGTTAGGAGTAGCGTTATCGCCTACCCAACCAAGACCGCCGTGACCGTTAGGTGCGGGCGTTACGGCATTATTTTCCCCAGGAGTTACCTGAAAAAAATTACCGCCGCCTTGGAAGCAGTCGTCACCACCGTTGTCCCACTGACCCCAGCCGGGAACGGTTGCACCAAAGTCCCAGCCACCTTGGTAGTGACCGTTGAGGTTGAAGTCACCTTCGTAGTAGCCGCCGCCACCGATGTTCCAGTCGCCGCCGTTGCCACCGTTGTTACCACCGGGGGTACCAGGCTGACCGGGCTGGCCGGGCTGACCGGGGTGACCGGGCTGACCGGGCTGACCAGGCGGGTACCAGGCTGACCGGGCTGGCCGGGCTGACCGGGGTACCAGGCTGACCGGGCTGGCCGGGCTGACCGGGGGTACCAGGCTGACCGGGCTGGCCAGGGCTGACCGGGGGTACCAGGCTGACCAGGGGTGCCGGGCTGACCGGGGGTACCAGGCTGACCGGGCTGACCGGGCTGACCGGGGGTACCAGGCTGACCAGGCTGACCGGGCTGACCGGGGTACCAGGCTGACCGGGCTGGCCGGGCTGACCATTGTCACCAGGCTGACCGGGGTGCCGGGCTGACCGGGGGTACCAGGCTGACCGGGCTGACCGGGGTGACCAGGCTGACCAGGGCTGACCGGGGGTGCCAGGGCTGACCAGGGGTACCGGGGGTCACGTTACCACCGTTACCACCAATACCGTTACCGCCGTTACCGCCGTTGTTACCAGGGGTGCCAGGCTGACCAGGGGTACCGGGGTCACGTTACCACCGTTACCACCAATACCGTTACCGCCGTTACCGCCGTTGTTACCAGGGGTGCCAGGCTGACCAGGGGTACCGGGGGTCACGTTACCACCGTTACCACCAATACCGTTACCGCCGTTACCGCCGTTGTTACCAGGGGTGCCAGGCTGACCAGGGGTACCGGGGGTCACGTTACCACCGTTACCACCAATACCGTTACCGCCGTTACCGCCGTTGTTACCAGGGGTGCCAGGCTGAGCAGGGGTACCGGGCTGACCATTGTCACCGGTCTGACCCTGACCGCCCTGACCGGGGGTACCAGGCTGACCAGTCTGGCCCTGACCGCCCTGACCGGGGGTACCAGGCTGAGCAGGAGTACCGGGCTGACCATTGTCACCGGTCTGACCCTGACCGCCCTGACCGGGAGTACCAGGCTGACCAGTCTGGCCCTGACCGGGGGTACCAGGCTGAGCAGGAGTACCGGGCTGACCATTGTCACCGGTCTGACCCTGACCGCCCTGACCGGGAGTACCAGGCTGACCAGTCTGGCCCTGACCGGGGGTACCAGGCTGAGCAGGAGTACCGGGCTGACCATTGTCACCGGTCTGACCCTGACCGCCCTGACCGGGGAGTACCAGGGCTGACCAGTCTGGCCCTGACCGGGCGTACCAGGCTGACCGGGGAGTACCGGGCTGACCATTGTCACCGGTCTGACCCCTGACCGCCCTGACCGGGAGTACCAGGGTCTGACCCTGACCGCCCTGACCGGGAGTACCAGGCTGACCAGTCTGGCCCTGACCGCCCTGACCGGGGGTACCGGGCTGATCGCTGTCGTGATCACCAGGGTAATCGGGGGTGTCAGGCTGATCGGGAGTGTCAGGGTGATCACTGTCGTGATCACCAGGCTGACCGGTCTGACCCTGACCGCCCTGACCAGGCTGACCATTGTCACCAGTCTGACCGTTGCCACCGCCGGGAGTGCTGGTCTGACCGTTATCACCAGGGGTGCCAGGCTGACCGGTCTGACCCTGACCGCCCTGACCAGGCTGTCCCGGCTGACCGGGCTGGCAGTCACATGCAGGAGAGGTGGGAACCTGATCCGGCACGTTAGCAAACGTAGCAGGCATTGCCACGAAGGATGCACCCAACAAGGATGCGGCGGTGCCGGTCGTAACCAGCGCCTTCTTAATTCCGGGAGATTTCCGCTGATGAGAAGTCATATGTAAACCTCTTTTATGTCGGCTTCGTGTGCACGGAAACTTTCAACTACCGCAGGAGTAAATCCTCAAGGGCAGCCTAGACTAAGTATCCAATTCCCAGGCTACAGGGGCTCCACTAGGCATACAAGCATGTTTATAACATTTAAGTGAACATCACTCAGCTTGCACCCTTTTTTGTCTACAATAAACACTTTCAAAAATCCTGCATATCCCAGGGGTCTCTTAAGGACTTTTACCCCCTCATACATCCCCTGCAATTCCAGGGATTGAAGAGAATAAGATCCTTCATGTAGCACCCACTAGAAGCACACTTAAGATTCCCAGGTAAAATCTGCACCTGAGGTTAAAAATAAAGTTTTAATAACACGTGTCGAATCCGGTCACATAGTGGCACACCCTACACAACCCCCGCTTTTCGCTTGATATATCAAGTATTTTCACTATCAAAATGCATTCTCAAAATTTACATATCAAGAGCTTCGTTGCGCAGTCGAAACCTGCTGGTAAACGTACTACAGCTCCACAGCACATATACCTTTTGTCGTCTGATTATATAAACCAGCATTGCTCACACTTCGATAGACTACATCTACTGCCTCATTGCAATATCGAACTGCCGCCCCATCGTCTAAAGCTACCCCTGGCGGTAAAGTACCGCTTTGTAGTGTCTGCAAAAAACTTCTGGGACGACCGAGTTCGGTATTGAAATGAGGGCAGAAGCTGCCAGGCAGTATACCCAAACCGTCATTGAGCGCTTCTAAACCACCGAACGAATCGGTCAGACATGACTCGAACCAGCAAGCTGCGCCCTGCACTTATCCCCTGATAGAACTGTTCCCTCGGCATATGCTTTGCGAAGCACGCGGTCAAGTCCATGCAATCTCCACACAGCTAAGAGGTTTGCGGTGTTACCGCCTCCGACATAAATGATGTCTTGACGGCGTATAAACTCGTCAAGGTTCGGCTCTGTGCGGCGAAAAAGCTCAAGATGAGTAGGAATACACGAATATCTTTTGAAAGCAGTATAGAAACGCTCAATATACGCACGTGAATCTCCACTAGCCGTAGGAATAAAACACACCCTTGGTTTTCTCCGCAGGCTGGACTCTAACAGAAACACGTCTTGATCAGTATTCTCACCGTCAGAGAACCCACCACTCAGAAGCACAATAGTGCGTTGAGTCTCCATAGGTAACCAACCTTCCACGAATAAGCCATGCCATCATAGCCCATCCTAAACACCGAGCATATCCAGAGTATATAGGTCTATATATGGATTCAACGCGGTAACACCCTACTCAGCATTTACATTATGAAACTCAACCTTCGTCGGATGCTCCACCGTACGAGAGACCGTGCAGCCTCCACGCAGCTAAGAGGTTTGCGGTGTTACCGCCTCCGACATAAATGATGTCTTGACGGCGTATAAACTCGTCAAGGTTCAACTCTGTGCGGCGAAAAAAGCTCAAGATACGCAAGAGTACAGATAACGCCACAAAATTTTCAGGGAACTACTGATATTATCGGCGTAGTTCGCCTGAGTTTAGCCAATTCGATCAGTTGCTACATCACATAATAAGGAATAGGGAGAAAACATTGAGCAGAACTACCATGATCATTATTATCACTGTTGCCATTGCCATCTTCTACCTCACCTACGATGCGGTGCGCAGATCACGCGAGAAGAAGCTCCCCTACGTATTTAAGAGGAAGTATCACCAGCTTTGAAGGATGGCTGAATGTGACAGCGCTAGGTTTAACAATAGATGCCTTAATCATTCCGTGGGATATGGCATGGACCGGAACGTGGAATACCATTCTTTTCGGCGGTACAGCACTACTTAGCGCGAATTTCCTCTACGCATACGAAATGGAGTACTTTAGTATTCACTCAGACGGTACTATTAAATACCATACTCGAACAGGAAAAATTATTACAACACATTTTAATTGTATCAATAAATATAGTTATTCTCCTTGGGGTAAAAATTTCCGTGGAGGTGAAGATATTTCGTTTCCTGATATTTTCCACCTCAGAACCAGAGACGATAAAACAGCAGCCAAGTTTTCAATAAAAGCTACCAAAGAATACTCCATAGCCGCGCATGTTATCTTCCGACAGGAGAAGGGTCGGTGGGCACACATCCACAGTTCAGAAGACCAGGCTCAGATTGAAGAAATACTTCACGACAAAAAAGCCATTATCCAATATCTGACCGAAAAACCCTCAAAGGCACCGACCTTGCTGATGATTCTGCGCACTATATGTAATATGTTTCCGCATCAAAGCCCCCTGCAGATAAATGCCGAGCAGATAACTTTTAATAATCTGCTCGGCAAAAATATATGCTTAAAGTCAAGGCCAATACGATAATCCAGCAAAGCCCTACTCAGCATTTACATTATGAAACTCAACCTTCGTCGGATGCTCCACCGTACGAGAGACCGTGCAGTCCTTCTCAGCGCTCAAACGAATTAACCGATCCACCATCTTAGCGGCCTGCGTGCCCGCCTCGGTTTCAGGGAACTGCACATCAAAAATCGACCTCAACATCATCAAGACGTACCGCACCCGTCCTCATGCTTCTTCAGTGCGGAAGCAAGTACCTCGAATACCTGTGGGATTTCACGGCGGGTGGTGACCGCATCCACATCGACCGAGGAGCATCCGGCGATCGCCGCTAATAAGAGCTCCACCGGAGTTAGAAGCCCATCACCCACCCCGAAGTCCAGGGTTGCCCCATTCGCACCATGTGCCCGGTACCGCAAGCGATCAACCCGTTCTACACGAACTTCGCGGTAGTCCTCAGACTCGCGGCGTACTATTGTTTTCTCAGCAGGCGCTTTATTCATCAGCAATACTCCTTAACACGGTGAAACTGTCGCTTGTACATTGAGCATAACGCAGGCACCACATCTTTATTCCTCCCCTGATATTCCGTACAGCAAAACGAAGTACATAAAACTTCCCTAAAATTGGATAGGATAATTGAAGACTCATTTTCACTCTTGCTGAGAGGCACCATGAAAGATACCGCGAAGGAAACAAGCGACGCAGAACATTACGCCGCGATCGGTCATAACCCCACCGAGAGCGGCTTCAAACAGGCTTTACGGGCATCCAGCGTGGTGCTTGCAAGTTTCGTGGTGTTGGGGTTAGGTTTGGGCGTTATTATTAGTGCTCACCATTTACCGTGGTGGCTTGCGCCCGCAATATCCCTCATCGTTTACGCCGGTTCCGTCGAGTTCCTGGTGGTAGAAATGATCGCAACCGGAGCCAGTGTAGGCGCTATTGGTTTCACAACTCTGCTCGTGAACTCCCGCCATCTGGTGTACGGTATTTCCTTCCCGCTGCAGAACGTCAAGGGTTTCTGGGCGAAGCTCTACGCCATATACACGCTCTGCGACGAATCCTACGCGCTCAACACCGGCCCCGACCGGAATACGCTCTCTCACGCACGTATTCTATGGGTGAGTACATTCCTGCACATCAGCTGGGTGGCAGGAACAACCGCCGGGTTCTTTATTGGCGCATCGTTTCTGAGTCACCTTGAGGGTATGGATTTCGCCATGACGGCTCTGTTTACAGTCCTCGCGATTGACGCCTACCGCGCTCAACGGGATAATGTCACGGCTCTTCTCACGCTGATCTCCGGCACGGTAGGCATTATCCTGGCACCCGGTTCCATGCTTCTGGTGTCGATGGGAACCTACACTGCCCTGCTGATAGTACGGTTCTTTATCGCAAAATCACGGGGAACACTGCCGGAACACCAGATACCCGCCCCAGAGAATAACGCAGCGCTGACGGTTGCCGAAGACAGCACGACAGATCAGGTGAAAACCCCAAGCACCACGTTCACTCATTACGACAACTCGCAGGAGAACCCCCATGATTAACGGTCACATCGATAGCGGTTATATCATCAGCGCCGTTCTGGTGGCGGCGGCTGTAACCTTTGTTCTGCGTGTACTCCCCTTTGGCCTCAAGAAAGCCTTGCGGGTTCTGAAATTCTGGATGCACTCAGCCACTGGATTCCCCTCGGGGCCGTAGCACTTCTGGCGATCTATGCGATAAGCCGTATTGACTTTTCATCCACGCACACCGCGGTTCCCTATCTTGCCGGGATTTGTGGTGACGGCGCTCGTGCACCTGTGGAAGAAGAATATGGTGTACAGCATGATCGCCGGTACCGCCACCTGCGTTATTCTCATCAACTGGGTTTTCTAGGGGCATACTATGTCTGCAAAGATCTTCACGCCCCCAACCGCCACCTTGGGGACGCGCCGCAGCAAACCAGCGACGAACAGGTTCTCGATATTATCGCCTCTGCAGGTCTGGCGACCAGCAGCATTCCGGTGGTGCAGGAACGCGAGCAGGCTTTACGCGCAGGCGATGATGCCCTTAGTCTTGAGCTCCGCCGCACTGGCGAGAGCGGATTTCGTGAGGCAATGCGTGCTGCATCCCTTGTGATGCTGGGCCTGTTTTTCGTGGGAATTGGACTCGGTGTTGTGATACACAGCTTGGGTTTTCCTTGGTGGCTTGCGCCCCTGCTTCCAGGAGTTTTATTCGCCGGGTCTGTAGAGTTCGTATTGCTGACGATGATGGCAGCGGGTGCCTCGCTGGTATCCGTTGCGGTGATGACGTTGCTCATCAATTCACGCCACCTCATGTATGGGCTGTCCTACCCTATCGAGCGTGTGCACGGCTCTCTCGCCAAGTTTTACACCGTCTATACGCTCATCGACGAGGCTTTTGCCCTCAACAGTGGACCGGAACGGCATACTCTAAGAGGGTCACGCATTCTGTGGATTCATGCGGGAATGCATATGAGCGTTATCCTCAGTTCCACACTCGGGTTCTTCTTGGGGTCGAGTTTTCTGGCGCATCTTGAGGGGTTCGATTTCGTGATGACCGCGCTCTTTACGGTGCTGGCCCTTGATGCCTACCGCGCTAACCCCGATAATCTCACGGTGCTTTTCTCGGTGATTGCGGCGGCAGCGGCGCTGATTATTGCCCCGGGGTCTATGCTCTTAGTGGCGATGGCAGTGTATATGGCGCTTCTGGTGGGGCGTTATGCAGCGGCGAAGAAACGCGGTTCTCTGCCTCAACATATGCTGGTCGCCGACGAGCTTACACGCCATTGCGCGGAACATGATCGCGTAGAAGAGACTCCGCACGAACCAGCGCAATAGTTTCAAACAGCAGAACAAAGCAGGCACCATGGCACGGAAAAACCGAGCATGGTGCCTGCTTGATAGGCTCAGCTGCGTTTACTTAAGAGCTGCGAGCGCAGCCTCGTAATTAGGTTCGTTGGTGATTTCGGGAACGAGCTCGGTGTACACTACCTCACCGGCGGGGTTCACGACTACGACGGCGCGAGCAAGGAGCCCTTCGAGAGGTCCGTCGGTCATTGTCACGCCGAAGTCCTGCCCGAAGGATGAGCGGAATGCGGAGGTGGTAATAACGTTCTTGATGCCCTCAGCGGCACAGAAACGACCAAGCGCGAACGGAAGATCGTGTGAAACGTTCACGACAACGGTGTTATCAAGACCGGCGGCTTCTTTGTTGAAGTTGCGAACCGAGGCGGCGCATACGCCGGTATCGACCGAGGGGAAGATATTCAGCACGAGGTTCTTACCCGAGAACTGGGCGCCGGTGACCTCAGCGAGGTCGGCGTCGAGTACGGAGAATGCGGGGAGCTTAGAACCGACGGCGGGAAGGTTGCCGCTGGTGTGAACTGCAAGGTTATTTTGAAAAGTAATTTCAGCCATTTCCTCATTGTCGCGCGTTCTCTGCCCCTGCGCAAGAGGAACTGTCGCGTAAGAACCGGGCGGCGCGGTCTCGTCGTACATTCATGCTGTTGCGAAGGGAGACAGGAAATTGACAGACGCCGGGCTACTATACATGACGGATATCGTGGCATTCTGGCAGATAACGTCGTAAGTTTAAAGGTGGAACCTTAACATTGTCCTTTTACGGCGGCTGATGTTTCTAGGTATCAGATACTTACGGCCTACTCTCACGGTTGAGAATTTGCAGACGGTATCTAATGTTTACAACCTCACATGTATAAGGTAAGGACTATAACGCAATGTATCCGGCAAACACGAAGCTTTCCTCTCTGAAATCCCGTCTCAGAATTATAGTTTTTGGTGCTCTTCTGACGCTGTTATTTACCTCGTGCGGCGCTCCTTCGGAGCCGAGCAGAGTTCGTCCACCCCCTCGCAGCAGTGCGGAACATTGACAGATCAGCAGGCTCTCGAAAAATATGGGCAGGAGATACCACCCTACACATGGGATGGAGACACAAGCGAAGGCGCTCCTTGGGACACATCTAAAGTGCCCGAAAATATTCCTACCAAAAACCCCGAGCTAAATACCTACGATCCGTGTGCGGAATTCTCGTGGATTACCATGGATCTCAAAAATGGAACGGGTAGTTCTCCAGCACATTTACTGTTTTTCAGCCACGGTGAGTTCATCGGGGTTGCAGAACAAAAGCCTTTTGGAAAGTTTGTGCCTCACCGGCTATCGCCCACGAGCGTCGAGGTTCGTTATGTATACCCCAAAGCTGATGAATGCAACGCTTGTGCAACGGGGCGGGCTATTAGCGTGTATACTTTCGACCCGCAAACCCGGCAGGTCTCCCGCACGGGCGAGTTGCCACCAGTAAACTAGGAGTAACAACACGCACCGATACGAAAAGAGTTTTTCATGTCTAGATTTCCTGTAAAACTACTAGTTTTCTGCGCTGGCGCGGCGCTTCTGCTTTCTTCCTGCGGTAACCCGTTTGGCGCATCCACCGATTCGGGCAGCAGTTCGCAGGCGGCACGCAGTTCCAGCTCATCTAGTTCTTCATCCGCTTCAACCAGCGCATCAGCCAGCCCAACTCACTCTCCCACAGCAAGCGCTACCAGTTCTTCAGCCTCTCCAAGTCCGAGCGTGTCTGTAGTAACGGTAACCGCCAACCCGCAGCCGGAGGCAAGTACCGTTACGGTAACCGCATCGTCGAACTCTAATTCGGGGTCTTCATCCTCAAGCGGGCGTTCGGCATTGGAATCTAATGCGAGTAAACTTCGCGGTCATCATTCGTGGTCCCTGAGTTCGGCGGATACTTCGACTTTCGATTCGAGTGCGGAGCTCTCGTGGATTACGGTTGGGTCATCCGATGGTGCGTCACATATTATGCTGTTCCATCACGGAGACTACTTGGGAACCGGCACGCTCAACCCAGTTCAGGGGTCCCCTTCGGTCTCACGGAATTCTGCGAACCAGATTTCGGCCTCTGTGGGGTCTTCCCAAGCGACGTTCACCTGGGATTCCGCTCAGGAAAAGATTGTTATGAACGGGGATTTGCCGACCGGATAGTTCCTGATAAACGTGTGTAAGCAAGCGGTGAGCCCCGCATCCAACCTTCTGGATGCGGGGCTCACGCAAATCTGCTGTGTATTCAGTTCATGTGGGCTTTATGTACCCCATCAAAACTGCTGACTCTAGCTTAGGCTGCGAACTTCTTCTTGTACACGAAAAATGCTGCTGCGCCGACGAGAGCAAGTACAATGAGCTTCTTCATAAGAGAGGATTCCTTTCATGGGATCAGTGATTGGGTGCCCTCACGGGCCTTTCCGTGATGTCTTAGCACCGGTTCACTCATTCTACCCTGTTCTGGTATGGATTCGCTATCGTTACACGACGTGTAAGGCTCATATTGTGCGGTAGAAATGTGAATTTACTCAGTTTTAGAGGTGCGGAACCACGCATGTACGATGCCCTAGAGAATCCATAAAAATCATCCGGCGGTAGTAGTGCGGATGTGCAAAACTAGAATTATGAGCTTGAAGAAAAACGTATCTGAGGATTCCCGCTCCGGCGGTAAGAAACATATAGCGCCCGTGGTAACAGCCGGTTTTCTAGGGACCACGGGTGTGCTGCATTTCGCGAAACCCGAACATTACGACGCAATCGTGCCTCGTGCCCTGCCGGGCTCCGCGCGGTTCTACACCTATGCTTCGGGGGTTGCTGAGCTTGGTATCGCAGGGCTGCTGACCGCCCCCAAAACCCGCCGGGCGGGTGCCCTCGCGGCTATTGCCCTGTACACTGCGGTGTTCCCGGCGAATGTGCAGATGGCATGGGATTGGCGGCATGAGTCAGCGTTTAAGCGTGTTGTGGCGTTCGGTCGTTTGCCTTTGCAGATTCCACTGATTCATAGCGCCTGGCGCATCTTTAAAACCTCCTCTCGGCGCTAAAACTTCACCCCGGAACGGCACAAGCTGCTGCTGGGTTGTGATAAAAATCTTCACGCCTGGATCTTATTGAAGGAGCACTATGTCTAGTACCCGCCAGAACCCGGCCGAGCAGGCGAAGGCCCTTGCTTCCCAGCTTAAGTGCCCCATGGGTGACACCGGTCAAGAGCTAGCACACTCTTTAAACCTGGGGAATCTTCCCATGATTGTGAGCGCCCTGAATGCATTAGGCATTGAGGAAGATGACCGCATCCTGGAGGCGGGCCCGGGCAATGGTGGGCTCCTCAATTATGTTCTCTCCCTCGCAGAGAACCTGCACTATGATGGGGTGGAAATTTCGCCGCTCATGTATGAGCAGGCCCGCGCCGCCAATAACGTGTTTATCGCAGAAGGGCTGGCTGAGTACGCGCTGTATGACGGCGTGAATCTGCCGTATGAAGACGGTATTTTCACGAAGGTGTTGAGCGTGAATACGGTGTATTTCTGGGAGGAACCGGCTTTGGCTGCTTGCAGAAATGTGCCGGGTGCTTACCGCTGGCGGGCGGGTGTGTTTGAGCTTCTGTGAAAAAGATTTTTATGAAGACCCTGCCATTCACCGAGTACGGCTTCGCCCTGTACGATGCCGCCGATATAGTTGCGCTCACACAAGAACTGCCGCTACATACGGTAGCTGTACAGCATCTGCACGATATGGCGGTGGCGGGCGGCTCTGCCCGGCTGGTACGACGCGACTACGTAAACCTCGTGCTTGAAAAAGAACGCTAAAACATCTGAACAGCACCCCATATATTTTGGCACTGTCACTGGCGGTTTCTGTCTGGAAGAGTTTTGCCTTCAGAAGTTTTTTATCTTCATGAATGCAAAAACTCTTCTGAATAGAGTGCGTTTAAAAGGCCGTTTCTCGTATTCAAACATAAAAAATATTGACGCGTATATTCCAAAACAGGTATAAGTGTTTTATAAGGAGTCATATTTCTCTCTCACGACGCTCAGAAATGTGCTCACCATACTAATCTAAGGCGGAGAAGCCATGGCAAACACTAACACCTCACGAACAAGCTCAAGCCCGAATTCCGCACTAACCCTCCCGCCGAAGAGAATGGCATTCTGCTATGTCTGGATGAAGCGTAGATTCAGGGCGATAACGCCAAATGCATGAAATTCTACAACCGCTTAGCCTCCGTCTACGACCTAGGGGAACGGTGGTTTGGGCGTCTCGCTTACGGCAATGAAGTCGCACAGATGCGCCAGCAGTTCATGAAAGAACTAGAGTGGTTTCCCGGCTGCTCGGCACTGTACGTCTCAATCGGCACCGGTACCGACCTACGCTACCTGCCCGACGATATTGAGGTGAGCGCAATCGACTGGACGGGTGCCGATATTTCGCTCGGGATGCTCAAGAAATGCCAGAAAATCTGGGGTGGGCGCGCGAACCTGAACCTAGTGAACTGTGCCGCCGAGGATCTGCCCTTCATCGATCAGAGTTTTGACGTGGTGCTGCACGTGGGCGGCATTAACTTCTTTAGCGATAAAAAACGCGCGATCGAAGAAATGATTCGGGTGGCCAAGCCCGGCACGAAAATTATGATCGCAGACGAAACTTCCGACTACATCGATTCGCGGTACAAGAAGAACGTCCTCACCCGTAAAGCCTACAAGAACGCCACCTTCGATCTCTCGGAGATTGAGGCGCTGATACCCGAAGACATGGAGGATACAAACACCAGCTTGCTCTGGAATGATCAGTTCTATTGCATCACGTTCAGGGTTCCGCAAGACTAAGAAAGACCAGAATTACGATCATAACCTGGTAAACGGGTGAAGCGGGAGCAGTTTCTTCATTCGGGAGCATTTTAACCGCTCCCGAATGAAGAAACTGCTCCCGAAGTCTGCTATTTCAAAGGTGAACACACTATGCGGTGGGTTTCTGCCCGATGGAGAAAACCTAGACGATAAAGCGAACGCCGCCCTCAACCCGAATCGCACGGCTATTGTTGATAGGCACAAGATCCAGCTTATCCGAATATTCGCTTTTCATACGGCGTACCGCCTGTACAAAAGGTTCTTCTTCCTCGTGCACCGCCGGATAGAAATCGACAATTCCCAACGCCTTAAAATTGAACATTCCCAGAGCAGCGTCAGAGTCGTCCATAACTCGTGCATACTCAATATCAGGCGAAGCGACCATAGCTCCAGCCGACTCCCCCACGTACATCATGCCGTGGCGCACCTTTTCGACAATGAAATTGATGAGGTCTTTGGATTTGAGCTGCTGCAGCAAATAGAACGTATTGCCGCCCGAAATATAGAGAACTTCAGCTTGTTCGATGCGCAACTTCGCGGTTTCTGAATCAACTTCTGCAATGTCGAGAATATCGGGGGTTAGCCCTAAATTTTTGAAAACATTCAGGGCATCCTGAACGTAGAAAGTTGTGTTTTCAACCGTGCTGGCGGTAGGAATAAACACCACCTGCTGTTGTGATGGGTTGCCGCGCAAGAAATTTTTGAAGGCGGGTTCTACACCGGCGAAGTAAGAACAGAGGAAGGCGCGCATCATCTATCTCCTGGCGAAGGCATCTATAGTGTGGTTTTATCAAATCGTACCGGTCGATTTACCCATGCAACACCCCTAGAAGGAAATTTTAGGTTTATGTAGCACCTTATCTTCTTCTAGGGGTGTCAGCACAGAGATTTTCTCTTAATAAAGCCTAGTTCGTGGTCGGAACCAGGGTCTTGAGGGTAATGTCGCTTGCGACTCCGCCATCCGCGTATTCAAGGTATGCGCGTACCACGTATTTCTTTCCTGCCTGCAGCTTATTACCGGGAATAGTCAGGTCGCCCTCGAAGTCGCCGTTCGGTTTCGGGGTAACAGTCGTATTCACGATCTCATCGCTGCTGGGATCATCAAGCTCAACATTGTATTCGGTGAAAATCAACCGAACCTTGGAGCCGTTCTGAGCCGCTGCTGCAGGGTTAAACCCGCCGCCAGCAACCTTCAGGTGATTCTCGGCGGCACTGCGGCTAAGGGGTGCACCGTTAATGATGCCTACAACCTCATCATCCGTATCGCCATAAAAATCCTTAGTCACAGCCCTTACCCAGTCGTCGCTGCTGGATTCAATAAGCACCCGATAGTGCTTACCTTCCTGAATCTTGGATCCAGGAATCTGAATCTGAGTAGTAAAGTTACCGTTCTTCACCTCTGCCGAGACGTCTTTGGTGGCAAGAGTTTCGTTAACCTGTCCGTTCTCATCCAGACCCTCAACTTTTATCTTGACCTGCTTCACGTCATCAAAATGGGTTCCGGTCAGGGTCAAGACATTGGTGTTCAGGTGGCTGCTGAGCTTATTTGTCTTCGAGGAGTTGGTGGTCAGGGTTACGGAAGACTGCAGGTCCTTGCTGTCAACCTGCTGTACAGGCAGATCTTGTTTAGCCTCTATTGTGCGGTTACCGTGCCCAGGGTAGCTCATAATGTAGAGAACATAGTGTTTCTGGGGATCGAAATCGCCTTTAACCTTGGCAGTGCCACGGAAATGACCGTCTTCCGTCACAACAAGGCCTCCGCCGTCTTGAACTAAGTTCTCGCCAGTGAAGTCGCCGTCTGCATCAACCTCGTAGACCTCTGCACCTAAACTGTCAAAAGACTTGTTGAGGTCAATCCCTCACCAGTAATCGTAAGGTTGTTCTGCCCCTGTCAGAGGGTTCAGCGGACCGCCCTCAACGGAAGTTACTTTAGCCCCTGTATTAATATTTGTGTTGTTCCCATTGGTGTTATTAGTGCCAGTATTTTGGCCACCCGGAAGCGTAGAGATAGCCTGCTGAGTCTGCGCACCAGCGTTCCCTTCAGCGGCAAAGGAAGGAACGGACGGCACCACGGATGCACCTAGGAGGGCAAGCGCACCCACTCCGGTCAGGATAAAACGGGTATTGGACATTTTGTACTCCATTCATCGGTTAGTGGAATACTGTTAAATGTAATACATGGTTGAGTTTAGGTCTAGCATTTTTAGCATTATTTCTTGATATTTATTTTTATGACAACATGAATGTTTCGATGGAAAATATATACATAAACTAATGTGTCAACACGACTCAAAGGGTCTTCAACAGCATGCATATCACTAAAACATGCTCCCGAAGACCCTTGAGCCGAAAATATATTTTATTTTTAGAAATCTAATACACTAAACAAAATGCAAAAGATAATACGGTGTATTAATTACTGTGCTGCCGACAGAGGAACAACCGGAATGTAGGTACGGTTCCAAACCACGATGGGGTAGTACGCGTAACTCGCCGTTAAGGTATCCTGATCGAATACATCAATGTAGACCCGGTACTGGTGGTTCGGGTTAATCTTAGTGCCATCAACACTCACGTACATCCCGAAGCTCCCGTCCGAACCAAGACTAGACCCTCCGCCGTTGCTAACGTCATCATTAACGATGTTCCCGAACTCATCAAGTTCCTGAACACGCGGCTCGTACTGTACACGGTGGGTATTATCGATCCCCGTAGTCTCTACAGACAGAACGTTATCAGTATTCTGCGGGTCAATGAATCCATCGACAGAGGTAATCGCAATAAAACCGGAGTTCTGATTCGCGGGTGCGGAGGGCTGGCTCTGACGGCTCTGATTATTCTGTGATGCAGACTTCGAGTTTGAGCTGCTCTGGGATGCGGGTGCGCCCTGAGCCTGCTGACCCTGACCATTCTGGGATGCAGAGCTTGCACCCCGACCTGCTGAGGAGACCTGCTGATCCCTGACCGCTGGCATTAGTACCCTGCTGATCCTGAGATGCGCTAGGCTGACCCTGCTGCTGTTCACCGCCGGATGCAGCTTGCGAAGGATCCTGTGCCGCACCGCCCTGTGTTGCACCATTCTGGCTCTGGTCACTGGCGTTAGCACCCTGCTGACCCTGAGCATCAGCATTGGCGCCCTGCTGCCGACCCTGACCGTTAGCGTTAGCGCTCTGCTGCTGATCCTGGGTTGCACCATCCTGGTTCTGACCACTGGCGTTAGCACCCCTGCTGGCCCTGACCGTTAGCATTAGCGCTCTGCTGCTGACCCCTGATCCTGACCGTTCTGTGCTGCAGAATTTGGCTGTCCCTGTGTGGCTCCAGAACGTGCCTCATCCTGAGGGCTTGCAGGCGCTGCGTTTGCCTGCGCGAGCGGAAGAACCGTCACACCCGCAAGGGTGAAAATAGCAGCTCCGGTCATAGCCGGACGAGAATAGCGAAAAGCCATCATAAACTCCATTCATCGGTGACATGAACAATTCAACCCTAAAACATAATTGAGGACCGAGATACAAGAGATATCGAGGAATCATCACAATAATTATTCTGAGAACGAACTTTTTACGTTGATATAGAAATACTCGAAGTTATTTAGCCAAGGTTTTTATAAAAAATTTCTCCATTAAGTTTTTGCAGAAAATATAGCTCCGCCTCTCGTTTTTGATACAGGCGAAGCGTATATTGAATTGTAGGGATGTATCAGAATATTATGAGCGCACCTTATCCGTTAGATATTTTGACGTAGCTCACCGATCTTGTACGCGCGTTGGCAAACAGGTTCCCCGACTCTCCCCTGATGTTCGATTACACGAGCGTTTCTACCCGAAGCACACCATGAGCGTGACAAGGTGGAGGCCCACAAAAACATACCGCACGCCGCCCACGTCGTGGGGCATTGAGTGCCGCGAGCTCCAAACCCCCTAATTCTCACGTTGGCTGGATGAGACCGTTCTAGTGCACAATAGCGTCTACCGGCTCCCCGCGGTATTGCGGGGTGATTCATACCTTTTGTTGAGGAGTATATGTCGTTTCTCACCAACTTTTTTCCCAGTGGGTATCTGCCTGGTGGACTACCGAAACGCGGCTAAACTCTGCGTATTTTTATCCTTCGCTCTTACGATCCAAGGCGGGCAATACTGCAATATTTCACGAGCTAGGTTAGATACTTTCTACCGAATAAGGTCTTGTATCCATCTCGCTGATTGCATGTCATATAGAGGGTTCGTGAGTTCCAATTCCAGTGAACAAAGTGTGCATAATCAAAGTGGTCAGGCGGTCTAGCTCGGCATCGTCTACAACCGCCTCCAGTCTGGCCAAATCATCCGGACCCGGTCGGCATTGGCGGGGCTTTAGCCCCCATGCCGGTGCCGGTGATACCAGCTACCGCCTCGTCAGTCATGGCACGGAACATACGCTGCGCCCAGATAAGGTCTACATCTGCAGCGATATAGCCCTCACGCTGTGCACGCTCAAAAACCTTACCCAAACGCCCTAAAAGAGTGCGTTGTTTTGTAATCACGGCGGGATCGTCATCGCTCAGATGCGCCATCGCATACAACCAGATCGCCTTCACCCGCATCACGTTAACGGTCAGGGCGATGCAGCGCCACCATTACAGGAGCGGTCTCGGGACTTGCTGACTCAAATGCTTCATAAAATTCTCTAACGGCAATATTACTCAGCTCCGCGAGAAGAGCCTCGCGGCTGGCGAATCTGCGATGAATAGTTGTTCGAGTGACTCCTGCAACCGTAGCCACCTGCTCTAGCGAGGCGGTTGGGTCTCGGCGCAATACTTGTTCGGCGGCGTGAAGCACGATATTGACCGTGCGCCGCGCATCAGCTCGCAATGGCTTAGATGAATCAATCACGTAGTTATTACCCTAATAAATAGAACATGTCTGTTACAGTTAAATGCGTGGGTTATACCCGCATGTCATATATTCTATTCGCGAGAGGGTCAAATGACTACTAAGCAGACCGTCCTGAATTACTATTCGGCAATTCACGCCGAAAATTGGCAAGACTACATTTCCGATAAATTAGCCTACGGATTCAACAGTGCAGAACAAAATCTTGGCAAACAAGATTATCTGCAGGGTGCCGGAAATTTTTTTAATTCCACCACTAATGTTGAGCTTGCACATCTTGTGGTTGAAGGTGACAAAGCGGCGGTTATTGCGCGCTACACCGCAAAGTCCCCCGCAGGAGCCACCCAGATTTTCGAGGTTCCGGAATTTCTCACAGTGCGAGACGGCAAAATTGTTGCCTCCAGCATCTATCTTGACGGCGCCGCCTTTATGGCCTTTATAAAAGGCGAGTAAAGCTTTCTAGCCGTTTTCATTCAACTTCAGCAAATTCCTAAATGCCCGCAGCACATTCGTTGCTCTCGCCTGAGATAGCAGGTTTTATGCGGGAATTACTCTTTATCACTCATTCCCTCCCCCAAGGAGATCATCATGAATACCAATTCTGCGCTTTCCGGAAGAATGCCGTTATTACCGGCGGAAGCGACGGTATCGGCTACGGTATTGCCGAAGAATTTGCCCGCCAAGGTGCTAACCTATTCCTCATTGCTCGCACCCCCACAAAACTTGCAGAAGCCAGCGCGCGCTTGAGCGAATACCCCGTGACCGTGCACACCTTCGCAGCAGATTTAACGGATATTTCTGAGGTAAACCGCGCCGCCGAACACGCCCTCGATATTTTGGGAAGTATTGATGTGCTGGTCAATAATGCCGGTATTGCACGGTTTATTCCCTTTGAACAAACCGACGAGAACGCTTTCGACGAGCATTTTAATCTCAACGTCAAAGCCCCGTATTTCTTGGCACAAAAGTTATTGCCTGAACTCGCTAAAAATTCTGGCAATATTGTTAACATTTCGTCATATTTTTCGAAGCGGATGCTTCCCGGGCGCCCTTCGACGGTCTATTCCATGACAAAGGGCGCATTAAATCTTTTCACACAGTCACTAGCGTTTGAGGCGGGTTCCGCCGGGGTGCGCGTTAATGCGATTGCGCCGGGAATGGTCGAAACTCCACAATTGCTGCGCAATGTTTCTGCGATGCCGCCTGAAGCGCAGGAGCAAATGAAGCAAAATGCCTCGGCGTTGATTCCGTTGGGGCGCATCGGGAATGTTGATGATATTGGGCGTGCCGCCGCGTTTTTGGCATCGGATGCGGCCGCATGGGTGACCGGCGCGGTATTGAGCGTGGATGGTGGTGTTACGACGCACTAGGCTTGCTGCCCTGTTCTCCCCTCCCCTCTCCCTAGTGTTGTAAAAAAGGCTCTTTATACGAATCAAGCGGATTTTCTAACGCTTTATTCGTATAAAGGGTCTTTTTATGCGCTGGGAGGAAGCTACGCTGATTCGAACTCAGCAGAATGTGCAAATGGGTCAGTATCCGGGTCATTTTGCCACAGATATTCGCAGCGGGACGCGATCTCTTGAGCCGTTTCCAAACCCCACCGGTCGGCGATAAAACCTAGAGTCATATCCATACCCGCCGAAACTCCCGAGGATGTATAAAACTTCTCTGTGCTCACCCAACGCGCCTTCTGCTGCCACCTCACCTGTGGGCGCGTCCCACGCACCCACTCGAAGGCACGTTTGTTAGTAGTAGCAGGCTTCCCGTCAAGAACACCTGTGGCGGCAAGAAGTGCCGCTCCGGTGCAGACTGTCAGGCAGGTTTGGCTTTGCTGTACCAATTTCGCAAGGTTTTGCAGGAATAGGTTATTCATGACGAGAGAGCGCGTGCCTATACCTCCTGGAATCAGCAGGATGCTCCCCGGAGGAAGACTTTCAACAATTTCCGTCTTGAGGGTAAAGCCCTGGGCGGAACGTACCAGTGAACTACCGCTCTCGGATGCGCCCGCCACCGAGATATACCGCATACACACATCAGGCACACGGTGCAAAAATTCGATGGGTCCCATAGCGTCGAGAGTCTCATAGCCGTCGAAGAAAAGACAGTACACAGATGTAGTCGTCATAGCACCCATGCTAAGAAAGGGTCTTTATGTGAATCAAGCACGATTCTTCAACGTTTTATCCACATCAAGGGTTTTTATTATGCACTCAGGAATGTGCCCAGCAGGTTTGTACGCCTGGAAATATACCCGGGTGCCCGTCGTAAAACCGTCATTTATCACGGTTTGGCACGCATACAGGTTAGAGTTAAACACAGAGGCATTATTTTGGGTGCCGTCGCCCATTACACAGCTGCGGTTCTCATGTCGAATGCCGTGCATCCTACACCGATGCTTCCGCAATGACCGATAAGAAAGAGATAAATATGTCGCTACCAACCACAATGCGCGCCGTACAATACGACAAATTTGGCGGGTCTGATCTGCTCACGATCAACGAGGTTCCCGTGCCATCTCCCCGCCCCGGCCAGGTGTTGGTACGCGTGCAGGCCTTCAGCGTGAATCGCATTGACGTGATCGTGCGCGAAGGCGAAATGCGACTTTTTACGGGTAAACGCTTCCCCAAAGGTACCGGTGTGGATGCGCTCGGCGAGGTTGTCAGCGTGGGCACCGGCGTGATGGACTACAAAGTTGGCGATATTGTGTGGGGGTTCAACGGCTCCATTTCTATGGCACCCACCGGCACAGCGGCCGAATACGTGCTATTCCGTGAGAACCGGATTCACCATGCGCCGCGCATCCAGAACCAGATTGATGCGGCTGCATTGCCGCTCGTAAGCCTTGCCGCACTGCAAGTGCTCCGCAAGAACCTGAAACTCCAGGCCGGTCAGCGTCTGCTGGTGGTGGGTGCCAGTGGCGGTGTAGGGCATGCCGCGCTGCAGATCGGGCAGATTTTGGGGGCTCAGGTGGCGACCGTTTCTGCCGAAGAAAATATAGCTCTGTGCCGCGAGCTAGGTTCGATTGAGGCATACGACCACGAGGCTCTGCCAGACCCCGAAAAGGTTGAGAAATTCGATGCGATCCTGGACTGCGGCGGCGTTGTGACCGCATTTTACCGCAACTACTTGAAGCCGGGCGGGCGCATGATGACGGTCTCGCCCGACGGTCTTCCAGCGGTGCTGACTTCGCTGTTCACGAACCGTCGCGTGGGTTTCCTGCTGGCGACCAAGGCATCGTCCGAGGCAATGAAGTGGATTACCAACGCCGTTGAGCGCGGTCAGCTGCGCCCAGTCATTGAGAAGAAATACTCGCTTGAGGAGCTTGGCGCCGCGCAAGATCGTGTAGCCGAGAAACATACACGCGGCAAACTCGTTGTGGTTATGTAACTCTCTTGGGTTATTCATACGGGCGAGGTTTTGGCGTATGGCTACAAAGAGGTGGCTGTGCACTCAAAGCCTCGCCTTTATGCGGTCCCGTGACGATGCGGCACGCATGTTTGCGACGCTGGGAGTAGGCTAAAGGTATGAGAATTGGTATGCGTAAACCCAGTGTGAAACGAATGATTAAGGCCCGCACCACCGGCCGGGCAAAACGCGCCGTAAAAAGAGCTGTGATTCCTGGTTATGGCAGGCGCGGTATGGGGTTTGTGAAAAACCCGAAGCGAGCCGTAAAAGGGGCTATCTACCGCCGCACGACCTTCAGCGTGTGGGATTTGTTTAGGTAATGGAAGAGTTCCTCTCTTGCGGTATCAGCTAATTGGGAGTATTTTTCTTCATTCGGGAGCACGTTTAACTGCTCCCTGAATGAAGAAAATGCTCCCCGCTTTTGTCATGTTGTGGTTGTAACGCCAGATAAGAGCCTGAATATGCACCAGCATTTGCCTCACACGGTTCTTCTTTACATGTTTAGAGCCGCCTCTCGCCTGCGGTAGCACTCCTCAATCTTGCGCCGCCGCATAAAAACCTTCGGACAAGACCCTAAAAATAAAGGTTCTCGCGCGGTATACTAAGGATAAGCTAACCTCCTCGTCAAAGCTGAAAGGGACCTTTTTCCTATGCTGAAAATCGAAGATGCCATCAGCGAGACCTTACTTATTCCCCTGTACATGAAGCACCTCGCCTCGCAACAGCCCGACCCAATCATCAAAGATGAGGCAGCTGGACGAGTCGTTTCGCAGTTAGACTACAATTTCTCTAAATTTGATAACGTTATTCACACCGTTGTCGGCACCGCGATTCGCTCAGATTACTTTGACCGGCTCGCGGCCGATTTCATTAAGCGCCAACCTAACCCGGTAATCGTTAATGTTGGATGCGGTCTAGACAGCCGCCGGGAACGCATCGGCGAAATCGCGCAGAACGTGCCGTTTTACAGCCTAGATTTACCCGATGTGATGACTTTGCGTATAAAGTTGCTGCCCCCGCAAGGCAGTGAAGTTTTCCTGGGAACCTCAGCCTTCGACGCGGGTTGGATGGACGAACTGAACGATCTGCAGCCGAATGCCCAATTTCTGTTCGTGATTGAAGGCATGCTGATGTACTTTGACCGTTACACGGTACGCGCTTTGTTCCGCGATCTTGCGCAGCGTTTTCACGGCAGTGAGATCGCGTTCGACGTCATAAACTCGTGGATGGTTACGCATTCCGATCAGCACGAAGCGCTTAAGCACTCCCGCGCGCGATTCGTTTTTGGATGCGACGACGATCATGAACCCGAGCGTTGGGCTCATAACCTGCGCTTGGTGAGCGCTAAACGGCTGATGACAGACTTTCCGGCGTGGAAGAAGAGCGGGGCACTGTCTGCCATGATAACGCGGCGTTTACCATTCCTGAAGGAATCCTTCCGTATGCTCCACTACCGGATAGACTAACATTGCTTATTTTGAGCGCCAGCAGATTATTCTTCCTGCACAAGCAGGAGCCAGCATTTTACCCATCGGAGCACTATTTCAAGCGCAGCAGGAAATAAACCGCATTCCGAAACTGGGTGGATCCCGTTGCCTTTTAGCGCGTCTTACCCCGGCAGCTCTTTTCTGCTCCTGGGATTATAGCTGCGCAGGTTCCGCATAGTGTACAGTCCGGGTTGGAACCGCATACACATATAGTTTACCCATCAAGTAATTTGTACTGTACAATTGAGGGTTCATATGCGATAACCACACATTATCGCTCGTGTGCAAAGTCTATGGAACTCTGCGCAGTATATGACTCATCCAAACCGCAAGGAGGTATCTATGGGTCAGCTTATTGGGATGATTATTGCGGGTGCTATTATTGGCGCCCTTGCCCGCCTGTTCATGAAGGGTCAGCAGAATATTTCTATTCTCTGGACCATCATCTTGGGCGCTGTTGGCGCGTTTGTCGGAGGCTGGGTAGCTGGTCTGCTTGGTGTTGCTGAAACCGCCGGTATCGACTGGATCCGCTGGATTCTTTCGATTATCGCCGCGATGGTCGCTATCTCCATCTATCTGAGCGTCACACACAAGAAGTAGCTTCTTCCACATTCTGCAAAAGCGGGTCCTCGAACATTCTGTTTCGAGGATCCGCTTTTTATTGTGCGTTACGGGTGCTTTTTATTAGAAACCGCCCTTATATGCGCTCATGTATCTTGGTGCCGTGGAGCTGCCTGGGCTTGAGGTTCGGAACCTCCTAATGCAGCAAGCAGGCGTCCGTTTTCAACACGTACCAGAGTTTCCATGGCAGCACGCACTAGAGAAGGATGTTCTTCAATACCGGTGAGCTTAGCCGCTTTAGCAACAATCTCTTCATCCAAAGTCACAGTTGTACGCATAAAATCCTCCGCATCAGTAAACAGCACACCCTTGATGTAGATAATAATGCTGCCTATTGTGCATTACGCCGATGAGCTAGAGAACGGTAATAATCATGGTCCGCCCCATCGGGGTTGTCTTCATCATAGAAATCAACTATACGAGGGTCATAATCTTTTGCACTCATGGTTTTATATCGACTTGACGCAGCATGTAAGGTACCAGAGCCATATGAAAAGGCCAGATACATGTCAAGTACACCTTCCCCACAGCCGATTGAGGCTGGGCGTATGTTTCAATCCCGCCACACGCAGACGTGCTGCCCTCCTCAGCAGCGGCAACCACGAATTTTGAGGAGAACTCTATATGCTTATCCTTATGGCCACCAATGACATGCTCATCAGTGACCTCAGTAAAAGTAAAGGGGCCCGCTGATGAACCAACCGCAACCTCCAATTGCTTGATTGATGAGGCTGTACTGTAAACCCCTATTTTCTGTACAACACGGTTACGAACCCGCATTATCGCACGAACCCACGGAGGTTGCAGATAAAAACGGTGGGTAAATTCCTGTGCGTCCCAGCTAATGGGTATCTGCACATAGTGACCATCAGAAAAAGTTCATATTGTCAAATCGCATGTTCAAAGGCTCCTGGTACGCTCAGCAAAACTGCTCTAACACAGGATAAATCGCGTTCCATATCCCTGGCAGAGTGCAGAATACAGATCAGGGTGCGTTTTCAGCATGACTGCTCGTGGCAGTGCATCTTGAACCCATTTACGTGAGGCCTTATGTTCCTTGCCCATATAGATACCGCCCTGTGCCAGCTCGGTGAGCATTTGTTCGAGGCGCTCGATACGCATCGCCGGTGTCTTTGGCGCGGTTGATCCAACCAATAGAGTCGTTGCGCTGATACGCTGGTCGAGCCTTTATAGTCGGTGCGTAACCCCGCGTTTTTAGGGCCGCCGCAATATCTTTCGGCATAGTGTGTTGCCTCGCGCATAAAGCCTCCTGAGGTGGGTGTTTTATCGTGTACCTGTACCCACGCTACCTGCAGCACGGTGCAGGTTCAGATTTTCAGGTAGCGCGAACTATACGGGCAGTATTTTCCGCGGGTCACAGTACTCCTGAGGGTGGTTCTTGCTAGCCTTCACCTCACAGACGCAGATAGGCGCGCATCCTGCGATGGTTGAGGATGCGCGCCTAACCGTTTCTTTCAAAGGGGTATCAGCGCTTTGCAGGCTGAACCGCCCCTTAGGGGTTACCGCATTCGAAACCATTGGGCATCACTGGGGTTTCAGGCGTTCCACTGGGGTCTCACGAGACGTTTCACCGTTCATCCTGACCTCGTAGGTACCGTTAGGTTGCACCTGTGAGTTCTTATTGAGCTTGAGCAGACCATTTTCATTTGTAATCCAGGATCCATCAGCACCCACCCAATCGGTGTTTCGGTGGCTGGATTGCCCGATCCCACGACCCATCGGGATACACCCTCACGATCTCACCGTCGGGTTCGGGTTGCAGTCCAGGATCCGTCTTCAGCCACCTGCACATACCCTTCTAGAACCGGGATTTTTGGTTCGCTGTCTTTCCGGGGGCGCCCTGCTGGGTTCCGCCGCCAGCGACACCGCCGTTAGCTCCAGCACCCTGACCTGCCTGAGCACCGTCTCCATTAGCGCCGGTGACCAGCACTGGTACCGCTGTCACTCCCTGCACTGCACCATTAGCCGGAATTCTGTTCCGCACCTGCGCCACTATTAGCGCCTGAACCGGAATTTCCAGATGTTCCACCGCCGTTATTCACAGCGTTGGAGCTTCCTGTGGAGCTAGAAGCACGAGATGAACTTGATGAAGAAGAAGCCGAGGACGAACTTGAAGAATCATTCGCACTATTTGAACCGCAGGCGCTCAAAGCCAAGATGCCAGCAACAGCCAGAGATACGCATGCGGTAGCCTTCTTAGGTCATCATGATTCGCATCCTTTTCTCCTGATAAATATCAGCTGGTGTTTTAACTGTCGCATAGCTCACATGTATTGTCAGGAATTTTCCAGATTTTGCAAATATTTTTACCACAAAATGCATTACACCCGTGTATTACACATTATAGAAATTGAATTATCTTATATAACTAAACTAAATTTTATTTATGAACGACTCAACTAACGATTATTAATATTTTGAAAAATCATAAATTTATACTGTCTCACATATTTCCAAGACGGTGGCTTCCACCGGTATAGAATTTTTGACGTTCACCCCAACCCATAACCCGCGACGATATTAGCCCTCAAATTTCAGCGGGTGTGCATACGCTAGTAACATTAGGGTGCGCATCCCTCAGGTATTGAGGATGCGCACCCGTTTCGCGCAAAGCACTTTGCGAAAGTATCTCTGCTGGTTATTACATGCCCGGCTTAGTGGGCTGTACCGGGTTTACTGCCGGGACCGCCTTCGGGTCGGGAGTTTTCCAGGAGACACCGGGACAGCGTTACTGGGGTATCTCGGGGAAAGCTGACCATCATAGGTAACCCGGTAGGTTCCGTCAGCCTCTACCCTGGCTACAGTGTGCCCGTCGGCATAGTTCTCAGTCCAAGAACCATCCGCCGCAACGGTACTGGTACCGTCTTCCCCAACGCTCGTCCAGCCACCGTCGCCGTCGACATGATACCGAGAGCCCGTGGTATCAACGTAGTCCCAGGAAGCTTCGCGGTGGATTACGTATTCGCCAGGGGTCAATGCGTAGGGTTTTTCGTGACATTATGTTCATCATTCTGCAGCATTCGCCCCTCCAGGATCGGCCTGTTGCTGCTGGGCACCGCCTGGGCTTCAGCGCCCTGGTTCGCTTGTGCCCGCCGTTGGTATCGGCGCCGGTTACACTGCCGCTCTGTGCGCCAGTGCCGGAGTTTTGGCCCGTTCCAGTGCCGCCTTCAGCACCAGAATTTGCTGCGCCGCCGTTAGCGCTTGAACCAGAGTTCGCGGAGTTTCCACCACCGTTGCTCACCGTGCCAGCTCCACCGGCGCTAGCCGTCTTGGAGGCTGTTGATGATGAAGACGATGGGGAAGAATCTGAAGCATCATTAGAGCTATTTGAACCACAGGCGCTCAAAGCCATAATGCCAGCAACAGCCAGGGATACATATACAGGTACCTTCGTGGTAGTCATAATTCACATCCTTTCTCCTGATAAATATCAGCTGGTATTTTAACCGTCGCATAAGCCCATGTGTATTGTCAGGAATTTTCCAGATTTTGCAAATATTTTTTATAACAGGGTGTAAATAAGTGGATATATTACATAATAAAGAATAGATATGTATTATAAAACTAAAAATAACTCTTTTCTCTAAACTTCTTACAATAAGAAATATTGAATATTTTATCCATGAAATACATGTGCTTGAGTCAGATCTATCCAGTATTACCCCGGCTTCGCATTGCAGGAATTAGCGTAAGCCCTGGGGCTTGAGAGTTACTACCCGCATAAGAAGATGCTTGCAAAAACTAAGACATGTAACATGTAGGGAATATTCGTTTACTATGGAAGGAACCGAGCATGAAGCTTTCGCCCGTAACCAGCTCACTGGCACCATTGTTGAGATCATCGAAGGCGCTACCAACGGCATTGTAAAGATTGAGATCGCTCCCGGTCTGATTGTTTCTTCCTCGATTACCAACGCCGCTATTGAGGAGCTTAGGCTGCAGGTTGGCAAGCCCGCTACCGCTATTATCAAGGCATCCAACGTCATGGTTGGTGTTGAGGACTAATCCTCTCCCTGTGCGCCTGGTGCTCCCCTGGCACCGGGCAACACTAAATAGCTAGGCTCGATCCCTGTACGGTTCGCGATAACCATACCGGGATCGAGCACTGTTAAAACTAGTTACAGAGGCTCCGAGCCTTTACCCTTGAGAAGGTCAAGCCGAGCGAGTTCATCACATACAGAAGAAGCAACAAGATTACCTGATGAGGAGTTGTTATGCCCCGTAACTAGTCCATTAGTCGCTGCCGCTGAGCTCCTGTAAGGCCTCTTCCAGCGAATATAGTCTGCCCCGCGTTCTTTGGCTAGCTCTTCAGCGTTGTAGGGTACCTTTTGCGACACTAAAGCGAGTTTTTCTTCCCTCCAGGAGGGTCCGGTCAGTATTTTTCCGTTCACCAGATAGCTTCCGTCGCTCAGGCGTACATTGAGGATTCCACAGTACCCGTGCCCCACGGATGCGACGATCGCGCCCCGCTCGTATATGCTGGCGATGATGTTGTGCAGTTCGGAGTTATGCGTGAAGTCGAACATGGCGCCGTGCCCACCAGCCAGGCATATAGCATGGTAAGTGTTCGAGTCTATGGACCGGATGGGAAGGGTGTTTTTCAGGAGCGCCATGCGTTCCGGGTTATTCAGCCAGGATTTTGCGCTTTCATTGCGAAATGGGAATTTCAGCGATCGAGGGTCTAAGGGGACGTCTCCCCCGCGTGGACTGGCGATGTCCTGCTCGCAGCCCTCCCGTTCAAACCTATCCCAAGCGGTCGTCAGCCCAGAAAGCCACAGCCCCGTCGGGTCACCATTATCGTACTGACCCACATTCGTCACGATGTGCAAGATTCTTTTCCCCATGAACCTATAGTACCTGGGGTGTGGGCGTGTATGGGGTGACCTTTTGGTGTCACCATACAGAACCTCACCCGCCGATGAACTTTACAGAGTGGTATCGTGTTGAGAATATTTGGCTAGGAATTTTGTGAATATTTAAAGTATTATAAATATTAGCGTTCGGGTTCTACACCTCAAGCAAAGTGAAAGATTAATAATCCGTGAATGAAAAACAAATGTCGATAGTCTAGGTTCTGCACAAACCGACCCTAGACACTAATATAGTTCCTCTTGGAGAACGTTCTTGGAGGAAAATCATCGAGTATATAGAAGCAGTTGGCGATGAAGCCGAGACACCATATTTAGAAGTCAAAAGCAGTCTAGATTTTAACAGTAAATCAGGTATCGCCAAGGTCGCCAAATTCCTTTTAGGTACAGCCAACCGCCTCCCACATGAAGCTAGCAGGCATTTCAAAGGATATGCTGCGCTAGTAATTGGTGCAAAACAAGGTAGTTCTCTAGGTATACCTCGTGGAGTTGAAGCACATGACCTTGAAAATAAACTACGTCCTTACCTTGGTTCACAATTTCCCATATTTGAGTTTGGACGAGTCACTATTAATTCTCAAAATGAAGTATTATTCATTATTGCCCAACCTCCACAAGACGGACAATCAATTTTCCCTTGCTATAAAGACTTTCAAGGGGAGAAGAAGCAAGATACCCTTGAAAACGGTGCCGTCTATGTTCGAGGCGCAAGTAATACAAGACGTGCTAATTCAGGAGAAATTTTGGCCTTGGTAGAACGGGCACGCAGTGGGAGTAAACCACCGATTGATCTTGATATAGAAATTATTGGACTCGTACACAAAGTACAACCACTAGAAGATCTCCTAGAGAAATTATATGAAGCGGAGGAGAAAAATTTTAGCATTCTCCAGGAGTCTAACAATACGAAAAATTCTTCTCTTACACATTTTGATTCAATATTACCTAGCTGGCAATTAGGAGGACATTCCAAAAAACCGTCGCCAGAAGCGCAAGAAAGCGCCCTAAAAGAATGGTTAAAAAATAAACCAGAGAACATCAAAAAAGGTCGAGATTACATTCTAGGTGTTAGATTACCAGGAACTGGACTTCGCATAATTAGTCATAATAGATCCATTACCAAGCCGCATTTGAGTTTAATATTCCACGACTGCGAAGTAGTTGACTATTTAAAAGAAGATGACCTAGACTACAGTAAAATTGTAGAGCCTATTATACGCAAGCAATACCCATATGAACTAAATGGCTTCTCTTTCTCACCCAATTTTATCCCCGCAGGCTATCCGGTACGTTGGCAAAACGAAGAAAGAGGAGCAAAGATTTTACTCACCCCTGATTCTTTTTCGCCCCAATGAATCTTGGGAAACCGATTTGGATGATTATGTTCTAATTAGTAGAGATCCAAACGCCAAGTCTATAAAAGTTACTTGGACTTTAACTGAAGAAGATAACAATGATGAAATTACCGGAGAATTCCAGGCTTCTACAGCAGAATTAATTAGTATAAAGGATTTATTTTGTAATTCTGCCGACAAATTATAGATACTCTTCATGGTAGCTAGTGCTTTAATCACAAAAATTAATTTCATCTACTGTAACTAAAATGTTTCTGAATGTGCTGATATTATTCAGAGCACTCTATCAACTTATTATTATTTCTCTGAATTTTTATCACTATAGGTGTAAAAATTAGGCATTCCTCCAAAGAAAAACAAATATAAATACAATTAATATCCAAATGATAAATAAGATCCAAAAGAATATAGACCAACCCCCTAAATTAGTTTGAGCAAGCAATGCTAAGACATAAGATATACACCTCTCCCACGACTGATACAAGCATAATTGTAGCTAGATTACTTTTTTATTAATTTTTCGATTTAAAAACTGACCGCGTTCGAGGAAGATAATTTAGCTACCTCAACCTTCAAAAGAAGATCCATCTCTTTTGCCGCATCACCGTCATCAGGTAACAAACTTCTAAGTTGTGCATGCTGACAGATTCTACGTAATTCTCGACTCTCAGCTTCCCTCGCAACCATGGGTTTAACAATACCAAGAAGAATAGGAACTATTACACCAGTCATAACCGCTAAGTTTTCTTGTAGCCAGGAAATTTTATTACCTTCCCTATTCCTCGTAGTACGGTGGTTATTCCTCAGTTGATTCCTACACA
>BNJS01000884.1_pt1 | contig 53265 bp, 81 predicted proteins | sample 8540461 | NCBI WGS metagenome assembly BNJS01 (sample SAMD00202454, study PRJDB9452) | human saliva metagenome | isolation source: human saliva | place: Japan
TCGGAAACTGCGTCAGATTGGCATTCAATCAGTGACGGTTACTCCATGGATCCGGCACATAAACTGCCGCCTCCTCCCGATGTCATTGAAGAAAAACACGAATCAATGCAACTGCAGTATGGTCTACAATACATGTTTCTAATCCATTGAAGAGAACGGAACACTTGATACGACGGCATTGCAGAGGGTAACAGACTCCATTGTCTTTGATCTCTTTGAAAATCGGAATAACCTCGTCCAGCTGGACCGATATACGCGCTCATGATGCTTTATACTTTCGCGCACAGCGTCACTGTTGCCGTACTTTCAGCCATGATGGGCATGCTATGTCACATGCCCAGGGATGAAATCTCTGATTACACTCGGCGGTCTCTTGCACGATCTTGGCAAGCAGACGTGAGCTCAGATATCCTGACAAAAAATCGAGGACTCTCTGACCGTGAGTCTCAAGATTAGCAAAAAGCATCCACTTGATGGTTCTCGCCGCATCCTCAATGTCAGTGACCTTCCCAAGAAAAAGTATTCTGGCAAACTACTGCTGCGCAGCATCACGAACACATCGATGGATCGGGCTGCCCCAATGGGATTACCGGTAATGAGATGCATCGCTATGCCAAGATCACGGCAATCGCCGATGTCTATGGATGCACCAACCAGTGAACGTCCTTACAAAAAGGCCTCACATGCCCAATATTGCCTATAATATCATGCATACTATCAGCAAGGGACAGTTTGACCAAGATCTGCTGGATACATTTTTAACAACGTCGCACTCTATCCAGAGGGTGCTGTGTTAAAGACAACATTTGGCTTTTGCTGTTGTGAAAGAGAGTAGGTTTGACTGTCACAACAACGCCAATCATCATTCTTTGCCGATACAAAAACGGAAAAATTATTGAATGAGCGAAGTGTTATCGATCTCTGCGAGATGCCGGATGGAGCAAAATCCATACAGGTTGTTCCCTACAGGAAATGAGCTCTATCACTCATCCATGAACTAGGGCGTCGACCCATCCCTACTACCCTCGAAGAGGAACGAAAAAGTGATGCGGCTGCTGGGATAAAATCCTCCGGTAGTGTCGACGGCGCTGCGTGCGCAGTTGAATTAAGATAAAACGAAGTCCGTTAGCGTAGCGTAGATCTCTGCACATCTATCATACACTAATGGACTTTTTGCTGATTATCGTTGTGTTCTCAGGATCACATCGGCCATCTCTTGTACTGTATTACAATGACCGACGGAAAGCCAATCTCTTCGATTTGTTTCCAAGCCGCAGGAGATGCGGTGGTGAAAGCGAGGCTTGCTCCAACAGTTCTAGGATTACGAAAACATATCACATGGAGCACCTTCTCCGATAACACGACCATTCGCCAGCAGGATTAAACGCTCGGCAGAACGAAGGACATCCTCCATGCTATGTGAGACGAGAACAATGGACATACTGCGCTCGCACGGTGAAGTGTCGATAGCATCGACAATAGTTCTTCGCGACCACGTGGATCAAGACCGGCTGCCGGTTCGTCCAAAACGAGATAGCTGTGGCAAGAGCCACCACACCGGCAATCGCTGCACGTCTGCGCTCCCCTCCGGAGAGTGCAAATGGAGAACGCTCCTGATAGACCTGTGGGAGATGAACAAGCTCCATTGACTTTCTGCACACGCCGCTCAACCTCGGCTTCTGGGGAGGCCCCTGTTACGCGTGACCAAAGGCAATATCCTCGTAGACAGTTTTCTTCCAAAAAGTTGATGCTCAGTGGTATTGAAAACCAGTGCCTCATATCGAAAGCGAGCGGAAACGATCCTTCATATCGTTTTTGCGTGTTCTTCCCAAGCGGTACGCCATCTCACGGAGACTATGCTGGACGTAGGCTGAATCAGCCCGCCGATCAGCCGCATAAGCGTAGATTTTCCCGCGCCTGTTTCCGCTATTGCAGTAAATTCTCCTCGTTAATGACAGTGAAACGTCATGAAGTGCAGTATGGGAGAGGGGTGTTCTCATAGGTATATGGAAACAGAATCTATTCTCGATAGACAATGGATCAATCCTCGTCTGTTAAGATATTTTCCGATAGATGCTCTCCAGCCTCGACGGGTAAAGTTGTGCAAGATCGAGCAAGGGGGAGATCGAGTCCCAGCTGCTGTATACGTTCTGTGTGAGAGAATACGTCGTCGGCATTCCATCCATGACAATCTTCCCCGATCCATCAGAACAATGCGGATCCGGCAGCAATTGCCTCCTCCATGAAGTGCGTGATATAGATGATCGTTGTCCCCTGCTCTTGTGCAGTTTTTCACGGCAGAAAGAACTTCCGCGCGTCCGCGTGGATCCGCAGCATAGTAGGGCTCGTCCAGGACAATACACTGCGCTTGTATAGCGATAGCACCCGCGATAGCAATACGTTGCTTCTGTCCCTCCGGAAAGCAGATGCGGTGCATCAGTCGCATGATCACTCATCCTGACCAATGCAAGCGAATCTCGACGCGGGCCTCCGTATTTCGGCATGGAGGAACTCCAAGATTTTCTGGGCCAAATGCTCACATCGTCTTCAACGACAGCGCGGCGATCAGTTGATTGTCAGGACTTTCGAAACACCATACTGACTTTTTGGCGAATCTTCCACCATTGAGATTCTGTCCGTGTATCCATGCCGTCGACAAGACAGGTTCCCGATGATGGCAGAAGAAGTGCATTCAGATGGCGCGCTAATGTAGACTTCCTGAACCGTTAGCACCAAGGACAGCGACAAACGCACCAGCCGAAATTTCAGAGATACATCACGGAGTGCCTCATGGTCTTCGTTATCTGTGCCTTGATAGATATGCGTCACATGGTCAAGTGCGAAAAAGATTGTGCTCCATTAGTCTTTATCATCCCGTATGTTCTTAGACTTTCGTCTTCAGGCGAACATGGAATGTCGTACCCTTTGCCAAGTTCGCTGTTGAGTGTAATTGAACCGTGGTGTGCCTCAACAATCTCGCGTGCAATGGCGAGGCTGAGCCCATTGCCGCCCATACTGGCGCGAACGCGCTTTTATCAACACGATAAAATCGATCAAAGATGCGTTCTTGATGCTCTTTTGCAATACCGATTCCCCGAATCCGTGACAGAAAGGCATACCATGCCGCGTTCCTCTGTGCTCGAGGAAACTCTCAATATGACCATGCTCCGGTGTATACTTTACTGCATTGTCAGACGAGAATCAGAATAAGCTGACGTATTTTCTGTTCATCTGCGCATATCTCTGCACGTTTGGGCAGGAGCCTTGATCGCAATATCTTTCTTCTCGGCAAACGGGCGCATCATGCGCGTACCGTCTGTCTGGCTGCTGCAGCGATATCCATGCGTACTGGTTTTGAACTGTGTTGCCTGTCCATCTGTGCGCGCAACCGTAAGTAAATCGCTTACGAGTTTTGTCATTTTTACTTCATCACGTACATCTTCAATCGACCTGTTTCAAAAATGGTGATGTAATTGTCGGATCACTGTGCAGAAGATCAGCAGAAGCAGGGACCACAGCGAGAGTGTGCGCAGTTCATGGGAAGCGTCCGCTGCGAATTGACGTTGGCGCTCATACGCCTCACGGATTGGCCGCATGGCTCCACCCGAAAGAATATAGCCGATTGCAGCGGCAAAGATGATGGCGATAACGCCCAATGCCGCCAGTGCTGATGTTGCTTTTTCCAGTCCCATTATACATGGCGGTAACATCTTTCCTACGTATACCGTTTGCATTGGCATGGGGGCTGGATACCGTTTGTGAGGTCATCATCACTTTCGTCTGAACGCCGCGTTCACTCGTCTTGGTAAATACACGTACCTCACGGTCGGACGGATTCCATGTACTGACGATGTCCAAGACAAAGGATTCGATACGGGATGAGGCACGCGAAAAATTTATGAGAGACGTCCCTCGATCATCAAACACATAATAAAAGAGACGATCATTGGTACTGCGATACAGCTGTGCCCTCATCTGCATCTGTTCCCGCATGCAGTTCATGCGATACACCTGAGACTCTGCGACGCTGTTCGCTGTATCCAAAAGTTCCCGCGCCTGCTCAGAAGCAATCGCCCACTGCATCGTCTTGTGCATAGCAAAAAGGAGGACAATAACCAGCCCTCCCCATAACCAGTGCATAGCGCAACATCAACAGTAAGCGGCTACGTCCAAACAGATTCTGTTCGCTCAATTTGGTGCCTCCAGCTTATATCCGACACCACGTATCGTTTTGATGGATGCCCTCTCCCGCCGCGTCTAACTTCTTTCGCAGCATTTTCTATAGGAGTCGATGTTATTCGAGCTGACGTCTGCCTCCAAGCCCCCAGATCTCGATCGAGGATGATATCGCGTGGAACCACGATCCTGATATTCTGTGCTAGGAGATCAAACAGCTGAAATTCCCGCGGGAGAGCTTGAATGATCTTTCCATTCTTTTTCGAGAATATTTGCGCGTACGATTCAGCTTAAAACCGCCGATTTCATCAACCCTCATGCTGTGATACGCTGCGTTGACCGCCTGCCAAGCTGCGCGCAGACGAGCCAAAAGCTCAGAAAACTCGAACGGCTGCTGAGATAATCATCCGCACCGGCATCAGAGTCCCTTCACACGATCCTCCACAGAGTCCCGCGCGCGTCAGCATGAGAATGGCAAATGATCATAGCCGCTTTCGGCGCAGGCGTGTACAGGCATCGACTCTGACTCGCCCGGCATCATCCAGAGTCCAAGATCAGGATATCGTACTCTGTGTAGGTTGCATACGCATAACATATCACTGCTGTCTGTCACCCACCAACACTGATGTCGTTTTTGTTCAAGCATATATTGATGAGCTTGCCGAGGCGCAGATCATCTTCTGCCAAAAAGCACGCGCATAATACCATCTCCCTGCTATATCGAATAGAATTATAGATAAGGAGTGAAAGATAGCTGAAAAAGTGCGTAACGCATCGCTATGTGCGCTGATGCAATCATGCGATAAAAAGAGCAATCACTCCAAGCCCGTAGCAAGTCAGCACAATGACCCCCATGGAATGGCAGTATGATCACCCGCGATGCCTACTACAGGCATCATGCAGGCTCCCAGCAGCATCGAGAAGCATCCAATCAATGCAGAAGCACTGCCCGCATTTTTTCCTGTCGTGAAAGCGCAAGGGAAAAAGCTTTTCGCTGCACCCATCACCGAGAGGTGGTATGATGGTACAAAGAGAGAACAAAGATCACAGGAAGCGGTGTGAGATCAAAACCCAATCAGAAGCAAGCTGCTCCCGATCAGTGGAACAAGTACGGCATATTTTCAACTATAACGATATCCGGGATGCACGTCCGGTCAAAGCAGAGCCGGTAAAATTCCGGCAAGAGAAGCCCTGCTCCCAATCACGGCAAAATCATACTAAATCCCTGTGGAGAGACACCATAGATATTCTGAAAGATGAATGAAGAGCCGGAGAGGTAGGAAAAGAAGGCACCAAAATACGAAGCACTGCAGCAGACAATGTCCGGAGAAAAATAACGATCATGTAAAAAGGAAGGGGAATTTCTTCAGAGAATCCATCATGTTCTTGCTGCGCTGTTCCCTTGGGGAGCGTCCTTGATAAGCGAGAGTGGCACCGGCCAATACTACGCCGATGAGTGTCAATAAAACGAAAGTGGCGCGCCAATTCGCAAAAAGAAGAATCTGTCCGCCGATCACGGGCGCAATAATGGGGGCAAAATCCGTTGACCATCATGAGTACAGAAAAAGAACCGTGTGAGCTCTGGAGCCTTCGCAAACATCACGTGCGATTGCGCGTGAAATAACAATTCTGCTCGCCCCGGCGAAATCCAGCAAAGAAGCGAAAGAAGAGGAAAAAGATATATTCTGCAGCGAGTACGCAGCCGAGCGTTGCACTGACAAAGACAAGCATTCCGATCAGAAGAGGCTTGCGGCGTCCCAAGAGATCACCCAATGGACCGGCAAGAATTGGTCCAAGTGCCATGCCCAGCGTTGTCATAGTAAGCGTCATCTGTACCAATGATGTTGGGACAGAAAAAGGCTTCCTGCACCTCAGGCAGTGCCGGGAGATACATATCCGTTGAGAGCGGTGCAACTGCCGTCATAACACCAAGGAATATGGTCAGCCAAAGCCGCGTATGCGCATTCATCTCCATTATATTTCTCCCTTATCCTCGTTCACTGCTATAATTGTTTTAGCAGCATTTGCAGCAGATGATTTCTTTTCCCCGGCGCATTAGCCATGCCTTTATCGTTTCATATTGCAGTTGCGATGACGATTCCCGCTGCGATGGATGCTGCATAGAGAAAAGTCTTTTATCCCCTGCGTACCAAATTTGTCCCAGTCAGCAGCAACTGCATAGAACATTGTCTCGGTAGAGCGAACCACCGAGGGACCATGGCAATACACCGATGATCATTGTATGCGGGACATTTATAAAAACGTGCCAGAACTTCTGCGGCAAGTGTCGCAACATACAGCCCAGCAAAGTACCCGGCATACTCTATTCCAATCGAGTGCTATAAACAGGATGGTGAATCCCTCAGGCAATCATACAGACCACAGCTCCCTACACATGGCATGCCCTTGATATGCCCATGCCAGAGCAAAATGAAAAAGAATCCACCAATGAGAGACGTGAGGAGATAGACCCACCACGTTGTTTGAAAAAGCGATGATGGTTCCTGATGAACTAAAACGCAAAGCCGATAGCGATCAGCAGACTCAGAATAAAATGCCTCTGCACTCTTGAGCAGCCCTCGAAATCGTTTCCTGACTGAACATATCGCGTATTGAGTCTCATGAGGGCAAGCCCTGGGATCACCGGCATAATGTTGCCCATATTTATCGCTGCCGGATGAATATCCATCCCATCCACATGAATGAGTTGGCAAAAACACCACCGATAAAAACTAGGCAAAAACGAGGGCACAGTATGGATTTAGTTTTGTTCTGCAAGCAAATATTGAATGAGCCGAAGAAAAACACCAACGATCCCGGCACATATGGCGTCTTCTAAACGACCGCCGAAAAAGCAGCAAAACTGCCAGGGCGATAATGGCCTCAATAAAACACAGATGCTTTGAGTGAAATCACATCCATCGCATCGATCTCGCGGATACGCGCCTTTATTTCGTCAGAAGTGAGGGATGCGCACAAATTCTCGTGAGAGCTGGGTTCAACGCGATCAATCGCTGAAAAATCGAAATTCTGGCCCAGGAACACGACGCATCTGTGAAATGACGCCGATGTCCTCCCCGCGTATCGTCACAACAATACTGGAGGTAATGACCATGACATCCATATGGCGAACCCCTATAGGCGCGGCATATAAAGTTGATCGTCCGCTCTACACGGCTTACCTCCGCACCGAGTTACGAGCATGCGCCGCCCAATGTCGATGGCACGTTCCAGAATCTTGTTGATGTTCATTCGTGCTGTTTCGTTTATCATAATGAACATAGTTATAACATGTTCTTTACTGCTATGTCACGCTTTTTCTGAAAGAAAAACAGCAGAACCGTTTTCACAGTCCTGCTGCTATACTCCTATGTGTGATATTATTCTACTGTAACAGGACTTTTGCGAGATTTCGCGGCTTATCCATCATCGCAGCCGCGCGTAATCGCTGCATAGTATGCAAGCAACTGCAGCGGGATAACGGAGAGAATCGGCACAATGAACTGATCGGATGCCGGTACTGCATCACATGATCCACGTACTTTTTCAATTCGGTATCCCTTCGGCAGCAATACTGATAACAACGGCATCACGCGCCTTGACTTCCTTGATATTGGAAAAGCGGCTTTTCTCGTAAACATTCCGCTGGGTTGCCAGTGCGATGACCGGAACGCCTTCTACGATCAGAGCAAGCGTACCATGCTTCAACTCGCCTGCAGCGTAGGCTTCTGCGTGATGTACGAAATCTCCTGAGTTTGAGTGCCCCTCGAGGGATACGGAATAGTCAAGACCGCGGCCGATGTAGAAAAACGATCTCATTGAACCCGTACTGTTTGGCAAAATGTCTTGATGGGATCAACGTCAGACAAGATCTCCGAAATCTGCGAGGGAATCTCCTGCAGATGCTCTACCAATTCCGCCGTGCGCTTTGGCGCACTCATCCCTTGATCTCCGCCTATACAGTGCGAAGCATGAAGAAGAGGACGAGCTGTGTTGTGTATGCTTTTCGTCGATGCAACGGCAAATCTCAGATCCCGCCCATGTGTAAACGACCTGATCTGCCTCTGCGTGCGATGGAGGACCCGACCACGTCTCGTAATTCGAGTGTCTTTGCTCCACGACGCTTGACTCCTTGAGTGCCGTCAGGGCGTCACTGGTCTCACCGGACTGCGATACAACGATCAGCAGCGTCTTGTCATCGACGATCGGGTCACGATAACGGAACTCAGATGCGACATCCACTGGACAATGACGCGCGCCATTTTCTCAATATAGTACTTCCCAACGAGTCCTGCATGATATGCCGTACCACAGGCGACAATATAGATCTTGTTGAAGGAATTGAGGATACTCGGGGGTCCAAGAGAGTTCTTCAAAAGAAATACTCTTCTTGTCACTCGTAATACGCTGGCTCATCGTGTCACGAACGGCTTTCGGCTGTTCATGAATTTCTTGAGCATGAAAATGCTCATAGCCGCCCTTTTCTGCTGCCTCAAAGCATTCCATGTGACTTCAAATACCTTCTTGGCAACGGCCCGCCTCTTGCGATCAGTGATCTCGACACTGTCCCTTGCGTACAATGGCAAGTTCGCCGTCCCCTCATGATGTAGGTGCGGCGTGTACGGGAGATAATCGCGGGATATCCGAGGCGATATGGTTCTCCCTCCGCCGAGGCCAATGATCAGCGGGTTGTCCTGCTTTGTGCAGACAAGCATATCCGGGTGTTTACGGCTCATAAAATGCCAGAGCATAAGACCCTTCGATACGACGTAGAACCTCGCGATACAGCTGCAACGAAATCGCCCTGATATACGTCCTCCAGAAGATGAACAACTCACTCTGTATCCAGTTTCTGGACTTAAACATACTGACCTTTTTCGATGAGCTCTTCCTTCAGTGAAAGATAATCTTTCGATAATGCCGTTATGGACAATGGCAAAATCTGTTGAGACAATCCACATGGGATGTGCGTTCACATCCGACGGACGACCGTGCGTCGCCCAACGCGTACATGACCGATACCGATGCTGCCAACGGGGACATTTCTGATCTGTCACGAAGTGCGGACAGGCGTCCAACGCTCTTCTCCGACACGAATGCTTCCGTTGTCGTAAACAGCGATCCCGGCTGAGTCGACAACCGCGATACTCCAGTTTGACAGACCATCCAGCAGGAACTCTGCTGCCTGACGATCACCGACATAACCAACAATTCCACTATAAAAATACCTCCTGATCGAGTAAAACATCGCTCGTGGATTTCACTCTGACTGCAGCTTTTGTCCACGCGGTCACCCGCATGATTTGACCACAGCCTATCGGCAGAGTATGCCGGAAGGCATCCGCTGACGGCTCGACAACCTTTCTCCTCGTCCTCTGAGAAAACATTCTCCCAGAGCCAGCGCTAAGATTAATTCTTTTTTATAATGAAACTCCCCATGCATCAGATGATGCATGGGGACATTCTATCCGATATAGCGCAATAAGTCAATCGTTCACATCTGCGAGCAGAAAAAATACTGTTGATTTCATGGCATTTTGGCAGACATAGTGACTGAAACTCCCGATGACGAGCTGCGGAAAACTCTTCATGAAGAAGATGCATAAAAGTTTTTCGTCCCAACGGGCATCCCTCCGCCACCGGCATGACTTGCAGAAATTGTGTTGATCAATATTGAGATTTCTCATCTGAATCATCTGAACCGGAAGCTCGCGGAAAAAATTGCTGCAAGCATAGAGTTCCTCGGGGCGATCGGTAAATCCTGGAAAATGCAGTAGTTGATGGAGACATATACTTGGTGTTTCAATGCATAATGGATGGATTCCTTAACAGAGTCCAGCTGATAGCTTGCACGATAATATGCATTGTAGCTTTTCAGGTCGCGCGCTAATCATGGATACACGCAAAGAATCAAGCCCTGCATCGACAATTTCTTTCTCATGCCTTCCGGATATCCGGCGTTGGAGTTCATATTGATCTGACCGCGCGTGGTAACGCTGCGTATTTTACGGATTCCATCAGAAATCTGATCCGCGGCAAGCGACGGTTCACCTTCACAGCCCCTGTCCAAAGCTGATGATTCCATCCGGGGCAAGCGAGAGATGATAGATGCCGACCCTCAGCGATTTCATCTGCTGTCGGTGCGAATGTAATTCGTTCCTGTGGAGACGGACAGCATTCTGAGCTCTGTAGGAGATGCAGCCGAGACAGTTGGCATTACAGACGGGGATGTGGGCACACCGCATTCCCAGCGCCGGTAGAATAGGATTCTGTGCCGTGAGGCAATGATAGTTCAGCGAGCAGTTCCCCACCCGCTCTACGATGCGGTTATGGGGGAGCTCTTTCATCGTGCGGCGCACCAGCTTCTTGAGTCCAGTACCATTATAGTTGGATGGATCCCATTTTGTCATTTTCGTCTGTATATACGGCAGTCACCCACAGCTGTCCACGATAGGACAATACGGCAGTATAGCCATATAACGGGAGTAGAGATGCATCATCTGTGCGATGGAAAGCAGGAAGATGGGTTCTCGTATAGCCCTGTGGAAGAATAGCGGCTACGGCAGTGCTCATTGATCTCTTCCTCACATCCATCCATGCGCAGAAACCCACCGCCTTATGCGAAGGCATAAACATAAGATCAGCACTGTCAGGAAGTGGAATGAGTTCATCGGGATGAAGTGAAACATTTAATGTGCCAACCCGCCCTAACCCCTGCAGATTCGCTGACTCACAGATGTTGCCGTGATGGTCGGCATAGACTGCGTAATCCTATCTTCTTCTCATGCAGAAGTGTCGTCGTTCTCGTTCGTTTTCATGATTGTCCTCTTGACGATTGTTCTTCTTTCGATGCGGATTATAGCGGTTCATTGCAAAATCTGTCCCATCCGTTACGATACATGTTACTGCGGGCAAAAGATATGCTATCGACTCGCGAATCTTTAGCGTATCCTCTGGTGCAAATGGAGCGAGAACGTGGTTGATAACAGTCCATCCGGCTGGCGGACGCCCGATACCAATACGGACACGAGCAAATGCCTCGCTGCCGACATGGGAAAGGATGGATTTAATCCCATTATGTCCGCCTGAGCTCCCTTTCTTTGAATACGTACTGTCCCGACAGGAATATCCATATCATCGTGAACAACGATCAAATCTTCACTGCTCAGTTTGTAGTAGGAAAGCATGGGCCCGATCGCTTCCCCGCTGTTGTTCATATAAGTCAATGGTTTGACAAGGAAAATTTTTTCTCCACCGATACGTGCTTCTGCAACAGATGAAGAGAAAATTCTCTTTCCATGTAGAGGCATTTAGATGCTCTGCCAGAGCATCGATCAGCATGAAACCGACATTATGCTTGGTGTTGGCATACTCTGCTCCGGGATTCCCAAGCCCCGCAATAAGTTTCATTCACTACTCCTTCGTCGGATCACCAACCATAAAGAGATAGGCAAGTACTAGAATGCCAAGAGCAATACGATACCAGCCGAATGCGGTAAAGTCGTTGCGCTTTATGTATCGCAAGAGGAACTGAATCGAGAGAATCGACACGACGAATGCAGTGACCATGCCAACGGCGAGAATAAGCAGCTCTGCTCCCGTGTAGTGCCAGCCAAATTTGACAAGTTTCAGAAAGGATGCGCCAAACATGACAGGAATGGCGAGAAAGAAGGTGAATTCCGTTGCGACATAGCGGCTTTGCTCCAAAGATAATGCCGCCAAGGATTGTTGCCCTCGGAACGGCTCGTCCCCGAACGAGCGAAAAGCACCTGAAAGACGCCAATGATGAATGCTGCACGATAGTCCAGTGCAGCAAGGCTCTCGACACGCGGCGTCCGACGTTTATTCCAGCGCTCTACGACAATGAAAAAGAATACCGTACAGGATCAGCATGGAAGCGACGACAGGCGCGTTCATGAAATGTTCTTCCATGTATTTGTTGAACGCGAGCCCGATCACTGCAGCAGGAAGACAGGCAACGATGACCTTCCCCCATAGATCCAATGTCTCACGGCGCTCTGCCCTAGACTTACTTCCAGGAACGGATTCAGCTTCTTTGCATTCAGCACCACAACAGCAAGAATGGCACCCGAGCTGGATGACAACCAAAAACATATCCATAAAGGCAGTTGATACATTCAGTCGAATGAATTCGTCAACGAGGATCATGTGCCCTGTACTGGACACAGGAAGCCACTCGGTGAGTCCTCAACAATTCCCCAGAATAACGACCTTTAGCATCTCCGCCAATGATATTTCCACAGTATTTAAATCCTCCTTCGACCATATCAGCAAAAACTACAGCAGTTTAACATTATATCTCAAAACCGTGTATTTCGCCTACTCTTTTTTTCTCAGTTCTCCATATTACACATATTCTACGTCTTTTTCAATCTTTTAGGGGGCAAAATTAGGGGCAAAAATAGAAGAGAATAGATCGTAGTTGGAGTGGTAAACTAAAACTGGACACAGAGGGGGTAGAAAATGGACACAGCTTGCAGCATCCTGTGCACAGGATAACAAGCAGTGCACAACATCTCTCCCAATGTAGACAGGGGTTATCACATGAAGTACACCAAGGGAGGACTCAAAAGTTGCGAGAAGCTCTTCGTGCTTGGAAGAAGAAAGAAGGTTATCTGCAAAAATGATCGGACAAAACTGAGCAGGAAATCGCAGCTTTCAAAGGCTGCCGATCCCATCCCCTGATGATCGGGATGCCTATGCGGAGTATCAGGATCGCAAACGTGCACTCGACAAACGAAGTGACACGCTGACGAAAAAGAGCACAGGAACTGGGCTGAGCGAAAGCAAAAACTGGACGCGTGGCAAAACGTCTCGCCGCACAGATTGACGCCCCACAAGGAAAGGAAAAATCAAAAGAAATCGCCCTCGACATCATGCGGAAAAATGCGCCGTATCAGAAACGATACGATGCACTAAAAAGCACGGGCTGGATCGTGCAGCGGAAAGAATGAACCGTGCCAAAAGTCAAATGGATGCGCTCGCCAAAGTGGTAAAAACAGATCGGAACGACGTGAGACGCTACAAGGTCGCTGCACCGGAAAAAGTACAAAGACAGACCCGGTATTATCGCCGAGGCTGTCTCCGGGGAACGAACATTATGCGAGCCTTGTCGCCACCATGCGGGACGATAATTCCGCACTCAAAACATGGTCGTTTATGTCCGATGCAGCGAAAGAGGAAGAGGCAAATAAGAGGATATATCGTGATCTATAGAGGCGCATTCGTTGACAGTAAGCATCATTTTCCGATAAGATATGACTAAGACATAGAAGGAGGGATGAGGACAATGGCAATATACACATATAATGACTATTTGCACGATCTGCTGAAGGATGCTCCCTGTATCTTGGCATACGACACCGCTGCGGACTACTTAGGTCTATCCAACGGAAGCAGTTTCCATGAGGCGGCCGACATTTACGTAGTATCGCCATTGAACTTGAAGGGAACGCGGGAGCGCATAATCCCATCCTTCGATACGGTAGACTATGAGCGGCGCAATGGCCTTCTATGCACAACTGTGAATCAAACCATCAATGATCTTTTACGTGCTGATGGCGACAACCAAGTGATACAAGAGAGCCTGGCCGACGTGTACTTTTCCAATGGAGAATCCTTCTGATTCACTGCATATTGAAAAGGAACTGCTCCCGCGATTCGAAAAGTACAAGATATGGGCTATGGAATATTAGGACGAGGAATAATTGAGGACGATAATAGGGACTGCGCCTAGTTGGTGCAGTCCCTATTTATCATCGTTATGTGTGCTAAAGCATAATCGTAACCCTGGTATGTCTTTCCGCCCCGTTCAACGGAACCGCGTGTCAACATTACAGGATGTCCCGCCATGTGATAAAGGTCGGATAATCTCATGTCGATGACCTGGCATCCTTCAACTTCCCCCAGATTGCCAAATTTGATAGCCAACCGGTTTCGCGTATAGTTAAAGATCCAGTCCATCAGCTTCTTGTCATCAGTCAGGAAGGAAACCTCCATGTGTATGACGCTCGTACGGTCACCGAGCACGGTGAACGTCTCCCGCAGCGGCGGCGTTCCTTCCATGATCTTCTCAAATATCTGCCGACGCGGCTTTTTATCCTTACAGCTCCAGTTCGGTACATTCTCCCATGTCTGTTCAAAGTCTTCATAAGGCATTCCGCAATACACTTCATAGACTTTCTCCGGATTGCTCGTAACGGCCTCCACGTCCTCCCTGCCATGTCGAGGGCAAACGCTGCCGGCATATAGGCCAGCATACAGAGAAGTAGCAGCAACAATCGCTTCATCGTAACTCTTCCTTCCATTCTTCTACGCGGCGATAGAAGGTCGACGGGCTCATACGGCAAATGCGCATCGCTCCCTTGCCGTCACTTCCCCGTTCTTCCATCGTTCTATCGTCTCTCTGAAATCCTTTGTCGTTTCGACCCGTGGCCGGCCAAAACGCACGCCTTTCCGTCGTGCAAGATCAATCCCCTTCCGCTGCCGCGTGCGTATTTTTTTACGCTCCTGCGCAGCAACGTAACTGAGCAGACTGAGAAACTGGTCTTCCATCAGTTTTCCCAGTTCCCCCATCTCGCGAAACTTGCGGCTGTCAAAAAGTGATTCCTGCTCCAGCACGACAATATCGGCACCGATGTTTCGTGTCATATCCTTCCACTCATCGATGATCCCGTCGTAATCGCGCCCCAAGCGATCAAGCGCATCCAGGTACAGCAGATCCCCTGCACGGAGAACCCGCTTCATGGATTGGTAGGCCGGCCGTGAAAAGTCTTTTCCCGCTCTGTCGATCCACAAAGATAAACCTCTCCTCGATGCCGATCACTTTCATCTTTTCAATCTGCCGATCAGGATTCTGACTTTTGTCGGAGACACGAATGTATCCTATGTTCATCCTGCCTCCTTTCCTTCATCATTCGATCAATCTGTTTCAAAAACCCTATGTTACTTTTGAGATGTTTCAAAATGATATACATGATATTTTGAGACACTTTTCATGCTCGGCTGCCACTCTCCTAAAAGTATACCTTTTGAAAAAGCTGCACACATTTCTGCGTGCAGCTGCATCCCATATTACCGGGCAAAGCCCCGCGACTCGTCTCTCTTGTTGCATTTTTTCAGAGCCGGAAGCAGGATCAGCTCCCTTCTGAGCAGCAGGGACTTCTTCATATACTCTTTGGAGATGTCCGTTAGTCCTTCCGTGCTGTCAATCAGCCGGTCGATCTGTGCGGATCCCTGTCTTGATTCTCGGCACGATGCGCTGGATCGCACGATGCAGGTCTTCCGGCGGGTTCTTGAAGATTTCGTGGTAAAAAATTCGTTTTCCCTGATAACGATAGGCAGAACACAGATTGTATTCCACATTTTTGAATGTCGTTCCATCAGATAAAAACGCTGCTTTCTCATCATCTGTGGCAAGTGGAGAAAGAGAAGAGCCGCAATCGTATACCGGCGCGGGTGACAATGGGGCATTCGTTTTCTCAATTAGTCCCCAGTTATCTAAATGACGATCTCCATTGCCAATAAAGGCATCTACCACAAACATATCCCAGAAAAATTCTTTTAGCTGTGTCTTATTTTTGATCATCACATCTTCATCGATCACACGCATAACGTCTTCAATGGTCGTTTTCTTCCGCTTCTCACTGTCCGTCTCGTGCAGGAGAAACTTGCTAAATTCAATGAGGCAGCCTGGTTCATCTTGACAGAAGACCTCACAAGCAACAACAACTTTCTCTCTTTTGCTGTTGGGCGGAGTCCCACGCCCTAAAAAGGTATGCTGCGCAGGGATTCCAAGTGTTTGGAAAATGTGACAACCAAGATACTCAGAATAGTGGTTATTCATATAACTGAGTGCCGTCTTTTTTCGGTGAACGATTCGGATCAGGGAACTTTACCATGTAGAGCTTCCCTTCATACTCCATTGTCCACTTGCTTTCAGAGCCACCAAAGCGGTTCGGCAGCCATGTCGCACGACTTAAATCAACCATAAAGCAACTCTCCAAAATAGTTCAACATTTCCTCACGGTCAGCAGATGTAATATCGCCTTCCTTCATAGCATATTTCGTTTCAGCATAGAGGTGCTGCATCTCCGCACTCATATAAAGACGGTTTTTTCTCCCTCATACGCCCGGTAGAATGCCGTCATATATTCGCAAAGAACCTCTTCATAGTCTTCCGGATTATACTTGTACTCCATCATTATCGCCTCCCATAGGATCCATAAGCCTGATTGCACCTCATGGATAAAGCTCAATCCTCCGGTATCAACTCCCCAAAATAATCGAGATAGCATCACGTTCATCAGGAGATATAAAGCGCTCCTTCATCGCCTGTTTCGTATCGAAAAAAATCCGCTGCCAGATACAAGATAAGTCAATAACATTCGCCGCTGGAAGTGCCGCATAAAAATTCGTCATGCTCTCACAGAGATAATCAACGTAGTCACTCGGGTTATATTTGTACTGCTCCATGCGCCTCGCCTCCTACCTCAATTATACCGCAGAGCGGATGCCGCGACAACAGCCTCTTACTGGTACCCCTCGGGGATGCTGTCATCTCCCTGTGATGCCGTTGGTTCTTCCCTCCGGTGCTCCTCCTCGGCAGGAATCGTCGGATTTTCATCGACGAGGAACGGTCCCCCTTCGTTCTCCTCCATTGTTTTTGAGAGCTCGCTGATTTGACGGCGGAACACGATGTCCCTGCTCACGCTTTCATACTCCTCCAGCACATCAACGATCTTACCGCCGTGCTGAAAGATGGACTGCTGAACCAGGATGCATATTGTCCGACTGAAATTCTTCTGCTTTGCGACAAACTCCTCAAATTCCGCTGTCCGTGGGAAGCAGACGGACTTTGTGATCACATTCTTCTCTGCCATTTCCGTTATCCTTTCTCTCCCACTACGTGCCTTATCGCCCAGCAGCTGAAAGAGCGGGCTGTTGATAAATGCGTTCAGCCCTCTGCATCGAGGAACACGGCATCGCTTGGATCGTCGATGTAGGCAAGCTCAATCTTCGCCCGCGTACAGAATGCCATGAGCCGCTTTTTCCAGTGCCTCACGCATCAGGATAGAGCCGCCTCCATAGACAGCGACAACATCAACTTCGTTGTTGGCTCTTGAGATGACCTGCTCGGCCATCGTCAGGATTTTCCTCCGCCTCATCTTCGAGTGCCGGCATGAAATAGGACATAGCCGCATCATGATACTTGTGTGCAGCATCACGCAGATAGCGGGAGAAATCCTGCCGTGTCACACTCTGCAATCCGAAGTCCCTCTTAAACGGATCCAGCACCCGCTCAATCGCGTGGCCGTTTCCGTTATGCGACCCCATGATAAAGTCAGGGCATAAAGGAGATTCCCGTCGTGATGGGAAACTCCGTCGTGCCCTCACCGATGGCGATATGAAGGACACGCAGCGTCTTGAACTTTCCGGCAGAGAGGTTCTCGGGCTGATGAATCAGTGTCGGACGGTGCATAAAGGCGTGTGCTGCCGTGACGCCCTCGGGGATCGCCTTGACAAAATCAAACTGAATAAAAACGACATACTCCTTTGCCCCGACATACACGGTAACCTTATGCTGCTTTGTGCATGAACTTCTCGGCGAATGCGGCCGCCTTTGCCTTCGTGTAGTAGGACACGGGAATCGCTGTCGCCATATCCACACTGCACCTTGATCGCGTCTCCCTGTATCAGGAACAGCTCCGCTCTCCCGATAGCGCGCAGCGACTGCCTCTCCGGCGATGTGCGCGAGCGTATTCACATAGACAATATCGCTGGACACCTTGTCATTATCTACGCCGACGGTGATCGACCGGCACTGCTGCCCGCTCGAGAGTGCATACGCGCCGACGTGGTAGATTGCTCCTTCCACGGAGACAATGAGGTTGTCGTGGATGTGCTTCAGCACATACTCCGGGTTCAGTTCGTCCAAATTCACCAGTTTTCCGACACGCGCAAAAACATTCGGTGCGCTGATCTGCTGGCCGTTAATCACCAGATCCTGTTCGGCGTTTCCATTGTCATTTGCCACCAAAAACTGCATGACCGTTCCTCCTCGTCGTTCCTATACTCTTACCATTCATTCAAACAGATATGATTTCTATGCGATGTGCCGCATAAATACATGCTGATGTTCACGCAAATCTTTCATATCCATTCCATCTTTAGTATATGTGACAGGAGATGGAAAAAATTCCTATCTTTTTTACTTTCATGTTAGAACTTGATGAGAAACACAAAAGCCGGATGCAAAACATCCGACTTTCGTTCATGATTCACTTGCTGCAGCTGCGCTCAGTCTTCCATCAGCGCATCGTCTGCGGGCATGTCGTCAACATCTCCGCAGTACATTTCATAGATCTCTTCATCCGTCATTGTGTTCACCTCCTTCAGCGGGCGGCCTCCTGCGCCTTATTCTGCTCCACCCCCTTGACTGCGATGATAAAGAGTGTCTGCGACGGGATCTTCCCGCTGCGTGCCAGCGAATCGAACGCCGCCTGTGGGACAAGAGCCTTCATCGCCGCTTTTAGGAGGCTCTGCTGCCATTTCAGCTCATTTAGCGCCTTTACGTGCCGCACGAATGACATAGTTTGTCTCTTTGGACGGCTCGCGGATCTCTTTTGCCAATAGCTGGATGAAGGTCTTCTGCGATCAGCGTGTACGCTGCTTGTAACGTATGCGTATGGTTCTTTGTTTGTGGATGCACGGCCTTTTCACGCATCCATTCGTCCATGATCTCGACGAATTTGCGGATGTCGGCTTCATGCAGCGGATAGTAGCTGCGCTCAATCTGCTCCATCGGTACGGCAGCGAGGATCGTCTCAAATGGGATGCAGCGCAGCCACTGGTAATAGGCAAGTGCCCATCCCGCCCAGTATGCGGGCGTTTTCTCCGCATAGAGTGCCGCCGGATAGGGAGGCTGCTCTATGTCCAGCTCCCACAGGCAGTCCCAGAGCAGTTCACAGCCGGTGCGGCCGGCGACATAGCGGGGATTCCCCTTGCCGAACTGATCGGCCACACCAGAGGCCACGAAGTACTCTGCCGTCTTCCCGATGGGGATATGGCAGGTGTTGACTGCGTAGTCAAACATGTTGCCAAGATTCACCTGTGCGTCCGCGATATAGAGGTCTGAGTAGGATCTCTTCGTCATTCCTGATTCCCTCCTGGATGATACGCTCGATGGTCAGCTTGTTGGGAACGCGGATCTGTCTCCTGAGAGACCGTCGATAGTCATCACGCGCACGTACATCACGCTCCATGTATAAACGGATTCTGGTAGGCACGTTTGAACGTAAGCCGCTCAAATGCCCGCCCGATTTTATCACAACCTGCTCCACCAGTTTACCGAGATGCATTGCTTCACTGAGTTTATCCAGACTGATGCGGTTCTGCAAAAATCCGTTGCATACTGGAGTATGAATCGTCCGCACGATACCCAACAACAACATCTGCCCGCGATAAGTCTACCGCAAAGTTTTGGATGAGATACTCCCGCGCATAGTCACTGTCATCGTCCAAGTTGTTCGGCCGACGGTGCTGCAGCAGTGTCCCAATCCAGTTGAGTGTATGGTACTGCTCTGAATTTGGGTTGACTATGTTCAGTCCATCCATTTTTAATGTGTAGCCGAAACGACACCGCCCCCTCCGCACTGGCAAGACCACTCTTTAGCAAGTTCCATATCCTCTGTACAGTAAAAGCACTTGCCGAAATCGTTTGCCCTCACGGCACTTCGACAGGCTTGGCCAACCGACGGCATCACGAGAGCCGTGAAAGAGAATAATTTGTCGCTGCGTGATCTGCGCAGGAAGAAACGCCTCGTGAAGATAATGCGCTTTAAGATATGCGCATGTTCCAGCTGATATCTTTCCCGTATCGAGGGCGCATTCGATACGCCTTTCAGCTCGTGCTGCGCCTTGGGGATTAGCTTGGCCTGTCCCACGGATTCAAGGGCAGCGATTTTCTCCCGAATCTCCTGCGGCATCTGTTCTTCTGCGTAAATATCCGCTGCATTCTCGTTGCGCATGGGCTTTCCTTTCCTCAACGGACGGCCGCATCATGGGCGTGACGCAAAAATCGTGGATGATCCCATGTTTTGACAAGCTCTATTCAAAGATGGTGCGTACATCTCCTGTATAGTTCGTCACGCCGTCATGATCGAAAATCTCCCGCGTGTCGTTATAGGTGATCTGTGGGTTCTCGATCTTCCCGGAATGATAGGCGAACTGAATCACGTAACCATTGAGTGCAGCCTCGAGTTCGGCAGCACTCCTGAGCTTTTGATTCTTCCATGTCAAGACAATCTCGTCGTATTTCTCCATACATCCACCTCGACTTCTCTGCTGCCATTATAGCATATATTTCAGCGAGAATTTCTTTTCACGCCATCATAAAATTCATCCAGCAGAAGCATACCATACGCATACGCCTGCGTGGTACCACTAAAATCTCGCCCATGATAGCTCACTTGTCAGGCTTATGCACGATAGACATAGAAAAAAGGCTGCCGAAGCAGCCCTCATTCAAACGATTCCTTTTAGACCAAACCATGTGCAAGCATGACGTCTGCCACCTTGGAGAATGCAGTAATATTTGCGCCCGCAACGAGATCATCGGGGTCAGCATAAAGCTCTGCATTTTTCTTGCATCACGGTAGATATGGCTCATGATCTTGCGAAGGCGCTTATCCACCTTCTCAAAAGTCCACTGCCGGCGCTCAGAGTTCTGCGACATCTCAAGGGCGGATACGGCCACACCGCCCGCATTGGCCGCCTTTGCCGGGGCAAAGAGTACCTTGTGGCTCTGGAAATAAGCAATGGCGTCGAGCGTAGACGGCATATTTGCACCTTCGCCGACTGCTTGCACTCCATTGGCGACCAGCAGCTTGGCAGAATCCAGATCGATTTCACTCTGTGTCGCGCACGGAAGTGCAATATCGCACTTCACCGACCAGACGCCGCTGCATCCTTCGTGATACTCTGCATTCGGGTGCGTATCTGCATATTCCTTGATCCGTGCACGACGCACTTCCTTGATCTCCTTGAGTGCGGCAAGATCAATGCCGTCCGGATCATAGATATAGCCGTTCGAATCGGAGCACGTCACAACCTTCGCACCAAATTCCTGCGCCTTCTCAATGGCGTATGTAGCGACATTTCCAGCGCCGGAGACAACGATTGTTTTGCCTGCGAGGTCGATTCCTTTTGCCGCAAGCATATCCTGCACGAAGTAGAGAAGACCATAGCCCGTCGCTTCAGTACGCGCAAGACTTCCCCAGTAGTCCGTACGTTTTGCCTGTCAGAACACCCGCATCGTAGGAGTCACGAATGCGCTTGTACTGTCCAAAAAGATAACCGATCTCACGCCCGCCGACGCCAATATCGCCTGCCGGCACATCCACATTCGGACCGATATGACGATAGAGCTCCGTCATGAAGCTCTGGCAGAACTTCATCACTTCGTTATCTGAGCGGCCGTGCGGGTCAAAATCTGAGCCTCCCTTGCCGCCGCCGATGGGAAGGCCGGTCAGAGCATTCTTGAAGACCTGCTCGAAAGCAAGGAATTTCAGGATATCAAGTGTAACACTTGGATGGAAGCGAAGACCTCCCTTGTAGGGGCCCAAGGTGCTGGACATCTGGACGCGGAAGCCGCGGTTGACCTGAATCTCCCCCTTGTCATCTACCCAAGGGACTCGGAAGGAGATGATGCGGTCCGGCTCGATCAGGCGCTCCAGAATCTTGTGCTCCTTATACTCAGGATGCTTTTCCAAGAGAGGGACAACCGAGGTCAGCACCTCACTGACGGTGTTTTTAAAATGGCTTTGATCGGGATCGCGCTTCGATACCAGATCCAAAATATCATCCACGTACTGTTTCATGTTCGACATAATAATTCCTCCCTCTTATTCTTCCTGGAGATTATCCAGTGAACGAAAATGAGTATAGCATAGAGGATGAAGTTTTGTATAGCAGTTGTGAGCATGAATACAATATGCATTTACAAATACAAAGAGTGTTCCCCTCCCCCGTTCAATGAGGAGAAAGGAACACTCTTCTCAAGTTATAGATGATATGGTTCATGACGGCTGATCTTGAACGAGCGATAGATCTGTTCCATTAAGAACAGCCGTATCAGTTGATGCGGCAGGGTAAATTGTGAGAGAAGGACAGACGCAGATCTGCTCGTTGGCGCACTCATCAGACAGTCCAAAGGACTACCAATTAGAAATGCAATATGGCTTTCTCCCATGAGCATCAGACGATCGATCCGTGTGGAAAAATTTCTCGGAAGACATCTCCTCGCCGCCCACATCCAAAACGATCAGGTAAGCCCCTGTGGGATTTGCGAAGACAGCCGTTCGCCCTCGCGGCGAAGAACTTCATCCTTTTCCGCGGGAGAAGGTCGATCCTTCATGCGTTCTTCGATGATCTCGATCGTACGCAGATCGGCATAAGGGCGGAGACGTTTTTCATACTCTGCAATACCGTCGCGTAAATATTTCTCCTTTAGCTTCCCCGCGCAGACAATCGTAATTTTCAACGATCCTCCTGCGGCATCTCTTCCAGAACGACCTCTGCCTTGTTCTTCGTACCGTTTCGTTCATAGGTTACCGCCACCTTGTCACCGACCTTATAGGAGGCAATCTTTATTCCGCAGGTCAGCAACGCTGTTGACTTCCTCCGTTAATCTCAAGGATGATGTCTCCGCGTTGGAAGCCCTGCTTTACCGCAGGGACCGTCGAGTGTCAGACGGAAGATATAGACGCCTCTTATCGATGTTCAGCTGGTAGCCGTAGCGAGCTGCCGTGTCTGGATCGAAGACGGATACACCGAGATAGGGCGTGCTACATAACCTTTCTCAATCAGCTCATTTACGATTGTCTGTACGGTATTGATCGGAAATGGAAAAGCCCATTCCCTCTACGCCGCTCGCTGCGACCTTCGCACTGTTGATTCCGATGACCTCTCCATCAGCATTGACCAATGCCCCGCCGGAGTTGCCCGGACTGATTGCTGCATCCGTCTGAAAGAGCTTGACGCGTTTATCACTGATGTCAAGGGTTCGGTTCAAGGCACTGATCACACCTGCCGTAACGCTGCCCTGAAACTCAAGCCCCATGGGATTGCTGATCGCAATAGCTGGCTCTCCGACAACAACACCGTCCGAATCGCCGAATACGGCTGTCGGAAGATTGTCCTCATCCACCTTCACTACAGCAAGGTCTGTAAATTCATCCTGACCGATCAATTTTCCCTTCAGTGATCGTCCATCTGCGAGAGAAACGATGATTTCCTTTGCCCCACTGATTACGTGATTGTTCGTGACGATATAGCCGTCGCTGCGAAAAATAACACCGGAGCCGACGCCCTCTGTCTGCACCGGATTATTGAACCAGTCGCGTGCCACAGCCTTGTTCGTAATCCCAACGACAGCAGGACCTCACAGCTTTTGCCGCACGCACTACGGGGTGTATTACGCGCATCAGAGATATTGGAAACATCCACGGTCTGTGCGGGGTTTTGTCCCTGTTGTTTCGGGTGTCGGCAGCCGTGCCCATGGAACAACCACCCAAGATTGCAAGGGATGCCAACACTGCGGCGGCGGTCAAAACAACGCCCTTTGCGCCGATGGCGCTTTGAAATGTAAATTCATCATAACAGCTCCTCTTTACAGCTTAACTTCCGCTCCGCCCTGGGGAAGACAGGATCTCGACATCCATCGTCATACCGCGCGTTGCGAGAATATCTTTGATCGTATTGAAAGCAAGATCAGCCATTGTTTTTCCTCCGAAAGGTGCGCCAGAAAAAAACCTTGTGCGGTATCTTCTTCATGCGCGTCAGTGCCCATCCCGCTTCTGGCATTGGCAAGATGTCCACGGTTGGAGAGAATTCGCCGTTTGAGCGGCCAAGGGTATTTTTCCTTTACGGAGCAAATCTGTATCGTGGTTGGCCTCGAAGACGAGCACATCAGCCCCCTCCATCGCCTCCTGTACGGTATCTGTCACAACGCCAAGATCGGTAGCAAGTGTACAGCAATATGAGCCCTCCACGCGGAATCCGCAGGGATCTGCCGCATCATGGGAAATGGGGAATGGGTGTATGGTAACATCACCGACGCAAAATCCCCAGAGATACAATGCATATCCTCTGCAAACGCTGCGCCTCCGTCAATTCCAGCAAGCGTCCCCGGGTCGCAAGGATCGGCAGGTGGTATTGCTTCGACAGAGTCTTCAGACCTCGTACATGGTCGATATGCTCATGGGTAAGGAGTATGGCGTCAATGGTTTGCGGATCGATTTCATTGGCTCTGAGTGCTTTCGTGATCCGTGCCGCACTGATGCCAGCATCGATCAGAAGACGCACCCCGTCCAGCTCTATATAGACGGAATTTCCCTTGCTTCCACTCGCTAACACAGTTACCTGCAAACTATATCCCCTCCAGTGAACACATCATATTCTTTCTGTCTGTAAATTTTCTGCATAATTTCTATGGACAGAGTTAATGAAGCACCGATAAATTCTGCTGGATGGTACGTCATGCATTGGCAGTTCTTTATCGGTGCTTCCTATTATTTCTTTACGAGTTCATCCTTCATCCGTGCGATATGTGCCATGATCTCCGCGGAGAAGGCATCCAGCTCCTCCTTGCTCTTGCGGTCGCCGTGAAACATGATCGGTGCGCCGTACATGATCCGCAGCTGTGGAATCAGTCCGCCATTGGAAAAAATACGATGGGAATTGAGGATGGCAACGGGCACGATCGGAGCCCCCGTCATGGCGGCGATGAGAGCGACGCCTGCTTCCGCCTTTTGGAGTTCTCCGGTCTTGCTGCGTGTCCCCTCGGGGAATAGTCCAAGAATGCGTCCTTCCTTTAGGACATTAACTGCCGCCTTGATCGCGCCGCGGTCAGATGCGCCACGTTTCACGGGAAAGGCATGGCAGCGGCGAATCGCCGCACCGAAGATGGGGTTCTCAAAGAGCTCGATCTTTGCCATGTAGCTGACGGGACGATCGATGAGACTTGCCATCAGCGGCGGGTCAATATTGCTTGCATGGTTGGCGGCGAGAATCACGGCTCCCTCTGCTGGGATGTTCTCGCGGCCATAGACACGCGTGCGAAAGATAATGTAGAAAAATCAGCCGAAAGAGATGCTGCAAAAATCCATAAAACATATATGCGCCTGCCTATTCTGCGAGTTCCATAATCCGCGCGGCAACTTCGTCGATGGAGAGTGTGGTCGAGTCAAGCAAAACGGCATCATCTGCCTGACGCAGCGGCGAGATGGCACGCTCACTGTCCCGCTTGTCACGTGCGGCGATCTCCTGTTTCAGCTCGTCAAAATCCACTGCATAGCCCTTTTCCTTCATCTCATCATAACGGCGGCGTGCCCGCTCCTCCACAGATGCCGTGAGAAATACCTTCACATCAGCATGGGGGAGCACGTTCGTCCCAATATCACGCCCATCCATCACGACGGCACCATCTGCTGCCATCGCACGCTGGAGCTCGACCATTTTTTCCCGTACCGGGCCGAGGGCAGCGACGCGCGAGACGATATGTGTGACCTCAGGCGTTCGGATCTCATGCGTCACATCCGTCCCATCAACGGTGACGCGTGTTCCGCTCTCTGTGCAGGCGAGCCGTACATCAATGTCATGGACAGCCTGCAGGATGTCCGCATCAGACGCTTCCTTCGACTGCTGCAGGGTTTTCCATGCCACACCGCGATACATCGCGCCCGTATCAATGTAGGTATAGCCAAGCTTTTCTGCCACAATTTTGGCAACGGTACTTTTTCCGGCGCCTGCCGGTCCATCAATTGCTATAACACGTTTCATACGAAATCCTCCTCATTCACAGCCGATCGATCTCGGAAAAATGTCGGATAGGAAATATTCACGCTTTCGGAGTTCTCAATGAGAACTCCCTCTCCCTGCTGCACCAAGCACAGCGAGCGACATTGCCATGCGATGATCGTCATAGCTCTTGACCTGCGCCCGTCGTATCTCGGATTTTTCCGTGAATCACGAGGCCGTCCTCGCGCTCCTCGACGCTGCCGGGAGCCAGCTTCTGCAGCTCCGTCGCGATGGCATGGAGGCGGTCGGTCTCCTTGACGCGGAGTTCACCCGCTCCTGTAATGATTGTATCGCCCTCGGCAAATAGTGCAGCGACGGCGAGTACAGGAATCTCATCGATCAGCCGCGGCATAATCTCTGCGCCAAAAGAAACGCCGTGCAGGGGCGCTGCCTCAACAAGGAGATCAGCAACGCGTTCTCCCGCCGCTCTCACGCTCATTGTGCACGGAGATATGCGCCCCCATATCTCTCAGCACATCCAGTATCCCCGTACGTGTGGGGTTGATTCCGACGTTATTCAAGCGCAGACGACTGCCTGCGATGATCGTCCCAGCGACAGGAAGTACGCCGCCGAACTGATGTCCCCCGGCACCGTGATCTCGCTCGGCGCATGGAAGCTGTCCTCCTCCACGGGAAAGACGGTAACGCTCGTTCCACTGCGCTCAAGATGGACACCGAACCCCGTGAGCATCTGCTCGGTATGGTCGCGTGAGATGTACGGCTCCGTGACAGTGGTCGGAGCATCCGCATAAAGTCCCGCAAGCAGAATGGCGGACTTTACCTGTGCACTCGCAACAGGGCTGTCATAGTGGATGCCGTGCATCTTCTTCTCTGCCGGAACAATGGTAAGCGGGAGGTTATTGTTCTCGTTCCGTCCATAAATTCGTGCGCCCATCGTTGAGAGCGGGCGGAGTACGCGGCCCATCGGGCGGCGCGTCAACGAAGCATCGCCGCTGAACACGGAAAGAAAGGGCTGCGGGGAAAGGAGGCCCATCATCAGGCGCAGCGTCGTCCCCGAGTTGCCTGCATCGAGCACGGTCAATGGCTCAGAGAGGCCATGCAGTCCCCTGCCCGTAACAATGAGTTCCTTTTCGTTCAGAAACTCAACATTGACGCCGAGTGCCCGCATCACGCCGACGGTCGAGAGACAATCCGCCGCATGGAGAAAATTTTTGATGTGCACCGGCGTATTCCCGAGTCCTGCAAACATCACGCTGCGATGCGAGATCGACTTATCCCCCGGAATATCAATCGTCCCCTGCCATCCGTGTGCTGCGGCAGTGACTGTCTTGACATCAGCCATTATTTAACCACCTTCCATCAATACACTGTGAATTCCGGCAGCGTGTCCCATCGAAAATGCTGCCTGAAGATTATATCCACCCGTATACGCATCCACATCAACCAATTCTCCGGCAAAATAAAGTCCATGCACCAGCTTTGATGCCATGGTGCGGGTCGATCTCACGTGTTGCAACGCCCCCTGCTGTCACGATCGCCCTCGGAAAGAGGACGCGTCCCCACGATGGTCAGCGGAAGTGCCTGCAGTGTTCGAACGAGACATTCACGCTGCTTCGAAGATATATGGCCAACGATGCTGTCGGGAGAAAAGCTGCGCTGCGCTCAATACGATATCAATCAGACGCTTTGGCAAGAGATCCATCATCCCATTGTGAAGGTGCTTCTGTTCATATTTTGCAAAATCCCGATCCAGTCGGTCACGTAATTTCTCATGGGGCAGCGCAGGTTTCAGGTTCAGATGAAGCGACAGTTCCTGTACGCCCTCTGTAAGCAGTTCAGACGCACGGCGGCTCAGCTGGAGGATAATCGGTCCCGTGACACCAAAATGAGTGAAAAGCATTTCGCCAAAGAAATTCTGCTCCTTTTTTCCGTTATGGCAGAGTGACGCACGCACATTGCGCAGGGAAAGGCCCTGCACATCCTTCACCCATGCCTCCCGTGTTACAAGCGGGACAAGTGCGGGAAAGATTGGTGTAACCGTGTGGCCTGCTGCACGTGCGAGCGCATAACCATCTCCTGTGGATCCCGTCGCAGGATAGGATGCACCACCCGTGGCAAGAATCACGGCGTCTGCCGCAAGACATGAGCCATCCGAGAGACAGACGCCGTGCACAGAACCATCTTCAAGGATGAGTTTGCGCACTGCTGTATTTGTACGAACCTCTGCACCGCAGTCACGCAGATGATGCAGCATCGCATCGACGACATCGACGGCGTGATCACTCTGCGGGAAAACGCGATTGCCGCGTTCCGTTTTGAGCGGCACCCCCAGTTTCTCAAAGAAGTTGATAACATCGGAATTATCAAAAGCACGAATGCAGCTGTTGAGGAATCGTCCATTCCCTACCACATTTTTGATAATCTCCGGGACATCATCTGCGCTTGTCACGTTGCAGCGGCCTTTTCCCGTGATCATCATCTTGCGGCCGACGCGCGGCATCTTTTCGAGCAGCGTTACGTTCCCACCGTTTTCCGCCGCCGCTGCCGCCGCCATCATCCCCGCTGGTCCTGCGCCTACGACGAGAACCTTCCTCACTATGTATCCCTCCCGCTATTTTTTGCAGTTCATGTATCTCATCCAAAGTCAGATGACGAAATGCTCCGCAGGGCAGCCCATCCAGCGTCAGCATGGCAAAGCGGACGCGGCGGAGTCTTTGCACACGGCAGCCGACGGCGGCAAACATGCGCCGCACCTGTCGGTTTCGCCCCTCATGAATAATCGTCTCGACGAGCGTGCGTCCTCCCTCCCGGCGCAGAATGCTTAGCTGCGCAGGAGCTGTTTTCCCATCATCCAGAAGAATCCCCTGTCGAAGATTCGAGAGCTTGTCCTCGGTGACGGTTCCTGTTACCTCCGCATGGTATACCTTGTCGATCTCAAAGCGCGGATGAAGGAGCCCCTGTGTCATAGCACCATCGTTTGTAATAATCAGAAGTCCCTCGGTATCCGCATCGAGTCGCCCGACAGGATAGAGACGTACAGGAAAATGCGGCAGGAGATCCAGTACTGTTCTGCGTCCCCGATCATCGTGTGCCGTCGAGAGACAGCCGCGTGGTTTATGGAGAAGAATATACAGCTTCTCCTCACTCCCCTGAACAGGTGTACCATCGACGGCGATCTCATGGAACGATGGATCATACTTGCTGCCAAGCATCGTGACGGGCACGCCGTCCACCGTAACGCGGCCATCTCGTATCAATGCCTCTGCTGCACGGCGGGAAGCTACCCCGGCATGGCTGAGAATTTTCTGCAATCGTTCTTCCATACTGTCTCTACCGCACTCTCACGGCCTGTGCTCCCATCAATGTAATGAGTTCTTCACGGATTTCGCGCGACCCATCGATCCAATACAAGGGCGCCAGCTGGCGCCAGCTTCCATCGCTCTTTACATAGACGGGATGCGTGCCTGCATACTTCGTAAACAATTCTTTCATCCTTGTCCATAGGACACGCCGATCCGCATCAGGCGGCGGAACAAGATAGAACGATGTGCTGTATTCGTGCATCGGCCAGATCTCATCCGCCAGCACTTTCGGTTCCTCTCCCGACATGTCAACATGCCCCTGCACCACGAGAACACAATCTGGTTCAAGATCGGACACGTGAGCGTAGAACACGCGCGGAAATACTGTGAGCTCGATATGTCCGCTATAATCCTCCATCTCAGCAAAAAGCATTGTATCGCCCTTTTTTGTCGTGTAGCGTTTCGTATTGGTCAATATGCCTCCGATACGAACAAGTTGACGATCTTTACGCAGTCCCGTTAAAATATCTGAAATTGGCAGGAGACAGGAAAGGGTATCACGGTAGTCATCGAGCGGATGTCCAGTGATGTAGAATCCGCAGCCTCTTTCTCCCACATCAGACGTTCGCGCGGCGTACTTGGGGGACTTCTACAGCATTCTGAACTTGATGAATGGACTCCATCGTATCCTGCCCAAACAGCCCCATCTGTCCGCTGATACGATCCCGCTGGGTTCGCGCAGCATCCTGCATCGCAGAGTCCAGAGAAGAGAGCAATTGATTCCGTTCGGTGCCAAGGCTGTCAAAGGCACCGCATTTAATCAGGCTCTCTATCGCACGCTTATTCAAAATGCGTACATCAACGCGTGCACAAAAATCTATCAACGAACGAAAAATTCCCATTTGCTGAGCGTACCTGTTCCATGCTTTCGATCGCTGTCTCTCCAACGTTGCGCACTGCCGCGAGTCCAAATCGTATGGCACCGCTTTCAATACTAAATCCTGCTGTGCTTGCATTGATGTCCGGCGGCAGAATTTTGATGTTCATCTGACGGCATAGCTGAATATAGACGGGAATTTTATCCGTTTTATCCATGATGCTCGTTAATACCCCTGCCATGAACTCCACAGGATAGTGTGCCTTGAGATACGCCGTCTGCCATGCCAAGAGACCATACGCGGCACTGTGGGATTTGTTAAATCCATAATCAGCAAAATGTGTCAGGAGATCGAAGATATGATTGGCAAGTGCCGGCTCTATTCCATTTTTTTCGCATCCCTGGAGGAAAATCTCCTTCTGCGCCATCAAAAGCTCATGTTTCTTTTTCCCCATGGCACGTCGTAGGAGATCTGCCTGTCCAAGGGTAAAGCCCGCCAGAATCTGGACGATCTGCATGACCTGCTCCTGGTAGAGGACGACGCCAAATGTCTCCTTGAGAATCGGCTCGAGAAGCGGATGCAGATAAACGACCTCTTTTTCCCATGCAGACCATCGATAAAATCGGTCACCATACCACTCCCCAGAGGCCCTGGACGATAGAGGGCAACCGTCGGTATGAGGGTCGACAAACCCTTTGGGCTGAAGATCCTTGACGAGATTTGTCATGCCTGTCGATTCCATCTGAAAGACAGCACCTGTATCTCCAGCACATAGCATTTGTGATGTCTTCTCATCAACGAGAGGGATCTTGTCCACATCCAGCTCAATACCGTGCGACTGTCGTATATTCTTCACGGCATCGTCGATGATGGTGAGTGTGCGCAGTCCCAGAAAATCCATTTTGAGAAGGCCTAGTGCCTCCACGTCATCCTTGTCATATTCTGTGACCAGCGTACCGTCAGAGACCCACACGGGCACTTGACTCGTCAACGGCGACTTTGCAATCACAACGCCGGCAGCGTGAATCGAGGTGTTGCGCGGCAACCCCTCGATCTTACGTGCGAGATCAATGACGCGATGCGCCTCTTCATCCTCCTCATACCGCTTGCGAAAGTCGGCAGACTCCTCAAGCGCGCGGTCTAGAGTGATATTCAGCTCGGTGGGGACGAGTTTAGTAATGGTTGACACTTCGCCAAACGGCATCTCCAGCACACGAGCGACATCGCGAATTGCACCTTTGCCCCATTGTTCCAAAGGTAGCAATTTGAGCGACATGATCTCTCCATAGCGTTCTTTGACATACGAAATAACGCGACCACGATTGATATCGTCGAAGTCGATATCAATATCTGGCATCGACACGCGTTCTGGGTTAAGAAACCGCTCAAAAAGAAGTGCATACTGTAAGGGATCAATATTTGTAATGCCAAGTAAGTAGGCAACGATACTTCCTGCCGCAGACCACGACCCGCCCGACCGCGACGCCATGCCCGCGTGCATAGTTGATGAAGTCCCACACAATGAGAAAGTAACTGGCGTATCCCATCTTATGAATGACACCGAGTTCGTAGTCCAGACGTTGATGCACCTCGTCCCCTGCCGTAGGATACCGTGCAGGCAGACGCTCTAGGCAAAGTGCGCGGAGATAGGCATCATCTGTTGTATATCCATCGGGGAGCGGATAGTACGGCAGCTGCAGTTCCCCGAAGGTAAAGTCCACCTGACAGCGTGCTGCAATTTTTTTGCCGTATTCTCTATCGCACCTGGATAGTCGGTGAAGAGATCGGACATCTCTTCCTCGGATTTCAGATAATAGTCAGGACCCGAAAACGCATTCGATCGGGATCGTTGAGTGTGCGCCCCGTCTGCACGCAAAGAAGAATATCATGAAATTCACTGTCTTCTGCATGGACATAGTGTACATCATTGGTTGCAGTTAGCCCGATATCATATTTTTTTGCAAGATCCCGGAGTGCACGATTGACGGTCATTTCCTCCGGGAGGCCATGATTTTGAACCTCCAAGAAAAAATTATCCTTGCCAAAGATATCCCGATACTCGCGTACAAGCTGATCAGCAAGTTCCATATCTCCACGCAGGATGGCTCTGGTATCTCGCCCTGCCACACAGGCGGACAGGGCGATTAGCCCGTCATGAAAGCGATGGAGCAGCTCCTTGTCAATACGGGGCTTTAATAATATCCCTCGATGTTGGCGAGGGATATTAGCTGAACCAGATTACGGTAACCGCACTCATTTTCGGCAAGCAGAATCAAATGATAATATCGTGTCCCATTCACCTCTGCACGTTCCTGCCGCTGACGTGGAGCGAGATAGACCTCACATCCAATGATCGGATGAATCCCCTGAGCCTTTGCCTCTTTATAGAAAGCGACTGCACCGTACATAACACCGTGATCGGTCATGGCGACTGCATCCATGCCGAGCTCTTTGGTTCGTCGCACAAGATCTTTGATGCGGCTCGCACCATCCAGCAGACTATACTCTGTATGTACGTGCAGATGCGCAAAGGCCATTGATGTCTTTCCCTCCTTAGGTCTGTTCACTGCCATTACGGATACGGGCATGCAGAAATGTATCCCATATCTCTCGATAGGCCGTTTCCAACCCATGCATATATTCCTGCGCATTCATGAGTGGAGCTTGCTTCATATTCGCACGCAGCCCTGCGTGGTAGCCCGCGATCAGCTTGGGTGACTCTGCGAGCTGAACGGCACGACGAACATAGTTGATGTCGTTCTCTGCAATCAACTCACGTACGCCCGCATTGGTCAGAATGGACGCACCAAAGCGGGCACCATGCGTACGTCCACGCATGGAAATCACAGGGACGCCCATATAAAGCGCCTCACACGTCGTCAATCCGCCATTATAGGGGGCTGTATCCAGTGCAATATCGATATCACGGTACTGCTCCAAATAATCGGGACTGAAAGGACGAAATTCGATGCGGTCAAGATCGAAGTTTAGTAAAGCAAGTCGTTTTTTGGCAAACTGCAGCCCCGCATCAATGCTTGCAATCTTCCCCTTGATGATGAGCCGTGAATTATTGACGGTCTCCAAGATGCCGCGCCATAAGAGCAGCATCTCATCCGTCACTTTGGCAAAATTATTAAAACTGCCAAATGTAACATATCCATTTTTACGCACCGGAGCCTCATATCCAGCCTCGGGCATCGCACGAATTACGTCCGGCATATAGCAGAGATGGGAATGCGGCAGACGGAGAATTTGCTCGGTAAAGCCCTTCTCTGCAAGCGTATCCCCCTTTTGGGATAGCATACTTCGTCGAGAGAAAATAGTCTACCGTATGAAGCCCCTGTCGTATTGGTGTAACCGATTCCAGACACCTGAACCGGTGCCGGACGGTACGCCATAATCGGAAGTGCATTGTCCTGTGAGTGTCCCGACAGATCGACCAGAATATCAATTTTATCCTCTGCAATGAGCCGTGCTGCTGTCCGTGGCGGGCGCCTGCGCAAGTCGCGCCACGTCACACGACGCGTGCGGAATCGTTCGGTCACTGCATCACTCCTGCCGAGCGCATAGCAGAATACCATGAAATGTTCGCCGTCAAAATGACGGAGCAATGGCGGGATAAAATAGGAAACAGCATGCTCCCGAAAGTCTGGAGATATATAGCCGATGCGCAGCTTTCGCTGAGATGAGCGCGCAATATGTGCATGTGTATATGGTGTCACATGGAGCAGCTCTTCGTAGTGCTCTGCCTTCTGTCGCCCCTCTTGCGCTCCGAGTTGACGATAGTTTCGCATGAAGAGATACTTGCTGTAAAGCTCCGCTGCAACGGAATCATCATCAGCAAGACGGCTCGACATGAGTAATTCATGCGCCGCTCCTTTTGCTTCGCCGACGAGATAGAGGGCATCGGCAAGCCAGCCGCGGGCACGTCTTAGGATCTGATGGTAGATCGTGTAGGATAGATCCTCTGCACCAAGCAGTTTCTCCTTATAGGACAATTCTTCAATAAGATCTGCCAAAAGAGCAATCTCATCATCCAGTCGAAAATCGAGTGCAGCGAGGGCCTGCTTTTCACCATACGGGCACGAGGATGACGCGGCTGAACGCTAAGAACCTGATCAGCAAGTGTCTCCGCCTCGTCTGTACGGCCGCTGTAGAGTGCCACCTCGGCATTTACAGCAGCAGCATCGACATCGCCGGCTTTCAGACGCTCGACCTCCTGTGCGCACGCACGCATCCCCTTTAGATCGCCATCGGAGGAAAAATTTTGTTGCAAGACGCAGCCAGTTCAGCTTCTCCTCGGCAGCATGTTCCTCCAGCGGCACCTGTTCCTGCATCTTCATCCCCTTTTTTTCCCTTTGACTCAGATCTCTGGCTGCAGTTCTTTCCCGTACTCCTGTAAAAAGATTTTCTGATCGTGCTTATACTCCGGTGCAAGCGGCTTTTCCTGCGGACAGTGGATGCACCAAAAATCTTCCTTCTGATTTGGGACAACACACCTGAACTCGTGACGTCGCATCTCCATGCACATCGATGTATCATAGAAATGCCAGCCCGTGAAGAGATCTTCTCGCCAACGAATGCCATACTGTATCGCCATAAAGAGACCGTCTGCCGCCTCAACGTCGATGTATGGCCCATCGGGCTCCATACAACGTGAGTCAATGACGCTCTCTGTTTCACAGTGATGAAGAACACGCCCATAGGTGCGAAGTCCATCCCACCAAACACCTGACTGCGGCAGGCTTCGGCATCCGATTACACCGACCAGTCCGATCGTCTCATCACGAAAAATAGAGAGCAGATCGGCAATCACATTCTTATTGACCACAAGGACATCCTGGTGCAGATACACCATATAGCGCGCATTGGTTGCACGCGCACCCTCGTTGTACCCTGCACACATGGATTGCGCACCGCGCACGGGGATATACTCGACAGTTATCCCTGCGGGAACGGAGAGTGCCTTGAGATAGAGAAGGCATTCGCGGTACATATCTTCATCATTGACACAGGTGATAAAGGCTATTTTATGTTCATCCACGCACATGCTCGGCTTACTCTTCATGCGTACATTCTCTCTGCAAACTCAGATACAGCTCCTGCTGAACAGGGTCGATACTCTCTGCCACACTCTCATGCAGCAGTTGCTGGATATATACATCATGCCCCTTGTGAGCATGCAAAAAGGGCACGATAGAATCGCTCGGTGTGCACCACCGTCTCATGAATCAATGCCGCAAGATAGGCAGGAAAAATATTCAGCCGAGTTACTTTATCCCACAGCGAGCGCGTAGACTCTACTCGTACAACATCATACTCAATGCGGTGAAGGAGACGTACGATACACCTACGTTGTTCGGCTGTATACATCGACTTGAGCAGAGAGAGTTCCGGCATCGATCGATCTGCACGGATCAGGTAGAACTCTGCCTCCAGATCGTCGTCATGATTCTCGAATCCGGCTGTTACGAGCTGGTCGATCATACCGGGCGGCGCCTTCCCTTTGCTGTGCCTGACAGCGCACATCTTATAAAAGGAAGCATCAGCAGTTTCTCAAACTCTGCACGCGCATAAAGACGCGAAACAATGGAATAATAGTGCCCGTCCATCAAATTTTGTAGGACAGACCAATGACGTATATTGCGAAAACTCGTCAGGAGCGCCCCTGTATCTTTTAGGAACAGGGAAAACCCTGCCGCGATATCCTGTGGATTATCCACATTTTCCAACGCCAGATCGGAAATAATATAGTCAAAATATTTTCGTTCATACGGCAGAGGAGTTGTGACGTAATCCAGTTCCTGCCAATGAACACCTGTGGGAATGTCTGCCGGATCGCATTCAGCAGCAAGTGCATGAAGCTCCGCATTAGGAAACATATCTCGCAGCTGCGGCAAATATTCCAGGCTCTCAACGACAAGTACACGCAGCGGAGCGGCATCAGGTACAAGAAAGGAAAAGGAGCTCTGATCGAATCTTTTCAGCCAAACAATGTCCTCCCCGCTTTTGCCGTTATGTATATATCGAAATCATTATAACACAGTCTGCAAAGAAGTTGTATCCATATTACTCATCAAACGCAGTACCGTCAAGCAGCGGCAAAACAAAGACAACCGGCGTCTCATATGGATGGATCTTCCGAATCGCACGCATCGTCTCATCAATTCGCCGTTCTTCAACGCGTACCTCGACCTTTAGTTCCTCCGCCTCGGTAATCTCGCCCACTTCTCCCTCATAAGGATCTGCTCCTGCAAGAGTTCGCCATGTCCCCATCACAGGACTATAGACAAGGCAGGAGTCATAGTTCCCGATATGTCCCGGCATCCACCACCTGCAGTGCCTTTTTGGAGTGCAGCAAGATGTGTTCGCGGAATAAATATTTCCATCTTTACATACTTCCATGGGACGCAAACTCCTATGATCTCCTCGATATCAAGAAGTCACTCGATGCTCAGTCCGACATCACTGCGCAGCTGTATCGCCCTCAGCAATATGAGATGCTCCGATGATCGGTTTTTCCATCAAGATCGGCAATCGTCCTCGCCACCTTAATGATGCGGTCATGCGAACGTGCCGACAGCTGAATACGGTGAAATGCTGCTTCCAGCAGATGCTCTGCATCCTTCTCCATCGTACAGTACTTCTTTATCATGCTGTGATTCATCTGTGCATTACAAAAGAGCCCGTGACGTTCTAGGCGCTCCCGCTCTATCGTACGTGCCCGTACTACGCGGGCACGTATCGCTGCAGATGACTCAGCCCGCTGCGTCGCATGCAAATCCGCATAATCCACACGCGATACACGAATATGAAGATCAATACGGTCTAATAACGGCCCCGACAGCTTGCGTGTATAACGTTTGATCTCCCCGCAGAACATTCACAGGTATGATCTTTGTCGCCAAAAATCCGCAGGGCACGGATTCATCGCGGCTACCAAAATGATACTAGAGGGAAAGGTCAGCGTTGCGTTCGCACGCGACACCGTAATCTGGCGATCCTCAATCGGCTCGCGCAGTACCTCAAGCGTCTTCTTGCTGAACTCCGGCAGCTCATCGAGAAAGAGCACGCCGTGATGGGCGAGCGTCACCTCGCCCGGACGCGGGATGCTGCCGCCGCCGATCATCGCCACCGTCGAGGACGTATGATGCGGACTGCGGAAGGGCGCGTGGTCACAAGCCCCGTATCCTTGCCGAGCAGCCCCGAGATGCTGTAAATCTTCGTGATCTCGATGGCTTCTTCCTTCGTCAGCTCTGGCAGAATCGAACTCATCCGACGTGCCAGCATTGTCTTGCCGGAACCGGGCACACCGACCATTAGGACGTTATGCCCGCCCGCCGCTGCAATTTCAAGCGCACGTTTCGCCTGATACTGTCCCTGCACATCCGCAAAGTCATCGGTGAAAAGGCCGCATCCTTTTTCTGTTCTGTTGCATGTGGCACAGCAGGAGTCAGCATCTCCGTGCCCGGTCAGATGCTGCACAAGTTGCGCCAGATTCTCTACTGCAAAGACCTTCAGTCCGTCAATCAGGAGTGCCTCGTCTGCATTGGACGGTGCAACGTAGAACTCCGTCAAACCGTGTTCCCGTGCCGTAATCGCCATCGGGAGAATGCCGCTGATCGGACGGCAGTTCCCATCGAGAGAAAGCTCCGCTGAGAAACAGTGCGCTCTGCACCGCCGCCTCGGGAACCATACCGTAGGATGCAAGCAGACCAACGGCAATCGGCAGATCAAGCCCCTGAACTGTCCTTTTCGCACATCGGCGGGCGCAAGATTCACCGTCACCCGCTCCTGCCGCAGCTGAATGCCCGAGTTGCGAATCGCCGTCCGTACCCGCTCCTTCGACTCCTTCACCGACGTATCGGGAAGCCCGACCAGTTCAAAGCCCGGCAGCCCCGGTGACACATCCACCTCAACGTCGATAATCCGTCCATCAATCCCGAGGGTCGTCGCACCATAAGTCTTTTGCAAACAACGGCCTCCTCCCATGTTTCAAATATAAGAAAATTATAAATACAAGATAGTGGTAGATGCTCTAATGATTCTTTGCAAAAAGAAAAAGAGATTCCAAAACAACGATTTCTATGCCCTCGAAAATACAAAATCATAAAAATTCAGCAAAAATTGCTTTCTTCAATCTTTGTTGAAAATAATATCCTTGTAGGAATCCATTGATTCGTGGTTACTGATTGCTTCGGTTATATTGTGTAGACATAGTTTCAGGAGGCTACTGATGAGGAAGAAAGAGCTTGCACGAAAGATTACCTACTGATGACGCTTGGCATTTTTCACTGCAGCCGGTTTTCACTTTTTCGCCGCCGACATCGTCGCCGATGCCTCTGCTCCCGAAGCGCAGCGTCCCTACGTGACGGAGACGGCAAACGATTCCTCTTGCATGATCGCACGCCCCTGACGGTGACGATACCCGTGAACCACTACGAGGCATTCAGCGTCCCGGAGCGTGGTGCCATCCTCAACAACGCCTTTCTTTTCGAATACGCAGCTTTAGCCGGGTACATCGAGGGGAATCCGAATTCAGCGGAGGCCCCGCCGCATCATCGTGAACGAGGTCATGAGCGACCGTCCCTCGAGCTGCGTGGCTTCTCGGAAGTAGGGGATAACAAAGCCGACGTCATCACTGCAAAATCCGAATCGATTTTCACGCTGATGGTGCCGGCTAATATTTCGTAGCCAGTCCTTGCCGCAGGTCGCATCGGAGCGCGATGCTGCAGGCGGCTATATGGGGCTTCGCATCGAGGACGGGTCGGGCGTGCATCACGGGCAGTGGGCTTGATGCTCGCGGCGACAGTGCCGAGATCTATGCTCGTGCTGTTACGGTGAACGCAGGACCTGGGCGAATCATGCAAAGATCGTCGCAGGACAAAAACAGCATCGCAAAGGACGGCAGCATTTCCATCACCTCAGAACAACATCCACTGCTCCGCAGTACGCCATCATCTCGCGGACATTGGTGGATGTGCGAACCGCATCACAAATGACGGTACAGAAAAAGGTCTCGGTGTCAACTTTACGGGACAGCTTTCCGCCACGCAGCCTGTCTCCTTGATGTAAGCGAAAACTGTAAAACCACAGGCACACTTCACAGTGACGGAGATGTTGCCGTACATGCTGCGACAGGATTGAAAATGACGATCTCATCTACGGAGGAAAGAATACCTCCATCCGTGCAAAAAGAACTGACCAACAAAAGCGGCGGCAGAATTCCACGGCGATACCGCACATCAACGCAGACGCATCACGAACGAGATGGATGCCGCCCTTGAGGCACGACTCGCCACAGAGGTTCATACTTTTCGCGGCGCGCCAGAGGTCGAAGCCGCACATCAAAACATTCCCGCGCAAAACGGAGCATCCCTCTCATCGATTCTCTCCTCCTACCGCGCTCGATCGACAGGCGGAGTCTGCCTACGACGCGCAGCAACGTCGTCGACGGCATCAAGGATGAAACTCTCCGCCCATCCTGCAGGTGTCATTGCTGCACACAGTCAGCCTCGATGTCAGTGCCAACACGATCCAAAATACTGGGAACGCTCCCTGCTCTACTCCGGCAAAAGGATCTTCCATCACGGCAAAGGAATCTGTCAAAAACAGCGGCGCACGTATCGAGGCACAAGGCAGCACGCCGATCACATCACCAAAGATGAGAATGAGAATGCAGCCTTTGCGGCAAACGAACCATCACAAGCGCAGCCGTCAATCCCACCAAAACCGTATTATGCGCGGGACATCGTGAATAGGTGAATTTCCTGCGTAGAGTTCACCCGAACAAGCAGCGGCTATGGAGCATACCACAGTCAAGTCTCTCCCAAAGCCCATCTACGAGCACGCCACCCTATGAGGAGATCAACAGCCCACTCTCTGCTGAAACCGCTGCAGGAGAAGCACCTGTTCCGCAGAACTCGTCGGCACACCTCTCCGAACCATGACTATGACGATCCCATCTTCAAAAGAACTCGGTGTTGCGTCTATGTCCTCCCCGTCCCCTCATGGAGATCCCGCACAAGCGGCATGGAGCATATACACAAATGAATTTCTGGCACTCAACGAGAAAATCGACGCATACAACAGAGAAGCTGAGGAATACAACCGCACAACCGCACAGGCGGCAGGACAGAAGATCAACCGCCGGACCTTCAATAGACGGCAGATGTGCATTCAAAGGAGACGGTTACCTCCTCCCGCCCGCCGCAATCCGCAGGGAAACAGCATCACGCCGCATGGCGACACGGAAAACACGGATAGCACCATCAGTGCGGGCGGTACACTGTACGGACGGTGCGTCACCGAAAACGCACATCAGCAGCAGGAGCAGACCGTCACCCCGGGACGACGAGGGAAGCCATACGGGCACGAAGAAGCCTGTTACATAAAGGAAAAGTACGAGTTCCACAGTAAAGTTCACATGACACCCGAAGTCGCGTAAGGAATCCAACGTCCATCGGTGCAGCGTGCGGAGGAAAACGCCGCCACTGAGACCATTGAGAGCGAACAGTCACAGCACATCGCAACACTCTCTCCCCTTCGGGCTTGCTTTCCGCTGCACAAACGGCAGACACTTCCGCAGGAGAACGACTCATCTCCCGAACACATTTCCTCAGCGCCTCTACCGCGTTCATCCCGAGAGTACGGCAACGTATCTTGTCGAAACAGATCCCCGCTCTTACCGACCGGAAGAAATTCCCTCCGACTACATGTACAACAGGCTCAAATGGGATCCCGACAAAATCCCCAAACGCATCGGCGACGGGTTCTAGCGAACAGCAACTTGCAGACCAACTCCTAAACAAACAGGAAAACGCCATCTTGACGGCTATACCGACGATGAAACCGCATTCCCGGGCACTCTATGGATGCGGGTATTACGCATGCAAAGGAGATGAATCTCTCCCGGCATCAAGCTCTCCAAAGAACAGATCGCAGCCCTCACCTCGGATATGGTCTGGCTCGAAGAGCGTGAGGTCTACGTGAACGGCAAGAAGGAACGTGCCGTCTATCCCGTCCTTCACACAAAGAACACGCAGGGCTTCGTCTCACGAAAGGCGGCAGTCTCATCTTCAGCTCGAAACATCATCGTCGAGACGAAAGATGCACTAAAGAACGCCGGCACACTCTACGGCGAGAACATCCTCGTAAACGCAGGCGAGATCGAAAACACGGGACTCATCCGTGCAAAAACATCGGACTGACATCCACGAATGACATTAACGTACGTGGTTCTGTTATCGGCGACAAGAAGCGTTATCCTTGATGCAAAGAATATCTCGGCAGAGAGCACGACAGAAAAGCTTACCCATCAGGACGTACTGAATACGACTCGCCGGGATCGCCGTCAAGGGCGATGAGGGCGTCTTCGTTATGAGCGCAGGGAAAGAACATTGCTCTTGCAGGAGCGACACTTGCGGCACTCGGCAAAAACGGCAGTGTCCTTCTCTCGGCAGGAGAAAACATCTCGCTGGACACGAAGAAACTCCAAAGCGAGAAGGATATGACGATAAGTGCGGAGAATTATCTTCGTACAAAAGCGCGGTACGGAACTCGCTGCAGAGATTCGTGCGGATGGGAACGTTTCGATTGCCGCAGGAAATGACCTACGGCCAGAGCTGCGACCATCGAGAGCAAAAGCGGCACAGCTTCCCTTTCCGCCGGAAATGACATCTCCCTCACAGAAGGACGAGAGATATCCGAGGATCACTATGGCATTCGGTACAAGGAGAGCGGACTTCTCTCCACCAAGACCACAACCATCCGTACGGATACGGAATCCGATACCGCGATCACAAGCAAAGTCACGGGGCAGAACGTCAGCATCGCGGCAAAGCGCGACGCCTCCTTTACGGCGGCAGATATTGCGGCAGATCACGATGTAACGATCACGGCGGGACGGAATGTCTCTGCCGCCTCAGCGGATAACTATGTCCATACGGAGCATTTCAAATCGGTCAAAACGTCCGGCATCTTCTCGGCGGGCGGCGGTCTCGGCTTTACCATCGGCACGCAGCAGACCAAGACCACACAGGACAGTGACGGCCTCACCCGGCAGGGGACGAATATCGCGGCACTTGGTGGAAACGTCTCCATCTCTGCCGGAGAGAATGCACATATCTCATCAAGCAATATCCTTGCAGATAAAGACGCAAACATCTCTGCAAAAGAAACCGTCATCGACGGCAAGAGCAATATCTACCGCGAGAGCATCACACAGGAAAGCAAGACGACAGGGCTTACCGTCAGCTTCAGCCACGGACTCCTCGATCTCGGACAGTCGCTCTATGCACCGATCAGCCGCATGGGTGAGGTACAGGACGACCGACTCAAAGCGGCCTACGCATGGCAGACGAGGGCGAATGATTCACGATGCGTTCAAGAAGAATCCCCTCACGGGTAAGACCTTCTCCCTTGACATCAGCTTCGGGACAAGTAAATCCTACAGCCGCATGGAGAGCACAACAACCGAATATGCGGGAAGCCGTATCGCCTCGGGTGGAAATACCAATATCTCCGCAGGAGAACGTGACCTTACGGTCAGAGGCTCGACCGTTATAGGAAATGACGTATCCCTTACGGCAAAGGGCAACGTGCGCCTTGAGGCAGGGGAAAATACAAACATCACCACAACCGAGAACAAATTCAGCTCGGCAAGCATCGGTGCATCCTTTGCCCCGTCGGGACTGACGGATATCAGTGTCAGTGCAAACAAAGCCAATGGGAATAGCAAAGAATCTGTTACTTCCTACTCCCCTACTCTCGTTTCCGCAAAGAACACTCTCAGCCTCACCTCGGGCAAGGACATGGACATCATCGGGAGCAAGGCACAGGGCGAGAAGATCACGGCAAAGGTCGGCGGGAATCTCAAGATTGAGACCTTGCAGGAGAAAGAAACCTACGAGGAAGACAACCACGCCACCGGCTTTGGTGTCTCGTGGAACGTCAACTTCTTTGATAAAACCACCGATAAACTTGTTGCGCCAGGTTCTAAAAATGCCTATCGTAAATTCTTCCATGCCCAACATCGGAGGTTCCTTCAGTAAAGGAAATATCGACTCCCCACTATCGCAGTGCACGCGATCAGGCAGGCTTCTTTGCAGGAAGCAAAGGCTTTGATATCTACGTCGAAAAAAATACCGACCTTAAGGGCGGCGTGATCGCGAGCAACGCAGCTCCCGACAAGAACCATCTTTCCACAGGAACGTTCTCTTTTAGCGACCTCAAAAACGAGGCAGATTACAGCGCAAAGAGCATCGGTGCCGCATACCACAAATACGGCAACTATAAAAACATGACCGAGGATGAGCAGAACAAAGTTTACAACACCATTGGTCTTGCACCGAGCCTCTCCATGCCCGTCAAGGGAGATGCAAGCAGTACGACAAAATCTGCCGTTGCCGCAGGAACAATCGACATCCGAGATAATCCGATGCAGGACATCTCTGCCCTCAGCCGTAACACGGCAAACTCACTAAACGAACTCGGTAAAATCTTCGACAAGGCGAAAATCGAGGAACAACAGGAACTTGCCGCCGTATTCGGAGAGAGGCATTTCGTCTCGCCCACAACTTGAAGGACGATGGCAGCGGACGTAAGATCGCCATTCATTTCGCTATTGGCGGCATCATGAGTGCGATCACAGGCGCCGGCTTCGCCTCGGGTGCCATCGGTGCAGGACTCAACGAGGCACTCATTAATAACCTAAAGGGTCTAGATCCCGGCACGGCACAGATCGTCAGCGGCATCATCGGCGTGGGCTGCAGCAAAGTTGCTGGCGGGAATGCGATGGCAGGAGCGGCTGCTGCCGCAAGCGGGACGAAGAATAATCTTACTCTAGAAGATTTAGAGGTAAAAGTTCCTTGGTTCCGGGAAGTACATAAACGTATTGAAGAACGCAAGGATGATGTTGCAGCACAGGCTATGAATGAAGCACTATATCTGGTCAACTCAGGTAGTCTTGTACTAGAAAAAATGGACGCAGATTATATGACGATTCAGCTAAGTGTTGGGGAGGGAATAAAAGTTGCATCAACTGCATGCACCATAGACAAGTATGGGAATGTATATGCGACAATAGCATTTGCTCCCTGGTGCTTCTATCGGCGTCCTGATCAATACAGGATTAGGGTGGTGGCCAAGTCTCCGTAATGAGCTTAAAAGAAAAATAGAGAATGGAGAGATAGAACAGAGCGATCTTTCTGCTATAGCTAGATACTATAGAGATAACGTGCCTGGATGGGGTGGTTCAATAACTGCAATCGGCGGAATAGGTGGGGCTATTGGATTATCTACATCAGGAATAATTAGTTCGGAAATACTAGCTAGCGTAAGCGTTGGGTTGAGTTTAACAATTGGGCTTACTTATTATGTTGGAACTATAGGGGGTAACAATATGCGTACCCTGATTATAGCAACAATAAAAAAAACAAGCCAACAAGTCGGTAAAATCATCTCCTATACTATTCTTGTTTTATTTTTCTGCTGGCTAATTGCAGGTATAGGATATCAACTTTTGGGGCAAAAAGATATTCAAGAACGTAAAGCCGGTATGCTCAACGTATTAAACGAAATTGATATATTGGATCAGCTTACATTAGAAAACATCCACCTTGTACAACCTGCGAAAGCCTTAATTTCATATAAACTCACGGCTTATTTCACTACAGAAAAAAACAAGTCTACTTTCATCAAGCAGATAAGAGATTATCTGTTAAATAATGGTTGGGAAATCGTATTGTATAGAGAACACCCCCAGAGTGTCTTTTTAGAGGCAAAAAGATACTTATATCTGTACTATAGAGACATCTAGTCAAGAATCAATTCATGTATGGAATGTTACAATTATGTGTGATGATTTTTAGTCGTTATAATTTATAATCGGATCAATAGCATTTCAAATGCGTCAAGATATGATAACTGCGTTTTTTGAAAGTATATGGTGACTCCACTTGAAAACACTCAGCCCCTCTTTACTCCTTCTCATCCCCCTCCTCTCGCTCTCTTCTTTCTCCGTCTTTGCTGCACCGCCCTCCCAACAGGAGCAGCCTCGATCAGTCAAGGGCGCAGGAGTCTGAGCGGCAGGAGCGCCTCGGTGAGGAGCGTGTGGAGACGATTGTCGCCCCTTCCCCTTCTGCTGATCTTCCCGCAGATGAGAGCGTCCGCTTCCACATCTCTCATATCAGGATTGAGAACCAAGTGGAGCGATTCCGCTTCCTCGAACGTATCGCTCGCCCCTATGTGGATAAGGGGCTGTCTCAGCGACATCAACAAGCTCATCAATGCGATGAATCAGTCTCTCATGGCTCGTGGGTTCTCCACGAGCCGTATTGTCGTACCGGAGCAGAATCTCTCATCGGGAGAACTGCGTCTCGTTCTGCAGATCGGCTATATTGGCACGGTTCGTTTCTGCCGAGGGCAGTGATGCGCTCTACTGGAAGAATCTCTTTCCTTCCACGAGGGAGATATCCTCAACGTACGGGACATCGAGCAGGGCATCGAACAGGCGAAGCGTCTTCCCTCACAGGATATCTCTGTCCAGCGCCTTCCTCGGAGCAGCCACAGAGGACGGATGTGGTTCTCACTGTAAAAACGTGGAAAGAATTTATACGGAACAATCTCGGTGGATGACCTCGGGCTTGAGGACACGGGAAAGCTCCACGGTATACCTCATCGGGGAGTGTGTGAAAGAAATTCTGTAAAAACTTCCGACTCTGAAGGAACTAAGGACTTCTATGGTAAAATCCAAATCATGGGAGGTCTTTGTTTATGGCAAACAACAAAAAGAAGTTCACAAAGTCAAAATGACCGATGGGAAAAGAGCGATCATTCAGCAGCTCTTTCAAGAGTATGACATTGAGAGCACATCCGACATCCAAGACGCACTAAAAAGACCTGTTGGGCGGAAACCATCAAGGAAATGATGGAGGCGGAAATGAACAGCCATTTAGGGCTACTGAAAAATCCCAACGCTCCGCCAATGAGAACGCTCGCAAGTGGTACAAAGCCAAGACATTAAACAGCAGCTATGGGAGTGTTCGGATTGAAGTTTCCCCCAAGACCGACAGTCTTTTGAACCACAGGTGGTAAAAAGGGCAGAAGGATACTCTGCGATTGATCAGAAAATCATATCCATGTATGCCAAGGGAATGACTACGAGACCGATTTTCGAAACGATCAATGACATCTACAGTTTTGAAGCATCGGAAGGATTTGTATCCGACGTAACCGATAAGATTCTGCCCAACATTGAGGAATGGCAGAAACCGCTGCCTTGTCATCGTTTACCCGATCGTTTTCTATTGATGCCATCCATTTTTCCGTGCGCCAGACAGCATCGTAAACAAACTTGCGGCTACGTCGCCGTTGTCGGGATTAACGATGCCAGGGCAAAAGAAGTCTTAACCATCGAAATTGGTGAAAATGAGAGCAGAAAAATATTGGCTTGGCGTTCTTAACAGCCTAAAAATCGAGGTTCAAGATGTTCTGATCCTTTTGTTCTGACGGGCTCAGCGGGCTCAAGGAAGCGGTAGAGGCGACCTTTCCGGAAACGGAGCATCAGCGCTGATCGTACACATGGTATGCAACACCTGAAATATGTCATAAGGACATGAAATTTTTGCCAAGGATCTGGCAGTATACACGGCTCCCTGATGAAAAGACCGCCTCAAAGACTAGAAGAGGCAGATAAAAATGGAGTTCCATTATCCGGCGGTCATGCAGAGATGGTATGATGATTGACGTCATAACACCGATATTCAAGTTTCGGTGTTCGCACCGCATTTATACCACGAATATCATAGAGAGTCTTAACGCATCGTACCGCAGATTAAACCGGCAGCGGAGTGTATTTCCAAGTGCTCAGGCCTTATTAAAGGTTCTTATTTGGCGACGTATGAAGCCACTAAGAAATGGTCGATGCCGATAAAGAACTGGGGTAAAACTGAGGCGAACTGGCGATTATGTATCCTGGGCAAATTGCCTGATTAACACGCTTACACACATCATAGAAGATCCGATTGCTATGACTTTCTTCACAGACTGAATAAAAATACTCATTATTGCAAATTCAATGCCCGACGATCATTCACCGAATGATCGTTATATATCCTACTGATTTTAAGATTGTGCATCTACCGTGTCAGCTTGTGGAACGGAAGCCCTGATCCGCGCTGCGTTCACTTCGATGATCGAGATCCCTCTCATTCGAGAGATGAGCTCTTCCTGTAAAGTGTAAGATAATCAAAACGAGGAACTTACCGATAAAGAGCAAGCTATTGGCGACGATTTAGAAGACCTGCCTCGCGTCCCTCCATACGCCCATCTTTCCATTTTCTTTCTCTTCCGAAATTTTCTTCATTAGTTCACACATGGTATTTACTCTCTGCTTCTGCCTTAAATTAATCTACTCTCCGAGTGCGCCCTTATAATCTCACGGCTCCGGGATCGCCTCGCAGAAAAATAGCGATAGAACTCGATCGGTAACCTCGTTATTAGATCATCTAGGAATTTTCTCGGAGGATATTTATATCACGAACGACGCATTAAGATGGACTGTATTTACACATACGAAGATGACACGCTAGTGAAAACGTCTTATTGGCACAGGGATGGAAAACATAAGTATGCCACATAAGCACACACAAGAATCACCACCAGCGAGGAACAAATTCAGCCTCTGCAAAAGCACTGGTGCATCCTGCCCGGTCGGGACTGACGGATATCAGTGTCAGTGCAAACAAAGGCTATGTTGACAGTAAGGAATCCGTTACCTCAGATTTAGAAGAAGGAAGTATTGATGAAAGAGGAAAGATAAAATAGGGAAATCAGTGTGATGGTAGGATGGATGTGGCCGATGAAAGAGCTCTGAAGGCATCCTACTCTAGATACATGCAGCCTACTCATTACACGTTTGATATAGCAGGTACAACGACCAATTATAGATTTGGAGGAAACATACAATGTGGCGGAAAATGGAGTCAATGGAAGCCAGCGTCGGATCTTCCTGGAAAGATGTATAGGCAGTAGAAATTGATCGAAATCAGGATGGCTGGAGATTACCTCTAATGGCACGCGATGACAGTCGCGGCATTAAGATAATTTTCCCTACCCGCTATCTCCTATCAAAGTGGTTGGTGGAGTGAAGAGAACCGTGGGAAAACACTTGGCTAGATAAAGAATACGAAACAGATGCAAATGGAGGCTGTTTGAAGCGCAGGATTCTGTTTCACCTCAAATGGCACGAGAAGAATCACATATGAGCGAAGTTGCGATGATGCTACGAAATGTATCGTCGCGTGGTGTCACCGCTAATTCTAATTACAACGGACGAGTTTATCGATATCAATCACTAGCTATGATCCTGAAACTCAACGGCTGTGACTCACAACAACGAAATCTTCCATTCTTAACGGCAAGAATGGCTCGCAAGATCGCCATTCATATCGCTATTGGCGGCACTGGGCGAGCGCGATCACAGGTCCCGACTCACTGCGGGTGCATTTGTCTTCAGAAAAATCCAGCGTCTTTGATGCAAAAGAGGAACTTCAAGCAAACAGCTCAAAGAAAACCCAAATGATTCAGATATTTCTAGCAGTCCGGATGATCTCCAAAGAGGCAAATAAAAATCTTTTCTCCACCAGCAAACTAGATAAAGGATTTGATAGTTTTACTGCTGCATTGAAAAGTATTGTAGAACCCGTGCAGGAGAAAAATATGGAATGGCATCGTACTGGCGAGCAATCTCAGTATTGTAAATCCTAGAGCGTGATTTGCTCCTGAACAAATCCATAATGTCGCATGCTATTGTTTACCATGGAAAAGGAGAGTAGACACTCAGAGATAAGTAGATATTATTCTAGTAAGGATCTGCTTTGCTAGGAGTGAAAAAGCTTGCACGAGACTAGAGTTATCCACAAAAGACAGCCAAAATGAAAGAACAATCTCGAGTTCGAAAAGCAACAATTGGAGAAATTTGAGACAGTAACACTTTGAAGATGAAAATCGTCTATGCAATTTCAAAGAATCTTCAACCAAATAAAGAGGAGTTATAATCACGAAATAAAGAGCAAAATTTAATTTCTCAGGTATGAAGATATGTGTATACGCTGGGGTGCAAGTAAAGATCCTCGTAGCCACATATTATTTGGACAAAATTAGGAAAGAGAGTTTGAATTAAAACAAATGCAGAACAAGGTATTCAACACAACTATTACTTTGCACTAAAATACACCGAAGTTGATTTTGTGCGGTTTAAAATGCTCTTTGCATTATTAAATATCTCCCCAATGAAGCTATGAAGATACTTTAGATTGTCAAAAGAACATGGACACTCTGAGTTTTAGCGCGCAGAAATTACATTGAGGAATGGAGAAAAGGTGCATGAACGTGTACTAAATATATCGTCATCCGCAAAGAATCCAACACAGGACATCTTTTGCCCTCAGTCATGATACTAAAACAACGCACTCAATGAGCGCGGCAGACGTTACGAGCACAAACGCACAACCGCTCTCTCCGGCAGCAAACAACCTCAGCCTCACCTCAGTCAAGGATATGGGACTGTAGGTTTGTCAATCATGTGTTACACAGAGAGAATAGAGAAAGCGCCTCACGAGAGATTTCCATCCCTAGGGACGCATAGGAAAATTGTTATACTCTCTGTTTCTCCGCAAGCTGCACCTTGAAATCCTCAAACGAGAAAAACGCATGCGTAGCGTAAAACCTCAGTTGTCCCTTTTTCGGTGAGAACGCCTCTACCCACCGTTATGTCTTGGCGTGTAGGGGCGAATCTTCTGGTGTGCAATGCCAAGACGCTTTAACTCCTTTTTCAAACAGTGTCAGACTCTTCATCCGCCGATTGGAACCGCTTGGTAAACTCCGCACCGTTATCCGTCTGTACTTTGCGTATCTGGAACGGGAAACGGCGGATGAGTCTGCTGCAGGAAGAGCATGGACGAATATGTCGACTGCTCCTAAATGCTGCAATAAAGCGAAAGCGCGTGCATTCGTCAATCGCTGTATATTGGTACATCTTTTCGTCCTGCTCTTTTTGCCTATCCGACAATGCAGGCAGCGGAACGACTTTGACATCAATCTGAACCTTTTTCACCGGGGAAGGTCTGCTCGATATGGTTTTGGTTGATATGCAGGTTTCTTCTTAGGCGTGCTTTGTTTTCCAGCCCGAGGCGTTTTCATGCAACAGTAAAGACCAGCGATAGAGCGTGTATATTATTTTACTTGTGTAACATATCATTGTAATCCTCACAGTCGATGGTTCGACTCCTCCCACCCTCTCTTGACAATAGGAGAAGCGGTGCTATTCTTCCTCACGGAAGCCATCATCACGACAAACAGCATACGGATGAATCAGGTGTCACAAGACTCAATAGAGAAGCCGTAAGGACCGGCGCGGTCCCGCCACTGTGTCAGTGAGCGAATCTGCAGAAAACGTCACTGGGGAAAACCTGGGAAGGCGCAGAGGAGCGATGAACTGGAGCCAGGAGAACTGCCTGATTGACGATCACCGTCTGACCTGCGAGCGACGGGAATGGGATCTGCTGTCTTGCGCTGGATCGATCCGCATCTTTGCGCGTGCCTTTCGATGGCGATTTTTATGCGCTGTGACGCTGCACGCGGCAAGGCAAGGATATTTTGCGGTCTCTTCTCTCATTTGACAGAAAGAGGCTGCTTTTATTTGCGAACATTCAGGACGCAGAACTGCCCCTTCCCGCTGGCCTCGGACGTATGCTCTGCACACCTACAGCTTCCATGAGCGTCGCAGGAAATGCTTTCGGCAAAAGGGGACTGCGGCGGAGAACTCATATTTTTGATGGGGTGAAAAACATGAACACGAAGAGAAGAAATGCACTCATCACAATCGGCGTCGGACTCATCCTATGGTTCCTGCCGGTTCCTGACGGAGTCACAGTACTCGCATGGCATTTGCTCGCGGTCTTTATCGCGACAGTGCTGGGCTTTTATTCTGCATCCGCTGCCGATCGGTGCAGTGGCCTTCATCGCGATTTCCTTTTCCGCATGGGCAGGACTACTGAAGACGTCTGATGCCTTGGCAGGCTATGGCAACAGCACGATCTGGCTGATCGTCTGCGCGTTCCTCTATTCCCGCGGTTTCATCAAGAGCGGCCTCGGCAAACGTATCGCTTTCCGCATCATCGAAGCGATCGGCAAAAGTGCGTTATCGCTCGGCTATGCCATTGCCCCTGAGCGAGCTTGTGATCTCGCCCGCGACACCCTCGGCCACAGCGCGTGGCGGCGGAATCCTCTATCCAATCGTGCGCCCCTCGCGGAGGCACTGGGCTCAAAACCCGGTGAGAGCGCACGCCGCATCGGCACTCTACCTCATGCAGGTCGGCTACCATACGGACGCCGTGACCTGCACGATGTTCGTGACCTCGATGGCGGGCAACCCGCTCTGCGTGGCGCTCGCCGAGAAGACGCTGGGCGTCCATGTCACATGGATGAGTTGGGCGAGCGCCGCCATCGTGCCGGGACCCTATCGCGCCCTCCTCGTTCCCTATGTCATGATGAAGCTTTCGCCGCCTGAGCTCGTGCATATTCCCGACGCCAAGGGTCTGGCACAGCGCGAGCTTACCGAAATGGGTCCATGAGCCTTGCGGAAAAAGGGTCTTTCCGTCATCTTTGTTGTCTCTCTCGCACTCTGGGCAAGCTCCGGTCTCACGCACATCGACGCGACGCCCGTTGCCATGGGCGCGGTCTCGCCTCATGCTGATGCTCGACATCATCAACTGGCAGGACGTCATCCAGGAAAAGGGCGCATGGGACGCAATGTTCTGGATGGGCTCTTTGATGACGCTCGCTTCGGCTCTTGCAAAATCGGGCATCATCACGTGGATCGCCAACGGCGCGGGCGCGGCGATTTCGTCGCTCGGCTTTTGATTGGCTCGTTTCCTGCCTCATCATCCTGCTCTTCTACACCCTACATCCACTACGCCTTCGCCAGTGTCACAGCACGCATCAGTGCCCTCTATGCAGCATTCATCGCCGTCAGTGTCAGCGTCGGTGCACCGCCCCTCCTGGTCGCCATCGTCTTCGGCATCTTCGCCGATGTGCCGATCTCCCTCACGCATTACGGCAACGGCTGTGCCCCGATCTACTTTGGCGGAGGCTATGTCTCGCAAAGCGAATGGTGGAAGAACGGCTTCATCATGACGACCATTACGACGCTGATCTACCTGACAATTAGGGCGCGGCATGGTGGAAAGTCTGGGTCTTTGGTAACACTAAATCAGTGGCAGCCCCTCACACGGGGCTTTTTATTTGCCGTTTTCCCTCCCGTTTCCGTAAAAAGGACAACAAACTCTTTTTAGATTCCATTGGTCTGTCATAATAGCCTCTTGTAATTGATTCTAGATATAATTCCAGAATAAGAAAATTAGTAACGCAGGATATGGGAAGATGGCTAATGATTCTTTTGCAAAAGTACAAGAGATCCCAAACGCTAATACGGCGACTGGGATCTCTTGTAAAATACTTTTCATACTACGGTCAAGCCTGATTTTCCTCGAATTTTCTCTTCACTTCAACGATAGATCCTGGTTGACAGATAAACAAGATTCATCCTGAAATTCCTTTGCACGATCTGGCACAATACGATCAGATAAAGCATTTAGTGAATTGCCTCCGTTAAGGGAATCGCCCTTATCCGATTGCGTCCGCTGAATGCTTTTTCCTGTATATTGATGAGCACATCCACTACATGCAGCACTTTTTGCCTTCCTCTCTAGGACAAGCTCCCCTTTGACATCTTTCAAAGAATCTGATACTGTATATAGAAAGAGCGATACCTCTCAGTCACTGATGCGCGCCATCTTGGGCTGGGATTGAAGGGTATCGCTTTTTGTTGACATACCTCGTTTTTCTTGCTATGCTAACAGTAAGAAAAGTTGCTTGTTCCCAGCAGCCATGGGGAATTGGACTTCGGCGGGAGCTGGAACAGGCAAATTTTTCTTATTCACCGTCCGCCTTTTCCTCGCTCCTGCGAGAAGAACCCTGCATGGGCGCAGAGTTCTTTCGACTTTGCC